>Ga0302135_10002493_pt1 | contig 11010 bp, 12 predicted proteins | sample CBN3_surface_MG_FD_203119 | JGI IMG/M metagenome (GOLD analysis project Ga0302135, IMG submission 203119) | Marine microbial communities from Western Arctic Ocean, Canada - CBN3_32.1 | ecosystem: Environmental > Aquatic > Marine > Oceanic | place: Canada: Western Arctic Ocean | collected... | reverse complement strand
CATCGGAGACCGGAGGCGCCAAGACGCCGCTGCAACGGCACCTCGGGGCAGACGCCGAAGTCGGCAATACCCAGGTGCGGATGCTGCTAGACGATGACGACGACGACGACGACGGCTGGGAAGTCCGCCTGATGAGGGTGATAGAGGGGCTGACAGAGTTCCGGCGTCAGATCGCCGAACGCGCCGCGGCGCTCGTTTAGAGCGCTTCGAATACGTCTGACAGCTGGTCCAACCCCGTAATGCGGGGTGCATCGCAGTAACCCTCATGGTTGCCGTCCCGGTCGATGAGCACGGGGTGGATGCCGACGGACCTAGCGCCCTCTATGTCAGAACTTAGCTGGTCGCCCACGTGCACGGCCTCGTCTGCCTCTACGCTGGCCCTCGCGAGCGCCGCGTTGAAGATAGGCGGGTAAGGCTTCTCGGCACCCACTTCCAACGACGTGACCACGAAGTCGACAAGGCCGGTGAGGCCCAGGTCTTTGCCCAGTGCCTCACCGGTGCGGTTCATGTTGGAGATGACGCCCAGCGCCAACCCGTTCCCCCGCAATGCTACGAGCGTCGGCTCGACATCTGAGTAGGTCGTCATCTCATAAGGGACCTGCCGCACTCGCCGCCAGACGGCCCCAGCGGTCTCGCTATCGACTTCGACGCCGGAGCCGAGCAGCACCTTGCGCTCGTACTCGGCGAAGAACTTGGCTTTGCCTGCGTCGTCGAGTGTGCGCAGTGGCTCGCTGAGGTTCTGTTCGGCCATCAAGACGTCGGCGGCTGCGTACCCGCGCAGGACGCCTTCCTCGGTAAGCGTGATGCCGAAGTCGGCCGCTGCCTTTGACTGGATTTCGAACCGGGAAGGGTTGAAGCCTGCCAGCGTGCCGTACATATCGAAGAAGATGGCCTTAATCATGTCCGGTTAATCGTACGTGATGTTCGGACGCCTCTCGGGGGTCGTGACAAACCAGCCCGATTACCCAACACTGGCGTGATAGTGCCCAAATACGTGAATAGCGGACGACACACCTTATGAAGCTCAAAGCCGGAAAGCTACCACCCGAACTGCTGGGCAGGTTGCTAAAAGACGTCCCGGCGAATGACCCCAGGGTAGCACTGGGACCGAAGGTCGGCGAGGATGCGGCGCTGATCGATTTCGGCGACCGCTACCTTGCGGCCAAGACCGACCCGATCACCTTTGCCAGCGACTTGATCGGCTGGTACCTCGTGCAGGTGAACTGCAACGACCTGGCAGTAATGGGTGCCACACCGAAGTGGCTGATGGCTACCTTGCTGCTGCCGGAGGGCACCGAGGACACACAGGTGCAGGAGATTTTCCAACAACTGACGACCGCCGCCGCTGAGCACGACATAACGCTGGTCGGCGGCCATACCGAGGTCAGCTTCGGCCTTCCCAGGCCTATCGCCGTGGGCGTTCTGTTGGGCGAGGTAGACAAGTCCGACGTGGTGCTGACGTCGGGTATTGAGCCGGGTGACGCCATCGTCCTGACCGGGGGAATCGCCATCGAGGGAACGGCGCTGTTGGCGCGAGAAGCCGAAGCGCAGCTACTGGACCGTGGCGTTCCAAAAGCGACGATTGAGACGGCCAAACAGATGCTGTTCACCCCCGGCATAAGTGTGCGCGAAGCAGCTGAGACGGCCCGGAGGGCCGTGAGCGTGCACGGCATGCACGACCCAACGGAAGGCGGGCTGGCCTCTGGCCTCGCCGAAATAGCCGCCGCAGGGGAAGTTGGCCTGACGATAAACCGGGCCGCAATAGAAGTGCTACCCGAGTGCCGGGCCATCTGTGACGCTCTCGATCTGGACCCTATGGGCCTCATAGCATCCGGGGCGCTGCTCGCGGCCGTGGCCTCCGACGACGCTGCCATGCTTCTGGCAGCATTAGAGGCCGAAGGCGTTGCGGCGAGGGTCATCGGCACGGCGACAGATCCGGGAGAGGGCCTGCAGATGCGGGTCGGGGGAGAGTTGGTCCCCATACCGATCTTCGAGCGGGACGAACTGGCTCGCTATTTCGGCAACTGAGCCCTTCACGGGCAACCTAGGGCGCCCAGATAAGCAGCGTCCCGTCCTCGACTCCTAGGGCGAGGGTCATGCTACCGTCGGCGTTCTCTACGGCGGCGAGGTTGGTGGTCAGGCGGCTGTCGAGAGGCAGCGACCATGCCTCTTCTGCGCCGGTCTGATTGCGCCGCACCGCACCCAATCGGGTGAACGTGCGATTGGGCACGAGTAGCTCGACGCGACCATCGCCATCGAAATCACCGGCCAGGGCCATGTCCAGGTTGCGCGAGCCGTTGATGTGAGACGAGTAGCCTGGTAGCTCGGCCACCAACTCCAGCTGGCCTCCCTCCCACCTGAAGAACTCGACGATTCCTCCGATGTGCGGCGTGCGCACCGAGACTATCTCCGTCTCGCCATCCGGCCCGAACGGCCCGACGGCGATCTGGTGACGCCATCGAAAGCCGCTACCTATGGCCTCGCTTTGGGCTACGAGCACGCCCTGTTCGGAGTAGATGACGAGCCTGGCACCTGAGTTCTTGTCGCTAAGAGTTACGAGGATTTCCGGGTCACCGTCGTCGTTAATGTCGGTCCATATGGGGGCCAACCCTTCTATTACGGCCTCTCCCGGCAATTCGATAATGCCCTCGATTACCGGGTTGGGGCGGGCGGCAATAATGGAGATTGTGGACGCCTCTAGATCGTCTCCCACTGCTCCGTGCGGGTATCTGGTCGTTGCGGCTGTGAGAACCAACAGACGGGAGCCGTCACGAGAGATGATGCGGGCGTCGGGTACGGCATCGAGCGCTATTCGGCCAGCCGCGATGCCGCCCTTGAAGCGGATGTCACCCCCGGTGTCCAGGAAGCCGATACCGCCTTTAGCGGGCAGTAGTACCGGGTGGGTCAGCATGGCTGCATCTGGGTCGACGGCGGTGATAAGCCTGAGCACGCCGTCGTTCTCCAGTAGCAGCGGGGGCTTACCGGGGTCCAGGCGGGCCGGGGTAATGCTCGCGGGTTCGGCACCGTCGGCCGTTACCCGAAAGCCCAACACCTGGCCGTTTTCCATAACAACCGCCCACGCAGAGCCCCGGCCCGAAGGCACGCCGACAACCCAAACCGGGCGTCCCGGCAACTCCAATTGGACCGGCTCTGCTTCCGGGAGTACACCGACGCCGCCCACGAGCCGATTACCATCGGGCCTGGCATGGGTGTACCCAGCGACGGTCGTTTCCGGTATCAGGGCTGTAGGCGGCGTTGGACTGGGAGCAACAGACGGAGCCGGAAAGGGTTCAAGAGAACCGTCTGCGCAAGAGGCAAAAAGGGCCAGAATCAATACCAACCACGGTGCCATCCTGTTCATTTTGACACCCCCTTCCGCCCGGTGTTAGACTGCAAACGCTCGTTTGAGCGAGGTCAGGAAACCCCATTTGCCAGAAGGGTACACCCTAAACTGGATCGCGGTTCTCATAGTTGCCCTTGTGGGGACTATTGCTGTTGGAGGCATCTTCATTGCCTCGCGTATTCTGGCACCCAAAAGACCCTCCTTAATTAAGGACGAACCCTACGAGTGTGGGATCGAACCGGAGCCTTTCCAATGGGCGCAGATCCAGATTCGCTACTACGTTTTTGCGATCCTCTTCCTGATTTTCGACGTCGAGGCGGTCTTTGTTTTTCCCTGGGCGGTGGTGTTTCTCAAGTCCACGCCCGCGGTCTTCTACGAGATGCTCATCTTCATTGGCATTCTCTTTTTCGGGGTCGTTTACGGATGGCGTAAAGGGGTCTTGCAGTGGCGATAGACGGGCCTCAGTACTCCAACCTTGGTGGCGGGTTCGACGGCGTGACCCCTGCGGGCGGCAACACCCCTGCGGACAGCGTTTTCGACGAGGTGCTGCCAAATGTGTTGGTTGCCAAGTCGAGCGAACTGTTTGCGATGGCCCGCAAGTCTTCACTATGGACCCTGTCGTTCGGGCTGGCCTGCTGCGCCATCGAGATGATGTCGGCCTATATGTCGCACCACGACCTCGACCGGTTCGGGGTAGTGACCTGGCCCTCGCCGCGCCAGGCAGACGTGATGATCGTCGCCGGTACCGTGGTCAAGAAGATGGCCGACCCCATCGTGCGGCTATACGAGCAGATGCCCGACCCAAAGTGGGTTATTGCCATGGGTAGCTGCGCCACAAACGGCGGCCCCTATTTTCGGTCGTACTCGGTCGTTATGGGTGTCGACCATCTGATACCCGTGGATGTTTACGTACCCGGCTGCCCGCCCCGGCCCGAGGCGCTGATGTACGGCATCATGGAACTGCAAGACAAGATCACAGCTGACGCCAAGGGCGTGCGACGGCCAAAAACTGAACGACCCGCCGTCACAGACGCTTCGTAGATGCCCGAAACCCCCGAAAATCCGCCCTCAGGCGGGAAGCCTGCTCGCGCCGTTCCTCCAACTCGTCGGGAACCCAAAGTCGAAGCGGCACCAGAAGCGCTGGACGACGCCGGGATCGAACTGTCGAGCCTCGTGTCCGGCCTTTTCACCGACGAGAAAGTCGAAGTGGGTGTCGAAGTGGATGAGGTTTCGGTTCGCGTTGCCCTCGACCGGGTACCGGCCATCTGCGCCCGAATGAAGAACGAACCCTCGCTGGCCTTCGACTATCTGCGCAGCCTTTCGGTCGTGGATTATGTAGATCGCCTGGAGATCAACTACCACCTGTTTTCCTACCCTAAACGGCACAAACTCGTCATTAAGGCCGACCTGCCTGCCCAAGCGCCAGTAGTTCCGACGGTCACCGGCGTATGGCGAACCGCCAACTGGTTCGAGCGTGAAGGACACGACCTGTTCGGTGTGAACTTCGCCGGTCACCCCGACCTGTCCCCCCTGCTTCTCTACGAAGGCTTTGAGGGTCACCCCGGCCTGAAGTCCTACCCGTTCCACGACTACGACGAATGGTAAGCGTGTCCAAACAGGCACCGTTGTGCCATCGGTCAGCGCAATAATGAAGATAACGCAGACCACACGGGCGGCCGATTCATCGGTCGATATGATGATCAACATGGGGCCGCAGCACCCCAGCACGCACGGGGTTTTCCGGCTTGTGCTGCAGCTCGAAGGCGAGCGTATCGTGCACGCCGAGCCGCACATCGGTTACCTGCACCGGGGTTCGGAAAAGCTGTGCGAGGGCGAAAGCTACGCGCAGGTGATAACGCTGTTCGACCGCATGGACTACGTTGCTAACCTAAATAGCGAACTGGGCTTCTGCATGGCGGTAGAGAAGCTAATGGGCATAGAGGTGCCCGACCGTGCTTGGTACATCCGCACGATACTGTGCGAACTCAATCGCGTCGCCAGCCACATGCTGTTCTACGGCGTGTTCGGCATGGACGCTGGGGCGATGACGCCCATTTTGTATGGCTTCAGGGAGCGCGAAAAGATCCAGTCGCTGTTCGAGTCGGTAACCGGCGCTCGCATGATGCACAACTACTTCCGCATTGGCGGGGTAAAAGAGGAGCTTCCCGCAGATTTCCCGGCGCGGCTGGCCGGCATTGTTGATGAGCTAAAGAGAGCGGTGGAAGAGTGCGACCGGCTGCTAACAGGCAACGAGGCGTTCCTGGCACGAACCAGGGGCATCAGCCCCCTGTCGGCCGAGGACGCGATTGACTTTGGGGTAACCGGGCCGATTCTGCGCTCGACCGGGCAGATTGAGGACGTGCGTGTGTCGGAGCCCTACGGTATTTACAACCGCTTCGACTTCGGCATTCCAGTCGGATCGACCGGCGACTGCTGGGACAGGTACTACATTCGCATTGAAGAGATGCGCCAGTCACTGTCGATTATCGAGCAGGCCGCCGGTCAGATGGAGACGGGCGAAATACAGGCCAAGATGCGCCGGATCGCCCGGCCGCCCAAGGGCGAAGTGTACGTTCGCAGCGAGACGCCTCGCGGCGACCTGGGGGTCTTTTTGGTCAGCGACGGCGGTCCAAAACCCTACCGGGTCAAGGTACGAACGCCGTCGTTTTCCAACCTGCAGGCAATTCAGCACATGCTGCGCGGCGCGTACGTGGCCGACGCCGTGGTGGTGCTCGGCTCTCTCGACATTATTCTCGGCGAGGTCGATAGATGACGGCGCTGGAGGTTCTGTATTACGTACTCGGGGCCCTGGGGCTCTTTACATTCCTGTCGGTCACGGTCATGGTGCTCACCTACGTGGAGCGAAAGTTCCTCGCCCGAATTCAGCAACGTATGGGCCCCATGCGGGTCGGACCATATGGCACGCTGCAGCCCATCGCCGACACCATTAAGCTAATTATGAAAGAGGACATCCTGCCCTCGTGGGCCGATCGTCCCGTCTACTGGTTGGCCCCGCTGGTGATCTTCCTGCCCGCCCTGGCCATCTGGGTAACTCTGCCAGTCGGCGAGGGTCTCGTTTTACGCAACCTCGATCTCGGGTTGCTATACATCGTGGCAGTGTCGGTGCTATCGGTACTGGGCCTGGTCATGGCCGGGTGGGGTTCGGCCAACAAGTACGCCATGCTCGGTGGCCTGAGGGCGGCCGGCCAGCTTATTTCTTATGAGATTCCGTTCATCATGGCGGTGCTGGGCGTGGCCATGCTGAGCCAGTCGCTCGACCTGACTCGCATAGTCAACGACCAGGCCAGCATTGCCAATATCATCATTCAGCCCGCCGGTCTGTTTATTTTCCTGATGGCGGGGCTGGCCGAGCTTGGCCGAACGCCATTCGACATTCACCACGCCGAGTCCGAGGTGGTGGGCGGGCCGTTTGTCGAGTACAGCGGAGCGCACTGGGCCATTATCCAGCTGGCCGAGTACGTGAACATGTTCGCCATTGCGGCGCTGGTTGTGCTGTTGTTCTTGGGGGGCTGGCGATGGCCGTCCATGCCGTTTGAGGGCACAGGTCACGACGCGCTTTCACTCGTGTGGTTCCTGGCCAAGACCTACGGCATTGTGCTGGTTATCTTCTGGATAAGAGGCACGTACCCCAGGCTTCGCATCGACCAGTTGATGGCGTTTGGCTGGAAGGTGCTGGTGCCAGCTTCGTTCTTAAACATCGTGCTGACAGGCATTGTTCTTTTCTACGGGTGGCACTGGTCGGTGCTCACGGTCATGTCTTCGCTGACGTTGGCCGCGATTGGCTACATCATCTACCGACGCCCCGGCACCGACGTCCGGCAGGACACGGTGCGTGTGGTGTCGGCCAGGGATGCCGGTCTCAAGCCCGCTTCACAGGCGGCCAAACCCCTCAGTGGCGAGCCGATAGCATGATTGGCAGTTTAAGAGGGCTGGCCGTAACCCTGGCCACCATGATGCGGCGGCCGGTTACCGCCCAGTACCCCGACCCAAAGAGACGGCTGCCCATTGACGAGCGGTTCATGGGCTTCCCGTCACTGCTGTGGGACTACTCCAACGCTGAGCCGTACTGCACCGGTTGCATGGTGTGCGTGCGCGAATGCCCTACCCAGTGCATGACCGCGGACATGTCGGACAACGCCCGCTTCGTGTCTGGCGAGTCTACCCGCAAGAAAATAATCGAGAAATTCGAGATAAACCTGGGCCGGTGCATCCTGTGCGGGATTTGCGTGGACGTTTGCAACTTCGATGCCATTGAGATGAGCCACGAACACGAACTGGGTAAGTTCGATCGTAACGCCAACCGGGCCGACCTGAAAACGCTTCTGGTGATGGGTAAAACATGGCAGTCGAAGACGGGCTGGTCGCCGACCAAAACCAAGAACATCGGCGACCCTGACATACGTGCCAGACGACAGGCTGACGAAAAGGCCGCCAAGGCCGGGGCCGTGCCTGTTGAGGTGGTTTCTCTCGAGGCTTTGAAAAGGGCTCGTGCCGGAGCCACCGGTGCGGCGCCCGGGGACGGCTCTTAATGGCTTCCCTCGTCTTTTTCTACTTCGCCGCAGCGCTGGTGCTTGGTGGCGCCATTACGGTGGTGATGACACGCAACATCATCTACGCGGCTTTTGGCCTGCTCACTTCCCTGATGGGGATTGCGGCGCTGTTTCTGCTGACGTTCGCCGAGTTTCTCGCGCTGGTGCAGGTGCTCATCTACGGCGGCGCCGTCGTCATTGTCATAATTTTCGCCCTCATGCTGACCCGCCTGGACGACTTCCGGCAGCTATCCGACCACAAGGGATGGCCCCTGGGTGCTGCGGCAGCATTGGCCTTGTTCGGGCTGATGATTGCGGCGATTGTGCGGACCCCCGTGAACACCGGGCCGCGAGAGGGCGTCAGCTTCACCGTGATGGGCGAGAGCCTGTTCCAAGACTGGGCGGTGCCATTCGAAATAGCGTCGCTGGTGCTGCTGATTGCGCTGATCGGCGCGGTGGTGATGGTTCGCCGCAGTGACCCAGATGATGGAGCGAATGACGATGGGGGCCCCAATTGATTGAGCTAACCCATTTCCAGGTACTGGGCGCTGCCCTGTTCGCCATTGGCCTTTATGGGGTGCTGGCGAGGCGCAGCGCGGTGCTGATTCTCATGTCCATAGAACTGATGCTCAGTGCGGTGAATATAAACCTGATCGGCTATGCGGCGTTCGTGGATTTCACAGAGGCACAACGTTCACTGGGGCAGGTTCTGATCATATTCGTCATAACCATCGCCGCAGCCGAACTGGCGTTGGCGATTGCGATCATCCTGCGGTTGTACCGCAACCGCTCTACCGTGAACGCCGATGAAATCAACTTGATGAAGTTTTAGCCAATGGGTGAAGCGAACGCCATAGGAATAAATGCGGCCTGGGTGATACCGGCGCTCAGCGCATCCGCTTTCTTCCTGATTATTGTTCTCAACCGAGTTCTTGGATATGTGTTTCCTGGTTCCAGGGTGCCCTCGTTCGTGGCGCCCGTTATCTCGATTGGGGCGATGCTGGCTGGCTTCGTGCTGTTCTGGGTCGTACTAGTAGACCTGCTGCAAAACGGACCGGGCACGTTCTCCATTGCCTGGCTGACGGTCGGCGAGACCGAGATTCAGTGGGGCGTGCTGATCGACAAGTTGTCGGTGGTGATGATCGGGCTGGTGACGTTTATTGCGTTGCTGGTGCAGATCTACTCCATTGGCTACATGAAGGGCGACCCCCGGTTCGGCTGGTATTTCGCAGCGCACGCCCTGTTCGCCGGGGCCATGCTGGCGCTGGTGCTGGCGGACAATCTGCTGTTTTTGTACGTGGCCTGGGAACTGGTGGGCCTGGGCTCCTACTTGCTGATCGGCTTTTGGTGGGAGAAGCGCTCGGCCGCACAGGCCGCCAAGAAGGCGTTCATAACGACGCGCATAGGCGACGTCGGGTTGCTTATCGGCATAATCTTGCTGTTCCGGGCCACCGGTTCCTTCGACATTTCGACCATTTTTCACGTGGCTGCCTCCGGTGGCATCGGCAGCGTGACCCTGAACACTGCGACAGCGCTGATCTTCTTGGGCGCGATGGGGAAGTCGGCTCAATTCCCGTTCCACGTATGGCTGCCGGACGCCATGGAGGGCCCGACGCCGGTCTCCGCCCTCATCCACGCGGCGACTATGGTGACCGCCGGTGTGTTTTTGGTGGCACGCATGCTGCCGTTGTTCGAGCTGGCGCCGGACGTGATGATGGCGGTGGCCATAACTGGCCTGGTGACGTTCGTGTTCGCAGGGACTCTTGCGCTGGTGATGACCGACATTAAGCGAGTTTTAGCGTACTCAACGATTAGCCACTTGGGACTGATGATGCTGTCGCTGGGCGCAGGAGCCCTGGCGGCCACGCTGTTTCACCTGGTTGCTCACGGCGTTTCCAAGGCGCTGCTGTTCCTGGGCGCGGGCTCCGTAATGCACGGGTCTGATGGCGAGACCGACGCTCGCAAGATGGGCGGGCTCAGGGCAAAGATGCCCATAACTGCAGTGACTTTCATTATCGGTGCCGCCGGGCTGGCCGGACTCCCGCCGCTGGCCGGGTTCTTTTCCAAAGACGAAGTATTACTGGGCGTTTGGGCCGATCTGAACCCGGCGTTTTTGGTTGTGGCCCTGTTCGGTGTTTTCCTCAGCGCTCTATATATGGCGAGAGTGGTGCTACTGGTCTTTTTCGGGCCGCTGAACCCGGAGCGTGAGGGCGCGCACGAGTCGCCCCCCGTCATGTGGGTGCCGCTGGCCATACTGGCCGTACTGGCACTCGGCGTCGGCTTCCTCGCCTTCAACTACACGACCGACTACCAGGGCTTCGCCGGGTTCATGTCGTCGGGCCACCACTTTGAGGTGACCGGCTGGCTCATGGGCCTGTCTATCGCTATAACGCTGGGAGCGTTCGCCGGGGCCTGGCTGGCTTACTCGCGCAACACTATTTCTCACGCGGCTCTCGCGGCCCGTTTCCCAGTTATCTACAAAGTGCTGGTGAACAAGTACTACATTGATGAAGCGTACCAGTGGGTCATCGACCATGTCGTGCTGGTCATAGCCAGGGCGGTAGCGCTGTTTGACAGGGTGGTCATAAACGACACAGGCGTGGACGGCCTGGCGATAAGCGTTCGCCTGTCTGCCATGCGCACGAGAGTGATTCAGACCGGGTACCTGTACACGTACGGGGCGGCGATGGTGTTCGGGGTCGTTGGTCTCGCGCTTATCTGGTGGATTTTCTTAACCTAGATGGCAACTTTCGACACCTGGGTCCTGTTTCTACTGATCGTGCTGCCCCTGGGTGGCGCTGTCGTGCTGATGGCCGTGCCAGGCCATCGCAAAGAGGAGATTCGCTGGTTGGCGGCCGCCTTCGCGGTGGTGACGATGGCGCTGTCGTTCTATGTGTTTGCCGCCTATGACCACGGGGCGGGCGGGTTCCAGTTCGAGCGAACCTGGGGCTGGCTGAGCATTCCCGGGCCGTGGGCGCTTGGTGATAGGGGCATTGAACTTAGCCTGGGCATAGACGGCATTTCCGCGCCCATGATGATGCTAACCGGCATTGTCATGTTCACCGGGGTGCTCATTTCGCGCTCTATTTCCGACCGGCCGAAAGAGTTCTTCATCCT
>Ga0302135_10002492_pt1 | contig 11011 bp, 12 predicted proteins | sample CBN3_surface_MG_FD_203119 | JGI IMG/M metagenome (GOLD analysis project Ga0302135, IMG submission 203119) | Marine microbial communities from Western Arctic Ocean, Canada - CBN3_32.1 | ecosystem: Environmental > Aquatic > Marine > Oceanic | place: Canada: Western Arctic Ocean | collected... | reverse complement strand
AGCCCCGTTTACGGCGATGAAATCACCGGATACCTCACAAGGGGCCGCGGTGTAACAGTTCACAGGCACAACTGCGCAATACTCCGTGACACCGAAGATACCGATCGACACATACCCGTTGCATGGGGCCACTACGAAACCACCTACGCCTCCAGATTGCAGATAAAGGCGTTCGACCGGGTCGGCCTGATCCGAGACATCACAAACGTCGTCTCATCCGAAAACGTCAATATTCACTCGCTAACTTCTGGCGAAGACGAAAAAACCAACGCCTGTACAGTGTCACTTACGGTGTACACTACTGGTGTAGAGCAGTTAAGTCGGCTCTTCTCCCGCGTGGAAACTATTCCCGGTGTAGACACTGTCTTCCGGGTAAGCGAAAAAATTGACTCGTAGCAATATGAGCAACAATTAACGGTTACAATTGAGTTTTCCGCACTTCGAACAGTTACCAAGGAATATCAATGCCCGCCGCTAAAACTTTGCGCGCTCAAGATCGCAAAGGCGCACGAAACCGGTCAACACGATCGTTCACCCGCAGCCGAGTACGAGTTGTGACCGAAGCAATCGCCGATGGTTCAACAACTGACGAGTCTGACAGCTCATTGCGCGACGCAATTTCTGCGCTCGACCGAGCAGTTAGCAAAGGTGCACTGCACCGCAACACTGCCGCACGCAAAAAGTCACGACTCACCAAGCAGTACAACAAGCTCTCTAGCTAACCGGGAAGTACCCGTTGACTCAGGGCCCAGATAACTCCCACTACCATGCGGCCGAAACCCATCGGCCCGGTCCACCATCCGAATCCGGCGACACCCAGTACAACTGGCGAATCCATCACCCCTTTGAAGGCGTTGAAGATCGTGTCGCGGTCGAAGTCGCTCCATGGAAAGGCCTGCTGCCACGATGGCGATTCGTAGTACCGGGTGACTACGTCGGCCCCGCAAAATGGGGCATAGGACCTTCCGGTTCTGGTGAGATAAATACCGACGTAAAACGACCTGCAAAAGACGGCCCAATTCAAATGGTGGACGGTCCGCTCATCTCGTGGTTCGGCGGACATGAGTCACTCTCGACCAACCAGTCGGCATATCTCGTTTTCGAAGGCGAACCCCCGCATTACATTGCGTTTGGCCAGGCCGAGTCCGTCGGCGGACCTCCAGGCGAACTCGAAGGTATATCGTTCGGCGACGATCACCCAATTCATCCCGGTGGGCACGACCCATCGCACGGGCACGAGCAATCGATTCCGGCGCCACCGCCACCGCCTCCTCCCGCACCGGCTTTCGATCCACATACTGGTCACGACCACAGCCAAGGCGATCATGATCACTCCGATCACGACCATTCAGGGCACGATCACTCGGAACACGACCACTCCGGCCACAACCACTAAAACGTTCCTGCTCGGGATCGCTCTTGCCGTTCTTGTTCTGTTAAGCGCGTGTTCCTCGGAACCGACGGTAACCGTTTCAACCCCCACCGTAGACAGCGAGACTGAATCCACGCCTACACCGATCATCATCTACGTCGAGGTTACGGTCGTGGTAACGGCCACTCCAATGACTTCTCCTCCACCAACCAGTCCCGTCGTTCCAACCGTTCGAACTCCGGAACCAACGCCGACGATAACACCGGCCACGCCACCAACCCGGGCACCCGCAGCTACACCAACCAAGCTCCCAGCGACCGCTGCTCCAACTGCAATTCCCTCACCCCCGTATACGTATACGCTCACGCCCACATCAGATTCAACCGGCAACTATCGCCGTTCCTTCCCCATCGCCAACCATCGCACCAGCGGCCACACCAACCGCTGTTCAGCAGGAATCTCCAATTCCGACGTCCGTACCTGGCACTACCGCTACTCGAGAGCCAAGTCAGGTCCCCTCCCCATCGGCAACTCCCACAACCGTTCCAGCCACAACTGCACCGCAACCAACCGCAACATCAACTGCTGTGTTCGATCCTTTCGGCGACGATCGTAACTGCGGAGATTTCGTCAACTGGCAGCAAACCCAGGATTTCTATCTCGCCGTGGGAGGGCCAAATGCCGATCCGCACGGGCTGGATGGCGATAGCGACGGCACCGCCTGCGAATCACTCACCGGCGCGTCATCGCAATAACCCACCCCAACGCGTTCAGGCGCCGGGCTGTTGCCCCAATCCGAACTCGATCGCATCACAATAATCGACTATTTCGAACTTATGATCGCAATCGGGTGACACCGTCGATTGACATTTTAGATAGACGGCTGATAATTTTCAGAACATTAGTGCGAATATTTCCGTAGCGGCAAGTTCACCGGCAACTCGAAAGAGCCACGGTCGGGCCAGAGACCAAAAAGATGAAAAAGCTCTCCGAAAAGCAACTGACAATCCTGTCGTTCATCGAGGAGTTCATTGAAGAACACGATTACCCACCGACAATCCGCGACATTCAAGCGGGGTGCGAAATCAGTTCGACCTCGGTCGTTTCTTACAACCTCGACCGCTTAAACGAAAGCGGTTACCTGAACCGTCACTCCGAAGTATCACGCGGGCTCACCCTCGCAAATCAGCGTGATGAAACACCTGAACCGGTGAGCATCGACACAGTCGCTGTACCTCTGCTCGGAACCATCGCGGCGGGTTCCCCGTTCCCGATGCCAGAAAACGACACATGGTCCGATCTGTCAGGATCTGAACTGATCGACCTCCCTCAAGCGATCACCGGCACGGGCGAAGGCGTCTACGCACTCAAAGTACGCGGTGAATCTATGATCGATGCCCTCATTTCAGATGGGGATCTCGTAATCATGGAACAGGCTGCTTCCGTTCGAAACGGGCAGATGGCCGCCGTGCGAATCAAGTCAGACAACACAACTACTCTCAAACACTTCTACTCGGAAGGCCCTCGAACGCGACTTGAGCCCGCAAACTCCCAGATGCAGGCGATGACCTTCCCGTCCGACGATGTCGAGGTGCTCAGCAGGGTTGTCGCTGTCTGGCGGTACCTGGGCTAGCCGTTTCACTGTTCGACCAGCGAATACAACGAACAGCACTCCAGAAAACCTCACGGTTTCGTTAGGCGCACGAAAAGTCTCGGCGTATACTTGAACCCGAACCCCGGTTCAATTCAACAAGTCCCAACTGAAACAAGGACCACTCGGAGCTTTATCTGTGTTCCAGAACTTTGGCATCGCCCAAATCGCCATCATTCTCGTTATCGTCTTACTCCTGTTTGGAGTAGGCAAACTGCCGCAGGTCGGTAAAGGAATGGGTCAGGCGATAAACGAGTTCAAATCGGCTGTCGGTTCGAAAGACGAGAAGCCAGAATCTGACTCTGCTGACGACAGTAACGACGACGCAAAAGCCAGCTAATCGGCTTCAGCGAATCGGCTGCCCGCCACTAAATCCACGCACGAAAATCAGTAAGACGCTCAAGCGTCCTGTTTCTCGCGCCCTCGTTCAGCAAACTTCACCAGCAGCATCCCTATCTCGAAAAGCAACATCACGGGAACCGCAACGATAATCTGCGAAATCGGATCAGTTGGCGTGACGGCTGCACCGAAGACAAATGCCAGTAGGATCATCCAACGCCGTTTAGTCTTCAGCCACTTCGAGGTAATCAAACCGATTTTCGCGAGCAGGAACATAACTATCGGAAGCTCGAATATTGTTCCAAGCCAGAAGATAATCCCAACAGTCATCGAAATCACCGAAGCTGTTGTGATCTGAGGAATCGCCAGACTACTCTGAAACTCCAGCATGAACTCGAACAACCGCGGAATTAGAATCAAGTAGGCGAACGTAGCACCGATCGCGAACGAAACCAGCGCGCCGGGAATCAGAAAATAAATGTACTTCCGCTCGTTCGTTTTAAGACCCGGCTGGAAAAATCTCGACATTTCAAACAGGAAATAAGGGAACGCCGCCGTCAGCCCGACCATCACCGCCAACTTTGCAGCCGCCACCCACGCCTCGGTGAGAGTCAGTTGAATAATGTTTCCGTCAGCGGCTTCGATCAACTCGCGTGAATCAGCGGTAAATTGATCGAAGATAAAAGAAAAATTCGCCACGGCGATCGCTATGAAAATAGCCGCAATGATAGCCACCCGAAACAACCGCTTTTTCAGCTCATTCATATGAGCCAGGACTGACATGGCATTGTCGTTCAAGACTTCACCTGATCAGCGTCGCTCCCAGATTCACGGCCAGACTCACGCTCAACTGGCGAGTCCTCGTCCCCCGAAGCATCGTCATCACTTGTGCCTGACAAATCCAAATCCGGAATCGCGTCGCGAATCTCCGGATCTACCTCGATAGGCGGCCGCGAATACTGACCGTATCTCGGTATCGAACTACTGTCAATCCCAACAGATTTCCGCACATCGTCAGCCACCTGGTCGAACGCCAGATCACTCTCCAACGTCTTCACACTATCCGTCAGGCCATCGAGATCCACCTGCTTCTTGAGATCCTCAAGATCGATCGCCTCGGTGATTAGAGTCTGCAACGCATCACGCTGGCGTTTCAGATCCGTATAGATCTTGCGCCCCTCTCGAATTCCTTCGAGCAAGCGCTTTGGGCCAAGAACGAAAAGCGCGATTGCACCAATTAGAAGGACTTCAAACCCGCCAAGCCCGAAGAAACTCATCAGAGAGACCCCGACTCAGTCGCATTCGAATTAGGCCTGGTGTGTCCCGAGCAAGCGATTCCGCCGGGATTCGGAAACCCGGATTGTTCTAACAATTCACTTGTTGCACACATAGGCAGCCCAACAACGTTCAAATAACACTCATCGTAACTCGCAACAGGCGCAAACGAACCATCCTGGATGCCATAGCCCCCAGCCTTATCGAACGATGATCCAGAAGAAACATATTTAGAAATTTCGTCCCCATCCAGACTACGAAAGATAACCAAAGTCCTCACGTAATTTGTGTGAGGTTCTCCCATCGGATTAATTATCGCAATACCAGTGATCACTTCGTGCGACTTACCGCTCAAACTGCGCAACATCCCATGCGCGTGTTCCGCAGACTCTGGTTTTCCAAGCGCAACACCATCCAGAACAACGATCGTATCCGCACCCAGCACGTACTCGCCCGGACGTCTCGACGCTATCGAATCTGCCTTGGCTAAAGCCAGTTTTTGCACAGCATTCAAAATGTCTCCGACATCAACAAGAAACGCATCTTCATCAATCTCGGCAGGAGCCACATCGAACTCAAAACCAGCGCCCGAAAGTATCTGGGTGCGCCTTGGTGACCCGCTCGCAAGAGTCAACTTGTACTGTTCTGAACTCGCCAAAACCTTAGTCCTGAGATTCCTGCAGCGTAAGCATGCTTATAGTCTCCACGTGCCGAGTCTGCGGGAACATATCGACCGGCCGTAACGTCTCCAGCCTGTACATCCCACCATCGCACAGCAAATCGAGATCCCTTGCCATCGCCTGAGGCTCACAAGAAACCATAAGAACCTTCTTCGGCTTCAGCTTCTTCACCGACTCCAACACATCCGGGTGGCACCCGACGCGTGGCGGATCGAGCAACAGCACATCGACCTCATCGGCGTCGGACCACTCAGCAAGAACATGCTCTGCCTTACCCTCGATGAACTCGACGTTGGTTGCACCGTTCATGCTCAACCCCGCATCTTCGATCGCAGAAGCCGACTCCTCAATCCCTATAACTCGCTTCACATATGGTGATATAAGAACTGCGAACACGCCAACACCACAGTAGGCATCGACCATCACCTCGCTTCCATCCAGGTCAAGTAACTCGCGTACTTCATCGACCGCTCTCGAGAGCTGGCCAGTATTCACCTGGAAAAACGATGATGCTGCCACCCGGAACCGAGAACCCCTGACCTCCTCTTCGTAGTGCTGTTCACCCGTTACGAGGCTCAAACCCGATATGTTCATACGTGGCTGAACAAGCATCGAGTCTGTATTCGAACCAACTCGTATCGACATCTGGGTATGGCCTTCCATCTTGTCCTGAACAAGGCCGATCGTTTCGTTGATCTTGTCATCCATCAACAGGCACTCTTCGACACGCACAAACTGGCGGGTAACCATGTTCTTGTACCCAACCTGACCTGCATCCTCGTACTTGCCGATGGTGAAACGACCGTGATTTCTGTAACCCAGACGCTTCTCGCTCTCAACCGTAGCGTCGACATTCACACCTGAAAGATTCTCGTACTTATCGATTTCACGTTGCACACGCTCACGTTTCAAAGTGAGCTGGTGATCGTACGAAACATGCTGCCACTGGCACCCACTGCACGTGAGAAAGTACTTGCACTCTGGCTCAATCCGCTCAGCCGCGGGCTCTAAAACCCGATCTACTTTGGCGGCAATCCGCTCAGGAAATCGCTTCTGCACCTCGGCAATAACCAACTCCCCGGGTAGGCCGCCAGAAACCACCACCGGTGCACCGTCGATCTCGGTCACGGTATCGCCAGCGTCGTTGATCTCACCGAGGGTGATCTCGAATTTATCACCCGGATTCAGATCCACATGCTCTGTCAGATCCGGTCCGTTATAGCGTTGTCTACGCTTTCGTTTCGCCATCTTTAAATCATGCACCTTAACGGATTTTCCAATTCAATCAGCCGTCTTAAAATAAATCAAACTCGTTTGCCGTTCTGTTATTCTGAACTAGTTCAGGCGCAGTTGCGCCCCCGGTCTCCGCAATTGGGAGGCCCGACTCTCATTTCATCTAACGTGAATCGAACACATATCGTTGGTTTCTAAGATAGAAAAAACTGGTGCGCCAACTCGCGAACGGAAGCTCCCCGACTGGTTCAAGGTCAAGGCGCCCGGCGGCGAAAACTACCTAGAGATTCGCAAGAAGATCAAAGGCGCCGGTCTGAATACCGTCTGTGAAGAAGCGGCCTGCCCGAACATCGGAGAATGCTGGGACCGCGGCACAGCAACCTTCATGATCCTCGGCGACACGTGCACCCGAGCTTGCTCCTACTGCAACGTCAAGACCGGCTGGCCCGGCACCGTCGATCTCGCTGAACCCATCCGAGTCGCTTCGACTATCAAGCAGATGGAACTCAGCTACGCAGTTATCACTTCCGTAGACCGCGACGACCTTCCCGACTTCGGCTCTGGCATATTCGAACAAACGATCACACAGGTCAGGCGCACAACACCCGACTGCAAGATCGAAGTCCTGATACCGGATTTCGAAGCCGAATTCGAATCTCTCGAACGCGTTGTAAAAGCTGGACCGCACGTCCTCAACCACAACATCGAAACCACCCGACGCGTCTTCAGAAAAGTTCGCCCACGCGGAAACTACGATGTATCGCTGGAACTCCTGAAGCGGGTAAAAGAAATTAACCCGTTCATGCCCTCTAAATCCGGCATGATGGTCGGCCTCGGCGAGACAAAACCGGAAATCCTCGAAACCATGGCAGATCTACGAACTGTCGGAACCGATCTCCTGACCATCGGCCAGTATTTGCGACCTTCCAAGCGACACCACCCGATCATTCGCTTCTACCGACCCGAAGAGTTCAAAGAACTCGAACAGGCCGGATTGGAAATGGGCTTCAAGCACGTAGCTTCAGGACCGCTGGTGCGCAGCTCCTATCACGCTGACGATCAGCACAATGCTGCAATCGATAAAATCCTCGATTCAGCCAACGCACAAACCTAAATCGTGTCGACCCTCTACGTTGTGGCAACGCCAATCGGTAATCTATCCGATCTCACAGCACGCGCCTCCGAGCTACTCTCTACTGTTCCGACAGTGGCAGCCGAAGACACTCGAGTAACCCGCAAACTGCTCAACCACCTCGGAGTGTCACCTCGACTCGAAAGTCTCCACGAGCACACCTCACCCGAACGACTCGACGCTCTCGTATCGAAACTCGACTCGGGTGATATGGCACTCGTCACCGATGCCGGCACCCCGGGAATTAGCGACCCCGGCTCAGCACTCGTAAGCTCCGCCGTCTCAGCAGGACACGAAGTCGTTCCTCTACCCGGTCCGTCAGCAATCGTCACCGCCCTGTCGGTTACGGGCTGGTCGTTCGACCGATTCCTGTTCCTTGGATTCCTTCCACGAAAAAGAAACGAACGAATCACCGCTCTCAACAATGCGTCAGATGAACCCGGTCCGATAGTCATATACGAATCACCTCACCGAATAAAAGCAACCCTGGTAGACATCGCAGAGGTACACCCCGAGCGTCAGCTCGTTATCTGTCGCGAGCTCACAAAGCTCTACGAAGAGACGTTCAGAGGAACCGCAGCAGAAGCAATCGCCCATTTCACCGAACCACGCGGAGAGTTCGTAGTAGTCATCGAAGGCGCCGGCGACTATGAACCAACAGATATATCTGACGACGAGCTAGTTTCTTTACTGAACGATCTGAAATCCGACGGCCTAAGAGGACGCACGCTCGTTGAAAAAGCGATCGAACTCACCGGATTGCCAAAGAACCGGGTGTATCGCCTCTCAATTGATCTGAATTAGGCACCTAGTTATCACCAATATTTCAGACTGATTCCAACCGCACTCTCGCTATAATAAAATCCCGTACGAAGTCATCTACGACACGATCAGCCTGAGCTGCAATCGTCACCCACCCATCACTAATTCTCGGAATACCCAATTGCCCCGCAAAATTCTCGTAGCTGTCGCATGGCCGTATGTAAACGGCGAACCACACTTCGGGCACATCGCGGGAATGAACATCCCAGCCGACATCTTCGCCCGATTCCACCGAATTATCGGCAACGAAGTCGCCATGGTCTCCGGGTCCGACATGCACGGCACGCCAACGATGTTGAAAGCAATCGATGAAGGCGTCACTCCCGAAGAAGTTTCGGGTCGGTATCACGCGATCTGGAGCAAGGCCCTCAGTGATATGTCCTTCTCCTACGATCTATACACCCACACCCACACCGAGAAGCATCAAGAGGTCGTTCACGATCTCTTCTCGGTCATCAAAGAAAATGGCTTTCTCGTTGAAGAAACCCAGTCGATGCCGTTCTCGGAAACCGAACAACGATTCCTTTCAGATCGTTTCGTCGAAGGAACCTGCCCTCACTGCGCGTTCGATTCCGCCCGAGGTGATCAATGTGACAACTGCGGCAGAACCCTCGACCCTATCGACCTGATCGATATTCGAAGCAAACGCGATGGCTCGACTCCTGTCTTCAAGGATACGATCCACCAGATGTTCACTCTCGGTTCATTCCAAACTCAACTTGAAGAATGGGTCGAAAGCAAAACCGACTGGCGACAAAACGTTCGCAATCAAACGCTCGGAATGCTCCGCGAAGGCCTGCACAGTCGCGCCATGACACGTGACATTGAGTGGGGCGTTCCTGTGCCTCTAGAAGGCTACGAATCGAAACGAATCTACGTTTGGTTCGAAGCTGTGATGGGCTACCTGTCGGCCACAAAGGCCTGGGCAGAACAACAGGGCAAACCTGACGAGTGGAAGAAGTTTTGGGTCGAGCCTGACGGCGAAACCTACTACTTCCAGGGCAAAGACAACATCTCGTTCCACACAATTTTGCTGCCCGCAATTTTGATGGCATATGGCGGGCTTAACCTGCCAACCGACGTGGTTGCGAACGAGTTCCTCAACATCCGCGGAGCCGATTTCTCCAAAAGCACTGGTAACGCGATCTGGGTTCCCGACTTCCTGACCCGGTACGAGGCGGACCCGCTCCGCTATTACCTCGCGTCGATCATGCCCGAAACTTCCGACTCAGAGTTCACGTGGGAAGGCTTCCACGCGGCTAACAACAACGAACTGGTCGCAACGTTCGGCAACTTCGTTCACCGCGTGCTCACAATCACAACACGAAACTTCGACAACGCGGTCCCAACTCCAGGAGATCTCGATGAAGACGACAAAGCAGCGCTCGCCGCATGCGATACGGCCCTCGAAGAAGTCGCAGAAGCCATCGAATCCCGACAATTCAGGGACGGACTTCGTGCCGCAATGCGATTGGCCCGCCATGGCAATCAGTACGTCGATTCCAAAGAACCGTGGAAGGTAGTCAAAGCCGATAAAGAATCGGCAGGCACCACACTCTTCGTCGGTTTGAACATAATTGCAACCCTGCGAACAGTGTTTTACCCGTTCCTCCCGACTTCAGCAGATAAAATACACAGTATGCTGTTCGCAGACGGTGACACTCTTGCAGACGGTTGGGCACGCAGAGACATAGTTCCCGGCGCACCTATCGAAAAGCCATCTCCACTGTTCCGCAAACTCGACGATTCAATAATCAAGGAAGAAAACGACCGCCTCAACGACGGATGATCACTCCATTTCTAGAGCTCACTAGTTCACACGATTTTTATGGTTGAAGCCATCACACAGGAAAGCATCTACGAACCGGTCGCATCCGATCTGGAAAATGTGGTTGCCGAAATAGCGACCATCGCCGAAAAAGCACCAGAGAACGCGCCCGAGCACGCAAAAGACCTCGACGAACAATTAGGTCACGTACTCGCAACCCCCGGCAAACGAGTTCGACCCGCCCTCACCCTCCTTGCATCCCGACTGTGGGGGCAAGCCAAAGATCACGACGAAATGCCAATCAAAATGGCAACCGCTGTCGAACTGCTCCACATCGCAACGCTCGTTCATGACGACACCGTAGACCACGCCGATACCCGACGTGGCCACCAGACCGCCAGCAAGCTCTGGGGTCGAAACGTCGCAGTCCTCATCGGTGACTTCGTATTCGCAACTTCAGCTATGTACGTTTGCGACACCAACAACGTCCGACTCGTGCGCCGGTTCGCCGAGACGATCACCGAGCTGGCAAGAGGCGAGCTAAACGAAATCTACACAGCATGGCAGCCCAGCGTTCCACTCGAAGAATACAACCAGCGCATCTACGACAAAACGGCCTCACTGTTCTGTACAGCAGCCGAAAGCGGCGCTGTACTGGGCGGGGCCGACGATGCGGCAGCCAAAAATGTCCGTGACTACGGCTACAACATCGGCATGGCGTACCAGGTCTACGACGACC
>Ga0302135_10002488_pt1 | contig 11015 bp, 11 predicted proteins | sample CBN3_surface_MG_FD_203119 | JGI IMG/M metagenome (GOLD analysis project Ga0302135, IMG submission 203119) | Marine microbial communities from Western Arctic Ocean, Canada - CBN3_32.1 | ecosystem: Environmental > Aquatic > Marine > Oceanic | place: Canada: Western Arctic Ocean | collected... | reverse complement strand
AGATTTCTTCACTGCGGATTCGCCCCAATTTCTCGGTCGACAGATCAAGCAACGACTAGCCACAGAAACGCACCGCGTCCGCCCGCATTTCCGCGTTACCAGGCAACAGTCCAAGGATCGCATGGCCGATCATGCGCTTGTCGACGGCCGACTCGCCAACGAGCGCAAGTGCCTCGCCGCCACATACCTCCAGCGACACATCGCGCACCGCCTCGGTCGTCTCATACTCGCTGCGGTTACCTGGCGGACAGCCCCTCGACCTCAAGCAATGACTCACCCATCGCCGGTGCGGCACCGACATACACGGCCGTAGTGGATCGGGCTGTGGGTTCCGAGGTCATAACCCGCAGCCTACGACGGAGCAGTCCCAACGCGGCATAACGTGCGAAGCCCAGTACAGCACGCTGTGCTGGCCCATTGAGCATTCAGTGGCTGACGAGTACGGAGCTCTAAAGCGAGCGAATCGCCGTCACCACACGCCCTTGCACCTCGATGTTGTCGGGCCGCGTGTAAATCGGCTCCATCGTCGAGTTCATCGGCTGCAGCCGGATCCGATCTCCTTCATGGAAGAACTTCTTCAGCGTCGTCTCATTTTCATTCTTCAGCCAGACCGCAACCATTTCGCCATCGTCGCAGCTCTGAATCGACTCGAGGATCACGATGTCGCCGTCGTTGATCAGCGCATCGATCATCGAGTTGCCCTCAACCCGCAACGCGAACACATTCTTGCCGCCGGTCTGTTCTTCCGTCAGCTCAATCATCTCCGCGTATGGATCGGCGTCCGCTCCCTCAGGCGGTGTCGGAATCGGCAGCCCTGCCGCGATCTTGCCCAGCACGGGCACCGGAACCGTACGGCGGCGGCGGCGTACACCGGTGCCACCCAGCAACTCGATCCCGCGCGAAACCTCGCGGTCGCGCCGGATGAAGCCCTTTTCCTCAAGTCGCTTCAAGTTGTAATCCACCACCGACGTCGAAGAAATATCGCAACCATTCTGGATATCGCGAATCGACGGCGGATAATCATGCGCTTCAATGAACTCTTCCAAGAACCGGAAGATGCCCTGCTGCTTCGCCGAGAGTTCTTCGAACTGCGAATCCGCCACGCCTGCTCCTCCGGTGCCCCCACCGCGACCCGATCCAATATTCCCCACGAGATCGCGGGCTGCCCCAACACGGCACATATGTTCTGTTCCGAACAAACGTACCGTTTCCCTTCACCTTCGTCAAGCCCTCAACTCCCTGATCCACAATCCCGAACCCGCTCACAGGTACGATAGAAGCCACTCTCTCGCGCGATGGCGCACAGCACGGTACACGCCTTCATCACAGCCGAGGCAAGACGACCGAGGAGGCGCGCATGGCTGCTGGACTCGAGGACCTGTTCGGACAGGAGCGGCCCGGCGAACCGGACGCGGACGAGGGCGAACTCAAACGCGCGCTCGTCGTCGCCGCACATCCGGACGACGCCGATTTCGGCGCCGCCGGCACCGCCTGCCTCCTTGCACGTGCTGGCTGGGACGTCCGCTACCTCATCGCCACTGACGGCTCGAAGGGATCTGATGATCCCTCGTTCACTCAGGACCAGCTCGTCGCGATACGTAAGCAGGAGCAACTCGACGCCGCGGAGCTGATCGGCGTCGCCAGCGTCGGCTTCCTCGGCTTCACCGATGGCGAGCTCACTCCCTCGCGCGAGCTACTCGAGGCCCTCGTTCGCGAAATACGCACATTCCAACCGTTTGCCGTCTACACACACGACCCGGAGCCGGTGATCATCCGCAACAGCTTCGTCAACCACAGCGACCACCGCGCCACCGGCCTCGCCACAGTCGATGCCGTTTACCCCGCCGCCCGTGACCGCCTCAACTTCCCGGAACAAATCGCCGAAGGCCTGCCGGCCCACAAGGTCCGAGAGATCTATCTCTGGGGCACGAACGAGCCCAATCTCCAGATCGACATCACCGAGGTCGTCGAGAACAAGATCGCTGCGCTCGTCACCCATGACAGCCAGTTCGACGTGGACGACGCCTTCCTAAATCAGGTGCGATCCTTCTGGAAGGACGAGCAGGGGCGCTACCGCGAGGCGTTCCGCCGCATCGTCCTCTTCAGATAGGCAGGCGCCCGCCGTGGAACAGCTCCCCGCGAAATTTTGCCCCCGCTGCGGCACGGCGATCCCGGAACCGCCCCCCGGCGACCGCCGCATCTGCCCGCGTGGCGATTTCACCTGGTACGCCGACCCCAAGATCGCCGTCGGTGTGCTCGTCGCTCGCGAAGGCAACTTACTGCTCGTCCGCCGCAACCACGCCCCAGCCATCGGTCGTTGGGCATTCCCCTCCGGCTTCGTTGACGCTGGCGAGGTGCTTGAGGACGCCGCCGTTCGCGAGGTACTCGAAGAGACGGGCGTTGAAGTCCAAATAGACGGACTAATCGGCGCCTACTCAGAAGCAGGCGACGCCGTCGTCTTCGTCGCCTACGCCGGCACCCACACCGCCGGTGAGGCGATCGTCGGCCCCGAGGCGCTCGCAGTTGGATGGTTCCCACCCGACCAGCTCCCGCCGCTCGGGTTCACGCACGATGCCCGGATCGTCTCCACATGGCGAGAACACTTCGCCGTCTCTGGTTAGAATCATCCCGATGGCGAAAGGCCGCCCCGACCATGAACGTTCTGAAAGACGTTCGGCTGGGACGGCAATCGAGTTCTTGCGTATGGTGATTTATACCCCCTGACGCACTCGCTGACGCACTCGCTAAAACACTCATTTGGACTTGGGGAAACCGTGACCGAACCCACATCGACGACCGCCACGACGAGCAATCACCCGCTCGATCCAATCTTCCATCCACGGAGCATCGCCATCGTCGGCGTGCCCTCTGCTAAAGCCACAGGCGGTATGGCCCGCAGCTTCCTTGCCTCTCTCTTGGAACTGAAATTCGAAGAGGACCACGCGCTCTATCCCGTAAACCCAAAGATGGACGAGATCGCCGGTCTTCGCTGTTACCCCACGCTGCTCGACATCGAAGGCGAGGTGGACCACGTGATCTCGATGGTCCCTGCCCGCATCGTCCCGTCACTCGTGGAGCAATGCATCCAGAAGGGAATCCGCTCCATCCACTTCTACACCGCCGGATTCTCCGAGACTGGCGATCCGGAAATGGCGAACACCGAGCGCGAATTCATCGCCAAATTGAATGACGCCGGCATCCGCGCAATCGGTCCCAACTGCATGGGCCTCTACGTCCCCGACGAACGCATCGCCTTCATGAACGGATTCCCCGCCGAGTCCGGAGAAGTCTTCCTGCTCTCCCAGTCCGGCGCCAACGCCGGCGACGTGATCCACGGACTCTCCGCGCGCGGCGTCCGCTTCTCGAAAGCCGTCTCCTTCGGTAACGGCGCGGACGTGAAGGCTCATCACCTCTTGGATTACGCCGCCAGCGATCCCCAAACGAAGGTCGTCGCCGGCTATATGGAAGGCGTCCAGGAAGGCCGCAAATTTTTCGAGGCGCTCAAGCGCTGCGCTGCAGTCAAGCCAACAATTCTCCTCAAGGGCGGCATCCACGCCGCCGGCGCCCGCGCCGCCAACTCACACACCGGCTCTCTCGCCGGATCGATCCGCATCTTCGACGCCGCCTGCCGCCAGGCCGGCGCCATGCGCGCCGAAACCATGTCCGACCTCCATGACATGGTCGTCACCCTCACCACCGAGGCACGCCACGTCGCCGGCACCGGTGTCGTGCTCGTCTCCGGCGGCGGTGGCTACGCCGTTCTTTCCTCCGACGCGATCGCCACCGCGGGGCTCGACGTGCCCCGGATGCCGCAGGAGACCATCGACGAACTACGCGAGTTCATCCCCATCGCTGGCACCAGCGTCAATAACCCGATCGACACCAACGTCTCCGGCATCGAGTTGCAACGCAGGACACTCGAAATCGTCGCCCGCTCCGCCCCGGCCGACGTCGTCTTCACCAACGCCGGCTCCACTCGCCCCGACGCCAAGGAGCTCGACCCCGACGATAATTCACCCCCCGCGAACCAGATCGCGCACGCACGCGCAATCGCCGAGGCCTCGGCCACCACCGTTGCCGAGATCCAGAACGTCACCGGAACGCCGTTCGTCGCCATCGAGCGGGGCCGCTCTTACAGCGTCACTGCCGGCGCCAGCGTCGAAGCCTTCGCCCACACTGCTCAGAAACACGGCGTCGCCGTCTACCCCTCGGTCCCGCGTGCCGCACGCGCGCTCGGCCAGTTGCTCGCCTGGCGCAAACGCCGCCAGGGCCTCCCAGAGCTCTTCTAGAAGCGTTCCATCACCGAGTGAGAGTTGGCCTCTGGAGCACCTCATCGGTTGCGCTATAGGCCCCTGCCCCGCCAAGCTTCGCGCACGAACCAATCGAACGAGGGGGTGACGCGATGAAGGCTGCGGTGATGCGCGCCGGCGAGACGACGCTACTGGTCGAGGAACTGACCCAGGACGAGCCCAAAGCCGGCGAGGTACTCATCCGCACTGGCGCCGCTGGGATCTGTGCCAGCGACATCCACGTGATCCACGGCACCGCCCAGCTCCCTCTCCCCTGCGTGCTCGGCCACGAAGGAGCCGGCACCATCCAGGCGGTCGGGCCGGGCGTCACCCACCTCAAGCCCGGCGACCGCTGCGTGCTCTCCTTCGTCTCCAACTGCGGCCACTGCCGTCAGTGCCACTCCGGCAGTCCCCAACTCTGCGAAATTAACGCCGTCACCGGCGCCCGCCAGTACGATGGCACCACCCGTCTCCGCGACGCCAACGGCGACGAAATTTTCCAGATGTCCAAGCTCGGCGTCTTCTCCGAGTTCCAGGTCGCCCCCGCCCAGGCCTGCTTCCCAATGCCCAACGACGTCCCCATGGAGGTCGCCGCCCTTATCGGCTGTTCTGTCACCACCGGCGTCGGCAGCGTCATCAACGCGCCGCGGGTCCGCCCCGGCATGACCGTCGCCGTCTTCGGAGTCGGTGGAGTCGGCCTCAACGCCGTCCAGGGCGCCCGCCTCATGAGCGCTTCCCGAGTCATCGCCGTCGATATCGCCGAGCACAAGCTCCAGTTCGCCACCCGCTTCGGAGCCACCGACACAATCGACTCCACCGTCACCGACCCGATCGAGGCGATTCGCGAGCTGACCGATGGCGGAGTCGACCTCGCACTCGACACCTTCGGCGGCATCGAGACCACCCAGCAGGCCGTCGGCGCACTGCGCCGCAACGGCGTCGCCGTCGTTGTCGGCCTCGCCCCGCTCGGCGACCAGGCTGGGATCGACCTGACCGACATGGTCCGCACCCAGAAGACGCTCACCGGCGCCTACTACGGCCTCGCCAGCCCCCACGAAACCTTCCGCACCATGATCGACCTCTACCGCAAAGGTGACCTGCTGATCGACGAGATCATCCAGCGCCGCTACGCACTCGACGAGATCAACGAGGGCTTCGCCGCTCTCGATCGCGGCGAAGACGGTCGCGGCGTGATTGTCTTCGATTGAGATGACCACCCCAGCCTTCGGCCTCAACCGCTTCGATTTCTCCTCGCCCGATGCGTTCGCAACCGACGTCGCGCGCGCCGAGACCCTCGGCTGGGACTACGCCTTCCTCGCCGATTCGCAATTCCGGCGCCACGACACCTACGTGCTGCTCGCCTTCGCCGCCCGCGAAACCTCCACCATCCACCTCGGCCCCCTGATCGTGAACCCCGTCACCAGGCACCCCACCGTCACCGCGGGCTCCATCGCCACCGTCGACGTCGTCTCACAGGGACGCACCATCCTCGGCATCGGCATCGGCGACACCGCCGTCCGTCTCGCCGGACTGAAGCCCGCCCGGGTCGCCACGCTCGAACACAGCACTCGCACCATCCGTGCCCTCCTCCACGGTGAGGACGTCGATCTCGGCGTGGACCGCCCCGCGCGGCTCCCCCACCCCCGCCCCATGCCCGTCTGGATCGCCGCCGCTGGACCTCGCTCGCTGCGCGCTGCCGGGCGCGTGGCGGACGGCGTATTCATCCGTGCCGGCACCCACCCTGCCAACCTCCATGCCGCCGTCGATGCGATCCGCGCCGGAGCCCAGGAGGCCGGCCGCGATCCCGATTCCATCCGCCTCGGCCTCGTCGTCCACACCGCCCTCGAGGACGATCCGCAGCGTGCCTTGCTGATGGCAAAGTCCATGGCTGCCGGCTACTACGAGTACTCCCCTCACCTCTTCGACCTCGCCGGCCTCACTTGGGACGGCCCCGATATCCACGAACTGCAATCCCTCGTCCACCCGGATTTTCACCACCACCCGGACCTCGTCGAGTCCGGGCGCATCGTCGATTTCCTCCCGGACGCTGCCGCGGATGCCTTCTCGATCCACGGCAACTCCGCCGAAGTCGCCGCGCAGTTCATCGAGGCACTCTCACAGGGCATCGATTTCGACATCGTCGTCCCTCACCCCATCCCCAACCCGCCTCCGCCGGGCGAGCAGGACGGTCCCTCCTACATGGAGCGCATGGCCCGCGAGGTGATCCCGATCATCCGAAATGCGCTGAGCGAAGACGACAACTGATCGGCGATACTTAAGAATTCATGGCGGAACGGAGGACCGGGCGTCCGTGACCCGGTATGCTCGGGCCCGATCTGAATCAGTACGCCCCGGCACTGGGGCCAACCAATTGGCCGGAGGACCGCTGGTGGAAGTAACTCTCACCCTCACCGAACGCGGTGAATCACACCACGAAGAAGTCCGCGCGCTGCTGCGCGAGGCGCTTGATGAGCTCGGTCTCAATGACCTTCAAATACAGGAAACCGTCATCCGCGGCGATGAAGAGGCGATCCCGATCAAGTGCATCGGCTCCCCCACCATCCGAATCAACGGTCTCGACGTTGAGTATCGCGAACGCGAACCAGAAGAGACCTCCGCAGGCGTCCGCTACTACAACACCCCTGCCGGTTGGAAGTCGGTACCCGAAAAGGGCATGATCCTCCGCGCCCTCGAGCGTGCGAAGGACGAAGAATCGACATCGTAGTCTCGATCCGGATCGGATTCACCACGTGAGCAACCACCCTGAGCAGCCAACCGATGAGCCCGCGGACCGGCTGCCACCGAAACGAAAGCCAGCCAGTTCGCTCGGGGACGCGCTCCGCGGACTCGCTCGTGCCGCCAGCGAAGCTGCCACAACCGGTGGTCAGGAAGCACGTCGCCTTGCCGAGACCGCTCGCCCCGAGGTGGAGCGGCGTGCAAAACAGGCGAAAGCCGCCGTCGACGCCGCCACCCCACATGTCAAACAAGCCACCGCCGACGCGACCGACTACGTGCGCGAACACCAGGACGAGTTGCGCCGCGGGGCCAGACGCGGCGCCGGCGTCATCGCCGACCAGGCTGTTCGCGCCGTCACCCCCCGCCCACTCCGCCCTGCCATTGACGCCATCAAGAACGAGTCACGCGCGCAGCCCGCAACAACCGCGGAAGCACCGGACGAAACCGCAGACCAGAACGAGACACGCGACTAGGTCGCCTCAGCACTCTCGAGCTCGTCCAACATCCCATTCCGCCGTGCTCGCTTGCGATGTGCTGGCGCCCGGATCAACACCGAACTCACCGCCCACAACAACGCCGCCACCGCGAATCCCATCGCGTAGAGGCTGAATGGCCAGTCGTACGAGCCCGTCACGTCGAACAAGAACGCGCCGCCCAACGGCCCGATCACCTGCCCGCCGAAGCTTATCGCCGCCACCAACCCGCTAATCGCCCCAAAGTGCCGCACCCCGAACGCGCGCGTCACCAGCAACGGCTCGATCATTGGCGCGAACGCACCACCGAAGCCCCAGAACAGGATCCACGCGCCAATTCCCACGTCGCTCGTCGTCACCACCAGGATTCCCGTAGCTAGTGCCTGTGAGAGCGCCACGAACACCGCCAGCATGAACACCCGGTCCACTCGCAGCAGCGCGAAGCTCAACGGCGGTCGTGACAGCATCCGCAACCATGCCGTGACCGCCAGCAACGTCGCGCCTATCGCCAGACCGTGGCTGTCAAAGAAGTCGACGATCAGATTGTTCACTGAGCCCTGCCCCAGGAAAAACAGCAACATCCCGATCGAGACCAGCCAGAACACCGGACTCCGCAACGCCTCGGACGAACTAAAACCGCCCTCCACGTCGTCAACATCAATCAGTCGCGTGCTTCCGCTCGGCCGCAGACCCAGATCGCGCGGCCGGTCCACCACAATGAACACCGCCGCCAGGCCATTCACCACCAGGATCAGCACGGCGCTCACGATCATCGCCGTCTGCCACCCGCCTCCGCTCTCAAACCACGCGAGGATCGGCATGATCACCGCCCCACCCATCCCAAACCCGGTCGTCACCAACCCCAGCGCCGTCTGCTGCCCACGCCCCTCAAACCAGCGCGTGATCAGCCAGTTGTACGGAATTGGCATCAGCAGCGGCCGCGTCACACTCACCACCGCCCACCCCACATAGAGCTGCCACAGCTCAGTCGCGAACGATGTCGCCACAATCGCCAACGGCATCGCCACGCTTCCGATCAGCAGCATCCGGCGCGCGCCACCTCGGTCAATCGCGCCTCCGATCCACGGCCCAATCACCGCGAACAACACCTGCCCCACCATGAACGCGCCCACAACCGCCGTCCTGCTGGCGCTGAAATCCTCTGCAATCGCCCCGATGTAGACCGCCACGATCCAGAACGTGCCGCCAACCGTCGTGCTGTTCGTCAGCACGCCGGCAACAACAATCGCCCATCCGTAGTGAACCGGGGAACGCTCAGCCAGCGCTCTCATCGTGCGGAGCCACCGATCATTGCTGCGGGACGTGGAAAAATTTCACAATAGGTGGCAGATCTGCCCCACACCAGCACCCATCTTCCTGACTCACTTTCTTGTTATTATGCGTCCTCAAACCAGAGGAGCATCGATGAAGGTCTCCATCTCGCTGCATCGTGAGGCGATCACCGACTGGGACGAAATGTCCACCTTTGTCATCGAATCCGAAAAACTCGGCGTCGATTGCGTCTGGACCGCCGAGGGCTGGGCCCACGACGTGGCCACTCCCCTCGCCTACCTTGCCGCCAAGACGGAGAAAATCAACCTCGGAACCGCGATCATGCAGCTCGGCACCCGTACCCCCCCACTCGTCGCCATGACCGCGATGACGCTCGACTCCATGTCCAACGGCCGCTTCCGCCTCGGCCTCGGTAGCAGCGGCCCCCAGGTAATCGAGGGCTGGCACGGCATCCCCTTCGCCCGCCCACTCGCACGCACCCGCGAAGTCGTCGACATCGTCAAGCGCATTTTCAACGGCGAGACACTCGCCTACGATGGCGAATTCCACCAGCTCCCCCTCCGCGACGGCGGCACCGGCGAAGGCAAGGCGCTCCGCTCGGGCGCACCCTTGCCGAAAAACCTCCCCATCTACATCGCTTCACTCGGCCCCAGAAATCTACGTATGACCGGTGAAATCGCCGATGGCTGGCTCGGCACCTCCTTCCTCCCGGAACACGCCAACATCTTCCTCGACCCAATCCGCGAGGGCGCCCAGGCTGCTGGCCGCTCCCTTGACGACATCGACCTACAGGTCGGCGGCACCGTCTGGTTCACCGACGATGTGGACGCGGCGGTGCGCACCATCAAGCCGGGGCTCGCCTTTAGCATCGGGGCCATGGGCTCACGACAGCACAACTTTTACAACGACGCCTACCGCCGCCAGGGCTTCGCCGATGAGGCACGCGAAGTGCAGCGCCTCTGGCTCGCCGGTGAGCACGACAAAGCCCGCGCACGCGTCCCTGATCAAATGGTGCTCGGCAGCAACCTCATCGGCGACAAGCAAATGATCCGGGAACGCCTGCGTGTCTACCGTGACGCGGGTATCAACACTTTCCGTGCCGGCCCACGCGGCGACACCCTCGCCGAACGCCTCGAAACCCTCGGCCGCTTCATGGATATCGCATCCGAAGTGACCGCGGAGGCCAGCTAGCCCTCACGACCAAGCGTCAGCCCCAGCACGCTCGCCAACTCCACAATCGCCGGTGCGCCCGTGGTCGCGGCCACCTGCCCCGAATCCACCTCTTGCGCCAGTTGCCGCAGCACCTCAATCGCCGAGGGCGTGTCGAGGTCGTTATCCATCGAGTCCATGAAGGCGTTCCGGAACGGCTGCGCGTGGAGTTGCTCTGCACCGCCGCTCGTTGACCACGCCGCGCGGCGGAACAACGCCACGTCGTCCTCGGCACTCGTCAACTGCTCGCGGTTGAAATCGCGGTCCTCGCGATAGTGCGTCGAGAGCAGCACCAGCCGGATCGCATCCGCCGTGTGCCCCTCATCAAGCAACTCATGCACCTTCACCAAGTTGCCCAGCGACTTCGACATCTTCATACCATCAAGCTGCATCGTCCCGTTGTGTACCCAGTAGCCCACATACGGCAGTTTGCCCGTCACCGACTCCATCTGAACGATCTCGGAATCGTGGTGCGGATACGCCAAGTCGCTCCCACCCCCGTGGATGTCAATCTGGTCACCAAGCGTCGCACGCGCCATCGCCGAACATTCGATATGCCAACCCGGCCGTCCGAGGCCCCACGGCGACTCGAACATCGCGGCTGCATCATCGGATGGCTTCCACAGCAAGAAGTCCAGCCCATCGCGCTTCAGATGCTCCGGCTCGTCCGGCATCATGTCCGTCCGCGGCGCGCTCCACAGTTCCTCACGAGCGTACCCGGCCAACACCCCGAATCCCTCCGTCCGCGACGTGTCGAAGAACACATGCCCATCCACCTCGTAGGCGAAACCATTCTCCTCCAGCGCGGAAACCATCTCGATGATCTGCGGTATGTGGTCCGACACCAACGGGAACGAATCTGGCCGCTGGACATTCAGCGCATCCATCTCCGTGAGGTAGATCGCGTGATTCTGCTCCGTCAGCTCCGGGATCGTGATCCCCAGCTCTTTCGACTTACGCACCATGTCGTCGTCAATGTCGGTGATGTTCTGAATGTGGTGAACGTAGTAGCCGT
>Ga0302135_10002487_pt1 | contig 11016 bp, 9 predicted proteins | sample CBN3_surface_MG_FD_203119 | JGI IMG/M metagenome (GOLD analysis project Ga0302135, IMG submission 203119) | Marine microbial communities from Western Arctic Ocean, Canada - CBN3_32.1 | ecosystem: Environmental > Aquatic > Marine > Oceanic | place: Canada: Western Arctic Ocean | collected 2017-09-15 | reverse complement strand
AGATCTCAACCGGATTTGCCTTCGCGACCCGATCGAATTCCAGCAAGGTGTCCAGCAGGTCTTCGAGCTGGTCGAGGCGGACCATGTTAGGGCCGTCCGACGGTGCGTTGTCGGGGTCCTGGTGGACTTCCATGAAGACCGCGGCCACACCCACGGCGAGGGCCGCACGGGCCAGGACGGGAACGAATTCGCGCTGGCCGCCGCTCTTGCCGCCCAGCCCGCCGGGCTGCTGCACCGAATGGGTCGCGTCGAAGACCACCGGATGGCCGCTGCGCGCCAGGATCGGCAGGCTCCGCATGTCGGAGACCAGGGTGTTGTAGCCGAAGCTCGCGCCGCGCTCGGTCACCAGGATGCCGCTGGCGCCACCGGCTTCCAGCTTGGCGACGACATTGGCCATGTCCCAGGGCGCGAGGAACTGGCCCTTCTTGACGTTGACCGTCTTGCCCGTCGCCGCAGCGACCAGCAGCAGATCGGTCTGGCGGCACAGAAAGGCCGGAATCTGGAGAATGTCCACTGCCTGGGCCGCGACGGCGCATTGTTCTTCAGTGTGAACGTCCGTGAGCACCGGCAGGCCGGTCTCCTCGCGCAGCGCGGCGAAGATAGGCAGCGCGCCATCCAGCCCCATGCCGCGCGGGCTGTCCGCGCTGGTCCGGTTGGCCTTGTCGAAACTGGTCTTGTAGACGAGGCCGATGCCGACCCGGTCCGCGATCTCCTTCAACACGCCCGCCATCTCGAAGGCATGGTCGCGCGATTCGAGGGCGCAGGGCCCCGCGATCAAGGTGAAGGGCAGATCGTTCCCGAAGGCGACATCGCCGACCTGGACATGTTTCACGGCGGTCATGGCTTAGGCATCGCTTGGGAACTTTCCGGTTGCGCCGCGCTCACACCAGCCGCGACTGGGTCACGGCCGCGCCGATGAAGGCGGTGAAGAGCGGATGTGGCTCGAAGGGCTTGGACTTGAGCTCGGGGTGGAACTGCACGCCGACGAACCAGGGATGGGCGGGCAGTTCGATGATCTCGGGCAGCACGCCGTCCGGCGACATCCCGCTGAAGCGCAGCCCCGCCGCCTCCAGCTGTTCGCGATAGTTGATATTGACCTCGTAGCGATGGCGATGGCGCTCGCCGATCTCCTCTTGGCCATAGACGCGGTGCACCTCGCTGCCCTCGGTCAACTTGCAGCCATAGGCGCCCAGCCGCATGGAACCGCCCAGATCGCTCTTCGAATCGCGGGTCTCTATCCTGCTGCCGCGCCGCCATTCGGTCAGCAGGCCGACCACCGCATCGTCGCAGGGCCCGAACTCGGTCGAGCCCGCGCCGGGCAGACCGGCCAGGTTGCGCGCCGCCTCGATCACCGCCATCTGCATGCCAAAGCAGATGCCGAAATAGGGCACGCCGTGGGTCCGGGCGAAGGTCACCGCCTCGATCTTGCCTTCCGAGCCGCGCTCGCCGAAACCGCCCGGGACGAGGATCCCGTCGACCCCCTCGAGGCCGATCACCGCATCCTCGGTCTCGAAAAACTCGGATTCAATCCAATTCAGATTGACCCGCACATTGTTGGCGATGCCGCCATGGGTCAGGGCCTCGGCCAGGGATTTGTACGAATCCAGAAGATGCGTGTATTTGCCGACCACGGCGATCGTTACCTCGCCGTCCGGCTCCAGCACCCGGCCCACGATCTTCTCCCAGCCTGACAGGCTCGGCGCCGGCCCCTCGATGCCGAAATAGCGGCAGACCTCGGTATCGAAACCTTCTTCGTGATAGCGGATCGGCACCTGATAGATCGTCGTCGCGTCGAGGGCCGAGATCACCCGCTCCTCGCGGATATTGCAGAACAGCGCGATCTTGCGCTTGGCCGAGGCGGGAATTTCCTGCTCGGCCCGGCACAGCAGCATGTCGGGCTGGATGCCGACGCTCAGCAGCTCGCTCACCGAATGCTGGGTCGGCTTGGTCTTCAGCTCGCCTGCGCTGGCGATATAGGGCAGCAGGGTCAGATGGACATAGAGGCAGCGCTCGCGTCCCAGCTTGTAGCCGAGCTGCCGGATCGCCTCGAGGAAGGGCAGGCTCTCGATATCGCCGACCGTGCCACCGATCTCGCAAAGCACGAAATCCGCGCCATCCGTATCGCGCTGGATGACCCGCATGATTTCGTCGGTGACATGGGGGATGACCTGGACCGTCGCGCCCAGATAGTCGCCCCGCCGTTCGCGCGCGAGCACGCTGGAATAAACCTGGCCCGCGCTGACGCTGTCCGAGCGGCGCGACGGCAGGCCCGTGAAGCGTTCGTAATGGCCCAGGTCGAGATCCGTCTCCGCCCCATCGTCAGTGACGTAGACCTCGCCATGCTGATAGGGGCTCATGGTTCCGGGATCGACATTCAGATAGGGATCGAACTTGCGCAGGCGGACCTTGAATCCGCGCGCCTGCAAGAGCGCGCCGAGGGCCGCCGTCGCCAATCCCTTACCGAGTGAGGAAGCCACGCCGCCGGTGATGAAGATAAACCGCGTCATGGACCTACAGTGTAACGACAGGCGCCCTCAGCCCCAAGCAAAAGAGGTGGCTGTTTTCCGCTTTCGGTGATTTTTTTTGCGATCGTTCCGCCCGGACCCACGTGAGGATCAACGGACAGGGGCGCTGGGCGAGGACGGAACGCCCTCTTCCTGGGCCGGGGCGGGCATATCGACGATCGATGCCGGCTCGTCCGACGATCCGGCGAGAATCGCCAGAATCAGGCTTGTCGCGAAGAAGCAGGCGGCCAGCACGGCCGTCGCCCGAGTCAGAATGCTGGCGGCACTGCGGCCGGTCACGAAGCCCGACATGCCGCCACCCCCGCCGCCGCCCATACCGAGGGCGCCGCCCTCGCTACGCTGGAGCAGGACGACCGCGACCAGGGCGACCGCGATGATCAGATGAATGACGACGACGATGATTTCCATGACGAATCCGCTTTGCCGGGCCGAGTCCGGGATATGGCTCTTCAGCGGCGCTTTTTAACCCCTGCACGCCGTCGCCGCTAGTGGCAACTGCCCGCGATGGTCCAGAAATCCTCGATCTTGAGGCTCGCGCCGCCGACCAGGGCGCCATCGACATTCGCCACCGCCATCAGATTTTCCGCGTTGCCGGCATTGACCGAACCGCCGTAGAGCAGCCGCACGGTGGCGAATTCCGCACCCCGCGCCGCCAGCAGACCGCGCAGATGGCCATGCACTTCCGCCACCTGTTCCTCGGTCGCCGTGCGCCCGGTGCCGATCGCCCAGACCGGCTCATAGGCGATCACCAGCCGCCCGGGCATGGCGCCCGCCGGCGCCGATTCGGCCAGTTGCGTCTCGACCACCGCCAGGGTGCGTCCGGCATCGCGCTCCTCCAGGGTTTCCCCCAGGCAGACGATGGCGGTCAGGCCCTGGCCCTGGGCGGCGGCAAGCTTCGCGGCCACCTGGGCGCTGGTTTCGCCGTGGTCGCGCCGCCTCTCGGAATGGCCGAGGATGACATGGGAACAGCCGATCTCCGCCAGCATCGCCGCGCTGATATCCCCGGTATGAGCCCCCGTCTCCGCGCTGTGGCAGTCCTGCGCGCCCAAACCGATGGCGCTGCTCCGCAGGATTTCCGCGACGGGCGCCAGCAAGGTCGCCGGCGGGAAAAGCAGGATTTCTGCGTGCGGCGCGCCCTTACGCTCGACCAGAGTCAGCAGATCGCGCGCGCGGTCGGGGCCGTCGGCGAGCAATCCGTTCATCTTCCAATTGCCCGCGACGAGGGGGCGAAGCTCAGCCATGCTGAACCTCCAACTAGCTGGGGACAGGGCCTGAATCGGCGCGCCGCACTCTTTATCACAGCGGCCGGAACGCGCAAAACGCGAATGGCTAAGTCGGGCGACAACGGACACGCGTTTCGCCTCATGCTGAGCCTGTCGAAGTATGAGGCCGTGGCACAGTCTCCCATTGCGCCACCCCCGTCCTTCGACAAACTCAGGACGAGGACGGCAAAAATCCTTCCGGCCTCACAATCCGTGTTGCCCCCGCTCGGGCCGCGCCTCTATGATGCGCCGCACTCGGCGGGCCGGTCGATCCGTCGAAAATTCAAAGGGTTACGGGGTGTCCCGCCATGATGCAGACGATGCGCAGATATGCCAAGGGCGCGATGGCGTTCGTCCTCTTCGGCGTCCTCATCATCAGCTTTGCGATCTGGGGCATCGGCGACATCTTCCGCAGCGGCTCGGGCGACCCGGAAGTCGCCAAGGTCGGCGAAACCGAAATCACCGTGCGCGAGTTCAATGACGAGTTGCAGCGCGAGCTGCGCCGTCTCGAATCCGTCTTCGGCCGGCGTCTCGATGCGGCCCAGGCCCGCGAATTCGGCATCGTCGAACAGGTTCTCTCGGGCATGATCAGCCGGGCGCTGATCGACCGCACGGCGCTGGATTTTTCGCTGACCGCGGGAGACTCCCTTATCCAGAAGACCATCCTGGCCAATCCCGCCTTCGCCGGGCCGGACGGCCGGTTCAACCGCGATGCCTTCCAGCGCCGGCTCTACAATGTGGGGCTGAACGAGGCGGGCTATGTCGCGGCGATTCGCGGCGCGATCATGCGCGATCAGCTCACCGGCTCCCTGACGGCCGGCGCTGCGACCCCCCGCCTGCTGCTCGACGATGTCTATGGCCACCGGCGCGAGCGCCGGGGCGGCACCGCGGTCACGGTCGAGGCCGATGCGATGACCGGCATTCCCGCCCCGACCGAGGCGGAACTCGCCGCTTTCCACACCGAGAATGCCGCCCTCTTCATGGCGCCGGACCTGCGCGCCGTCACCGCCATCGTCCTCTCCGCCGACGATGTCGCCAAGACGATCGCGGTGCCCGAGGAGGATATCCGCGCCGCCTATGACGACCGGACCTCGGATTTCAGGACGCCCGAGCGGCGGCGTTTCGAACAATTGCTGTTCCTCGACGAGGACGCCGCGACCAAGGCCGTCGACATGCTGGCCCAGGGCCGGCCATTCGCCGATATCGGCACGGAACTCGCGGGCGCCCCGCCGATTCGCCTCGGCCCGATGACCCGCGGCGAACTGGCTGCCCAAGCGCCCAATCTGGCCGAAGCCGGTTTCGCCCTCGCGGCCGACGCCACCTCCGCGCCCCTCCAATCCGCGCTCGGCTGGCATATCCTGCGCGCCGTGGAGATCGATTCGGAGGTCGTGCAGCCCTATGAGTCGGTCAAGGACCGGATCGCCATGGAGATCGCGCGCGAACGCGCGATCGAGGAAATCTTCGAGATTTCCAACGAGGTCGACGATGCCCTGGCCGGCGGCGCCACCCTCGGAGAAGCCGCGCGCAACCTCTCCCTGCCTTTGCGGACCATAGCCGCCATCGACACGGCCGGGCGCGACGCGGATGGTCAGCCGATCCTCGACCTGCCCCAGGATAACGGCGAATTCACCGGCACCGTCTTCGATACGGCGCCCGGCCAGCAGAGCCTGATGGTCGAGGTCGGCCTCGATCGCTACTTCGTGCTGCGCGTCAACAGCGAAACCCCCGCCGCCCTGCGCCCGCTCGATACGGTGCGCGATCAGGTCGAAGCCGCCTGGCGAACCCGCCAGCGGCAGGAGGCCGCGGAGAAGGTCGCCCAGGCCCTGCTCGATCAGGCCCGCGCCGGCGGCGATCTCGCCGCGCTGGCCGCCGAGAAGGGCTATGCCCTGCGCCGGATCGAGCCGACCGTGCGGACCGCCGACGATCCCGCCGCCGGGGCGAACGAGCCAGTCACCGCGACCCTCTTCACCCTCGATCCGGGCCAGGCGGCAGTGACGCCGGCTGCCGGCGGCTATGCCGTCGTGCGCCTCGACACGGTGGCGGCCGCCGATCCCGTGGCCGATGTCGAAACCTATGAGACCCTGCGCGGCCAGCTGCGCGACCAGATCGCCAACGACATCATGAGCCAGTTCACCCAGGCCGTCCGCGCGGACTATCCGGTCACGATCAACCAGGCGGCCATCGAGAACTTCATCCAGTAGGGGCAAGTGCCGTGAATCCCGATTTCGACAGCTTTCGCGACCAATACGACTCCGGCCGCGGGCAGCTTGTCTGGAACACCCTGATCGCGGATCTGGAGACGCCGGTCTCCGCCATGCTCAAGTTGGCGGACGGGCGGACCAACAGCTTCCTCTTCGAATCGGTCGAGGGCGGCGAGACCCGCGGACGTTATTCCTTCCTGGGCATGAAGCCGGACCTGATCTGGCGCTGCCGGCGCGACCGCTCGGAGATCAACCGCAAGGCCCGTATCGACCCCGATAGCTTCGTGCCCTGCGAGGGCCATCCGCTCGACACCCTGCGCGCCCTCATCGCCGAATCCCGGCTTGAAGTGCCGCCCAGCCTGCCGCCCATGGCTTCCGGCCTGTTCGGCTATATGGGCTACGACATGGTGCGGCTGGTGGAAAAGCTGCCCGACGACAATCCGGACGAGTTGGGCCTGCCGGACGCGATCTTCCTGCGCCCCACCGTCGTCGCCATCTTCGACTTGATCGAGGACCAGGTCTCGATCTGCACCCCGGTCTGGCCCGATCCGGCGATCAGCGCCCAGACAGCCTACGATCTGGCCTGCGAACGGCTCGCCGACGCGATGGCGGATTTCGGCCGCAGCCTGCCCTATCGGCGCGAGGCCCCGTCGCGCACGGCTGACCTGCCCGAGCCCGAATCGAACATGTCCCAGCAGGAATTCGAGGGCATGGTCGAGCGGGCCAAGGACTATATCCGCGCGGGCGACGTCTTCCAGGTCGTCCCGTCCCAGCGCTTCCGCGTGCCCTTCCGCCTGCCGCCCTTCGCGCTCTACCGCGCGCTGCGCCGCCTCAACCCCTCGCCTTTCCTGTTCTATATGGATTTCGGCGATTTCACGGTGGTCGGGTCGAGCCCCGAGATCATGGTCCGCTCGCGCGACGGCATCGTCACGATCCGCCCCCTGGCCGGCACCCGCAAGCGCGGCGCCACCCCCGCCGAGGACCAGGCGCTGGAGGCCGAGCTCTTGGCCGATCCCAAGGAACGGGCCGAGCATCTGATGCTGCTCGATCTGGGCCGCAACGATGTCGGCCGCGTCGCCAAGATCGGCACCGTGAAGGTGACCGCCCAGTTCGAGATCGAGCGCTACTCCCATGTCATGCATATCAGCTCGAATGTCGAGGGCGAGTTGGACACCGCCAAGCATGATGCGCTCAGCGCCCTGACCGCCGGCTGCCCGGCCGGCACCGTCTCGGGCGCGCCCAAGATCCGCGCCATGGAGATCATCGACGAGCTGGAGCCGACCCGGCGCGGCATCTATGCCGGCACGGTCGGCTATTTCGGCGCCGACGGCTCGATGGACACCTGCATCGCCCTGCGCACCGCCGTTGTGAAGGACGGCGTGATGTATGTCCAAGCCGGCGGCGGCGTGGTCACCGACAGCGAACCCGAGGCCGAATACCAGGAAACCCGCAGCAAGGCCCGCGCCCTCATAAGGGCCGCCGAGGAAGCGGTGCGGTTCGCGGCGCGGAGCGGATAGCCGTCCGGCCAGAAAAGCGACGCCAGGCTCCCAAACCTCATCCGTCTCGCCGGACTCGACCGTCGCCTAGCCGTAATTCCCACTCTATCCCCGCTGTCGTCCCGGGACCCAATGCCGTATCCGTCTCCACAATCGCCGAACCGATGTCCGGGACACGCGCCAGGAGCCTACCGGACCTTACCATGATGCGCCGCCCATGGGTCCCGGGGACAAGTCCCGGGACGACACCGGAATTTTAGAGGCGGAATCTTACAGACAGCGTCTGTGCGGAATACCCGCACCGCGCGCTTCTTCGCAGCAGTCAGTTCCTCCCGTCGCCCGCGTTGGCGGTCGGCCTTGTTGTGGACGAGGTAGCCGTCGGCGAAATAGGTGTGGTCGCCGTCGAGAAGCAGGTTGTATACCACCACGTCCGGATCGGCCCGGACGGTCGCGATCGCCTCGATCGCAACATCCCAGACGCGCACGGGCCCATAGGACACGGGCGTCGCTCCCGAACGCGCGGCTGAAAACCCGCCGCCGCCGCGATCCGGTCGCCCACCGTCAGCGCGCCGACCCGCAGGCGCGGGTTCTCGCGCGCCGTGGCCGCCAGGTCGATGGCCTTCCAGCCCTCGGCGGTTCAGAACGAATGTTCCGCCGTCACGAAAGCCGGGCCACCGTCAATCTCGATCTGCCCGATCAGCGCCATTCGATGGAGAACCCTAGCGTCCCTGACGCAGGCCTTTGACGAATTCGGAGAGGCCGACCTGGCGGTCGCGGCGCAGGCGTTCGGCGGCCAAAATGGCCTGGACGGAGGCCACGCTTTCGTCCACCGCGCGGTTCACGACGATATAGTCGTATTCCTGGTAATGGGTCATCTCGTCCGCCGCCTCGGCCATGCGCCGGGCGATCACCTCGTCCGAATCCTGGGCCCGGGTCTTGAGCCGGCGTTCCAATTCCACCGTCGAGGGCGGCAGGACGAAGACGGTGACGAGGTCGGCGCGCGCCGTTTCCTCAAGCTGCTGAGTGCCCTGCCAGTCGATGTCGAACAGCACATCCTGGCCGGCTTCCAACGCCTCGATCGCCGGTTTGCGGGGCGTGCCGTAATAGTGGTCGAAGACCTTGGCGTATTCGAGCATTTCGCCGCGATTGACCATCAGGTTGAAATCCTCGCGGGCAACGAAATGGTAGTCGACCCCGGCGACCTCGCCCGGTCGCTTGGGCCGGGTCGTGCAGGAAATCGACATCGTCAGATTGCCGTTCCGATCGAGCAGCTTGCGCGAAATCGTGGTCTTACCCGCTCCGGAGGGCGAGGACAGGACCAGCATCAACCCCCGGCGGCGAATCTCGACGAAGCTCATCGCGTCGCGCTCCCCTACTCGATGTTCTGAATTTGCTCGCGCATCCGGTCAATCGCCGTCTTGAGCTCGAGCCCGGTATTGGTCAGGTCCATGGCCGCGGCCTTGGAGCAGATGGTATTGGCCTCGCGGTTGAACTCCTGACACAGGAAATCGAAGCGGCGGCCGACAGCGCCACCCTCGGCGAGCAGGTCCCGCGCCGCCGCCACATGGGCGCGAAGGCGGTCGAGCTCCTCGCGCACATCCGCTTTGGCGACCAGCAGGGCGATTTCCTGGGCCAGCCGTTCTTCCGGCAAAACCGTCTCGCCGGTCTCCAATTCCCGCAGCCGTTCATGCATGCGGGCGGACAGGGCCGAAGGTTGCGCTTCCGCCGTGGCCTGCGCGCGCGCGACCAGGGATTCGATTTCGGCCAGAAGCTCGGTCAGGACCTGGGCCAGACGGCCACCCTCCTCCCCGCGCGAGCGGATGAGCGCGGCCACCGCCGTTTCGAGCCCCGCCAGCATGGCGGTGTCCCAGGCGGCCAGAGCCGTCTCGTCCAGCGCCTCTTCCTCACCGAACTCGACGACTCCGCGCACGGACAGAAGCCGGTCGAGGCGCGGCGGGGCGGAATCGACTCGCCCGACATAGGTTTTATGAAGCGCGATCAGCTGGTCGAGAAAGGCGCGGTCGACGGTCAGGCGCGCGCCCTCGCGGCCCGACCGGGTCGAAAGCTGGGCCTGCACATTGCCCCGCGAAAGACCCCGCGACAGACGTTCGCGCGCCGGCCCGTCCAGCCGGTCGGCGCCGGCCGGCAAGCGACAGCGCAGGTCCAGGCCGCGCCCATTGACGCTCTTGACCTCCCAGACCCAGGCGGTGCCCTCATGCTCGCCCGCGACGCGCGCAAAGCCCGTCATGCTCGAAATCGACATGCTGTTCCGCGTCCCCGAATCGACCGTATCTTGTGTTGGAAGCTTTGGGCTGCGACTATATCCGGCGCTCCCTATCCCAACAAGCCGCCCGCCACCGCGCATGACAGCTTCCGGCACTCCACCCGCCACGATCCTGATCACTGGGGCCTCGAGCGGCATCGGCGCCGCCCTCGCCCGTTGCTACGCCGCGCCGGGTCGTCAACTCGCGCTCCATGGCAGGAACGCCGCGCGGCTCGGCGCCGTCGCCGCGGCATGCATTTCAGCGGGCGCCACGGTGCGCAGCCTCGCCCTGGACGTGACCTGCGCGGCCCCGCTCGCCGATTGGATCGGCAGCGTGTTTTCCGACAGCTACCTCGACCTCGTGATCGCGAATGCCGGCGTTTCGGCGGGCACGGGTAGCGGGGGCGAAGACGCCGATCAAGCACGCCGCATCTTCGCCGTGAATGTCGACGGCGCCCTCAACACGGCGCTGCCCGCGATCCAGAGGATGCGCGGACAGCCGGCTCGGGGCGGCCGGCGCGGGCAGATCGCCCTGATGAGTTCGCTGGCGGCGTTCCGCGGCTTCCCCGGCGCGCCGGCCTATTGCGCGAGCAAGGCGGCGGTGCGGATCTGGGGAGAAGCCCTGCGCGGCGGGCTGCAAGCCGACGGCATCGCGGTCAGCGTCATCTGTCCCGGCTTCGTCGAGAGTCCGATGACCGCGGTCAACGACTTCCCCATGCCCTTTCTGATGCCGGCCGAGCGTGCGGCCCGGATCATCCGGCATGGCCTGGCGCGCGACCGGGCGCGCATTGCCTTTCCCTGGCCGAATTACGCGGCCGCCCGCCTGATCGCCGCCCTGCCCCCTGCTTTCGCGGATCGCTTCCTGGTACGGCTGCCCAAGAAGGCCTGAGCGACTATTCCTGGACGGCCCGCTCGCGCTGGATACGCCGCCAGTCGCGGACATTGTTGTTGTGTTCTTCCAATGTCCGAGCAAAGACATGGCCACCGCTGCCATCGGCGACGAAATAGAGGTCGTCGGTCTTGGCCGGGTTGAGCACGGCGGCGACCGATGCACGCCCGGGATTGGCGATCGGCGTCGGGGGCAGTCCGGCATAGCGATAGGTGTTGTAGGGGCTGTCCACGGCCAGATCGGCACGGGTCAGCGGCCGGTCCAGAACCCCGGTGCCGTCGGACGCCGCGTAGGCCACGGTCGGATCGGCATCGAGCTTCATGCCCTTGCGCAGGCGGTTGAGGAAGACCGCCGCGACACGGGGCCGCTCGTCCGACCGC
>Ga0302135_10002485_pt1 | contig 11023 bp, 7 predicted proteins | sample CBN3_surface_MG_FD_203119 | JGI IMG/M metagenome (GOLD analysis project Ga0302135, IMG submission 203119) | Marine microbial communities from Western Arctic Ocean, Canada - CBN3_32.1 | ecosystem: Environmental > Aquatic > Marine > Oceanic | place: Canada: Western Arctic Ocean | collected 2017-09-15 | reverse complement strand
CTCGTTAAAATAACCAAAAATTAAAGTAACGGTGCCGTCTTCGTTTCTTTTCCAGCCCTCATAGGCCGGTTCAATATGCTGTCCCTTGCGATAGCTGGGCTGAGCTTGCGCTACCTGGATCAAACTGGAACTTATCAGTACCAGAGCAAACCCGGACAGCAGTATCTTTCGTAAATTTTTGCTTTCGAAAATCATAATCCTTCCTTTTTTCCAGTCTTGCCTCTCTATACATAAAGAAAAGGCCCCAAAGCGAGACCTGCTCTGGAGTCAAATGCAGCGCCACTATTTAATCGGCGCTATCTGCTACTTCAGGTAGTGGTGCTGCCAAGGGAGCAAGACAAAACGGACAGTAGATACAGCATGGAGTAATCGAGAGTAGGTGACATTCATTGCTTGTTCCTCATTGCATTGAAAAAGTGGCTTGGTAAATCAACCGCCTTTTTTAAATCATCAGTTATAGAAGATTTCTAACTAACGAGTAACATTCACCGTCACGTAGACATCATGGTACAAGCCACCGTCATCAGCTCTGCCCCATAAAATGTATTCACCTGGCTCATCAAAAGTGATGTTGGTTTCCCAGATACCATCCTCTGGAATAGGGCTAGGAGTCCACAGTGCACCCCAGGGAGAGTTGGCCGAGGTACGGGTATCTTCCCAAGGCTTGACCTGTGGTGGCTCGAATGAAGTAGCACCATCTCCACGATAGACACTCCACGACAGAAACAAACCATTGGTTTTGCCCACTGTTGATCGGCTAGGTCTTCGCAACAATCGCGCTCGGTACACCTGCGCCGGAGTGAGTGTCCCACCGGCCGCTTCTATATCGGCCTCTTCAGCTTCAATCGTTCTTGTTCTGGTGGCTCGTGGCTTGGGGATGCCGTCATCTACTACCAAAGTCCTGACAATAATTGGCTCACCAACTTGTGCTGTGCGTTGGGCATCACCTAACACGGTAGCGATCGGTGGAACATTGGATCTCGATTCAGGGCTGCTGGTCCCTGCCCCAAGAGAACCGGTTTCCGAGGCAATAACCATTGTATCAACGACGTAATCGATGTTCATGCTGGCGTAGGCCGTCCGGGTAATTCCAGCGCCGGAAGTCACAGTCCAGGTCACCTCTTCGTCTTCATCCCAGCCTCTGGGCATATCAACCTCCCAGGTAAAACGATTGCGGCGCGGCAGAAAATGGGTGGGTTGCCCACGGTCCGGATTACCTGGAGAGAAAAAATTATTGTCACCTACCGGGACATTAGGTTCCTCTTCCCAATTCTCGTTAAAATAACCAAAAATTAAAGTAACGGTGCCGTCTTCGTTTCTTTTCCAGCCCTCATAGGCCGGTTCAATATGCTGTCCCTTGCGATAGCTGGGCTGAGCTTGCGCTACCTGGATCAAACTGAAGCTTATCAGTACCAGAGCAAGACTCCAGGAAAGAATTTTAGGTAGATTTTTATTAATGAAAATCATAATCATTCCTCTTTCGCAATCGTGTAACTGATTCTAATGAAGAAAAAGCCCCAAAATGGAGCTTTTTCCAATAAACACTGCGCACTGCTCAATTATTACTTAATCGGCGCTATCTGCTACTTCAGGTAGTGGTGCTACCAAGGGAGCAAGACACAATGGGCAGCCAATGACGTGGTCATTAGGTCCTAGGCTCAGGTTTTCACGGCGGTTTGCCATCTCTATGAAAAACTCGTCTTCATTCATCTTTACCCGTATACCCAGGTCGATGAACATATTGGTCACCGAGCGATTGCCAGAACCCTGCCAGTTGCGCGAGTCAGGCACATTGAAATTAGTTTCGGTGTTATTCATGTATCCGACGATATGCAAGATAGTGCCCGGGGGCAGCAATGGTGCATAGTCATCCTCATACGGGTAGCCACGCACCCAGTTGTGGTCATAGCCTACGCAGGACAGCGTTTCAACCGTGTAACCCCAGATCGCTTCCAGACACATACGCTCGCCAGGGGCGTGCAGATGGGGCTCGAAAGTAATTATCTTGGTGTAATCCTCTAATACGGTATAGGCGTGTAATTCCTGATCTTTCTCGTTACCAGCAATGCTGATATCAACCCCATTACCCAATCCAAGTGTGGCGCGCTCATACTTCGGCTCATACCCTACAGGGTGGAAGCGATAACCAATTTCCAAGTGAGCGGTTGTATCCCTGCCGTTGGAGTGCATATGCACAGAATCGGTAGCAAAAACCGAGCCCGCTCTGAGTAAACGGCCCGCTTCAGGATCAAAGATGTCAGCGTTACGGCCCACTTCGTGAACTGGCCAGCCAGTGCGAGTATCTTCAACTACGTCGCCATTTTCGTCCAGCACCTCTGTTCGCCAGATCATGTGATGGAATATCCACAAGCCGCCCACGGTGTCGCGCCCGGAGCCGCTTCTGTCGACATCGTTCACTTCAACAATTTCTACGGACTTCACATAACGGTCTTCATCCAGTCCAACTGGAACCCGGGGTACTTCACCCCACCAGTCCGGCGTACCGGCCAGCTTGGTAAAATCCTCGGTGTTAACAATGAGATCAGGCATACCGAGTGACCACTTAGTGCTGTCATCGAATGTCAGAGCATCCGGTGCATCGGACATATTGCCCTCGGGTGTGCCACTGCGCGCCCAGGTGGATATGGCAGCTACTTCCGCATCGTTGAGCGAAGGGTCATTTTTGAAATGCTGAATACCTATGTCTTTCTCCATATACCATGGGGGCATGGCACCTGGCTTGTCTCGAAGGCCAGTTTTATACTCAATCAGGCCAGCATAGGGAGCCACTTCTTCGTACGTCACTAGCGACATCGGCGCGACGCCACCGGGTCGGTGACAGTTCTGGCAGCTGCGCTGCAAGATAGGTGAGATGTCCTGGTGAAAGGTGACTTCCCCGGTCTGCGCAACAATGCTGGCAGACATGCCCAAAGCTACTAGCACAGCTATCGGGTAACCAACAGCAGATAAAGCATGGAGTAATCTAGAGTAGGTGACATTCATTGCTTATTCCTCATTGAAATCATTATTCGTTAAAGGCGCTAAATATTAGGAAACCGCTCAAACCATTCAAAACCCAAGTTTTAGTAAGTCAGATGGTACCAGATAGTTACTAACCTTTGCGATCATAATCTATCTTTAAACGGTTAATGCAAAAAACTCCTAAGCATCTGTCTTCCATATATCTGAAAGAAAATAGCCTAAATCCCAAGATTAATTACTAAATCGCAGATGAATTATTGCGTAAATTTTGAAATTCACGAGTAAGTACCCTGGGAGGCCAAAATAAAAATTATGCGGCTTGCTTCGCCATTTTTGCCCGGTAAGTAACTAAATTTACTTGCTAAAAAACCCAAGAGAGGGCATAAATGGATTGTTTTACGGAGTTTTATCTAAATTTTTTTTTGCAATGTTGGGTGGCATATAAACGGGAATAGGTTAAAATTAACACCTGATCAGTTTCTTTACTATAGTTGCAATAAATAAAATACCACTCACACAACTCACATATTTACGAAAAAGGTACCCACAACATGTCAAACCTGTGTAGAAAATCTAATATTAAACGAAATCTGCTGTATACCGGCATTGTGCTGGCGTTATTCCAAACCGGTAATACGTTTGCTCAAGACGATGATGATATTGAAGAAGTAGTGGTAACCGGCTCCTATATAAGAAACAGCTCCTTTAACGGAGCCTCTCCTGTTGACACGCTGACCGCCGAAGCCATTGAAGATTCAGCGACTATACAAATAGGTCAATTTATGCGCGACCTTACCTATACAGCAAACACAGATGTTGTGGCTAATGTTCTCGGTGGCCCAGGTGGTGGTCAGGACGGAAATACTGCAGGGTTCAACTTGCGAGGCTTGGGTGGAAGCAGCACCCTCGTTATGCTGGATGGATCTCGTGTAGTTAACCAAAGCGAAGTAGGTGCCCTAATTCCAAGCATCGCTATTTCCCGTATGGAAGTGGTTCTTGACGGTGGTGCAGCACTTTATGGTGCGGATGCTGTAGCCGGTGTTGTTAATATTATTCCGATCAAAAATTTCGAGGGCCTTAAATTCCGCAATTTTTATAGCAGAGATGACGGCGGCGATTTCGAAGAAATGGCTTCATCCATTCTGTATGGTGGTAGCGCCGGTGACTTCAATTGGGTAGTTGCTGCAGAATTTACAAAAAATACGCCCCTGAAACGTGGTGAACGACCTAAATACTTGGCAATGGACAATGACCAGTTCCAAGACGGTCCTGCAGGCACATTTAGAGGTGTTCCTGGGACTTCCATAGATAAAGCTACCCTCATAGACCCATCATGTGGCACTTTTAACCAGGGAAATGATATCAAAGGCCAAGACGGCGCTTTCCCTAGCGGTCGTTTAACCGATGCATCTGGTGGTCGATGTATCTTCAATTACGGACAGTGGATTCAATACAATCGACCGTCTCAAGAGAATGCACTTTGGTCAAATCTGACCTGGCAGGCTACAGACTGGTTGGAATTGGAAGCGCAATTCGGCGTCAGCCAGCGTCTTTCTACATTTATCACCGAACCTATCAGCCCTGTATCCAGTGCCTGGAAGACATCAATGATATTTCCAGGCGCCCATCCCGCCAATCCATGGGGAGAAGATGTTAGACCTCTTGCCCTGCGCTTGTTTAGCGGATACGGACAAGGGCCAGGAACTCAGGCCAGCTATGTTACAGGTGGGTCCGCTGAAGATGACTCAACTTATACCACGGATCGAAGCAAATTTACGGCCAATTATGACTTTGGCAATACCTCCTGGACTGGGTCAACTTCATTAACCTATCAGACTAGAAGGTGGAATTATGAAACCTATGAGCCTCAATTCGATCATTGGAATGCGGCCATGGCTGGTCAAGGTGGTCCTGCTGGTAATGAGTATTACAATCCCCTGTTATCCTCAGACCCGCGTTCTCCTGAATATGTCAAAGGTGTAACAAATAACTCTCAGGAAGTAGTGGATTGGATGTTCACTAAAACAGACCAGGAGCTTAATCGGGACCGATTGTTGACATTCGATACCATGGTAACTGGTGAAGTTCTTGACTTACCTGCAGGACCTTTACAAATGGCCGTTGGTGCCCATGCCAGGAAGTTCATTGATACAAGGCAGTATCGATATCTTTCCAATATCGGTAATAACTGGACTACCTCTTATGGAGCGCCTGGACGTGCAGTACCTACACCTACTTACGATACACAATACGTAAAGGCTACGTTTGTTGAGCTTGAAGTGCCCATACTGGATAACCTGTCGGCACAGATAGCTGCGAGGTATGAGAAATTTGAAGAGATTGGAATTCCAACAGCGACTCCAAAAATTGCCCTGCGTTACCAACCAATTCAATCTCTAGCTCTTAGAGCGTCTTGGGGAGAAGGCTTTCTGGCACCTGCACCGTCCCAGATCGGTGCGTTTCGCTTGACCAGTTGTGGCACTGAACGCGATGGTGCTGACCCTATTACTGGAACTACTTTATTAGGCGTTGAGTCATGTAACTCTCCTAACCCGGATCTAGGAGTAGAAGAGTCAGAAATCATCAATGTTGGTTTCACTTGGGAGCCAATTGATAATTTAACAATGGGCATAGACTATCAGGTCATTAAATACGATGGCCGCATAGTCTCGCCTGATAGCATTGATATTGTGCTTGAAGACTTTGATCGCATGTTGGCCGCTACTGGTCAGACTGTGGCCAGCTACGATCCAACTCCAGGTACAGCAAGTCGTGATAAAGGTAATGCCTGGCTTGATGCTAATCCCAACCCCCTGGTGCAGCGCGACGAGAACCGTGACGCGACACGATTTATTGAGGTGCCCGAAAACGTTGAATCAGTATCCTTAAAAGCAGTTGATTTTGCAGCTAACTACAACTGGAGCATGAATGACTGGGGTGACTTTGGTGCAAGCTTCAGAGCTTCCCATATTAGTGAATATGTCTTCAGCACTCTGGATGGCTCCTTTATAGCAGTTGGCTACCAGAACGGTCAGACTGCTAAGGCGCCACCATTGCCAGCTTGGAAAACCAATATGGGTTTGAATTGGAGCAGAGGAGAACATCGGGCTAATGCTACAGTTCGTTATACTTCGGATCTCGACTTCAACACTAATGCACCTATAACTACTGCACGTAATGGTCTTCCTGAAAGTTTTGTCACTCGACCTACCACGGTAGCAGGCGGCTATCAGCTAGACTTAAATTACAGCATATACTTTAATAGTATTTATGGTTTTGGCCAAGATGTGGCGCTGACAGTAAGTATGAACAATGCCCTAGATTGGGAACCAGATGCATTGCCAATTCCAGGTGGACTAGAAACCCGATTGTACGATCCTTTCGGTCGAATGGTTTCTATCAGCTTGGATTTTGATCTTTAAATCTAAAGTTTGATCTTTGTACTGGGCCGACCTTGAGCTGTTATACAGTTTAAAGTCGGCCCAAGTTTTTTTACAGCAGGATTATCCCCGCTTGGCGGTTATATTTAAGCAACTCCATAGTCTTGCTCCTCATTAGTGACCCAACTAAGCAATTCCAGCGAAGAACAAACAATGTCTTTAACTAAATCTTTATTTTCTTCTTTCATCTAAATTAATCCTCACTTGCTTTTTTTGTGAACAAAAAATGCGATTGAACTTAAACTACTTGCTCAAAATAAACGATGCCTATGTACACCCCAAACTTCTCCTATCGGATTAAAGTAATTTTGATTTCATGCCTGTTGGGTGTTTTTCTGACGGGCAATGCACAAGAACCTGAGGACTCAACCGTTACCTACCCGGCCAGCTTCTTTGCCCAATATGATGTGGTGACTGTAAACGATATGCTGAACCGGATTCCCGGAATTTCCCTCGCCCTGAATGCCAATGGTACTGATACTAACCGCGGCCCCAGCAGCAATACAAACAACCGTGGCCTGGGCGGCGATGCACAAATACTGGTCGATGGAAAACGTATGGCAGGTAAGACAAATGAAGCTGCCAGTCAACTAAATCGCATTGCAGCAAGTCAGGTCGATTACATCGAAATTATCCGTGGCTCTTCAGGCGATTTGGATGTCAGTAACACCGGTCAAATTATCAACATCGTATTAATTGAGCAAAGCTCACGTTCCACTGTCTCGGCTGATATCAACATGACCAGTTACCGGGATGGCAGCGTTGAGCCAGGAGGTTCGCTGGCCTACAGCGGCCAGACCGGAAGACTAAACTACCTGTTCAGTCTCGAAGTGAAGCCTGGCCTAGAATTATTTGAAAGTATTGAGAACAGCATCAACGGCGATATTTCGCCAAACGACCGCATTTTCATCGATCGCGAAAAAGAGCTCACGACTTATACCTTGAACAGCACATTCAATTTTAACTTGAGTGATGCAGACCGTTTGACAGTCAACACACTTTATAGCGAAGCTGATCCTCCGAGTAAATTAACGCGGCGCATAACCAACTTCAACACTGGCGCTCCTGTTGATCGCTTCGAAAGCGAAGATATTCCCGCTACAGAAAACAACTGGGAGATCGGTATCGATTACGAACATCGCTTCGCTAATAACACCCGCTTCAAGCTGCTATCGATCTTCAATGATGTCAACAAAGATACCACCAGAGAGCGGTTTTTTTCCTCATCCCCCCAGGACCGGGGGGTTAAAAATCTATATCTAGACAATAATAGCCGCACCCGGGAGCGCATAGTTCGTTCCTCCTATACCATGAGCCTTACCGAGTCACAATCGCTTGAACTAGGTATAGAGCGAGCACAAACCATTCTCGATTCTTCTTTGAAGATGGGGCTCAACCTGCCGGGAATAACTGATATTGCCTTTGGCGGACTAGTACCCGTGACACTTCCCATAGCCGACTCGACAGTGGAAGAGATTCGCTATGAAGGCTTTGTGGTACATAACTGGCAAATCAACGCCCGCAGCTCACTGGAGAGTTCCTTTTTGTTTGAGGCATCAGAGATTGAGCAAACCGGTGATGCACAAAATAAGCGCGATTTCACTTTTCCCAAACCCAAATTCAGTTACCGATTTGATATCAATCAGTCTACTCAGTTTCGGGCAACGGTAGAAAAATTTATATCACAGCTGAGCTTTGCCGACTTTACGGCAAATACAGAAGACCGTGATGACGATCAAGATACGCTCGGAGGAAACCCCGAACTGGCTCAGGAGGAATGGTGGCGCTACACCTTAAACCTTGAGTACCGCTTGCCTCAGGATGGCGGTGTGTTGAACTCAAGACTGTTTTTCTTCGATGTTGGAAATGCTATTGGCCGTATTGATGCATCGCCATCGGAAAACAACCTGCAAACTATAAATGGCAATGTGGGGGATGGGACGATATTAGGATTAGATTTGGATGCCAGCATCCGGCTGGGTTTCATCGGTGTACCTGATGCAGTGTTAACCGCTGGTGCGCTGGTTCAAGAATCAAAAATTAATGACCCCCTCATTGGCTTCGAGCGGAAAGTGGTTCCCTTTGACCGGGGTAATTACCGATTGGGGTTTCGCCATGATGTCACCTCGCGTAATTTTAATTATGGCTTTAATTACAGGGATGGCATAAATGGTAACCGCCCGTTCTGGGACATCGACAAAGTGCAGTTCCTTGGCTCTAGAAGCGACCTTACGCTGTTTTTTGAGACCCGGGGCTTTGGAGGCTTAACCTATCGGTTCGAGTCTATCAATAGCCTCGATCATGAGTCGTGCGGCGTAAGGCGCAGGTACGCTGGCCGTTTGTTGGATGGGGTCCTGAGAGAAATTGAAGAAAACTGCCGTACCGTTGGCCGGCAATTTGCACTTAAAATTCGTGGGACGTTTTAGCTTCTGGAATTTCCAAACTGGTTGGCTTACAGAGTCTTGCGGGCACTTCTCCCCTCCCATCAATACGCCTTCAATTACTCCTCATCAGGTATAAACAAGCTGGGCAATCGATAACTTGTCAGCTTGTACCCGCTGGCTGCTGCTTGTTGTCAGTAAGTAGTTCTTATAGACTGAGTCTTGTCATTGCTCCCTCTACGGTGGCGTAGGTCAAATTTCCCTTCTCCTGCAGAAGGCGACTAATAAAAGACAACATGATCAATCCATTGAGTACCGCCACACCTGACAAAGCGATAAAACCGACACCGGCCGAGATAGAAAGCGGCATACCGCGATACCACAAAGCAAGCACACCGCCGGTGAGGGATAGCGGCACGCCCGTATAGATTACCAGCACGTCTCTGAAAGAACTAAACGCCATGAGTAATAGGTCAAATTGTCAGCGATAGCATTTTATGCGATACAATAGCGGCTTTACACACTGCACTTATCTAGAAGGATTGATGCATGAAGGCGGTCAGAATAAACCAACACGGTGGTCCAGAAGTAATGTCTTACGAAGACACGGACATGCCCTCGATCGAGCCCTCCGATGTGCTGGTGAAAATTGAGGCAGCCGGCATAAATTATATCGATACCTATCAACGCTCCGGGCTGTATCAAATACCCCTACCCGCCACCCTTGGACTGGAAGGGGCAGGTGTTGTTGTGGAGATCGGCAGTGAGGTAAGTCATTTCAAGAAATGCGACCGTGTTGCCTATACCAGTGTACTTGGAGCCTATGCAGAATATGCCAGCGTCCCAGAAGCCAAGCTAGTACATATCCCCGATGGCCTCTCATTCAATGAAGGTGCAGCGGCCATGTTGCAGGGTTGTACCGCGCATTATCTTTCCCAATCGACCTACCCCATCAAGGAAGGAGACCGTTGTTTAATCCATGCTGCTGCAGGTGGCGTAGGGTTGCTGTTAACCCAGATTGCGAAAATGGCCGGCGCCAGCATCATCGCTACGGTTTCAACCGAGAAGAAAGCCAAGTTGGCTCGAGCGGCCGGTGCTGATGAAGTTATCCTTTATACCGAGACTAATTTTGAAGAAGAAGTTAAGCGTATTACAGATAATAAGGGCGTCAACGTCGTCTACGATTCGGTTGGCAAGGACACGTTTGAGAGAAGTATAGATTGCCTGTCACCATTGGGTTATATGGTGTTATACGGCAACGCCAGCGGTCCGGTAACAGAGTTTAATCCAGCCACACTGGGCCCGAAAGGCTCACTATTCCTCACCCGTCCAACCTTGTTCGCTTACACCGCAGACCGTGAGAGTCTGCATTGGCGGAGTGGCGATATATTTAAATGGGTTGTAGAAGGCAAACTCAAGCTGCGGTTAGAAAATTTCTTCGCCTTATCCGATGCACAAGAGGCACATAAAAGCCTGGAAGGAAGAAAGACCACCGGTAAAGTAATTTTAACTCCTTGATGCTTACTCGGCGTAAAACCATACTGGCTCTTGCTACAGGGGCACTGAGTGTATCGGGAAAATCACCTTTTAACTCCCTCTCCCTCGCTCAAGCGGCGCCCGAATTCTCAAATCCTTTAAAAATTCCTGAATTATTCGAAGGAATTCCCTTAGAAAATACGCGTCAATTCGAACTCACTCTGCAGCAAGGTTCAAGTGTATTCTTGCCAAACACTGTAACTCCAACACTTGGAATAAACGGTGACTTCCTCGGCCCGACCTTGCATTTCAGGAAAGGCGAGCAAGTCCAAATGCGCGTGCAAAACCAAATCGGTGCAGCCAGTACGCTACATTGGCATGGATTTCATGTGCCAGCTATACAAGACGGCGGTCCATTTCAGCCGATTGAGAACGGTGGAACCTGGACCTCAAATTTTACTGTGCTACAAAACCCCGGCACCTATTGGTATCACTCACATATAATGGACACGGCTGGCGAACAGGTCTACAAGGGGCTCGCCGGATTGATACGAATCGATGATGTCCAGAGCCAGCAGCTGGAATTGCCTGCCGATTATGGAGTTGATGATATTCCGCTAATAGTCCAGGACCGTCAATTTAATGAAGATGGTTCTTTCCGTTACATGGCCGACTATCGCGATTTGGTCATGGGAGCTCATGGTGACGTAATACTAGTCAATGGAACCTTGCATCCGGTGTTCA
>Ga0302135_10002480_pt1 | contig 11034 bp, 8 predicted proteins | sample CBN3_surface_MG_FD_203119 | JGI IMG/M metagenome (GOLD analysis project Ga0302135, IMG submission 203119) | Marine microbial communities from Western Arctic Ocean, Canada - CBN3_32.1 | ecosystem: Environmental > Aquatic > Marine > Oceanic | place: Canada: Western Arctic Ocean | collected 2017-09-15 | reverse complement strand
ATTTCAGTATGGCTATCACTTTGATTCTATATTGCTTGGAAAGTTCTTACGAAAAAAAGCAGTGGAAGGTGGCATCAATCATATCCAAGCCACTGTCGAGAACGTTGAACAAAATTCAAATGGAGATATAGCTTCTTTAAAACTTAGTAATGATCAAACGGTGTCTGCTGACTTTTTTGTAGACTGTTCCGGTTTCGCTGCAGTTCTTTTGGAAAAAACTTTAAAGGTACCCTTTATTAGTTACTCAGATAACCTGTTTAACGATTCTGCAATTGCAATGCCGACAGAAATTGATCCAAATATACCATCGGAAACTTTATCGACGGCACTAACAAATGGCTGGGCATGGAAGATACCGCTGACTAACCGGTTTGGTAATGGTTATGTTTATAGTTCGCAATATTGTAATCAGGATGAGGCAGAGAAAGAGCTAAGAACACATTTAGGGGTTTTAGATAGTGATATCGAAGCTCGTCATCTAAAAATGAAAGTTGGCAGGGCAGAAGAGTCTTGGCGTAACAATTGTGTGGGAGTGGGCCTTTCTCAAGGATTTATAGAACCATTGGAAGCAACTGCTATACAGTTTATATACGCTACGGTTGAGCAATTTGCCGTAGCATTTGAGGAAGGTGGATTTACCAACGAACACAGAGATGAATTTAACCAACGCATGAATATGAATTTTGAAGGTATTCGAGACTACATAGTTTTACATTATAAGACTAATTCAAGAAGTGATAGTCAATACTGGATAGATAATCGAGAAAACAAGAATATTTCGAATAATTTGAACGCCATGCTTGCGTGTTGGTACAACATACAAGACTTGGAAGCAGAGTTAAAACGGCTTGATATTGCAACTTATTACACGCACAGGTCTTGGAACTGCTTGCTTTCAGGAGTGGGGCTATTCCCAGCCAAAGAACACCTAACGTCTGCCGATGTAGAGAAAGCTCAATCTGACCTGGAATACGTTGATAATTTTATCGATTGCTGTTCTTTGAATTTTGAACCTCACGAAGAAATGCTTAAAAGTGGTTTGTCGTAATTTAATCGACAAGATAATCAGATTGTTCGTTTTGGTGCAGGTTGCCAGCTAGCTGTGAGGCCTGTATCCAGTTTCAAAGTAGCAAATCCAGGAGCACTCTCTGAAGCTCCGACTAAGCAGATCGTAGGTTACGCAACCCGCACAAGTAAGGACTCTACTCACAAATTTCGTACTAAAGCTGAAAACAACCAAACACGAAATCACAAAGGTATCCCGGGCAGGAGTGACTACTCGAATGAGCGGAAGTGTTACCAACATTCCCGTTAATTACTTAACTGCTTGGCAAGTTTGCCATTACCACCAAAAATAAGCTTCAAATTACTCACTAATCACTGTTTTTAAATTGCCCAGAAATGTTGATATGTAAGGCTTTCAGAGATATTTCTAAAATTAAACTTATTAATTCCTATTTGGGCTTGACGGAAAAGATTGATGCTTCTACGATAAGACGTTGAATAGTTTACCCATGAGTGCCGTTTATATCATTGGAGCCTACGGAAATTGGGCGTATTTCCTCTAGATTCAGGTTACTTTGACTAGGCAATTAAAGCTGCTTCATGACGTTGGGAAGCAATAAAAAAGAAGACACACCGTACATCAAGAGAGGATATTGTATGCATGTTAGCCGAAAGTCCGGGACTAAACCCCGGTATCAAAGAAAACTACTTTGTGCAGCCATCTCGCTGTCACTGCTACCCTTAACAGGGGCAGCGCTGGCGCAAGATGATGATGCTGTGGTTGAGGAAGTCATTGTAACTGGCTCCTTTATCAGACGAACCGAAGGATTTCGGTCAGCGTCACCACTGACGCAAATAAGCCTTGAAGATATCGCTGCTGAAGGTACACCCAATATGGGTGATATTGTTCACAACCTTAGCTTTAACCAAGGCTCATCCATTTCCTCGAACATCACACCGGGTTCCGGTGCTAGTGAGACCTCGATAAATATCCGTGGTCTTGGTGCTGGAGCAACACTTGACTTGGTAGATGGTAAGCGCGTTATTGACGGCAACGTAAACCAGATGCTGCCTCAGATAGCCATTCAACGTCTCGACATCGTTGTGGATGGTGCTGCTGCACTTTATGGCTCAGCTGCGGTGGCTGGTGTTGTTAACTTCGTGCCTATTAAGTCCTATGACGGACTCAAGCTTGAGGGCTTTAACCAACAAACTGATGCAAACGACTCTTATTCGGAGCAGATGTACAGTTTCTTATACGGTACTGATATCGGCGGTATTGATTTAGTGGTAGCCGGTCAATGGCGGGATAACTCAAACTTGCTTTGGAAGGATCGACCACATCTGTACAACTCCGGATTTAACTTTTCTTCTTCGGGTAACCCTGGCCAGTACGCTGTGCCATCGCGTGATGCTAGTGGTGTCCTCACTGGTTCTTCAGTACGTGAAGGCGACCGTGGTTGTGGAAGCGTTGCAACTATGGAAGATCCAACTAAGGGAACTCACGCCAATCCAAACGGTAATAAAGCTTCGAACAACACCTGTTACATGGACTTTGGCCAATGGTGGGAACTGAACCCTGCAAATCAACAAGGTGTGTTCTATACCAATGCCAATTATGAAGTCAGCGATGACCTGAGCTTCAATGCCCAGCTAAACTGGAACAGCCTGACCTACAAAGGCCAGAACTCAGCTGCCAACCCTGGTGGGCGTGTTGATGAATTGCCGACCCTTCGTGGTGAATTACCAGGCAATCCCTTCCGTGCAATGGATGCCAACGGTAATGCGTTGTTTGCAGCAGATGCCAACGGCGATACTCTACCTGACCGAAATGCGGCAGGTGTAGTGCAGCTCGATCCAAATGGCATTCCGTTCAACGAAGACGTTACCTTCAGTGGCTGGCGTCCGTTTGGCAAGTCGCAGACGTCTGCTGCGGGACATAACAGCAACGGTAGCTTCCCGGGCTTTTATCGGGAAAGATCCTACCGCGTCTCCTTCGATACGAACTTCACCGTACCCTATCTTGATGGTTGGGATGGTGTGGCCTCAGTGATGTATTCTGCTGAAACTACCATCTCGCGGTCAAACAACCAGAGCTTCTCTGCTATTTCGCAGGGCCTGAATTGTGACACCTTGGGTCCCGTAAGCGAATGTTTCAATCCTTGGGCGGTTAATCCTGATGTATTGCGACCGCACACCAACTCGCAGTCAGTGGCTGATTCAATCTTTCCCACGCAATTACTGCGATCCCGGACTGATTCTTCGCTTTACTCTTACGACCTGATATTGAATGGCACATTGCCTTTAGGTGACTTTGAATTGCCTGGTGGACCGATTGGCATGGCTATCGGCGCTCAGCGTCGCGGTGGTGGCTTTGACTACATACCTCCGGCCATGTACCAGAGCGGAGACCTGTATAACGGACAGTCGGATTCTCCAGCTAACGAGACTAGAAGTGTTGATGCTTGGTTTGTCGAGGTGGCAATCCCGGTTCTGGATAACCTAGAAGTCACCATGGCTACCCGAGACGAGACTTACTCAACCGGTCAGAGCTCAACCGATCCGAAGTTTGGTATCACCTACAGCCCAATGGACTGGTTAACTTTACGTGCCACCAAGGGCACGGCATTCATTGCGCCGGGTCTGAACGCCTTGAACGCGCCGGAACGCTGTAACTTGAGCAACATAGACGATCCAATGTCCACTTTCTTCGCCTATGCCCGTCGTTGCCAGTCAGGTAACCCCTTGTTGACGCCGGAAACGGCTGATACCCAAAGCTGGGGTATTACAATCGAGCCAATCGATAACCTGCGTATTGACCTGGACTGGAGCCAGACTAATTTCCAGGATCGTATCGTGAGTATCGATCCACAGCAGTTGCTGTCCCTGGATTACTATAACTGGTCACAATCTAAAGGTGTAAGTGACGGTAGAGAGCCTACAGTTGCCGAGCTAACTGCCTGGGTTGCCTCAGGTCAACAGGATCCGCGTATTGTTCGTGCTGCAGGAGACGCCACGCAGCTTATGCGGATTACTGTCGGTCAATCTAACGCTGCTGCGAATAACGTGGAAGCCTACGACCTCAAGGTCAGATACCAGTTTGAAGCTGATGCAATCACTGGCTTATTTGGTTTGAACGATATTGGTACCATTACAGCGAATCTTGGTGTTACCAAGATCGATGTGTGGGAATACCAGAAGTTCAAGACTGATCCGATGAGCAGCCCTCTGGGCAAGCGAAACCGATTCCTCGGCGAAGCACCTCCACTGCCAGAAGTGAAGGCCAACCTGCGAGTAGGTTGGGTGATGGGCAGCCACAGCGTTAGCGTTGCTGCACACTATATCGACGAAATTGAGTATGATGGTTACAACTGGGGTAGTTCCTGGTTCAACCAGTTCCCATACTTTACGGGGATGAATATTACTGAGAGAGACGTGCTGCGCGCATCTACAGTCACGGACGTTGCTTATAACTACCGTGGACTTGAGCTGTTCGGTTCTAGCGTAGATCTCACAATAGGTGCACGAAATGTGTTCGATCGAGCACCACAACGAGTGAATGATTTCGCTGGTATGGAATCGATCCTTTATGATGCACGTGGCCGCATGATCTATGGTCGAGTATCAATGGAGTTCTAAGTCGGACTTTAGCATTATAAAAACGGCTCCTTCGAAAGAAGGGGCCGTTTTTTTTGCCATATAGAAACTGCGTTTCTACCCCGAAAGGTTCAAGTATGCACCCCGAAAAATTTCTCCGATTGGGATTTAAGAGAGGGAAGAGATGGAAGAAGAGTTCCATTAAGAATCAATCGAGAAACGAGAGTTAATGAAAAGTGATTTAATCTCCAGAGTTCTTTAGCTGGGGGTATCTAAAAAACACATATCTATCGTTTGTTGATATTTTTTTGTTGTGTAGGTCAGCAGGATTGGAAAAACATGTTCGGGAGAATGCGCTCTAAAGAGCGATAATTTAGGTTATATTTGGATAATCCAGGTCATAATATCGATATCGATTACGTGACGATTGAGATCACCGTTAAACACATTGCACCTTAGAGAAAACCTCGTATTATTATTGGCCGCGGTGAGAGTGGACTTAAGTCGGTAGCGAGAATTGCCATTGACTCCATCAACCAGTTCCAATAGCCCTAGAGGGTCTAAATAAGAACAGTTAACGAGAATAGTACTTGGCTCATAGACCGCTAAATCTGCGTAAATTTGTTTTCTTGATGAGTCTATTAGGCTCTTATCATAAATAAAATTTGCTACGAAAGGAGGTGCCGGCGTAGAAATCAAAAGTGATTCCCCACGGAACCGGGGGGCTTGATAGATTCTCGACTCTGCACTGACAACAGAAAAATCAATTGGCCCTTGTCCTTCGAGGTTTGTTTGTAACTCTATTGTGTAATATCTATTAGCGTACACTGCTGCATGAATATCCAGTTCCGCAGAATTCGTTGAGTAAGTAGCAGTAGTGCCATCGCTGGAAACTTTAAGCGTATCCAGACAACTAGTAGGCACCTCAAGGAACTCTTTGAATGGTTCTACAAATCGGAGAAATTGATTATCTTCATCGTCACTCATCAGTAACAAATTCATTGCAAAAGCTGGCGAGAATCCTGGCAAACTATTGCCAATTTCATCTTCCAGAACAACGCAGGGAATGCGGAGAGTGAGTGCATTGCTGTCGAATTGGCTGCGGGCCAACCCGCTCCAGGCATTTTCCTGGGCGTTTAGCTGAGAGTAGGGCAATGTCGCGAATAACGCGCAAGCAATTGCCGTTTTGCGAGTTAATTCAGAACCCTTGGTCGCAGAAAATCGAGTACTTCGATTGTTCATAGTATTTTTTTGTCTTATCGCCTTTAGTAGAAATTTAGGGTAAAGATTAATAATCTATATTTAGAGTACTGTTTGATTGCTCGGCCGTGAATTAGCTGAAACTGATTCACCATAAGTTTTGCCGTAATAGCTTCGCCAAGCGGAATATGCAGGTTGCTTGTTCAGTGAATCCAGCCATTTAAATAGCATGAGATCCGCATAAAAAAAGACTGCTGTAGCCATTGTTTTCATTCCTTAAAACTAATGATTATTGCGGGGAAAAAGTAGCCACTCAAGTTAGGTAATCTAGTATAAATACACGGCTAGATAGGGTTGCCTGTAAGGTCTATCCGCCCAGCTCTTCGAGGTGTGCTTTCAAGTCCTCCAAGATTAGCAAGGCTTCAGAGAAGGATGCGTTTTTTTTTATCAGTTCTACATAAACTGCGTTCATTTCATCCATTTCTTTCTTTACGCTCGCTTCCAGTGATTGCAGCTCTGCGACACCAGAGAATTCATGGATAAATTGTCGCATCTCTCGGTTCCTGGCCTCAGTTAAAAACACCGCTTCACAGACACGCTGGGGGATTCTGGTTCCTGTCAGGGCAACTTCGCGGCAGACTATATCTAATTTTTCGTTGCCATTGTTTGCATTGTAAAAATCATAAATATCACTTTCGACACGGATAATCTGAGACCTAACCGCCGATCTGGACAGTTCACCTATGACGATGATTTCTTCTATATCAGATTCATCTGCTGCCTGACCGAATGCTAGTTGGGAAACAGCTATCAAGGATAATATTAGTGTCAACTTCTTCATCTTGAATCCAGTTTTATAATATTAAAATAAGAGTCTGCGCCTTTATTAAATTGTTAGACACTCACAAATCAGGGCTGACCTGCTTTATCTCCAATTCAATATCGAATTATTGAGCAATATTGCCGCCGGCCCCGATATCCAGAGTTCTGTTCAGGAAGCCTGCGTCTGCCTGCGCCTGTTCTTGTATTATCGCTCTTTGAGCAACGGTCAGACAAACAAGCTGGCGGATGTTTGTACCTATTACCTGTTCACGGGTACAGACTAACTTGTCATTCTCAGCAGTTACGGTGGCATTATAGGCGATAACATCGGCGCGGGTGCGAATTTCCGGAATCCCATCATCATCGTATAGACCTTCACATGCTGTTAATGCAGCGATGAGCACTAGTAAACTTAGGGGTTTTACCATTGTCTTTTCCTCAATTAAAGCATCTCAAGATTTTCTTAATCTGCACTAAGCAATTGTATCGTGGTTAGCCATCCGCTGACCTTTTAGCATAAAAGTAGGCATTGCAGATGTCTAGAAGTAGATTGTTATAAATAGTTTATGAATGTCTGTGTGCGCAGTTTTGATAATGGAATGGAGTTTACTACTTGAGACTTGAGAAGTAATTTCCTAAATAAATTTAGTTTGTTTTTCATAAATTCAATAGCTTAGCTTTATTCGCTAGTTCTGATCAGCAATCGGTGCAGTCAGTGGCAGGATAAATCCTATCTAACCTCGTGTGGAAAGTGCATCCAACCAGTAATAATGTATTTCTCCCCCGAATTAACAATATTTCCCAAATGAGCATGAGTCCATTCTGCGGGCCAAATCAGGGTCTTTCCTCTTTCTGGCTGTATTTCTAAATCTTGATGAACAAACGAGGTTGACCCCCCATCTTCAACATCATTTAAATAAGTCATCCAGGCAAGAACCCTGAAAGAATTTACTATTGCTGTCCGCTCGCTGTGGGGCAATTTGAAGTGACCACCAGGCAGGTATTTTTGAATATTGAATGAACCGATGTCTGTTCGTGGCATTGTCGAAGCCAAGAATGGAAATTGTTTTAAATAGTCTTCATAGCAAGCATATAAACAATTTATGTATTCTTTAACCGATTTATATTCCGGTAATTCTAGATCTCTCGGATGCACTGTTATATCTGTAGAATTCTTTGATTCAAGATTCACTCCTCCAGCAGATTGACCTGGCTCTTGCTTTTCTTGATGAGTTTCGAAAAAATTAACTATCTCATCACACAGTAAATTTTGTCCAATATTCCAACTGCCAATAAAATGTGGGCTTGAGCCTTCTACGCTTATACGGTTCATTTCGTCTGCCCATGAATGATCGATACACCTTTCGAAATATCGAAAGATATAAAGCCGAACGATTCCTGTCTTAACTGCAAGCCTTCGCGCAAGTTACCGAGTCCAGCTACAGCATTACCTTTAAATGCTAGTACATCTAAATCATCTGGATCAATTTCTGCAGCACGATCATAAGCTGCCAAGGCTTTGTCGTATTCCCTAAAGTACATCTGAATATCTCCTAAATTAATATGCAGTCTAAATTTTAAATTACTGTCTTCCTTTGAATTCTCTGGCCGCCAAGGATCGAGTTCAACAGCTTTATTAAAATCCCTTCTAGCTCCGGGGTAGTTGCCCAATTTTTTCTCGACGATACCTCGGTTACTATAAGCTCGCGCATGGCTGGGGTCTAATTCGATAGACCTTGTATAACTTCTCTTGGATTCCTCATATCTGGCCATGCTTTCTAAAAGGTTGCCACGATTATTAAAGGCCAGTGAAAACGAAGGGTGTAAATTTACAGCCTTGTTATAGTTTTCTAAGGCGGCATCATTTTTACCTGTTGCTTTCAGGGAATTTGCATAGTTAAAGAAAGCTAAGGGGTTGTTAGAATTCAATGCAACAACTTTCGATAGATGTATCAGGGCTCGTTCATGCTGATCATGGTTTTGCAGCATTGCGCCTAAGTTATTGAGAGCATCCCCAAAGTCGGGATCTAATTCGACAGCTTTTGTAAATTTTTCAATTGCCTCGTCAAATTGTCCAAGAGAATTCAGCAAGATTCCGAGATTGTTATAAACATCTGGATAGTCAGGATTTGTTTGAATGGTATTTTCGTAGGCAGCCAGTGCCTGCGTTGGTTTTCCTTGAGCTAGAAACACGACGCCGAGCATATTGGAAACAAGAGCAGAGTCAGGGTAAGTATTTAGCAGTTTTTTGCAATGATTTTCAGCTTCTAATAAATTCCCGGAATTATAGAGATTGAAAAGTAACTCAACTTCTGATTTTGAGGGGGTTTTTGTTTCGCTGTTCCGCATTATGATGAGACGTTGGTTTGTTGAGAAAGGAAAAGAAGAAGAATAGAAGCCTTTTTGAATTTAGTCCATAGCCCTAGAGCACATAATATTGGAGTATTGCCTCGGAAGCCTCGAAGAGGAAATAATGCTGCTGTTGATAATCGCCTGCCCATCGACATTCAAAATTGCAATCCGATTTGCGCGACAAGTTCACCTTAGTCATTTATTGCTCAACTATTCAATAGGATAGCACTGAAAGCAATGGTATGGGTTTCCGGCTTGATTGAAAATAGTAGAGCCAAGAGAACTTAACTTGGAGTAAAATTCCGTGAGTTGTTGGAACTTAGCAATGATAAATTTATCGATCACGACGAAGAGATGCATGGTAAAGCCGATCAAGCTTTATACATGGATCTGATTTCAGGTTCTTCTTCCAATTACAAATGAAATTTTCTGTTTTCTCTAAAGCATTCTATCGCGCTGAAGCTTGCAATAAAGAATCTGATAGCTGGTATAGGCAAGCTGTCCAAAATTTGGTCGGCTGCGTTGCTCTTGTGGTGAACCTTTTCCGTGCAGCAGCAATCGAATGGGCTTTAATCCAATTTGAGTTAGCGCGGCAAAGAGTTTATCAAAGCAGTTGAGCCTGCCTTCAAATTCCATCAGATTATTTCCAGCCCCAATCGTAAAAATCAAGTCGGCATTGGAGTCGATTACAGTGGCTATCAGTCCTAGAAATTTCTCGGCATCGGGAATCATATGGTGATCTATCCGCAAACCAACCACTAAATTCCGCAAACTTAAATCTAATTTTAGCTGTTTTTTCCCTAATGTCTTCATGGCCTGGTCTGCTTCGGTATTTAGTGCCAGCACCCTGTCAGCCTCTTCTCGATTCAAATTCTCAAAGTGATCATGATAGGTTGGATCACTATCGACTAGCACTGTGTGCGCCGCTTGTTGCTCCTGCATATCAAAATTGAGTATGGTAGAAGCCCCTTCTTGCTTCTTACTAATACGAGCTACACCGTGAATGCCATAGAGATCACGATACCCATTACCAACTCCAAGAGAAAGTTGCTGAATATCGCTTGCATGAATCGAGATCAGGCCGAGTAATTTAACTACCTGCAGAACTCTAATGGTATCTACATTTTGAATAACATTTACCCCATTCAAGAGCTGTCTTTGAGCTTCGCTGTATTGATCGGGGCGGGTTTCAAGTGGAATCTCCGGGATGTTCCTTATGCCAGCGCTACCTTGATCAACCAGGGCACGAATGCCTTCTCGATTCAGTTGTGAGCTATTAATCTCCCAACCTCTGAATAGTTCAGAGCAGGCGGCTATTTGTGCCAAACAGAAAAGTTGAGCCAATTCCCTAGTGGGAACCGCCGTGTCGATTATTCCATCATTCTTCAATAGAGAACGGACAGTTTCCCTGTGCTTGGAATCTTGATTCAAACGTTTCAAATAGCTATCGTAGTCATTGAATTGCCTGATAAGACCATCGAAGCTAGGACTCATTGCTATTGCACCAAATGCATCAGCTTCCAAAGCATAGGCAGACGCAAGTTGCTGCCCTGAGAGTGTTGCCCAATGATTCTGCGTCACTACTTCTTGCTCCTTATTTTTATTTCAAAAATTGATTCTAGCAGCATCGGTTCTGCAATTTGAGCGTATTTGTTTAGAGCTAAACTCGCGCAAAGGCGACTTTGTAATTCAAAGACTACCATCGATTCTGGGAATCAGCACATGCATTAGCCAAAGTAACCTTATTGCGAAACCATGCGTAATTCTAGGTCTGCAAGGCTGCTGCGACTTGTGACGATTTATGACAACCAGTGGAGAAACTCTGGTGTTTATGGTCCTATTGAAATCCTTAAGAGCATCCTCTACCCCCATGTCATTAGAATTTAACCGCAGCGGCCTATGAGTGCTATGAATTCACCTATCAGAAAGTATTACCTCGCATTTGTATGCCTGCTGTGTTCCGCGTCATTCTCTAGCGAAAGCCTTGCTCAGATTGCGGAAGATGAGTCCACTGTGACCTATCCGGCAAGCTACTTTGCTGAATATGGTCCAGTAAAT
>Ga0302135_10002479_pt1 | contig 11035 bp, 10 predicted proteins | sample CBN3_surface_MG_FD_203119 | JGI IMG/M metagenome (GOLD analysis project Ga0302135, IMG submission 203119) | Marine microbial communities from Western Arctic Ocean, Canada - CBN3_32.1 | ecosystem: Environmental > Aquatic > Marine > Oceanic | place: Canada: Western Arctic Ocean | collected... | reverse complement strand
TCAAAGTGGCGCGTCAGTTCGTCAAGAACATCAAAGAACGCGTCGACGGCGACAAGGTCTACGCATCGCTAACTCCAGGCCAATCGGTGATCCGCATCGTGCGCGAAGAGCTTGCCGAAATTCTCGGTGGCGAAGCTGTTGCACTTGCCCGGGTCGAACGACCACCGAGCGTGATCATGCTGGTCGGGCTACAAGGCGCAGGCAAAACGACTTTCGCAGCGAAACTTGCCCTGCATCTTCGTAAGCAAAAGCACTCGGTGATGATGGCCGCTTGCGACCTGCAACGCCCTGCGGCTATCGACCAGCTCAAGCAGCTCGGTAAACAACTCGATATCGCCGTTTATTCCGAAGAGCCGTCAAACTCGACTCCGGTAAAAGTAGCGAAGGCAGCCGCCAAACAGGCAGCCAACGAAAATATCCACTACCTCATTCTCGACACGGCAGGTCGGCTCGCTGTCGATGATGCCTTGATGGGTGAGCTTGAGGAGATTCGAGACGCCACTTCGCCGGTCGAAACTCTTCTTGTTCTTGACGCCATGACAGGTCAGGATGCGGTCAAATCGGGAAGTGAGTTCAACTCACGTATCGGCGTTTCCGGCATGGTGCTCACCAAGATGGACGGTGACGCCCGAGGCGGAGCGGCTCTTTCGATGCGATCGGCTACTGGAGTTCCGATCAAATTCATTGGCGTGGGTGAGAGACCCGACCAGTTCGAGATTTATCATCCAGACCGGATCGCATCTCGGATTCTTGGAATGGGCGACATCGAGTCACTGATCGAGAAGGCCGAGGTTCAGTTCGATGATGAACAGACGATGGCTCTCGAACAGAAGATTCGAAAGAACCAGTTCGATCTGAACGACATGCTCCAGCAGTTCCAAACCATCAAGAAGATGGGTTCTATGTCCGACATTCTTGGCATGATTCCAGGAATGGGCGGGCTACGAGGAAAGATGAACGCGAAGGACATCGACGAGCGACAGATGGCGAGAGTAGAGGCCATCATTCACTCGATGACCCTGGCCGAACGGCAAGAACCTACTATCATCAACGGTTCGCGTCGAAAGCGAATAGCAGACGGTTCGGGAACTTCACCAGCACAGGTGAACCAGCTTCTGAGTCAGTTCAAACAGATGCAGAAGATGATGAAGAAGCTGTCGGGTCCCGGTGGGAAGCGTGCACTAATGGGCATGCTCAAGGGTTAGATCCGCATCAAGGCGCAGTATCAAGGCGCAGTTGGCTGCCTGTCATTGCGAGGAGCCCGGCAGGGTGACGTGGCAATCAGCAAACATAGCGAACTTGCTTCTTAATTTAGAAATTCGCGTGGCTGGCGCAACAGCCCAGTCCATGGAGCTAGAACACTACTCGGCTCAGTTAGCATCCGTTCCGATTGTTCACTATTGCCACGTCGTCGGACTCCTCGCAATGACAAATAACCGGTAGAATCAGCGTCTTGATTTTCACCTACCAGTAAGCCGTATTGGCTTCGGAGTTCACGTAAACGATGGCTATCGCTCACCTGCGCACATACACGATCAACAAGGGAATGATGGACGGCTGGCTCGAGTTGTTCCCGACGCTGGTCGAGCCTATGAAGGAAGCTGGCATCTCAGTCGAAAGCACCTGGCTGAACGCAGAACGCACCCAGTTCATCTGGATCCGCTCGTACGGCGACTCCATAGAGAAGTGCGAAGCGGCGTTCTACGGTAGCGAATGGTGGCTGGCCAACGTCGACCATATCCGTAGCCACATTGCACACCGCGTATTCGAGCAGATCGAAACGGCTTAATCAGCTTCCAAGAGTTGCGCCTTCGAATTCCGGCTGACCACGCAGGAAATCGTCGGCCGCAACCGCCTGACGGCCTTCCAGTTGAACACGACTGATTTCGAGCGAACCTGATCCAGTGCCGACCAGCAAGCGGCCATCTGCCTTCACCACCCTGCCGAGCTCAATGGAACCCGCAGACGGCTCATCAGCTACCTTGACCGCACTCGCATCGAGAATCTTAAGCCCTTTGCCGTTCCAACTGGTGAACGTGCCCGGCCACGGGTCGTAAGCACGAACCATCCGGTCAATGTGTTCAGACGACGTCAACCAGTCGATCTCGCCGTCTGATCGCTCAATCAGCCCGGTAGTGGTCGCCAAGGCATCATCCTGTGGAGTCGGAGTGATAGATCCGTCCCCTAATCCCTCAAGCACCCCGGGAAGCATCGCCACGCCTTCCTTGAAGAGTCGTTCCTGAAGCGCTGAGCCCTTCTCATCGCCTGTTAGCTGTGTCGGTGTCGACTGAGCAAGAATCGGTCCGGTGTCCATTCCTTCGTCCAGCAGCATCACTGTCACGCCCGTCTGGCTTTGACCATCGAGAATTGCGTTGACCACTGGGCTGGGCCCTCGGTAACGAGGAAGCAACGATGGATGAACGTTCACCACGCCCATTGGCGGGATCTGCAGTAGCTCTGAAGGAAGAATTCGGCCGTAAGCCACGACAACGAACACATCGGCATTGGTTTCAGCGAGCCGTGACTGTTCTTCTACATTGTTCCTCAGGCCCTTTGGCGTGAATACAGGCAGGCTCCGCTCCAGCGCGAAAGCCTTTACCGGAGTCGGCGTCTCCGTCCGTCCTCTGCCGGCGCGCTGGTCGGGCCTGCTGTACACAGCGGCAATGTCGTGCCCGGCACTAATCAGTGATTCCAGAGATGTCGCGGCTTCGATCGGTGAGCCAAAGAAAACTATTCTCATGTAACCACTTTATAAGCGTCGCGCCAGCCGCGCCGCAGTGAAACCGGTGGCGCGGCTGTGCCTTGGTCGGCGGAAGAATAGTTGATTATTGTGGTACCTCAAACTGAGTTGTGAACAATGTCACAATATTGCTGGGAAATTAGTCCGAAATACGCGCCATTTGACCCATCCGTGGGGTTGCATATCCCAACCCAACGCATGTTACGGTTGCCCTCAGACAGACACCACCACAGGCAACGTCCAGATGCCGATTTCGCCGGTCTGAGTAGTCCACATATTTTGTCGATGATTTAGCAAACCGACAGGTTCGGTTCAGGGCATTTTGTGCCCAAAAAAAGTGAGGGTTTGGCGACGGATAACGCACAACAAATCTGGTCAGCAGCACTGGGGCAGCTCCAACTAGAAATCCCCAGACCCAACTACGAAACGTGGCTAAAACCCACTTCTACGGTAAGTTTAATCGACGATACCCTCACGATATCTACGCCCAGTCCTTTCGCAGCAGAAATGCTCGAAAAACGTCTTTCCGGTACCATCCTCAGGACCGTGTCACGAGTGGCCGGCCGGAAGCTTGAAGTACTGTTCAAGGTCCAGGGTTCAGGCGAGGAATTACACGCCGAAAAACTGGTAAGTGAAACGTCAGATATTTCAGAATCTGACGAACCTCAGCCGGCTGGGAAAATCGACTACGCAAAATCGTACGCACTGAAGCCGTCATTCAATTTCGACTCCTTTGTTGTTGGTCCGTCAAACAGGCTCGCTCAGGCTGCCGCAACGAAAGTTGCCGAATCACCAGGCACTGTCTACAACCCTCTCTATATCTATTCTGAGGTCGGACTCGGCAAGACCCACCTCCTTCACGCCATTGGGCACAACCTGGTGGCGCGTGGTCTCAAGGTTATGTACGTCACCAGTGAACGATTCACCAATGAGTACATACACGCGATTCGCGAGGGCTCGGCAAATCGATTCCGCGAACGCTATCGCAGCGCAGACGTGCTTTTGGTGGACGATATCCAGTTCATCACGTCAAAGCCGCAGACCCAGGAAGGCTTCTTCCACACATTTAACGAACTGCACATGGCGAACAAGCAGCTTGTAATCACGGGTGACGAACCCGCAAGCAAAAGCCTGCTACAAGACAGAATTCAATCACGGCTCGCTGGCGGCCTAGAGGTTGACCTGCAGCCGCCTGACTACGAATCTCGCTACGCAATACTGCGAAGCAAGATGCCAGATCTTGAGCCAGCGGTGCTCGACCAGATCGCTCAACGGGCACACCAGAACGTTCGCGAGCTAGAAGGCGCCCTCAACAGGGTCGTCGCCTATTCGCAACTCGTGGGAAGCCCCGTTACAACTGATCTTGCCGAACAAGCTCTAAAAAGCCTGCTGGTTGAAACTCCCCCGGACATCGCATCGGCCGACGAAATCTTGGCTGCAATATCTGACTTCACAGGAGTTGCTGTCGATCGAATCGCTGGCAAGCGTCGAGACAAGGCAACTGCAGGGGCACGCCGAATGGCGATGTACATGCTTCGTGAAGAGGCACACCTGACTTCCGCTCGCGTTGGCGAGGTGCTCGGCGGCAAGGACCACTCGACAGTTCTATATGCACAAAAGCGCTTTGAACAGCTAATGGAAACCGATAGCACAGCACGCCACCATCTGGCAGCCGTGCGAGACATCATCATTAGGTCGCGTAGAGTAAGTATTTCCGTCAACTAGGCGATTTGTGAGTGCGTCCCTGTGCATGCGTCCATTGTTCGGGCGAACTCGCTGTAAAGAAGCTCGTGAACAAAGGAAACGCCAATGTTTCTCGATGCGATCAGACAGCTCTACGATTACCAACGTGAGGTAACTGGTCACGTTCTAGACGTATCCGCCGAACTGTCGAACGAAGAGTTCACATCTATCATCGTCGAGGGCCAACCGTCGATCAGAGACACCCTCTTTCACTTTGTCGACGTCGTCGAAACTCACTTCGCATGGTGGAGCTTCAGCACCAATCGACAGGCACCTGAGCTCGTTGAGCGCCTACCTGAGCAATTCAACGATGCCGAGAGCATCCGTATCTACTGGGCAGATGTGGATCAAAAAGTAACCAGACTTATCGGCTCACTGGAGTCAGACGACCAGCTGGAATCACCATACGTTCGAGCCTTCGCCGATGGCAGCGAAAACAAAAGACTACTCTGGGAGATGATGCTGCACGTGGTAAACCACGGAACTCAGCACCGCAGCGAGGTTGCCCTAATGCTCACAATTCTCGGGCATTCTCCTGCCGACATGGAAATACTTTGACCGTTGCCAAACTTTCACTGTGAAGAGCATGTTGATTATCTACTGAGATCGAACCGAGAATATGTTGAAAATAACTGATAACTATCCGAGTAAGTCGATAAGAACCTTGAACCAGTTATCCACAAAACCAGTCTGCTGATTAGATGTATCTACTGAGTCCACACACTGATCGATATTCACCACATATATCTACTATTCATCCTTAGATTTCAACCGAAACTCCACATCCGTTTTATACTCAATCTAAGAACGTTATTCACTTATCAACACTGATTACTAATAACACGGTTAACTAACAGCAATTATTTATTGATCTAGATATCCACATGCTTGATTCTGCAGTAATAGAAGTGCGCGCCGGCAACGGTGGGCACGGACTTGTGGCTTTCATAAGGGAAGCACTACTTCCGCGCGGCGGACCGGGTGGCGGTGACGGGGGCCATGGAGGCGATGTCATATTAATTGCCGACCCGGCGATCAACACCCTCACAAAATTTCACTGGCAGCCTCACTTCATTGCGAAGAATGGCACCAAAGGCGATGGTCACCACAGAAACGGTGCGAAAGCGGATTCAGTCGAAGTAATGGTGCCGATGGGTACCGAAGTATGGATATGGGAAGACGGCGAAGATAAAGAACTGATAGGCGATTTGAATCAGCCAGGTCAGCGCATGATCGTCGCCGAGGGTGGACGTGGCGGCTGGGGCAATGCTCACTTCGTAACCGCTACACATCAGGAACCGTTACTAGCCGAAGCTGGTGGTGACGGTGAAATTCGAAGAGTACGGCTGAATCTGAAGCTGCTGGCCGACGTTGGGCTCATCGGCATGCCAAACGCCGGCAAGTCGAGCATCTTGACTGCTATCAGCGCAGCTCGACCCAAAGTAGCCGACTATCCGTTCACGACACTCGAGCCTGTGCTTGGAGTTGTCGAGCACGGCCCCCGGGCGTTCGTTGCGGTCGATATTCCTGGGCTGATCGAGGGCGCTCACACTGGAATTGGTCTGGGAGACGAGTTTCTCAAGCACGTTCAGCGAACGCGAGTACTGGTGCACGTGGTCGACGGAAGTGAGGATGACGTACCCGGTCGTATCAAGGCGATCAACGATGAGATAACACAGTTCGACCCCGAGCTGGCCAAAAAACCTCAGATCCTCGCTATCAATAAGCTCGACCTTGATGAGGTCTCAGTGCTGAAAGAAGAGATCGAGGAAAGCCTGAAAGACATGGACGCTCTTCATTCAGAAGTATTCTTCGTTTCTGCCGCCACTTACGATGGGCTTGAAGAACTCAAAACAGCAATGTTCCATCTTCTTCAGGCATCTCACGATAACGACGATCCGGTCCCGGCTGTTCCTGTTGACGAAATTCCAGTGCTTCGGCCTGCAGTCAGAAAATCGACTGAGGTCGTAATTCGCGAGCCCGGTGGAGAATTACGAATAGTGCACCCAAAAGCCGTGCGGCTTGCCCGGGGTAGCAATCTCGAGTCGTGGGAGGCTCGATTGCAGTTCCACCGTCGGCTCGAACAGTTGAACGTTACGAAAGCTCTGAAAAGGGCTGGCATCGTGACTGGCGACACAGTTTTGGTCGGCAGCTGGGAGTTCGACTGGGACTGATGACATCTTCACACGTCGCTAAACGAGTAGGCGTGTTTGGTGGCACGTTCGATCCGGTCCACAACGGTCATATTGCGGTGGCAACGGCTGTTCGAGAAGAACTGAATCTTGATCAGGTCATCTTCGTAGTGACTTCCGACCAGTGGCTGCGAGAAAACCCTCCCGAAGCCTCGGCGGCCGATCGATTCAGGATGGTCGAATTGGCTGTAGATAACATACTAAAATTCTCGGTTTCTGATGTGGATATCGTTCGTGAGAGGTCAACCTACACAGTCGACACGCTAAAAGACATTCGAGACCAGTTAGACGATTTGACGGAGCTATATCTGATTCTCGGGGCAGATTCCGCGGCGTCGATGGATCGGTGGAAAAGTGCGGATCAGATCAATGGTCTGGCAAAGATAGTTGCGGTCGGTCGACCCGGCCAGCCGTTCGACGCCGAGGCTCTCGACAGCTCACATCCTGCAAGCGGGGCAGAGTATGTTGAAGGACCAATGATTGATGTATCGGCAACCCGTGTGCGGGGCTTTCTTTCGGAAGGCCGGCCTATCGATGACCTGGTTGCCGGGGTGGTTGTTGAGTACATCGAAAAACAAGGCTTGTATCGCTAAATAGGAGCACTGCTGCGCATGGCTAACGGATCTGATTTGAAAAGCATTGCGACACGTTTGTACGACAGGGCGATGGAGCTCGATTCGCTGAGATTCGGAGATTTCACGCTCTCGTCTGGCCAGAAGAGCACTTACTACTTCGATGGGCGAATACTTTCAACCGATCCCGAAGGCGCAGACCTTATTTCACAAGCGTTCAGCATGGCGATAGACGATTCCGGCGCCGAGGCGTTTGGCGGTCCCACCGTTGCGGCTGTGCCGATTGTTGGCGCACTGGCATTGCGCTCGCACCTCGATGGCAAGAAGCGCACTGGGTTCTTCGTTCGACCCGAACAAAAAGAGCACGGTGCAGGAAAACAGATCGAAGGCAATCTACAACCGGGAATGAAAGTGGCAGCGTTCGACGACACCATTTCGACTGGTGGTTCACTGTTCCCGGCTATCGACGCGGTTCAAGAGTTCGGCTGCGAGGTTGTGCTGGTGATGGCGATCCTCGATCGACACCAGGGCGGAGACGCTGAACTAGCCCGCCGGGGCATCCCGTTTTTCAAGCTGTGGGAATCAACTCCCGATGGCAAAGTGACGATAAGCGTCTGAGACGAGCGTCAATGGCTCAGCCCTGTTCTCCATCCCTCGCAGGGAGGGAGTTAGAAGGTGGGTTTGAGTGCCCAAACTGACACACCGCCAGCGTCGCCTTCTGCCCTGTGCCGAGCGCGACCCCACCAGATCCCTCAATTCCGATGACGAAATTTATCCCGATGGAGATCGGGACTCCGGAAGTCGGAGAGTTGCTAACGACGAAGGCACTTGCTCAGGCCGATTGCCTCATTTAGCTGCAATTTGGGGAGAGAGATCCTGAAATTAATTCAGGATGACAGTTGGTGAAGGTGATCGTGTTCTTCAGCGTTTCGGGTTGTCTCAATCGGCCGGTCCGACCCACTCCCTCTCCCTCACTAACTCCGAGGGAGATGGGGTAAGCCGACGCGAAACGACCTCTCAAGTAATCGAAAGGTTGTTTCATGCTTTCTAAGTAGCCCCCGGCACGATGTAGGCGATTCAGCCAACCGAAACCCTGCCGGAGAAAACGTGACTCGTCAGCTCCGAGCGTGCATTCGCACTTGGTCGCGTCTCCCACCCTCTAACTCCCTCCCGATCCGGGAGGGAGAACCCAGACCTATACGTCGAGGTTTTTGACTTCGAGGGCGTTTGCTCGGATGAAGTTTCGGCGGGGTTCAACATCGTCGCCCATCAGGGTTCGGAAGATGTCATCTGCAGCCATAGCATCCTCGGCCGTAACCCGCAGCATGACCCGTTCGTTCGGGTCCATCGTGGTCTCCCACAACTGCTCGGGGTTCATTTCGCCAAGACCTTTGTAGCGCTGAACGTTCACACCTGATCGATCGGAGTTGGCATCGAGCGTCGACGGCAAATCCTGCCAGGCAATACCCGAAGCGACAACGCTATCGGCCTTCGTAATCGTCAGCGTACCGTTGTCGACAATCTCTTTGATGAGCGGGTAGTACGAGCGGAGGCGCTGTACAGCCGGGTTCTGGTAGATGTCCTTGGTCAGCGTATAGCCATTGATATCGAACGTTCGATCCGGAAGAATCTCCGGCTCAACTTCTTCCTCATCTACTTCCGCAACCATCTCGGACGAAACAGAGTCTTCAGACGATGTATCGTCGAATAGCGAAGCCTGTGCAGTCTCTACAGGAACCTCAGGTTCGGCCGGACGTTCAGGTCGGAAATCGAGTGAAGCGTATTCGGGGTCTTTGACGAGTTTATCGATTACGCTTTCTGGAATGTTCAACACGCGAGCCACTTCGAGCGAGTCGAGGTAGTCGCGAAGCGGTGTAAGAACTTTACCGATCTTGGTGCTCTTCAATTCGAGGCCGGAATCGTCATCTGCGGTTATTTTGATCGTGCCGTACAGGCGGTTCGCAGTCCATTCATCGAGCTCGGCATCTGAATACAGCCAGCTCGCCGACCGACCACGCGAGGCACGGTAAAGAGGCGGCTGTGCAATGTAGAGGTGACCATTTCCGATGAGCTGCGGCATGTTGCGGAAGAAGAACGTCAGCAACAGGGTGCGGATGTGCGCTCCGTCGACGTCAGCGTCGGTCATGATGATCACACGGTGATAGCGAAGCTTATCTTCGTCGTAGTCTTCACCCAGCCCGGCACCGAGTGCCGTGATGAGCGCCGCGATCTCCTCGTGCATCAACATACGTTCTGGTCGAGCCTTCTCAACGTTCAGGATCTTGCCTCGAAGCGGCAGAATGGCCTGGAACTGTCGATCACGGCCCTGCTTGGCAGAACCGCCAGCCGATTCACCCTCAACAATGTAAATCTCGGATAACGCGGGATTTTTCTCCGTGCAGTCGGCTAACTTACCCGGCAACGAACCACCGTCCATGGCGTTCTTGCGGATAACGAGATCACGTGCCTTCTTGGCAGCAGCACGTGCACGGGCGGCCGTTGTGGACTTGTTAATAATCTGAGCGCCATCAGTTGGGTTGTCCTCTAAGAACTCAGACAACTTACGGCCGACGATCTGCTCGACTGCGCTCTTCACTTCCGGGTTACCGAGGCGACCCTTGGTCTGGCCTTCAAACTGAGGGTCCTTGACCTTCACGCTGATAACGGCCATTAGACCTTCACGAACGTCTTCACCCGAAAGGTTGCTGATGTCGTCCTTGCCGGTTCCGAACATCTTGTTCTTGCGTGCGAAATCGTTCAGCACGCGAGTTAGAGCCGATCGGAATCCCGTCACGTGTGATCCGCCATCACCGGTTCGAATCACGTTCGCGAACGACAGACAGTTCTCGATAAAAGAATCGTTGTACTGCAGGGCGACTTCGACTACCACGTCGTCGAGGGTTTCCTGCGCATGCATCACTGTCTGGTGAACCGCTCCACGTCGTCGGTTGAGCGACCTGACGAAGCTCTGGACACCACCATCGAACATGTACGTCACATCGTTGAACGGCCATACATTGTCGTGCCACTCGGAACGGAGGTGAATGGTCAATCCCTGGTTCAGGTAGGCCATTTCTTTAAATCGGCCTGAAATGACTTCCCAGTCGTAGCTAATTTCAGGAAATATCTCGGCATCAGGCATCCAAGACACGGAAGTACCTGTACCCGGCAAGTCCGTTTCTTCAGGATTGCGTACATCCATCTCACCGATGGATTTGCCACGTGCGTAGCGCTGCGTGCTGATCTTCTTGTCGCGGCGTACTTCGACAGTAGTCCACTCAGAAAGTGCGTTCACCACAGAGGCACCAACTCCGTGAAGACCACCCGAGACCTGATATCCCTTGCCGCCGAATTTTCCTCCGGCGTGAAGGGTGGTCATGACCGTTTCGAGAGCAGACAGGCCGGTTTTCTTGTGCTTATCCACAGGAATTCCACGTCCGTCATCGACGACCGTTACCGAACCGTCTTTTTTAATAGTGATATCGATCCGGCTGGCAAAACCCGCCATCGCCTCGTCAACGCTGTTGTCGACGATCTCGCGAACCAGGTGGAACACGCCCTCAGTGCCGGTTGTACCGATGTACATTCCCGGTCGCTTTCGGACAGCTTCCATGCCCTCCATGACGGTGATATCGTCGGCGCTGTAATCAGCCGACCCGCCAGTGATATCGGAGCCTGCGCTTTTTCGCTTTGCCATTCGTGATCCTAACCCTGTGGTGCAGTACGCGAACCGGTCTGACAGACCCCATATATCACCCCCGATTCCAAACACAACATGAGCTTTTGTA
>Ga0302135_10002477_pt1 | contig 11042 bp, 8 predicted proteins | sample CBN3_surface_MG_FD_203119 | JGI IMG/M metagenome (GOLD analysis project Ga0302135, IMG submission 203119) | Marine microbial communities from Western Arctic Ocean, Canada - CBN3_32.1 | ecosystem: Environmental > Aquatic > Marine > Oceanic | place: Canada: Western Arctic Ocean | collected 2017-09-15 | reverse complement strand
TTTTTCTGTTACAAGCTAAAGTTATTGTGCGGACGCCGCGCTTTAGGACTAACTGGCATTTTAGGAGGCACCATTGCGAGTTTTATCCATATTGAAATGGGCCGGGGTCCTGATTGTGGCCCTCGTCGTTGCCCCTCATTACCGGCAACATTCGCATCGTCATGCTGGTGCTTATTGAGCCCGACATCCTCCTTGAGACCAATGCACGCTTCGCCCGCCCGATAGGCGATGACGTTTGCGGGGGCAAGCGGGTCGGCCATCGGAACGCTCGGTCTTGTCCAATACCGCGGCTAAGAAAGTTGCCAGCGGCGGCCACTCGTAGATGCGGCAAATCAAGCTGTCTGGGATTTGATCCGCGCAGATCGTGTGGTTGATTGTCTTAAATTGCTTAAGCGCCGGGTGATTTTCCGCGAGCTCAGCAGGTCGATCATCGAAATAGATGTTGTGGCGCCTCTTGTGGACGAACGAGGCGCTATCAAGCAAAGGCTTCACTTCGCGAACACAGCGCTCGAGCGTCGCCGGGCGCAGAAATTCCTCGAGGTTGAACAAGCCTTGTTCAGATAGCTGCCGACGGCAGCTATCAACGAAAGTGTTCGCCGCTTCGGTGCCGAGTGTATCGAGCGGAAACCGTTCGAGATCCATGAACTCTCTCAGGTCGCTCGATCAATGCTGGGCGTTGAGGAGGGGTGCGAGGTTATCACCCAGGATGGCACGGGCGGCTTGTTCGTCCAAGCTCCGCACGGTGGGGATAGCCATCTCCCCCTGGGGGTCGGCGATCTCGAAGGGTTCATCGGATCCGTAGACCACGCGGTCGGCGCCGACCGTTTCGATCAGGAAGCGCAACATCTCAGGCGCACCCACGGCGGTGTCGAAAAACAGCTGCCGATAATAGGAACTGGGCGGCCGGGAAATATTCTTGTGGCAGTCTTCGTTTCTTTCGAACTTGGGCGCGGTGTAGCCAAGATCAATACGGCCGCGCATGAAAACCAAGTTGCCGCCGCCATGGGCCAACGCGAGATGAAGATCGGGATGACGCTCGAACACGCCGCCGTAGATCATCCGTGTGACCGCCAGAGTCGTTTCGTTGGGCCAGGCGAGCACGGTGTTCAGCGTATAGTCGCCCCAGCGCTCTAGCTTGTCTGCGCTGGTTGGGTGCATGAACACGATGAGCCGTCTTTTCTCTATCAAGCCGAATAGTGGATCGAGTGACGCGTCGTCGAGCGGGCGATCACCGCCGTAAGTTCCAATTTGCACGCCGACAAATCCATGCTTATCCAGCGCACGGTTGAGTTCGTCCACGACGCGATTGGGCTCACCCAAACACAGCGTCGCCAGCCCTTTGAAACGTCCCTGGGACTGTGCGACCGATTCTGCGGTGCTCTGGTTGAGGCGGCGCGCCCATTCGACGTCGGCGGCGCCACCCGACCACGAGATTAACGTCGGCACCGGCGAAACCAATTGCGCGTCGACCCCCCGCGAAGCAAGACCCGCCACGCGTTCCTCAAAATGATAAATCGGCGGATCGAACGGGCCATAGGCGGGAACGAGATAGGTGTAGTTATCGTCCATAAGCTCGATCCCAAACGTCTTGTCGCGGGCAAGCTCCGCCATGAACGTGTTGCTCAAGACATGGGCGTGAACATCAATAATCATCGCCGACTCCTGGAAACTTGACCCATTGGGAAACTATCAAACTCTCAGTCTGGCACGACGTCTAGCGCGGCGACGGTTTCTGGGGTCTTTGCCCGCGCTGGGCGACAAACAGCCCCGCTAGAATAAGCAATCCTGCAGCTCCCTGTGCAAGTGAGAGCGCTTCGTCAAACAGGATCCACCCATAAGAGCTCGAGAACACCGGCACAATGAGCAGGGCGGTGGCACTAATTGACGCCGGTAGGCGTCCTGTCACGAAGGCATAGATCGACAGGCCAATTACGTTGACAGTGATCGCGTAACCGCCGAGCAGTCCCCAGCCAGCCGAGGTCTGTGGGAAGACAACGCCATCTTCAAGCAAAACTGTCGCCAACAAGATCATCGGGCACGCCAAGCCCATATTCCAAACCATGGTGACCGGCGTCGAGTAACTACCGCGTTGATTCTTGAGGCACAAAACCCATAGCGCGAAGAAGATCGCGCCGAGCAGGGCCAAGCCATCCCCGAGTGTGACAACACCGAACTGTCCGGCCCCCTCGCGAACCAGCAAGCCGGTTCCCACGAGCGCCAAAATCAAGCCGAGTATGAAAACCGGGGTAATTCGCTCCCGGAACAAGAAATAGGCGCCAAAGGCCACCACGATCGGATGAAGATTTGAGATCAATACGGCGTTGGCGATTGATGTCATCAACACCGCGCTCTGCCAGGTGAGGACGTTGAGGGTCAGCATTAGAGCGGAGAACAACATCCATAGATATTCCCGCCGGTTTGCGAGCAGGACCCGCACCTGATTGCGGCGCGAGGCCAGCGCGATCCACAGGAGCATGAAGGGAACCGTGATCAGAAACCGCCAAAATCCGGTAGCCGCGGGCCCAACTTCACTCAACCGGATGAAGACTGCGGTGAACGAAAAAAGCAGCGTGGCGAAAATCAAGCCGGCATAGGCTACACGGTCGGGTCGGTTTGTATCGGGCACTTGTATGAGGTTCGCTATCACCCCCACGGCGAGGGCAGGCGATCATACACTTTTTACCAAGCAACCCTTGAGATTGATGCGGAAATGAGCGATATAACGGCAACTGAGAGGCGCTAGCTTATGTTTGTGCAAGCTGCTCGTGCCAACTAAACACATCCTCGTTACGTATCTCTAAGGAACTAAGGGAGGTTCACATGTTCAAAGGGCTCACTGCGGTAGCTGGCGCGGTTGCCATGCTTTCGGGTGCCATGCTTTCGGGTGTCGTGCAGGCTGCTGATGTCAAAGTCGGCTATTCAATTTCGCGCACTGGCTTTCTTGCCTCTGCCGTTTCTGTTCAAGAACAGGCCTATATCCTGTGGCGGGAGCAGGTCAATGCACGTGGCGGCCTCAACATCGGTGGCAAAGAGAAGCGTAAGATCGCAGAATTTGTTTCCTATGACGATCAGACGGACGCCGGAAAAATTCCACAAATTTACGAAAAACTGATTGGCGACGATAACGTCGACTTGTTGCTCGCGCCTTATGCCACTTTCTTACACGTGGCGATCACCGGTGTGGTCGAAAAGAACAAATTCCCGTTGGTCGGCAACACCGCCTCGTCGGTATTGATCCGCGATCTCAACGCCAAATACATGTTCTTTACGGAAGTCCTGCCTGACGAGTATTCCGCAGTAGTCGTCAATTTCTTGAAATCCCAAGGATTGAAGCGCGCTGCACTTCTTACCTTGCAAACCTCCTTTACTCTGGAGATGAAGAAATTCACCAAGCCATTGCTGGAAAAGGCAGGTATCGAAGTCGTAATCGATCAGGAATATCCTTTTGAGATCAAAGATTTCACGTCGATTGTCACCGGGATCAAGCAATCCAACGTCGATACTGTGATTGGCTACACCTATCCGGCCGATTCGATCATGTATATGGATAAAGCACGTGAACTGAACGTCACCGCACCGTTTCAGTTCCTGCTAATTGGCCCGTCGATCCCGTTCTTTCACGCGAAATACGGTAAGAATCTCGATGGCATGGTGTCGGTCGGTCACTGGGCACCAAATGCCGGGTTCACAGGCGGACAGGCCTTTCACGATGCCTATTCCAAGCGGTGGAAAGAGAAGCCGGATTATCTGGATAGCGTCATCGCGTATGTGAGCGTCCAAATTCTTGAAGAGGCCGTCGCGAAGGGCGGGCTCGACAAGGAGAAGCTTCGGGACGCAATCGCGGGTGGTGACTTTGATACCATCATGGGCCAGGTCAAGTTCAAGAATAACAACAATGCGACCACGTCGCCTGGGTTACTCCAGTATCAAAATGGTCTCAACGAGATCATTTGGCCGCCGTCGATTGCAACGTCCAAATTCATCACGAAGCCAGCTTGGCAGTAGATCTTTAGTTCAAGTCTATTTTGCGGCCGACCCTCGGGTCGGCCGTTTTTTTTTGATTGCCGGAGAGAACCACTAAACCTGGATCGACGCATCCGTTAAGTCCAGGTTCAAAAAGGTGTGAACGAAGTAATCTGGCTCCCCTCAAAATTCCAAGCCAAACCCAATTGGAAAATGTACTGAGGCGGGATTACGGACGATTTTGGGCTGGCAGGTTGCTCGAATCTGTCAGCCTTTGTTTTGCGGATTGGCCTATCCGGCATGGCCAGTCAGTATCGTCAGCAATTGCAAGTCGTGCTAGTTTGCGCGCCAGAATTTGAAGAAATAACCAAACACGGAGGCAGCAATGGGCGGATTGAAATACGTGGTGTCCGCGGACTCTCACATCATGGAACCGTTCGATTTGTGGACCAAGGCGCTCGGCGATAAGCACGGCGAGACCTTGCCGCAAGTCGTTAACGAATACCGTGGTGAAAAGACCAAGTTCTATTTCACCGGCTACGAGTACATCAAAATCGGCGACTTCGAGCCGGTCGACACCTCTGATTCGCAAGGCGGATCTCAGTCGCTGGAAGACGAGATGTTGGAAAAGATCGATCGCACCAACAAGGACCCCGACTTGCGCTTGGAGCTGATGGACCAAGATGGCGTCTCGGCCGAGATCGTCAATCCGACATACCTCCTCTACACCTTGCGAACTCCCAACAAGGTCGAAATGGTCAAGGATTGCTGCACGGTCTACAACGACTACATCGCTGACTATGTAAGCACCAATCCGACACGCATGCTGGGCACCTCGATGATCGATATGGAAGATATCGATTGGGCAGTGAGTGAGCTGGAGCGCACGCGCAAGAGAAACCTCCGCACGGTGATTATCAACACCGATGTTCGTGACGGTATGCTGCCCTACCGCGACAAAGCGTACGACCGCTTTTGGGCAGCAGCGCAGGATCTAGAGGTTCCGGTCACGCTGCACATCATCACCGGCAAGGAGCAGGACCCCTATACTCTGCAGGGTGAAGACCGCGGTATAGTCGCGCAGAGTCTGATCCGGGTGCTGTCCGATGTCGGACCGGTTCTGGCCAACGAGTTCATTTTCGGCGGTATCTTCGATCGCTTCCCGAACCTGCAAATCATCCTCGGAGAGTACGAGATTTCGTGGATACCGTGGTTTGTGTTCCGTTGCCGCCAGCTCGAAGGTGCGCTCGGTCAATCGATGGATATGGTGCCGCCGAAGCGTTCGGTCGACGAGGTCATGTACAACAATGTCTGGCACGGTGTTGTCGACGATGAGTATTTCGATCGCGCCTACGACGTGGCTGGTCCCAAGCGCATCATGTGGGGATCAGACTTCCCGCACCCGCGCAACACGTTCCCCAATACCCACGACGTTTTGGATCGTGTGTTCGCGAACGTGCCTGAAGACGTAAAAATTGATGTCACAGGGTTGAACTGCGCCCGGCTCTTCGATCTCGACGTTCCATCCGATGTGGCAGCTGCGGCGGAGTAATACCCGTATCAAACGAAAGCCCCCGATTCGTCGGGGGCTTTTTCTTGCCAACTATTGCCGCTAAGCGATCGGCAGCAGGGCGTAAGCCGGATTAGTCGCCGGGATTGGAACTTCGTCTAGCCCGAGTTCGGCGCGCACGATATTGGCTCCGCGTGCGATCGCCACCATCTTATAGAATGCGTGCGCCCGGCTCATACCGTCGCGGCCAAAGCCGCAATCCGTACTCAAAACGAGGCGCTCGGGTTCAATATATTTGATCGCTTTGCGAACCAGTGCGGCCACATCTTCGGGGCGCTCGACCTGCAGGCGGCGATGGCTGACCACGCCGATGCATACCTTCTTGTCTTTGCCAACCAGACGCCCGATGACTTCAAGGTCCATTCCGTCGTTTTCAGCCGCTTCAAACGTTAGAACGTCGACATCGAGTTGATCGAGATAGGGCAAGGCGCGTTCATAGCTGAGATCGCTGTGCTCGACCCGTTGGGCATAGGGGCTGCCCCAGCAGGCGTGACACCAAACCTCGGTCTTGTCGCGCAGACTTTTGACCTCCTGGTTGAAGGCGTCGACGTAAAACTCCGGTGTCAGGATCGGGTCGTCGACGATGCCGACACGGCCGTGAATTGCGGGTTCTTCCACTTGGATCACCGGGCAGCCGGCATCGGCCAGGGCGTTGTACTCGCGATTCAGCGCCGTCGAGATATCCATAATCAAGTCGCGCCGGTCTTTGTAATGCTGGTTGTCGAGCATGCCTTCGACCAGACCACCCGAAATGCCGCCAAGTTTCATCGGCTTGGTGGTCATCGCCTGGGCCGCTTTCCAAACCTTGTCGTACTCCAGCGACCCTCGATCGACCTTGCCCCTCACATAGGGAGGCAGGCGAGTCTCGACCACCTCGTACATGATGTCACCGGGAATTTTATCGCGCGCGGCCGCGGTCGAGTGGTGCGTCATGTGCGGCTCGCAACAGCCTTGCAGGCGCTCCAACACATAGGCGAACCAGCTACGGCCGGCGGCATCGTTGTCGAAACGCGCATCGCCATCGACCAATATGTCGAGCCCGGCGCGGTTTTGGTCGGTGATGTAGGTTTTGACGGTGTCGAGATATTGTTCGCGATAGGTGCGGTCGGCCATCGCCACCGAAAAAGATCGCCCGTCGAGATCGGCCGTGTACCAACTTGGACGCGGCAGCGAGCCGGTCACCGTCGTGGCCAGAGGTTTGTCCTTGGTTGCAACAAACATGTCGATCACGGCCGCAGGGCGTCAGGCGCCCATAGGCAAGAGCGCAAATTTCGGGTCGGCGCCGATGATCAGTTCCTCGTCGAAGCCGAGTTCCTTGCGAACGATGTTGGCGCCTTTAGCGATCGCCACCATCTTGTAATGCGCGTGGGCGCGGCTCATGCCCTGCCGGCCGAACCCGCAATCGGTGCTCAGGATCAGGCGTTCCGGCTCGATCCACTTCATGGCTTTGCGGACGAGGTCGGCAATTTCCTCGGGCCGCTCGACTTGCAGTGTGCGATGGCTGCACACGCCGATCGCAATCTTCTTGTCCTTGCTGACGCCCTTGCCGATGATCTCGAAGTCAGCGCCCTCGTGCTCCTTGCCCTCGAAGGTGAGCACGTCGACCTCGAGTTCATTGAGGTAGGGGAGCGATGCCTTGTAGCTGATTTTCCCATGTTCGACACGCTGCGCCCACGGGCTGCCCCAGCAGGTATGGCACCAGACTTCAGTTTTGTCGCGCAGTCCCTTGACCTCTCGATTGAACGCCTCGACGTAAAATGCCGGAGTGAGGATCGGATCCTCGACGATGCCCGCGGTTTCGTGAATGCAGGGTTCTTCAATCTGGATCACCGGGCACCCGGAGTCGGCGAGATCGTGATACTCCGCGTTAAAGGTATCCGACAGATCCATCACCAATTCGCGGCGGTCTGTGTAGTGGTCGTTGTTGATGATGGCTTCGATGATCTGCGCCGAGATACCGCCAAACTTGACCGGCTTTTCCGTCAGTCCCTGGCCGGCCTTCCACACTTTGTCGTATTCCAGTGGGCCGCGGCTCACCTTGTCGATCACGCGCGGTGGCAGGCGTGTCTCCATCACCTCGTACATGATGTCGCCGGGCATTTTGTCGCGGTTCGATGCGATCAGCGCACTGCTCATCTCGGGATCGCCGAGGCCTTTGATGCGCTCGAAGGCGTAGGCAAACCAACCGCGGCCGGCAATGTCATCGTCGAAGCGGGAATCCCCATCGACCAACAGATCGATGCCGGCGCGGGTCTGGTCGACGAAATGAGCGGCGAGCGTGTCGAGATATTGCTCCCGGAAAACGCGATCGGCCATTGCGACCGAGAACGCACGTCGGTTGAGATTGGCGTTGTACCAACTCGGCCGCGGCAATCCGCCGGTTGTCGTAGTTAAGAGCGGTTTGTCCTTACTGACCGTAAACATTACAAATCCCTCCCGGCTGGCATTTTTTTGGTGTTGGCCACCGTGCGCGAGCAGAACATCCGCTTCTTGCGGCGTCAAGCGAGGCCGACGGGCCGTGAACTTGGGCCGCGATGTCTCTAAGATTGGCCCGAGCCGCACCCGAATCCTGACCGGGAATTGTCTATGAACCTCGCCGCCCACCTCAGCAAGACCGCCCGTACATTCGGCGACCGGCCGGCCCTCACGGTCGGCACACGGCCGGTTCTCAGCTATGCCGGGCTTGCCGATCGGGCGGCGCGACTCGCCGGCGCCCTGGCCGGTCGGTTTGGGCTCGCGCCGGCCGACCGGGTGGGCATCATCATGAGCAACCGCCCGGCGTTTTTCGAGGCCCTCTACGGGTCGTGGCATGCCGGTTTGGCGGTCGCGCCGGTCAACGCGAGGCTCCATCAACGCGAGTTCGAATACATTCTACGGAATGTAAATGCCAAGCTGTGTTTCGTTAGCCCCGACCTCGCCGAAACCGTAGCCCCACTCGTCGCGGAGCTGCCCGACCTCGCCGAAATCATCGTGGTCGACCAGCCTGATTATGAACGCCTGTTCGATCACGATCCAACGCCGATGGTCGAAGCGTCGCCGACCGATGTTGCCTGGCTGTTCTACACCTCGGGTACGACCGGACGACCCAAGGGCGCGATGCTGACGCACCGCAACCTGTTAATGATGATCTTGAGCTACTACGCCGACATCGACCAGCTCGATACCCGCGATACCGTTATCCACGCGGCGCCGATGTCGCATGCCTCGGGGCTCTACGGATTGCCGCACATCGCGCGCGGTGGCAACCATGTGGTGCCGGAAAGTGGGCATTTCGAGCCCAGCGAACTGTGCGAACTGATTGCCCAACACGAAAATGTCAGCATGTTTGCGGCGCCGACCATGTTGATGCGGCTGGCCAACAGCCCGGCGGCGGCAAATGCCGACTTCAGCAACCTTAAATCAATCGTCTATGGCGGCGGTCCGATGTACGTCGCCAACCTCGTACACGCGCTCGAGGTGATTGGTCCACGCTTGGTGCAGATCTACGGCCTGGGCGAAAGCCCGTGCACAATTACCTGTTTGCCGAAATCGATGCACGCCGACCGCGGGCACCCGCGCTACCTTGAGCGCTTGGGGTCGGCCGGCTTTGCTCGCACCGATGTCGAGATCAAATTGGTCGACGGCGCAGATAATGTTCTCCCAGCGGGTGAAATCGGCGAAGTCGCGGTGCGCGGTGATGTCGTCATGCCGGGCTATTGGAACAATCCCGAGGCGACCGCGAAAAGCCTACGCGGCGGCTGGTTGCACACCGGCGATGTCGGCATGTTCGATGCCGAAGGATTTCTCACCCTCAAGGATAGATCGAACGACATGATCATCAGCGGCGGTACCAACATCTATCCGCGTGAGATCGAAGAGATATTGCTGCAGCACGAAGCCGTGCTCGAAACCTCGGTCATTGGCCGACCGCATCCGGAATGGGGCGAAGAGGTGGTGGCGTTCGTGGTGCGGCGAGCGGGGCAGGGGGTCAACGAAGCCGAACTCGACAAACTGTGTCTCGACAACATCGCTCGTTTCAAGCGACCGAAGCTGTACCGCTTTGTCGAGGAACTGCCAAAAAACAACTACGGCAAGGTGCTAAAAACCAAACTGCGGGCTGAGCTGGCCGCCGGAGACGGGGATTAAGCGGGCTGACCTGGCGGGTTGGATGACAGCAGCTCGTCGCCCTTGATTAGCTCACCGGGCGAGAGCTCCGATAGCGCTTCGAGTTGCTCGTAATAGGATGTGAAATCCGGCCGCGTTTCGGCGAACAATTGATCATAATTGTCGATCACGAAGTAGATGTCCTGGAAATCGTCGATGCGGTAGCGCGTGCGCATGATACGCATCAGATCGAAAGCGACGCGTGCCGGCTTGGCGTCCTCAAGGCTATAAATCGATTCACCCTTCGATGAGACAATGCCGGAGCCATAGATGCGCAAGCCCTGCGGGGTGCGAATAAGGCCGAATTCGACGGTGTACCAATAGAGCCGAGCCAGGTTGGGCAGGCTACCGAGGCGCAACGCCTTCAGACCGCCGCGACCGTAGGCTTGCAGGTAATCGGCAAATACCGGCTGAAACAACATCGGCACGTGGCCGAAGACATCGTGAAAGACGTCCGGCTCCTGGAGATAGTCGAGCTGCGCCCACGTGCGGATAAACGTCGTCGCCGGAAAGCGGCGATGGGCGAGGTGATTGAAAAACGGATCGTCGGGAATCAATCCCGCAACTGGAACTATTTCCCATTTCGTGGCCTGCCACAGCACCTCGGTCAGATGTTCAAAGTCTGGGATTCCACCGTCAGCGGCGATGCCGAGCGCCTTTATGCCATCGAAATACTCGTCCGCAGCACGACCGTTGAGCAATTTGACTTGGCGATCGAACAGCGGGTTCTAAATAGCATGCTCATCGGTACTGTAGGCGCCCCAATTCTGACGCGTTGTACAGGCTTCGATTGAGTCGGGATTCTCGGGCTGTTTGAGGGGTTGCATCGAAGCGGATTCCGGGTTCCTGTCCTTTTGGTCAGATATGGCGGGACAGTGGTAGATCAAGTCGGCGTTCGCTGGCAACCGCATGGTCGTGGCCAGCAGAGGCGATCAGGGCACAACAATGATATATATTCTGGGACGCTGCGGGGAGCCCACGCCAGTGCCTAATAGACGAGGTTGGAAGATTGGATAGGTTCGCGCTAGGTCATGCGAGCGGCAGCGAGTGGAGCCAGGTCGTAGCCGAATGTGTGACGCAAATCGGACCACTTCCGCCGACCGCGAACATTGGATTCGTCTATTTCACCGAGAATTTCGTGGCCCATGCGACACGAATCGTGTCGGACCTAAAACAACGCACGGGTATCGAGTCCTGGGTTGGAACAGCGGGCGCGGGGATTTTGGCGACCGGTCGGGAATACTATGGAGAGCCAGGCATCGTGGTGATGATTGGGGGGTTTCCGAGCGATTCTTTCAATGTTTTCACTCTCGATCAGAGCGGCGTAGAGGGTTTTGTGGACAGCAATAGTGCGTGGTTAGAAGCA
>Ga0302135_10002471_pt1 | contig 11067 bp, 9 predicted proteins | sample CBN3_surface_MG_FD_203119 | JGI IMG/M metagenome (GOLD analysis project Ga0302135, IMG submission 203119) | Marine microbial communities from Western Arctic Ocean, Canada - CBN3_32.1 | ecosystem: Environmental > Aquatic > Marine > Oceanic | place: Canada: Western Arctic Ocean | collected 2017-09-15 | reverse complement strand
TGCACTTGCACCTGTGCGTTGCCGGAATAATTTTTTACCGTCTGCGTGCTGCCGAAAATCATCACACGCCCGCAGCGCGACACCGTCTCCGCGCCCATGTCTCCGCCGCCGGGATAAATGCCAATGGCTTCCTTGGGCACGCCCGCCTCGGTGAAGGCGGCGAACATGCGGTAAGGCGTCCACGGCTCCTGCGGGCCGGGTTTGAGCACAAGACCGATCTGCATCGGGATGACCGGCATCCACAGCGTGTGCACACCGGGCGAATTGCTCGGCAGCACCATGCCGAGTACGGGCGACTGGGCCTGATAACTTACCGGCACGCCACGTTCCTCCACGCCGAAGCCGCGCTCGAGGATGGAGATGTCCAGCCCGCGCGTGAGGGCGTCGAGGATTTGGTCCATGTGATTCAACACGAAGTGGTTTTTTTCCATGTTGAACTTGCACATGTGTTCTGGCAACCCGGTGGAAGCGGACTGTTGCCGCGCGAAGTCGTCCGGCGTCTGCTCTCCATCGCCCAGCGGCAGGGTCTCGTTGAGATAGAGGTCGCCGGCCTTCTTCATCATCTGCACCAAATCCTTGATGGGAATCTCGCGCAGCACTTCGCGCGCGCGATTGGCCTTGCGCATGTCACGCGCGAGCAGACCGGGATTGGCCTGGCCCACCTTGGCCAAGACCTCTCCTGTGCGGTGATGGATAACCTCCTCGGTGTCGAGACTCTCGTAAGGTTCACCCCAGCGTAAAACGGGAATTTTAATCATTATAAAATATTAGTTTTTGTTTTTTAGTAAACACCTTCGACGATTTTTTTTGTCAACGCGCCGAAAGGGCGCACTTCGGCCACGCCGTCCCATGGGTATTTCTCGATGGGTTCTCGGCGAATGGCTTCGTCGCGCTCGAGGAAGCGTGGCATGAAAAATTCTTTGGTGAGCGTGGTCAACTCCACGCGGCCCCACTCGCCATACTCGACCGGTGCGCCGGTTTCCGGATTCAGGACACGCATCAAGGCGCGCGGCTGCGGCGCGTAATAGGTGATGGAATATTTATCCTCGGCAGTGAGCGGCTTGTGCTTGGCCAAGCCCATCAGCGTGTTGCCGTAAGTGGGCACGAAGCCGATTTTATTTTCCAACAACTCCTCGCACAGGAAGCGCGTGTACTGCGGATCCATCGTGGTGCCACCACAGAACACGCCTCGAATGCCCGCCGCGTACAAACTGCTGCCCTCGTTCTCGTAACGCTCGGCGATGCTTTCGAGCAACTTCGGCGTGGTGAACAGCGCGCTCACGCTCCGGTTTTTCATAATCGTCGTGGCTTGGTCGACGACGTGTTCCATGTACGCCTTGGCTTGGTCATACTGCTTTTCTCTGATGAGCCGCTTCACCCAGCGCGGGTCGAGATCCACAAAATAACACGAGCATCCGCGCACATTGGCAAGATGCTCGATGGACAGCCGCAGCCGCCGCGGCCCCGTTGGGCCGACCATCAGCCAGTAATGATTGCGCGGAAACGCGGCGTCATCCAGCGTGTCGGAAAACTCGCTGTAATCCACCTTGTAATCATTCCAGCCGATGCGTTGCTTGGGCATGCCGGTGGTGCCGCCGGTTTCAAAAATGTTGAAGGGCTTCCCTGAAAACGCCTTTGGCACCCACACTTCCGGCTGCTTGTCGCGCAGCCATTCGTCCTTGAAATGTGAAAACTTTGCCAGCAAATCGTCGAGGCACTTCACCTCCGCCGCCGGATCCCAGCCTGCGTCCTTGGCCCAATCCAGCCAGAACGGACAGCCCGTTTCCGGCGAGAAATGCCACTGCACAATCTCCGCCACATGCGCATCGAGCGCGGCACGTGCCTCCTGAATTTGTGTGTCCAAATCAGCCATAAAAAATGTTACGTCAGTGTGGGGCTTGGCCAAGCGCGGTAGGCGGCTCAGCTCTTGGCCGGGAAAAACTTGTCGATGGTCTCTCGGCTTGGCGGCTTGGTTGCGAGCGACACGCCAACGAGTGCCACCACTGACGCTAAACAAATAAACGCCACCGGCATCACGCCCGCGATGAGATATTCGCCGTGTTCCTTCACACCAAACCACTGTTCGCCGGCGGCGCGGCCAAGCGCGTCGTGGATGAACAGCACCCACGTCACCGCTGTCGCAATCACGCTGGCGAACACGCCCGCCGTTGTAACCCTCTTCCAGTAAACGGCGGCAAACGCGATCGGGAACAATGCCGAAAAACCGCTGAAGCACCAGATGCCAAGATTGAAAACGCTCATCGGCTTGAAGATGGAAATCACGTACGTGATCACGACGATGAACACGATAAAGCCGCGACCGAGCCAGACTTTCTGCCGGTCGCTAAAGCGTTTTTCGCCGAATATCGGCACGACAAAATCGTTGGTGAACATGCTGCCGACGCAGACGAACTGCGAGTCGAGCGAACTCATGATCGCTGCCAGCACGCCGGCGGAGAACAGCCCAATCAGCACCGGGTCGGCCATGTATTTATTCACCATCATGCTTAGCACCGTGTTTGCGTTGGGCGCGCCATTGGGCAGATTCGGCACGATCAAACTGCCCTCGGCGAACAGCCCCGCACCCCATATGCCGATCAGGATGCACGGCACCCAGACGATCATAATGCAGAGCGGATGGGCGATGACCGTCAGCCGGAATGCCTTCGCGCTCTTGGCCGTCAGCCAATGCTGGAACAGGTGCGGGAACATCCCGACGCTCAACGGCACCAGCATGTAGCTCATGAAATGCGCCGGCGTCATCAACCCCTCACGGACGAGTTTCTCCGGGGCGTGTTTCCCGACCAATTCGGAGGCCACGGTCAAGCCGCCGATGCCCTTGGCGATCACGATGAAGCCGACGAGGCCCATGATCATGAACACAATCGTCTGGAACGTGTTCGCCCAGACGGCGGATCGCACCCCGCCGGAGAAGACGTAAAACAGGACGACCCCACAGATCACCAAGCCGGTCAGCCAACCCGGCACTGCGCCGGCGGCGAACGTCCCCGGGAACATTCCGCGTGTCACCCCGCCGATATACGTCCCCGCTCCGATCAAGCCGACCAGCAGATACGGAATAATCAGCCCGGCCAAAATCGGGAACAGCAGATAGCCGAGTTTCTTCGACTCGAAGCGGTCGCGGAAAAACTGGATCTGCGTCACGTAGCCGTATTTTTTGCCGAAGCTCCACATGCGAATGCCGACGAGAAAAAAACAGGCGGCGTGAATCAACCCCGAACTCGAGGCCATCAACCCGTACACGCCGATGCCCATGCTGAACGCCTTGCCGGTGGAACCGACCAGCGCGAAGGCGGTCATTGTCGTGCCGAACACGCTCATCAGCAGCATGAAAGGCCCGATCGAATGGCTCGCGACGAAGAAGTCCTTGCTCGAACCGCGAAACAGCCGGCTAGAAATCCAGCCCAGCCCAAACAACAGGCACATGTAAATGCCGATGATCACCAGCGGCGTGCGGTCAACCGGCTCGGCCACCTGGCCAAGCGCGATCAACGGGGTGATACTGCTCATTGCTCCCCTCCCGCCTCGTCACCAGACTCAGCCCACTGCTCGATGTCGCTTGGCCAAGCCCACTTGACGGCCATCGCCCACACGCCGGCCGCCATGCACGAATACAGCGAGTGATAAAACAGGCCAAGCGGCATGAAGCCAAACACCAATTCGCCGTTGTCCCACCACCAAACGTCCTGATGGATGACGGCCAACAAAATGAGCAAACCGTAAACAACTTTTTTCATGAGATGCGATTGGCCAAATGCTTGTTACTTGACCTTCTTTTGATCCGTGGCAGCCTTGGCACGGGCCTCGTCGTACAGCGCGTAAAGGTGCGATTGCGTTGCGACGTACAACACGCCGTTGGCCACGATCGGCGTGGAATAGATCGGTGCCGGGAAGTAGGTCTCGCTCAGCAACGTCATTTTTTTGTCGGAAGCCAGCACGACAAAATCGCCATCCTCATCGCCGACGTACACCTTGCCGTCCGCCACAAAAGTCGAGCCCCACATGTGCGCTTTCATATCGTAAATCCAGTGCAATTTGCCGGTGTCGGCGTCGAGGCAATGCACGTATCCGGAGAAATCACTGACGAACAAAAGCCCATTCCCGGGGTCGATCGATACGGTGGAAATACTGCGCTTAATGCCCTTGTACGACCAGATCGTGCCGCTCTTTGTGATGTCGCCCTTCTTCGTTGGGTCGAGGCAAACGAGATGACCGACGCCCTCGCCGTGTTCGGGATCCTGCCCCGTCGCGATATAAACGCGGTTGTTGTAAAAAACCGGCGTGGCGTTGATCTCGCTCGGCCCCTCGGCAGCCGGGTACTTGATCGCCTTGCCATCCTCATCCTTTTTGTACTCGGGCGGATTGGCGTCAAACCACCAAACCTTGCGCAGAAAATCGAGATCCTCATCCTCGTCGTAAACCGGCTTGGGGTTGAAGGCGTAACAAATACCATCGCCGCCGCCGAAGAACAGTTGGCCCTGCCCGTTCACCACGCCGTACGAGGGCGAACTCCATTGGCCGTGAAAAATGTTCGGGCCAATGCCGGCGTCGTCCTCGCCCTTCAACTCACCGGTTTTGGCGTCAAGCGCGATGAAACTCGGTGAGAGTGGCGACGGCACGTTCGAGTGCGTCCAGTCCTGGCCGTTGGATGTGCAGGCGTAAACCATGTCGCCCACCACGATGATCGAGCAGTTCGAAGCGTTGTGGGGGAACACGCCCAACTCGTCCATCATGTCGTAACGCCAAATGATGTCGCCGTCTTTAGGGCCAAGCTTGGCTGGCGGCTTGCCGGTGTCGAGATGCACGTAAACAGCCTCGTCTTTGTACGGGCCGTCGTTGCCGTTGGACAAGCCGGCCACATCGACGCAGAGCACTTCGCAACGGCTGCTGACGACGTAAAGCCGGTTGTCGACCACCGTCGGCGACGAGAGTAAGCCGAGACTTTCCCAATCGTTCACTTTGCCGGATTTGAGCTTGGGGATGACCAGTTGCCAGAGAAAGTCGCCACTCTTTTCATCAAGACACAACAGGATGCTTCGGTCGCCGGGATGCTTCGGGTCACGCATCGAGTCGTTGTTAGTGCCGATGAAAATTCTGCCGTTCGAGACAGTAGTGTTGCCGTAACTCTGCGTGCCGAGCTTGGCAGCCCACTTGACGTTTTTGGCGGTCGACAAGTCCACATCCTCGGTGCCCTGCTTGAAATCGCCCGGCTCAACCTTGTCCGGAAGGCCAGTGGCTCCCGGAGCGAACATGTTGCGGCCCAGTGTGTTGCCTCCCCACTGCGGCCAATCCACTGCCACCGCGGCAGCGTTTCCAAAAATGCCGACGGCCAATCCGGTTATGATCGCGTCTTTCAGGTTTTTCATCATCTGACTAAAAGTTTTTTGTTACTCGTTTGGGGTGACTGTCACGTTGTCGATATACACCGGCACCTGCGGGGAAAACCCGAACAATCCGGGCGAACCACTCTTGTGAGCGTTGTCGTGCTTGAACTCCAGCGTCCAGCCTTCCGGCTCCGCCTCGCCCCTTGGCCAAGCCTTGGCCCGGATCATCCCGGAGCCATCGTCGGCCACGTCGATACGCGCCTTAAGAGTGTGCCACGTGTTGGCCTTCCATCGGTAGTTCGGAGGTGAGCCGCGTTCCGGCACGCGGATGCGGTCGAGGTTCGAGTTAATCTCGATTTTTTGCTCGTTGCCTTTCAGCACGATGTAGTAGCGCTGGTTGATGATGCCGACGTCGGACATCTTCCGTCGGCGTCCGTCGGTGAGCACATCGGCCTGGACGGTGTAGTTGCTCATGCTTTGTTCACCGATGAACACCGTGGCGCGTTGGAGGCGCTTGTTCGCGATCGTCTTGCGTAGCACGTTGGAGCCGTCCTTCTCGCGGACCTCAAACTTGAACCGTGCCCCAATCCACGGCAGCGGCGGGTAGGCGAACTTTACACCGGGGTCGGCTAGGCTATCCTCAGTCAAGTCGAACCCTTCGAAGTTTTCGCTCAGCGGCGGCGCCGGCAACACGCGGCCTCGTATCACACCGGTCAACCCACCAAGCGTAGCCTTGAACGCCCCAGCGGAACTGATCATTTTTTTGTCGGCGACGATCTGGCCGCGCTCGTTGAACGAGGCATTCATGCGGGCCTTCACCTTCGCTGTTGGCGGGATGTACGATTCCCACTTGAGCGTTGAGCCGTTCACCTCCTCTACGAGAAAACCGTTTGCGTCGAGTTTGCGTGTGCGGAAGGAAATCGCTTGGCCGGGCGCAAGCAGGATTTCCGACGGAACGATTTGCAGCCGTGTGGCTTTCCCCGCCTTGGGCCAGCGCTTGGCCTTGGGCGTCTTGGCCAAGCCGCGGCTCTTTCCGGCCTTTCCGAAGCAGTAAAGTTTCTTGGTCGTCTGCACGTAAATCTTGCCGTTGTAAACTGACGGCGTGCCGAAACAGCGCCCGTCGAGCACGGCGTGCGAGAGAATATTGGCCTCATTTTTCCCCGGTTTTATTACGTAAAACGCTCCGTGAGCGCCAGTGGCCTCGCCGCCGCCGCCGGGGTTCTCGAGCATCGGCAGGTAAATCTTGCCGTCCGCGAAAAGTGGCGAGGCGTTGCGCTGCTCAATGCCGAGCTTGATCTTCCAGTTCTCTTTGCCGGTCCGGATGTTGATGCTATGTAGCTCGCCCTTTTCGGCGACGACGTAAATAGTGTCACCGACAAGGATCGGCGAGCTGGTGGAGGTCGAGATGTTCGCAGTCCAAAGCTCGACCTGTTTGCGCTCGACGATGACCGGGTTGGCGTCCGTCGGCTGCACGTGCGGAATTTTCAAGCCGACCATCTGGCCGGGTTCGTACGGCGTGCCGTAAATCGCGGCGGCGATGTCGTTGTTGTAAACGACAACCGATGCGTTGATGCCGGCTTTGAAAAGTGGCACCTGCCAAATCGCTTCGCCGGTGCGGGCGTTGGCGCAGACCACACTGCCGTCGCCGGTGGTCGCGTAAAAAACACGTTTGCCGTCGAGCCAGCCAAGCGCCGGCGAAGAGAAGCAACTATCCTTGGGCCGCCCGCCCGGCTTGGCCGCCCAGACGAGTTCGCCGGTGAGTTTGTCGAACCCATAAAAACGATCCCACGGCGGGCCTTGCGCGCCCCAGTTCGCCATGATGCCGCGAGTGATCACCAGGTCGCGATCGACGACCGGCGTAGCGGTGCGGCCATTCGGGAACGTCATCCGACCCAGCGCTTCCATCAAAGAATGTTGCCACAGCATTTTGCCGTCCGGCGTGAACGACGCGAAGAGCCCCTGCGTGCCCTGATAAAATAAGTTGCCGGTCTCCGGGTCGATTGTCGGACTCGATGCGGAGTAGCGCGTGTAGATGATGTCGCTCAGAAAATCGTTGAACTTGTGCTCCCAAAGTTTCTTGCCGGTGTCGGCGTCAAAACAAAACACACCTTCTTGCAGGTTCGCGCCTTCGCCGAGATGGCCGACGACAAAAATCCGGCCGTTGGCCACTGTCGGCGTGGAGCGCCCGGGCAGATCCGCCGTCCAAAGCGCGTCCTCGGTTAGGATCTTGTCCGGCAGCTGTTTCTCCAGCGAAACGCCGGTCTGCAGCGGCCCGCGCATGTGGAGCCACCCCTCGACTGGGGCAGCCGTCGCCGCTGCCGCAGTGAGGCTCAATAAGGCTGTTATTAGGTTTTTCATGTGAAAATCCTTAAAAAAAATCCCGCTGGCCAAGCCAACTCAAGGCGAATTGACGAAGACCTAAAGGCCCAAAAGCGTAGCCGGATGGGCACTCCATGCAACAAAATAATACCTACACGTATTATTTTTGAGCCCCGCCGTCCTCCGCTTGCCCAAGCGGCCACCGGGTTAAATCACTGTGTCGTCCTGAATGACGGCGTTTTTCGGGATAATCACTATACCCTCGCGAATGTAATAGTTTTCACCGTCGAAATGTTCCGGCTTGTCGTCCGGCGTGATAACACAGTTGGCGCCGATGCGGGCGTTTTTGTCGATGATGGCTTGCTCGATGCGGGTGTTCTCGCCGACGCCGATGCGCGGAATGCCTTTTTCGTCACTCTCCGCCTTAGAGGCGTTCGTCTCGTAAAAGTCCGACCCCATCAACACCGAACGGTGTACCCGACAACCGGGCGAGATGAGACAGCGAACGCCGATCAGGCTTTGGCTGATTCGCGAGCGGTCAATGATGCACCCGTCGGAAATCACCGCTTGATCGATGGCTGCGCCGTTGATCTTAGAAGCAGGCATGAAACGTGGCCGGGTGTAGATCGGCGTCTCCATCTGGAAGAAATCAAACTTGGGGACCGTGCTGACCATGTCCAGGTTTGCCTCGAAAAAGGATCGGATCGTTCCGATGTCCTCCCAGTATCCCTGATAGACGTGAGAGAAAACCCGGTGCGTCTCGATGGCGCGGGGGATGATGTGCTTACCAAAGTCGGTCATCTCGTTGTCGAGCAACTCGGTCAGCGTTGCCCGCTTGAAAATATAGATGCCCATCGACGCGAGGTAATGGTCGCCGCCCGCCTCGAGCCCCTGCTCGGCAACCTGCGCATCGGAGAGCCGGAGAGAGTCGAGTAACTCCGGCGTGCCGGGTTTCTCGACGAACCGGCTAATCCGGCCGTCCCCGTCGTTGTGCATGATGCCGAACGCCTTGGCCAGTTCCCGGCCAACCGGGATGGTCGCCACGGTCAGTTCCGCCTCCTTTTCGATGTGCGACGCGATGATGTCGCGGAAGTCCATCCGGTACAGTTGATCCCCGCTCAGGATCAGGAGGTGCTCAAAGTCGTTGTTCAGCAGGTGAATCAGGTTTTTGCGGACGGCGTCGGCCGTGCCCTGATACCACGTGTCGCTGGTCGGCGTCTGCTCGGCCGCCAATATCTCCACAAACCCGCGCGAAAAGTGGTCAAACTTGTACGAGTGCGAAACATGGCGGTGCAGCGAGGCGGAATTGAACTGGGTCAGCAGATAAATCTGGGTCAACCGTGAGTTGATGCAGTTGGATATGGGAATGTCCACCAGGCGATACTTCCCGGCCAGCGGCACTGCCGGCTTCGAGCGCTCCTGGGTCAACGGGAACAGGCGTGCTCCCTGTCCGCCGCCCATCACGACGGCCAATACCCGTGCCTTCCCTCCTCTGGTGACTACCTGTGACATTACGAATGAACTCGTTGGTTCTACGCTTGGCCAAGCTAAAGTTCAAGTAGGTTGCGTCCCCCTTGACCAAGCTGCGAAGTGGTGCCGGCCAGCGCTTAGTCGACAGCCTTGAACGAATCTTGCTGGATGAAGTTGCGGTTATCAACCAACGCCTGCTGCAGGGTGCATTGAATGTTGCCCAGCTTGTCGACGGAGCTCATCGATTTGCCGTCAGCGCCCAAGGCCTGGACGGTATCGAGTATCATCTGGTTGGCGGAAACTTCACCGAAGTCCTGAATCCAGTGCTCGGCATCCTTTCGCAATGCAGGAAGTCCCGCTCGACGATGGCCTCCTTCTCGTTGGCCAAAAGATTGTCGCGCAGAGAAATCAGGTTACCGAACAGGTTGCCGCCCGTCCGGGAATCCTTCAGCAAACCAATCGAGCCGGTGTTTTCAGTGTTCTCAGCGGGAATGTCGGTCGTCACCGTGAAACCACTGCCGAGATTCTCCACGACGGCATCGGTGGTTCCTTGATAGTTGACCTCGGTGATTTTCCCCCTGGCACCTTTTTTGCACGCCTGGCCAAGTTACTCGGCGACAAGTTGCAGGATACCCCCCAGCGGGTCGCGCTTTGTCGGTGGGTTTGACACCAGAGGCAGCAGGTACAGTTCGCCTTGGGCATCCTCACCAAAACTGGCGATCTGATAAACTGTGCCCTTCTGCTGGTGGATGGTGCCGTGCTCGGTCGCCTTGCCGCCTTTTTGGCGAACGGCAAAAATCAGGCCGGTGACGAAGTCACCGTAAACGTACGCCCCCCTCAACGCCGGAATCGCCTTGCCTCGATAGACGTAGCCGCCGGTGATGCTCACACCGTAGCCGTGCCCGGGAAACTTGCTCTCCTTCTCCACGCCGGCATGGTGCGCGTACTCGATCACTGGGTCGATCCAGTCTCCCTTGGCCGGGCCGTCCTCCTTGAACTTGTGAAACGACTCGCGGATGTTCCAGCCGTAGTTGCCGCCGCGCGTGATGAGATTGACCTCCTCCCACTTGTTCTGCCCGACGTCCGCCGCCCAAAGGTCGCCGGTCTCGCGGTCGAAACTCATGCGCCAGACGTTGCGCAGGCCGTACGCCCAAATCTCCCCGCGCGTGTCGTCCTTGCGCCCGGCGAACGGGTTATCCGCCGGGATGGCGTACGCCAGCTTGCCGGTGCGGGCATCGACGTCGATGCGGAAAATCTTGCCCAGCAGCGTGCTCAGGTTTTGCGCGTTGTCATGCGGGTCGTTGGCCTTGCCGCCGTCGCCCGAGGCGATGTAAAGCTTGTCGTCCGGCCCGAACAAAATCACGCCGCCGTTGTGGTTCCAGTACGGCTGCGGGAACTCGAGCAGGATGCGCTCCGACTTCATGTCGGCCCGGTTCGGGTGCGCCTTGGCCACGGTGAACTCGCTGACGACACTGCGCTTGGGCTCCTGCTGCGAGTAGTAAACGTAAAACTTCCCATTGGCCCCAAACTGGGGATGGAACGCCATGCCCAGCAACCCCTCCTCGTTTTCGCGCCACGGCTTGCGCTCGCTGATGTCAAAAAACACTTCGCGCTTGGGCTTGGCCGCATTTTTGTCCTTCGGCAAAATGATGATGGCCCCGCCTTGCTCGAGGCAGAACAACCGCCCGGAACCGTCCGGAGCCGTCTCAAGCCAAAGCGGCCGAGTCGATTCGAGCCCCTCCCAAACCGGCTTCAGTCCTACCTTGGGCAGTTCCGCCCGTGTGGCGGCCAATCCGATCACCAACGATAATCCAACAGAGAAAAAACGCAATTGCATGCGCGGAGTAAACTTGCTGAAGTCGCCCAAGTCAATCAGCGGGTAAAAGGCGATGTCAGGATTCGGCGGCGTCAACCGTTCTTTTTATAGTGGCGC
>Ga0302135_10002464_pt1 | contig 11077 bp, 6 predicted proteins | sample CBN3_surface_MG_FD_203119 | JGI IMG/M metagenome (GOLD analysis project Ga0302135, IMG submission 203119) | Marine microbial communities from Western Arctic Ocean, Canada - CBN3_32.1 | ecosystem: Environmental > Aquatic > Marine > Oceanic | place: Canada: Western Arctic Ocean | collected 2017-09-15 | reverse complement strand
GACCGCCGCCGTCGCCGTCGCCGTCGTGTCGTGGCCCGCCATCAACGCTAGGCGAATCCGGCCCTCCCGCCCATGGGCAGGCCGGACGCTTACATGGGGTTCGCTGGCGTCTGAAGAGTCCGCGAATACGGTGGTATTACGGTGTGTCCGCGAATTGACGAGTTCCGCGGACAGAGTGGCATCTAAGAGAGCTGCGGGGCACGCTGGATGAGACTTGACTCCGATCGAATTTGTCTGGGCCGGCCGCATCGGCTCGTAAGCGAAAACGGTCGAATAACGTCACGTCTCAACATTCAAATCGGTCTTCCAACGGCATTTTGACACATCAAAGCTCCAGCCTAAACCCGATCGATTGCTGCCGGTGTATTCGGCTGTTTCGTACGTCGGTCAGTACTGACCTTCCTTCCTGAAAGTGTATCACTGCTTGTGCGAGAATCGATTCAGGCGAAACACCTGGAAAAGACTCTCAACCATGAAGCAGAACTGACACACATCCGCGGCGCGCCAGGTCATTTGCGAAGTGACAACGGCCCTGAGTTCGTGGCCCGTTCCGTTCGACGTTGGCTGTCCCAGGCGGGTGTGCAGACACTGTTCATTGCCAAGAGGAGTCCTTGGGAGAACGGGTACGTGGAGTCGTTCAACGGGACTGCGCGAACGCACACTCCGCATCAAGGGCTTGATCCATAAACGCCGACTGATATAATATCGTCCTCAGGCTGTCAAACAAAACACGGAAGGAATTCAGTATGCTCACGCTCTTCACCGGCGGGCAATCCCGCGACTGCGAAGGTATGACTCGGCGGAGTTTCGTCAGTGCGGGCACGTTGGGGCTGGGCGGGTTGACGTTGCCTTCCCTGTTGGCAGCTCGGGCGCAGGCGGCACAGCGGGACGATGGCGTACATGACGGCCGATCAGTTGTTGTTCTGTTTCTGCATGGCGGATCCACGCATGTCGAAACGTTCGACCCAAAAATGACCGCGCCGGCCGAATATCGCAGCATGACCGGCGAGGTGAAAACAAACATTCCCGGTGTGACATTCGGCAGCGACTTCACGAATCTGGCCCAGGTGGCCGACAAATTGGCCGTTGTTCGATCGTTCCGGCACGGCAGTTCCAGTCACGGTCGTGCCCAGGAACTGGTGCTCGGCGGCGGAAATTCGATGAAGGCCAGCATGGGTTCGGTCTACGCTCGCGTGGCCGGAACCAGCAACCCGCAATCAGGCTTGCCGAACTACTCGATCATCCCGGCCGGTGCCGTTGATGCCAAGAAATTCAGACGCGGCAATCCGCTGAAGGTACCGACTTCACCAGGCGACTTGGGTTCTGCGTATGCTCCATTCGATCCCAGCGCGGGCGGCGAAGTCATCGACAACATGAAACTTTCCATCACGACCGATCGGCTCGATGATCGACGGGCGCTGCTCACGCAACTCGATCGCATCAAGCGACACGCCGCGGCCAACAGCTCGCTGGAAGGAGCCGACCGCTTCCAACAGCAGGCCTTCGACGTCATCCTCGGCGACGCGGCCAACGCGTTCGACATCTCGAAGGAAGATCGTAAGACGCTTGATCTGTACGACACGAAACAGCACGCCGACAAACGCGACGCGGCCGCTCTCGGCCATCAGATGCTGATGGCGCGCCGGCTGTGCGAAGCCGGCGCGGGCTTCGTGACGGTCAGCAGTGCTGGCTGGGACATGCACCGCAATCTGGTCCAGGACATGAAGACGCGCGGACGAGCTGTCGACGTGGCGGTTTCTGCGTTCATTCGCGACCTCGAACAGCGCGGCTTGAGCGAAAAGATTCTGTTGGTCGTGACCGGTGAATTCGGTCGCACACCACGCATCAACAAGAATGCTGGCCGCGATCATTGGGGGAACCTGTGCACGCTCGCCTTCGCCGGCGGCGGATTGAAAATGGGCCAGGTGATCGGCACATCCGACCGCAACGTAAGCGTCCCGGCTACGAACCAGGTAGGCGTTCAGGACTTGATGGGAACCATCATGCACACACTCGTCGACCCGGGCGTCGTTCGTCTGCGACCGACAATCCCAACCAACGTCACCCAAATGCTCGACGCTGGCACACCGATTCGGCAACTCGTTTGATGTATCAATGGTCGTTCGACCGGCGAAAGCTGGCCCAGGCCTTTGGCGCATTAACCTTGAAAGTCTGACATCCTGTTCTTCTTCCCCGGCCGAGCCATGAGCACTTCCGGTCTTGTGTGTAAGACGAACATGCCCCGGTCACTTCGTCCATGGCTTACGTGCGCTGTCGTTCTGTTGGTCTGTGGTTCGCAACGTTGCTTCGGGGGCGAGGGTGAGCCGTCCGTTTCCGGTCAGGCCCCCGACGTCGTAGCGTTTCTGAAACAGCATTGCCTGCGATGCCATGGTGCCGAGAGACCGAAAGGCGATCTCCGGCTCGATCAACTCGCTGCAGGAGACATGACAGGCCCGCGAATCGCCGTCTGGAAACGCGTGCTCGATCAACTGCGAAGCGGCGAGATGCCTCCCAAAGGCGCATTGCAGCCTTCGTCCGAGCTTCGACAAATGGTGGCGACGGCGATCAAAGATTCGCTCAGCAAAATTGGCGAAACGGTGGACGAAGGAAAGTGGCTGCATCCTACACGCGGCAACTGGGTCGATCACGACGCGCTGTTTTCCGGCAAACCAGCAACCGCAACGGCCACGCGCGGCCGACTCTGGCGATTGACGGGTAAGGCCTATGAAGAGTTCATCCAACAGCTTCACTCGACCTATCGGCTCGGTTTCAAGACCTACGGTCATTCGCGAATCCGCGCTCCGTGGCAGCTCTCGGCACAGGAAGGTTTTCGGGATTACGCCTCGGCCCACCGCATCGGCGAGCCGGAGATCGAGCATCATCTGCGGAACGCCACACGTGTGGCACGGGCCATGATCGCGATTCAATCAAAGCGCAACGGCATCGACGAATTGAAGCTTCTGCTGAAGGCCGGCAAGAACGCAACGCGGGAACAGATCCAAGCGGCCGCCGACGCGGCGTTCGATGGGATTCTCGCCCACAAGCCAACGAAAGAAGAATCGAAACGGTACACGGGCTTCCTGCACAAGAGCATGCAGAATCTCAAGACCGAACAGGCTGTCGAGCAGTTACTCATCGCGATCCTGTTCCATCCCGAGGTGATGTATCGCCTGGAACTGCCTGTCGACGGTCAGCAGCGAGGGATTCTGGCACCGCGCCATTTGGCACGGGCAATCGCATTCGCGCTGACCGATCGGGAGCCGGACGAAGAACTGCTCACTGCTGCCGCGTCGGGCAAGTTGTCAGAGCGGGCTGAGATACGGAAGCAGGTCGAGCGAATCCTTGATGATGACGCCATCGGCAGGCCCCGAATTCTGCGGTTCTTCCGCGAGTACTTCGGCTACCCGGCGGCGATCGATATCTTCAAAGACAGCGACACTCGCAAAGCGGCCGGGTTTCGGGGCAAGAACGACTGGCATCCCAATTTCTTCGTCAGCGATGCCGACCGGTTGATCGAGTCGATTGTCGCAGCCGACGACAATGTGCTTTACGAACTGCTGACGACGTCAAAGACGTTTACCGTGACCGGGAATACGAAGCAGGCAAGTGGAGTGAAGAAGAACGCTACGAAGCCATTCAGCCTGTTTGCGCAGACGGCTTTGAATATTTATGAGATTGACATCAAGCGGAAGGACTGGTCGGGCGAGCGCGCCTTTCAAATGCCGAAAGAGCACCGCATGGGGATTCTGACGCATCCGGCCTGGCTGATCGCGCATTCAACCAACTTCGACAACCATGCGATTCAACGAGGCCGGTGGATTCGCGAGAGACTGCTCGGCGGCCGGATTCCCGAATTACCAGTGACCGTTGACGCGCAGCTGCCGGACGCACCCAACAAGACGCTGCGCCAACGCATGCACGTCACGCGCGACGCGTATTGCTGGAAATGTCACCGCGAAATGGACCCGCTTGGGTTGCCGTTCGAGATCTACGATCACTTCGGCCAATATCGCGAGTCGGAACTGAAGAAACCCGTTGATGCCAACGGGCTTATCGAACGCAGCGGCGACGCGAAACTGGACGGAGAGGTTGATGACGCTCTTGATCTGATGCAGAAACTGGCTTCTTCGGACCGCGTCCGACAGGTCTTCGTCAGACACGTGTTCCGTTACTTCCTGGGACGTAACGAAACATTGGCAGATGGCCCAACGCTTGTCGAATCGCACCGTGTTTACGTCAAGAGCAAGGGCAGCATGAAGGCATTACTCACATCCCTGTTAACGTCCGATGCATTCCTGTATCGAACTCGGGAAGGCGCTGACAAACGGGAACGGAAGACCGCAAGGAGAAAACCATGATCGGTCGACGGCAGATGCTCAAAGGGGTTTCCGCAGGGGCCGGAAGCGTTGTGTTCGCGCCGCTGCTGAATTCGTTCGCAGCGCAGGTCGAAGGCAAATACACCGTGCCGAAACGCGTGGTCTTCGTGCTGTTCGATAACGGCTTTCATGAGACCGGAGTACAGCCGGAAGGTGTTTCCCTGGAGGGCGACAAGGTTCGTCAAATTCCACTGGAACCACTCAAGCTGCCGAAGGACATCGATCCCTTCACGCCTTACAAGAAACGCCTGACGATCGTTCAGGGATTGCGGGGTACGCACCTGTCGCCGAATCACGGGGCCGGTTTCGGGGCACTGTCCGGAGTTCTGGGTGGGCTGGGAGAAGATAAATTCCGGCGCGTGGTTGGCGAATCGATCGACGCGGCCATCGCCAAAACCATGCCGGGGATTTTCCCGTTGTTGGTACTGGGCATCGATCCGGGTAATCCCGAGACGACGACCTACTACGCCTCTTCGGCATGGGGAGCCGGTCGAGCGATTGCGGCTCAGTGTCGTCCCGAACTCGCTTACGAGTCGCTGTTCGGCAGCCTCGGGGCTGACCGCAACGACTTCCTGACGCGCAAGAATCTGCTCGACTTCGTCGCCGGTGATGTGAAGCGGTTGCGGCCGCAGTTGGCCGGCTCCGAGCGGGAACAATTGGACTATCACCTGGGAGCGTTAGAGTCATTGAGTAAACGGGAAGACCGCCTTTCCCGTATGCAGGCAGACGGTCGGTTGAAAAAGCACGCGCCGATCCTGCCCGAGTCGGCACCGCAACTGATGCCGGACGTTGTGACGGCGCAATTCGATATTGCCGCATCGGCCCTGATGACGGGTCTGACGAACGTGGTCACCATCACGTCGGGCTTGTGTCGGATCCGCGGCAGCTACTCAGGTTTCTCGAAGATGGGCGTGCATACGGCAGGTCACAACAAGAAGGACGCTGAACTGGGCATCATGGGGCACGAAGTGCTGGCGCGAGTCCGTCGCTTCATCGCCGAGCGAACGGTCGGACTGATGAAGAAGTTAGCCAGCATTCCCGAAGGGTCGGGAACCATGCTGGACAACACGCTGCTCGTTTTCACCAGCGACAGTGCGAATCGACAACACACTGGTGGTGAGAACTGGCCCTTCGTGTTGGTCGGCAATCTCGGCGGTCGACTCAAGACCGGTCAGTTGGTCGCCTACCCGATGACCGAACGGGGCACCAAGGGCGAATGGAGTTACCACGGTAGTTCAGCAGAGTCCAATCCCACAATCAACGCGCTGTACTGCACACTACTGGAAGCTGTCGGAGCGCCGCGCAAGCATTTCAACCTGACCAACGCCGATACCGATCCCACTCGGTACGGTTCGCTTGCAGAGTTGCTAAGCTAGAGCGAGCCTGAAGACTGTCCGAAAAACGCATCGAAAGACGCCCTGAGTCCCCTCGCGAAACTCAATCACCGGAGAACCATCATGCTGCACGAGAGCGAATACTATTGTCCGGAATGTGATGAAGGCACCGATCTCTCAGTGTCGCAGATGGCAAAGCATGCCCAAGCCGCGCAGACACGTCGCGATTTCCTCGGTTCGATGGGAACCGGTGCCGCCGTGCTGGTTGGCGGGAACGCGGTTTCGCGGGCGATGGCAGACGACGCACCAGCGAAGAAACGGGATGCGAAACCGGCAGAGGGGTTAATTCGCGAGTTGCACGCGTCGCTGTCAGACGATCAGAAAAAGCAACTTGTGCTGCCGTGGGATCACAAACGCGGAAAAGGCAAGCCGACGCGTCTGGGAACGTTCAACATCGCGATTCTCGGCAAGAAGCTGGGCCAGAATCTGACGAAGGCGCAGCAGGACTTGGTCAAGCGAATCGTTAAGTCCATTCTTTCTGACGATGAAGCGTGGGAGCGGGTCACGCGAAACGGCACATGGGATGCCAGCCGATCTTTCGAGAATACCGGCTGTGTGATCTTCGGCGATCCCAGCGATGACAACAAGAAGTTCTCGTGGGTTTTCAGCGGCCACCATCTCACGCTGCGCTGCGACGGCAACAGCGAACCCGGTGCAGCATTCGGCGGCCCGGTCTACTACGGACATTCCAGGAACGGATACGACGAGCGTAACGTCTACTTCTACCAGACCAAATACGTCCAGGATGTCTACGACGCCCTGGATGCGAAGCAACAGGAAAAGGCGGTTACTGCCCGCAATCCCGGTGACCGCGAACGCGGCATCCAATTCCCAAAACCCGGCACACCACGGCCCGGCGTCGCCTACGCCGAGCTTGCCAAGAACCAGAAAGACTTGGTCGAAACAGTGATGCGCGTCCTGTTGGAGCCGTTCCGCAAGGAAGACGCCAACGAAGTGATGCAGATCATCAAAACGAATGGTGGCATGGAGAAACTCCACCTCGCCTTCTACAAGGATCGCGGCAAAAGCGAGAACAAGCTGCCCTGGAATTTCTGGCGACTGGAAGGCCCCGGTTTCATCTGGAACTACCGCGTCCTGCCACACGTGCATTGTTATGTGAATATCACGAGTCAGGTGTAGTCACGAATTCCGCAACGATCATGCGCATCGCTCTTTCGATAACAGCTTTCGCCTGCTGTCTCCTGCTGTCTGAATGGCAGGTCCTTGTGATGGCAGACGAGAGATCCGTTGCCGACGCGCGGACTTTCAAGCAGACGATTCGCCCGCTGCTCGTGAAGCACTGCGTTCGTTGTCACGGCGAAAAGAAGCAAGAAGCTGAACTGCGTCTCGACAGGCTCGGACCCGACCTGATCGCAGAGAAGACAGCGGACGTATGGCACGAGTTAATGAACCGCGTGAATCTCGGCGAGATGCCTCCCAAGGGGCAACCGCGATTGGCTCAAGCCGAACTCATTGGGCTCAGCGAATGGACCACGGGGGAACTTCAGCGAGTGAAGACGGCCTCGCAACAGTTGAACGGTCAAGTCGTCATGCGACGGCTCAATCGGTCCGAATACACAAATACCATTCGGAACTTGGTCGGAATCAATTACGAAGCAAGCAAGGAATTCCCCGCCGACCCGTCAGCTTACGGCTTCGACAACATCGGCAGTGCCCTTTCCGTTTCTCCGTTGCAGATGGAGAAGTACCTTCGAGCGGCTCGCAGGGTTATCGATCTGGCGATTGCTTCTGGAGATCAACCCAAGCGAGAACGCTGGCGGTTTCAAGCCGAACGGCGCAGCAAGGAAGATCGGGGCTACTACTTCGAGAACGACGCAAAATTCGGCAACCTGGGAACGACTCCGAACAAGCAGCGCGGCCGGTACATCGCCTGGACGTTGGGCGGTGGACTGGATGAATTCCGAACCAAGGGCTTCGAACACTTGCGACCTGTCGACAAGACAGAATTCCGAACGCACGTGTTGCGGGCGATCAAGTTCTCGTATCGCCAACCCGGCGAGTACATCATCCGCGTCCGCGCATTCGGCCACTATCCCCGGCGAAAAATGTCCGAACATTACTTATACGGACCGCCGCGTCTGAATGTCACGTCGAATGGCGTCCGCGTGGCGACGGAGGACGTCACCGCAACCGCAGACGCTCCGCGAGTTTACGAGACAAGGTTTTTCACAGACGCGGTCACCACGACGGTTTTCGTCCGCAACCGCTACGAGTTCTCGGCGAACCTCATTGGAATGGACCTGGGCAAGCGAGTCAACATTAGAAGCCCCGAGTTTCCCATGCCGTATCTCGCGATCGACTGGTATGAAATCGACGGGCCCGTTTACGACAGTTGGCCGCCGCTATCTCATACGCGAATCCTCTTTCCGTCGAAGAATCGGAAGAATGAAAACGTCTATGCCCGTGAAGTACTGGAAGCGTTCGCCAGTCGAGCCTTCCGGCGCCCGGCTCGCAAAGAGGAAGTCGATGCGCTGGTCGCCGGTTTTTCGAGAGCGCGACCGAACAAGGCGAACTTTGTGGAAGCCATCAAGGTGTCGCTTGTCGCAGTTCTCTGTTCGCCGAGGTTTCTGTTTCTTTCCGAACCACAACCCGCGAAGGAGAACAAAGCCCGCCCGCTCGACGACCATGAATTTGCCTCGCGTCTGTCGTACTTCCTCTGGAGTTCAATGCCCGATGAAGAACTACTTGCCTTGGCATCAGCCGGAAAACTGAAGAACGATGCAGTGCTCGAGACGCAGATCACGCGGATGCTGAAGGACTCGAGGTCGCAGGCGCTGGTGGAGAACTTTACTGGGCAATGGCTGGGATTGCGAAAGCTGGGCGAGGTCGTCCCCGATGACCGCCGCTTTCCCCGTTATGGCGAGCATCTGGAAGAATCGATGGCGGACGAGGCAAGGGGTTTCTTTGCCGAGATTCTGCACAACGATCTGTCAGTGCTGAATTTCATCGACTCCGATTTCGCCATGCTGAACGAGCGGTTGGCCCGGTTTTACGAAATCAAAGGGGTCAAGGGCGATCGGTTTCGCAAAGTACCGCTCAAGCCGGAACATCATCGTGGCGGACTGCTCACGCAAGCTTCCATGCTGACGACCACTTCCAATGGCACGCGGACCTCGCCGGTCAAGCGAGGAATCTGGATTTTGGAGAACATGCTGGCCGATCCACCACCCCCACCGCCACCCGATGCCGGTGAAATTCCCCCGCCAAAGACACCTGGTCCCAGACAGGCGACGGTCCGTCAGCGACTGGCGATTCACCGATCCGTGCCAGCCTGCGCCGCCTGTCACGCAAAGATCGATCCACTCGGCTTCGCGTTGGAACACTACGACGCCAGCGGTCTCTACCGGACCAAGGAGTCATCCCGCAGTCACCTCAATCCTCACCCGCAAGATCCAGACGTTGATGCCCGCGGAGAACTCCCCGACGGCCGCAAGTTCACCGGTGTCGAAGAGTTGAAACGGCTCTTGCTTAAGGAAGAAGACAAGTTCCTCGACTGTCTTTCGAAAAAGCTGTTCGTCTATGCCGTGGGACGGGGGTTGACCTACACCGACCGCGACACGATTGAACAACTGAGGGAATCACTGAAGAGCGATAATTACCACTTGCGCGGGTTGATTACGAACATTGTTAAGACAAAGGCGTTCCAGTCGAAGTAACGATCCACCCGAGAATTCGCAACCGCTGACTCTCAGAGTCGCGACAATCATCGGCACAACATCATCATGAAAAAATCCTGGCATCTGTCACGCCGCACATTCATCCGTGCTACGGGCGTCACGCTCGGCTTGCCGTTCCTGGAAGCCATGTCGCCTGTTGGCCGGCCGGCACGGGCGGCGGAAGAGAAAGCCGCGCCGCGTCGTATGGCATGCTTCTACGTTCCCAATGGTGTCAATAATTCGACGTGGATTCCAAAGACGGCCGGTGCGAACTATGAATTGGCCCCGACTCACGAGCCGTTGAAGGAGTTCAAGGACGAGTTCTCGATCCTTTCCGGCATTGGTCATCCCGGCGTCGAATCAGGGCATGCCGGCGGGGACACGTTTCTTACCGGTGCCATTTTGAATGCGACGCCCGGATTCGATTATCGGAACACTGTCTCGGTCGATCAGATCGCGGCCGAGCATCTCGGCCGGAGCACGCGTTTCCCGTCGCTGGAACTCTCGCGTGAAGGCGGCACTGGATCAGCACGTGGATCGTTCACCATGAGTTTCAGTCGCGAAGGGGTGCCCTTGGCGGCGGAGAATGATCCTCGACTGGTGTTCGAACGTCTGTTCCTCGAAGGGAGTGACGCGTCCCGCGCACAGGCGCGACAACGCATCGCCGACGATGAGAGTATCTTGGATATCGTTCAGGACAATACGCGGTCGCTGAATCGCCGTTTGGGTCGGCGCGACAAACAGAAGCTCGATGAGTACCTGACGGCCGTCCGTGCTGTCGAGAAACAGGTCAAGCGGTCCGAAGCCTGGTTGGACATTCCCAAGCCCAAGGTGGACGAATCGCAAATCGACTTTGAACCCAATCCCAAGTCGATGAACGATCTGCGTGACTACTTGCGTACGATGTGTGACTTAATTTTCCTCGCGTTTCAGACCGACACAACGCGAGTCAGCACGTTTCAGATGCATCGCGAAGTCACGAACCACATCTTCAGTGCGTTCCTGGGGTTCAAAGACCGTTACCACGGATTGTCGCATCACGGCGGAAATCCCGATGCCCTCGACAAACTCGCCAAGATCGATCGCTTCCACGTCGAACAATTGGCGTACTTCATGCAGAAACTGAAAGCCGCAGAAGAGACCGACGGCTCGATGCTCGACCATACGCTGATCGTCTACGGCAGCGGCATGAACAACGGCGACACCGGCGGTCACTACGCGACCAACATCCCCATCCTCTTCGCGGGCGGTCTCGGGCTGGGTGTTCAACAAGGGCAGCATCTGGCCTACAAGCAGGCGAAACATGCGACCTACAAAGACAAGCCCGCTGCTCCGCCGCTTTCGAATCTGTTCGCCACAATGCTCCAACACCTCGACGTGCCAGCCGAATCGTTTGCCAGCAGCACGGGACAGATCTCCGAACTCTCAAGCCCGTAGCTCGCCGCGCGGGAGAACTCAACCGCTGCTCGGCTATCATTCACGGCACGTGTCCTGTTTGTCGAAGTGTAGACAACGGCCGGAAAACGTAGCGCTGGCCGGGGAGTGGTGGCTGGCTGACCGTCGATTTTGACGTGTTTCAAGTGGGGCGACGAGGAAGCTGACCTGCACGGTTTGCGTGACATGTTTCTCG
>Ga0302135_10002463_pt1 | contig 11078 bp, 9 predicted proteins | sample CBN3_surface_MG_FD_203119 | JGI IMG/M metagenome (GOLD analysis project Ga0302135, IMG submission 203119) | Marine microbial communities from Western Arctic Ocean, Canada - CBN3_32.1 | ecosystem: Environmental > Aquatic > Marine > Oceanic | place: Canada: Western Arctic Ocean | collected 2017-09-15 | reverse complement strand
GACACACGAGTGCTTTGCCGTCTTTTAAATACGGAATGATTTCCTCCAGCGTGACGGCGGACAGGGTATCCTTTCCATTATCGAGCTGCCAAAGGCGCATGGCCGTGTCGAGCTCACGAAGATTTTTTACGCAGATCAGAATGCTGCGATCCTGTTTATCGCCCACGGTGTACGGGAAGAACACCGCCAAGGCCAGCCCCAGCACCGCCACCCCCAGCAGCCAATCCGCCACACCGAACCCGCGCGTATCACCAGGCTCGGCCACAGATCAACGTTCCCTCTCTTCCTCTTCTTCCGTATCCTCTTTGTGGAGCGTGTGGCCCTCGATGGTGCAAGTAGGATCTTCGCGCACAGTGCTCACTTCATATTCACCGCCTGAGGGGCATTTGGGCGGATGGTTCATATACTTCACAATATCGTCCATCGACACCTCGTGATCATCACTCTTATCAAACCCATACTGGATGATGGCTGCCTTAATCGTTCCAAGATTTTGACGGCACCCGGTAATTTGACTCTCTTTTTTGGCCCGAAGCAGGTTTGGAATAGCCACCGCGGCCAATAAACCGATGATTGCCACCACGATCATAATTTCCACCAAAGTAAAACCGCGTGAACTTAATTTTTTAATTTTCATGAATTGCACAACCCCTCTGCGCTTGTGTGTACCATAGACGCCATTGAGTAGCAATACGTTACCGAGGTGGCGACGTACAGGCCGGGCATGCCTCCACCCAATGACCGGGGGAAACTTCTTCGAAGGGCGACAGGGTTTCAATCCATTCCGGCGCGTGCGTGAATCCGCTGCGGGGGGCGAAGCGGCAGCCGTCGGGGGGATCAATCGGAGAAGGCACGTCGCCCTCAAGGATGACGCGATCAGGCACGTGCGTGGGATCCGGCACGGGGATGGCGGAAATGAGCGCTTTGGTGTAGGCGTGCACGGGGTTGTTATAAATTTCCTCCGCCGGCGCCAGCTCCACGATGCGGCCGAGATACATCACCGCGATGCGGTCGCTGATGTGCTTCACCACCGCGAGATCATGCGAAATAAATAAATAACTCAGACCCATTTCGCGCTGCAACCCCATCAACAAATTGAGCACCTGACTTTGGATAGAAACATCCAGCGCGCTCACCGGCTCATCGCAAATTAACAGGCGCGGCTTCAGCGCAATTGCGCGCGCGATGCCGATGCGCTGCCGTTGGCCACCGGAAAATTCAAACGGATACCGCCCCAACGCCGATTCGGGCAGCCCCACTTTTTCCAGCAAATCCGCCACCCATTGCCGCCGCTCCGTGCGCGTGCCCATCTTGTGAATCACAAACGGCTCCTCCACAATCGCCCCCACCGTGTGCCGCGGGTTGAGGCTCTCGTACGGATCCTGAAAAATCATCTGAATCTCGCGCCGGAAAGGTTTCAGTTGGCGGCGCGAAAGGCCGGCCAGTTCGTTGCCCTCAAACGCAATGCCGCCGCTGGTGGGCTCGTACAAACGCGCAATCGTTTTGCCCAGCGTGCTTTTACCGCAACCACTCTCGCCGACGAGCCCCAGCGTTTCGCCCGGTTCAATGGTGAGGCTCACCCCGTCCACCGCCTTACACGCCGCGACCGCGCGCTGGAATACCCCGCCCTTTACTGGAAAATGCATCCGCAATTCGTCCGTCGATAAAATGGGCGTGCCGTTGTTCATAATCGGGTAGGGACACGCTGCCGCGTGTCCAAGGATGCGCGCAGCGCGTCCCTACCAATGTGAATTGGAAATAATTGTTTCATCCTCGTGTACAAACCGGGCACGCCTCCACCCAATGTTCCGGGGCGATTTCTTTCAATGACTGACGTTCCACAAGCAACTCGGGTGCGTGCTCGCGGCCGCTGCGGGGGGCGAAGCGGCAGCCGGGTTTCAATTCGCTCAACGCGGGCACCATTCCGTCGATGGTTTGCAGCTCGCTCTTGGGCGTGCCGTTGAGGCGCGGGATGGAGCTGAGCAAACCCTGTGTGTACGCGTGGCGCGGGTTGGCGAAAAGCTCCCTCACGGGCGCGCGCTCCACCACGCGCCCGGCGTACATCACGCACACTTCGTCGCACGTCTCGGCGATGACGCCGAGGTCATGCGTGATGAGCATCACGGACATTCCGAGATCGCGCTGGAGGTTATTGATGAGCTGCAAAATCTGCGCTTGAATGGTGACGTCCAACGCGGTGGTGGGCTCATCGGCAATAACCAATTCCGGCCCGCACGCGAGCGCGATGGCGATGACCACGCGCTGGCGCATTCCGCCAGAAAGTTGGTGCGGATATTCCGTGGCACGAATTTCCGGTGAAGGGATGCCCACTTTGTCGAGCATCTCCACCGCCTTTTGCCACGCATCATCCGGCGACATTTCATTGTGTTGCGTGAGCACTTCGCAGATTTGTTTACCAATGCGATGCACCGGATTAAGCGCGGTCATCGGTTCCTGAAAAATCATACTGATGCGATTACCGCGAATAGCGCGCATCTCTTCTGCCGGCACGGCGGCAAGATTTCGGCCATCAAAGAGCACTTCGCCGTTCAGAATTTTCCCCATCGGCTGTGGCAGCAACCGCATAATGCTCATCGCCGTCACGCTCTTGCCGCAGCCGCTTTCGCCCACGATGCCCAACGTGCGCCCACGCCGTACGTCAAAGCTCACGCCATCCACGGCGGTGAGCTGACCGGCATCGGTGTCGAACGCGGTGGTGAGATCACTCACCCGCAGGAGAATGTCGGAATCAAGCTCGGCCACGTCAGTCGGTTTTGTATTGATCGAAAACTTGGATGGTCGCCGCGCCGGATTTGCGTCCGGCGGCCATATCTTGAAGTGTTTTGGCTTTGATATTTGAATCAATCCAGTGCACGTGAAACTCATAAGGCTCGCGGCTTTCCTTCACGTTGTAACCTTCGGGCCACTGCACCCAACGCCAATGACCGGCGCGATACCACGGCCGCACCCAGCCGGGGATGAAGCTGCCGTGGGCGTGAATCATTTCCATCAAACGCTTCGCTTGTCCGGTAAGTTCATCCAAGTCCTCGCTCACGCGATATTTTTCGATGAGATTATCAATGTCTTTATCGGCCAGCATGCAGAAGTTATTGGTCACCGGCTTTGGCTTCAGGCCTTCGCGCAGGCGGCCTTGGGCGTCGTAGCGTTTTTCCTTGGGTTCCTCGTAGGCGTTGTCCGAGTGGTACGGTTCCCAAAAGCGCGGGGCGATTTCCACAGAAACATTCAGCGCGCCGAGCATAATCTCGTGATTTTTTTCGCTAATCTTTTTCCATGCGGCAGTGCGTTCCATAATTTCCACCTCCAACTCCACACCGGCTTTTTTGGCCTCCTCCTTGAGCACCGTCATCACGTCCTCCAGCCGCTTGTACGGGGTGGTGAAAGTGAAGGACAACCGCTTGCCACCGGCGTTCATCAGAATGCCATCCGCGCTGGTGCGGGTGTAGCCGGCCTTGGCAAAATGTTCCTTGGCTTTTTCCACCGAGAACGGCCGCGCCTTTAAGGTCGGGTGACTGCGCGGGCCGTAGCCATCGGCCACGGTATTCATTCGCACATAGTCGCCACGAAAAACTTTGGCAATCACCACGTCAAAATTCATCGCGTAGTTGAGGCCCACGCGCACATCACGATTGCGCAGCACGGAGTGACTTGAATTAACCCGCAACGCCCACGTGGGCCGAGGTACGTCATTGTAAAACTGCACCTTGTGCACGTAGCCATTGGCTACCAGCTTGTGGTTGTCGGGCAGCTTTTCGTACCAAAACTCCGGCAACCCCAGCCCGTGCCAGTCCAGATCGCCTTTCAAGAATAGCTCAAACGCCTTCGCCGGATCACGCACCACACTCACCTTTACCGCTTCCGGATTAAAGCGGTTTCGATAGAACTTCTTTTTATCCGCCCACCAGTTTGGCACGCGGGTGAGAGTGATGGACTTGCCTTTCTCAATGTTCTCCGTGCGCACTTCGTAGGGGCCGGTGTTGGGCTCAAACTTGAATTGGAAATCCTCCACAAACTGCTCGTCCAATTCGCTGTAAAAATGTTCCGGGATGGGCCGCACTCCGGCGATGCGTTCGATCACATCGGGTTTGGCTTTGTAATAAGTAATCGAAAGCGTGTGCTCATCGTAAAGGGTGATATTCGGAAATTTCTCCTCACTGAAAAAGTCGTTGTACCACGGCCCTTTGATGTGCTCGCTGCGGAAGAAATACAGCGAGAAAAAATAATCCGTGGCCCGTACCCGCTCGCCATCCGAATAACGCGCGTCCGGATCCAGCCGAAAATACACCGTCTTGCGATCTGCGCTGTACGCCCATTGTTTGGCCAAACCAGGGAAGTAACCATCGCCATTGGGATGGGCCATCACCAAATACACCGAATTGTAATCGAGCATACGACTGCGAAACGAGCCGCTGGCGTCCGGCCCCACCAACCGCATCGTGCGCGGAAAATCGGCCATGTATTCATGAAAGGTGCCACCGCGCTTGGCCTTGGGGCTACCGAATTCTTTCAGTTCACTACCGTTTTCCCACTGCAAATTTGTGGGCAAATCCGCCGGCGTCGCCACTACAAACGCCTTCGGATTCGCGTCGTAAAAATCCTGCACTTCCTCTGCGCTATCCAGCTCCACTGCCGCGCTGGTTGTCGGGGCGGGATTGACGGGAGTAGTTCCTTCCCCGCCTGCGGGCAGGGTGATGTTTTGCTTAGCCAGTTCGCGGGCGAATTCGCGGGCAAACTCCCGGGCCAATTCGCGGGCGAATGCTTTGTCCACCCCGCCGGCGGGTGCGGCGGGTTGCGTGCCGGTGCCGGAATCGGCGGGGCGCTTGAGTTTTTTCTCATTGCAACCGGTGAGGGCAAGCAGCGCGACGGCCAAAAAGAGGCCGGTCCTTTTGAATACTGTTTTGAATAGTATTTTGGATAGTGTTTTCATAATTATTCGTAGGTTGTAAATTTCTTGGGATCAAACGCCTCGCGCACGCCTTCGCCGATGAAGGTGACCAATGTGAGCACCAGCACCATCGCCGCAAAAGCCGAGAGCACGATCCACGGCGCGTGCAGATTGGCCACGCCCTGCTGCAGCAGCTCGCCCCAACTCGGCGTGGGCTTGGGCAAACCGAAGTTCAAATAATCCAGCGCCGTGATCGATATAATCGCCGTGGCTACGGTGAAAGGCATGAAGGTGACCATCGTGGAAATGGTGTTGGGCAGCAAGTGATTAAACAAAATGCGCGGCGTGCTCGCACCCAACAACTGCGCGGCCGCCACGTAATCGCGCGCCTTTTCGCGATACACCGCCGTGCGCATATAATAGGTCATGCTCGTCCAGCTAAACACCACCATGATGGCCAATAGCACGAGAATTTTGAACCACGCCGGCAACGTAAAAGGCAAGTCGCTCACCGCCGCCACCACGATGATGACCATGTACAAAAACGGAATGTTCTGCCACACCTCCACCGCGCGCTGCCCCGCAAGATCCACCCAGCCACCGAAGTAACCCATCAGACACCCGACCACCACGCCGATCAAATACACCATCAACATAAACACCAACGCGAAAATCATCGTAATGCGAAAGCCATAAAATAGCCGCGCCAACACATCGCGCCCGGTGCGATCGGTGCCGAGGTAATGTTGCATTCCCGCATCGGGCGCCGCCGGATGCACCAAGCCCTCGCTAAAATCATTTTCATATTCATTGAAAGGTACCAGCGGCATCAGCACCCAGTTGCCCGATTTTTGTTTGGCAAAGTCCTCCTTCAATTCGCGGTAGTTCACCTCGAACGTGTAATCCTGCCCCGAGCGGTCTTTTTGAAAACCAAATTCCTTGCCCGTGTGCGTTCGCGCAAAAGGCGAGACGGGGCAATACAGTTCCCCCTCATAGCTCACCAACAAAGCGCGATTGTTCACCAGCAACTCGCCGAGCAACGAACAGCCAAGCGCCCCAAGCAACAGCAGAAATGAAATGTACCCGCGCTTGATGGAATAAAACCGCTTGAGCTTACGGCGAGTCTGCGGATTGAACCGCGACCGAGCGCCCCAAATCAGCCCCGCCACCGCACCGAGGGCGCCCAAAATAATGAAGCCCCTTTTGACGCCGGCAATCACGCCCGCGCCCGGCTCGGCGGAGTTCAGCAACCATCCGCCCAACGGCGCACCCAACACGCCACCGAGAAATCCGCCCACGGCAAAACCCGAGGCCAGCCCCACCAACAATAGCACGGCAATTTCCCACCGCGCGCGCCGAGCTTGCTCTGGTTTAGGTTGGTCGGTCGCCGGTTGCATCATCAATTAAACCGCACGCGCGGATCCACCAACGCCACGAGGATATCCGAAATAATATTGCCGATGAGCATCAACGTAGCCGAAAGCAAAAAGATGCCCATCACCACCGGGATGTCGCGATCCAGCACCGACTTGAAACCGAGCAGCCCAAACCCGTCGATGTCGAAAATTGTTTCGATCAAAAAACTGCCCGCCACGAAGATGGTAATTTGATGGCCGAGATTGGTGGCCAACGGAATCAGCGAATTACGCAATGCGTGCCGCCGCACTGCCTGACTAAACGGAACCCCCTTGGCAATCGCTGTGCGCATATAATCGGCGGAAAGATTATCCATCAAATGATTTTTCATCAGCATCGTCACAAACGCAAAGCTGCCCACCAAATAACAACACAACGGCAACACCGCATGCCACGCGAGATCCTTCACTTGCGTCCAACGCGGCGTGTGACGTTTCAACCGAATTTCCGTAGCCGCAGCCGCCGCCCGGAAAGGCACCGCGCCTTCGCTCCAATCGGGCAACAACCGAAATGAATTTTCATTCATCACCTCTACGTAATAAGCCGTATCCGCAGCCAACACCGGCGTAGCTTTGGGCAGCTGACCTTCCAGCCACACCTCCTCGCCATTGCTCAGCCCGTGATTGGGCGCGTGCCATTCGGTGGAGCCGGCCGACACGTTGAGTTGTTCCACCGGCGTGTCGTGAAAATTATCCCCGACAAATCCACTCGTGGGAAACACCTCCCAGCGCGCTGCGAGAAACACCATCATCAACGCCCCCAGCACGTAGCCGGGAATAGCGTAGCCCATAAAAATGAAAACCGACGTGCCATTATCAAACCAAGTATTATGCCGCATCGCCTTGGCGATGCCGAGCGGCACGCACACGAGAAAGGTAACCAAGAAAGTCAACAATCCATAAAAAGTGGAAACCGGCAAACGCTCGAGCATCACGGTGGACACCGCCTCGCCGTGGCGAAAGGATTTGCCGAGGTCGCCCTGCAATACGCCCGCGTAGCGCGTCCGGTAAAGTTCCGCCTTGGGCTTGGCATCCGGGTCGTCCGAGGGCGGCTCGCGCATGCGCACTTTCCAGTTCACCATCAGCGCATCGGGATTGGTGATGCGCACGCCACCCGCATCATCGCGCTTGAGATGCACCCGCTCGCGGGCGCGTTCGATTTGTGCCTCGGGCACGTCCGCCTCCAGCCCGTCAATCCGCCCATCGCGATTGGTGTCCAGCCGGTCAAACTTCACATACTGGTCCAGCCCCGCGGGCACCTCCGCACGCCGCACGTAGCCGTCGCCATCCCAATCCAGTTCCGCCACGTGAAAGGGCGGGATTCGCATTCGGGCGTTCGCATCCGTTTCCCCGTCCTTAAACTCCACGTTGCGACGGTTCAACTCACGCGGCTTCAGCCCCAGCCAAATAACATAAGCCTCAAGAATGGGTTTGTCGTAGCCGTACAACTCCTTCATTTGCTGAAGCTGCTCCTCGCTCATCGCCAGTCCGCCCTCGGTGGAGCCGCCGCCGCCCTCCAGCGAAACCTGCTGCATCTCCATCATCGCCTGTTCCAACGGCCCGCCGGGGGCGATGCGGGTGATGCAAAAAACAATCACCGTAATCACCAACAGCGTGGGAAAAAGCAACAGCAGTCGTCTAAGGAAATACTCGCGCATGGCCAGATAAAGCGGAGGGCGAGACTGCCAGAGCCGCGCTGGATTGCCAGCCAAATTTAAGCAATGGATGGACAGAGCGCAGGCATTCGGCCACATTCGCGGCGATGACGAAGTTGACGCTCGGCCATTCGCCCGACCCGGACGATGCCTTTATGTTTTATGCCCTCGCCAAGGGGCTCATCGATCCGCGCGGCTACGCGTTTGAGCATATCCTGCAGGATATCCAAACCCTCAACGAACGCGCCACTCGCGGCGAGCTGGATATCACCGCCATCAGCATCCACGCCTATCCCTCCGTGAGCGTCGATTACGCCCTACTCCCCAGCGGCGCGAGCATGGGTGATGGCTACGGGCCGATGCTCGTGGCACCCGAAAAAATTTCACGCGCAGAGATGGCCGGCAAAAAAATCGCCATCCCCGGCGAAATGACCAGCGCCTTCCTCGCGCTGCAATTGTGGCTGGGGAAACCAAAGGCCGAGATTGATTACCTTGTGGTTCCCTTCGATGAAATTTTCCAAACCGTCAAGACCGGCACCGCCGACGTTGGCCTCATCATTCACGAGGGCCAGCTCACTTACGAAAACGAAGGGCTCGTCTGCTGCCAGGATTTTGGCGTGTGGTGGGGCGAGGAAAACGATGGCTTGCCAATGCCGCTCGGCGGCAATGTCATCCACAAACGCATTCCCGTCGACGAACGCAAAGTCATCAGCGATCTGCTCACTGAAAGCATCCAATACAGCCTCGACCATCGAACCGAGGCGGTGGCGCACGCACTGCAATACGCCCGCGACATGGGCATGGAATTGGCCGATCAATTCGTGGGGATGTACGTCAACCACTGGACGCTGGACTACGGTGACAAAGGCCGCGAGACCATCCGGCGCTTCCTCGGCCAAGCGCACGAAGCGGGGTTGATTGATCACCGCCAGGAACTGGAATTTGTGGAATGATGAAATATCGGAGATTCGGAAAAACCGATTTGCAGATGCCGGTGTTCTCCTGCGGAGGCATGCGGTATCAGCACAAGTGGAGCGACATCGAGTGGAGCGAGGTGCCGGACGACGGCCAGAAAAATCTTGAAGCCACCATCCAGCGCGCCATCGAGGTCGGCATCAACCATATTGAAACCGCGCGCGGGTATGGCTCCAGCGAAATGCAATTGGGGCCGGTGCTTAAAAAACTGCCACGCGAAAAAATCATCGTCCAAACCAAAGTCGCACCCTCGGACAACCCACGCGAGTTTCTCGATACCTTCCAAAAATCGATGGATTACCTCCAACTCGATTACGTGGATTTACTTTCGCTGCACGGCATCAACAATCAGGAAATTCTCGACCAGTCCCTCGGCCCCGACGGCTGTGCGGCCGCAGCGCGTTGGCTGCAAAAAGAAGGTCGCGTACGGCACGTCGGTTTTTCCACGCACGCCACCACCGACATCATTATTAAAACCATCGAGAGCGATGCGTTTGATTACGTGAACCTTCACTGGTATTTCGTGAACGACCTCAACTGGCCAGCCGTAGAAGCCGCCGCCGCGAGCGACATGGGCGTCTTCATCATCAGCCCTAACGACAAAGGCGGCAAACTGTACGCGCCGCCGCCCAAGCTCACCCAACTGTGCGCGCCGCTGCACCCGATGCAGTTTAATGATCTCTATTGTTTGAATCGACCCGAAGTGCACACTTTGAGCTGCGGCGCGGCCAAGCCTTCGGATTTTGACTGCCATCTCGAAGCACTCGAACACGATGACACGATTTCCGCCACCATCGACGCAATCGAACAACGCCTGCGTGAAGCCCTCACCGAAACCCACGGCGCGGATTGGTGCGCCCGTTGGCCCGAGGGCTTGCCGCATTATGTGGAGGTGCCGGGCGAGGTAAACCTCATGGAAATTCTTCGCCTGTGGACGTACGCCAAAGGGCTGGATTTGGTGGACTGGGGCAAGATGCGCTACAATCTACTGGGCCAGGGCGATCATTGGTTTCCAGGCGAACACGTTGGAAAACTAGATAATCGTGGGCTGCCAGAAACCCTACGGAACAGCCCGTTTGCCGAGCGCATCCCTGAAATACTGGCCGAAACTCACACATTACTATTGGATACCGAACAGAAACGACAGAGTGCGTCAGAATAAACTACCCATATAAATGTTGAAAATGGTTGAGTTTAGCGAGGGTTCGAGTAGATTTGGTGCTATGAAAATTGCTGGAGTTGTACTTTGTGCGTTTGCGTTTTTACTGATCGGTTGCGGCGATGATGGCGAAGGTGATTCGGACATCAGCACCACCATCATTAATCAAGGCACCGCTCCTACCAACACAACGAAAGGGGCGGGCAATACGGTGCCTTCGGTGGATATCACCACCATGAAATATATCCGGCGAACCAATGCAACCGCCGTGGTCACCAACGTTGTGCGCGTGTATTATAAAGGCAAAAAACGCTTCACCGGCAATGCGTTCAGAAGTGACAAGGACGGAACCAAAGCCTTAATCCCAATGAAGGATGGGTTGTGGCACGGAATGTTTCGGATTACCTATCCCGGTGCCAAACAAACAAAGTTCCGTGTAAACTACATTCAAGGCCTCAAGAACGGCCAAGCGTACGGGTGGTATGCCAATGGCAAACCGCGCAGTAAATCAAACTATACGAATAATTTCCGTGTGGGGCCGTGGATTACGTTTCACTCCAATGGCAAGACCAACAAAGTGATGGTGCTTTCAACAAAAATCTGGGGCAAGGTTCTGCGCCGGGCGGCGTTTGATTTAAATGGCCGTCCGTTGACCGGAAAAACACCGGCCGGCCGTAAGCATCCCTGGCAAGTCAATGGAACAGATGCATCGAAGGAACTCGCTTATTATATCGGTAAACCCTCCAGTATTCTGACGACTGCCTTTGGTAATCCGAACCAACGACGCGGAGAGATATGGATGTTTTCGGGCCTGACCATTCGCGACATGAAATCCGGCCAGACAAATCGTACCGCACGGTTCACGGTGAAAAATGGAAGTGTGGCGGCAGTTGAAATCCTGCCCTAACCCGCCTTAACCCACGGCAACTCGGCCCACGGCAACTCGGCCGCTATTTTTTCTTCGGAGCAAC
>Ga0302135_10002462_pt1 | contig 11085 bp, 13 predicted proteins | sample CBN3_surface_MG_FD_203119 | JGI IMG/M metagenome (GOLD analysis project Ga0302135, IMG submission 203119) | Marine microbial communities from Western Arctic Ocean, Canada - CBN3_32.1 | ecosystem: Environmental > Aquatic > Marine > Oceanic | place: Canada: Western Arctic Ocean | collected... | reverse complement strand
TCTCCCAACTCGTCGCGCAACGCGTCCATATCGCCTTGTTCAATTGCGTCCGCGACTTCGTAGGCTTCCTCAATCGTGTAGGGCGCAATCGAAAGAAACGTTTGCTCTAAATCCCAAGGGCAGCCGGTTTTGGGAGCACGCAATCGCGCCATAATGTCGAGAATTTGATCGAGATTGATCGGCATAATGCCACCTAAAGGTTTTCACGACGGCGCTGCTTACAAATCGCCGTTCGGTTGCCTTTCATTTCTAACCGCGACATGGATTGGTTGAAACCGCAAAACGTCTTTACGATCGAAATACATTAGCCTAATATCTACTAGTAGATAATTTTATATGCCTGACACGTATTGGAGACATCATGGCATCCGCAGAGTTGCAGCACCGCTGGCGCACAAAACATCGCTTTACGAAACAACAACTCAACGTCATGGCGCGTCGGCTCGTCCACGAGGATCTCAACGAGACTGCAACGGCATTCGATCTACGAGGGAAGGGGGAGGCAATTGCCTTCTGCAGCTACCTTGCAAAAGGCCTGACGCAATACGCAGAACGCGATCCTAAAGCGCGGCAGCTCCTTGAAATTTTTTCCGAGGCTTATCGACGCGACCGCGACCTCTATACGTAGCCCTTCCGAAAGAGAGGAAGTCAAAAAGTTGGGATTTATTTAAGGGTTATTGTCAGTACCTGACATTTATATAACTATTATGTTATGGAACAAATTAGTTATATAAATGCATCACCAGATCTCGACGCCATGTTTGCGGCCCTCGCTGACCCAACGCGGCGGGCAATACTTTTACGCCTTATTGACGGCAAAGCCTCGGTAAATGAGCTCGCAGATCCCCTTTGAAATTAGCCAACCGGCAGTATCACGACACCTGAAAGTGCTTGAGCGCGCAGGCCTGATTGAGCGGGATATTGACGAACAACGTCGTCCCGCCAGATTGAAAGCCCAGAATATGGCGGCAGCGGTCGACTGACTGACTGAATTTAAGGCTTTCTGGGGGACGAACTTTGACCAGCTCGATAGCGTCCTCGCCAACATGAAACAAACCGACGCAAAGGAAACGGGTCATGAGTGACCTACCGAAATATGTCCTTGACCGCATTTTCGAAGCACCGCGCACGCTGGTTTGACGCGCCTGGACCAATACAGAAATATTGCACCGCTGGTATGGTCCCAACATTAAAACAATCATCCGCAAATTTGACCTGAAGCCCCGTGGATTTTGGCTCAATGAGATGAAGTGGGGCGGCAATTCCGATTTCAGCAGAATGGGTTTTCAGGAGGTTATCGAGCTGGAAAAGCTGGTTTGGCATCATTCTTTTTCGGTTTTCGATTAAAATATCATCACCAGCCCGATGATGGCGGATTGGCCTCGGGTCCTTCTGACGACTGTAAAATTTGAGGACATGGACGCCAAAACAAAGGTGCCCCTCCTCAAGTCCCCATTGACCCCACAGAGGCTGAGATCACCTGTTTTGCCACGATGATGGCTGGTATGGATAACGGTTGGGGTGGGAGATACGCACTCATGGATGAGCTGTTTGTCTAACTGCAGGCAAACAATGCGTAGCGAAAAGGGAGAGGCGATGAACGATAAGGCCGCTGGTGATGTTCACTGGAGTTTCCGGATAATCGGCGCAGATCATGTTGATCTGGAATGGAGCGGGAAGCATGAATTTCGTCATGCAGTTGAACGCCGACCAAGTGCCGCAATACCCGAAGCGTATCGCGCAGTCATCAATGGACGACCCACATGGGCCACGGTGTCATTTGCAATAGCCGTTTTCGGTGGCGTGCTTGGATGCCTGCTGCTTCTAATTAGAAAATCAGCGGCGCTCTATGTCTTTATCGCATCTCTACTCGGCGTCATCGTGATAGTGATCCACGCATTTAGCATGATGGCCAACTGAACAATCGACTTCAACCCGGTCCTTATAGGGACGTCGCTGTCGCTGGCAGTAGCTGCATTTCTGATCTGGCATTCGAAGTTGGCTGAGCGTAAGGGCTGGATTAACTAGAGTTGTTGCGTAGGGGACCAGTTCATAGAGAAAGTGCAAATGCGTCAGGCCTAAATATAAAATTACAATCGTTATGTTGCATAATGTATATTATGGAAAATTTATCATCAAAAAAACAACCAATAAACATTATATCTCTTTGATATATATTATTATTTTTGATTTTTACTAAATTGCTTCTTACTCATAAATTTTATCTATGTCGAATCTGCTCGCCACCGCCCCAATCGACGACATCATGTCGCAACAGTTGGCGGACGTGCTCGCGAAAATAAACGGAAGAAGTTTGCGGTGGTTGCCGCCGTTAGGTCGTCGACACTCATATCCTTCAGTTCAGCGACTGCGGCAGCCGTGTAAATAACGAATGCCGGTTCGTTGCGTTTACCGCGCTTGGGCACTGGCGCCAAATATGGCGCATCGGTTTCAACAAGAACGCGATCATTGGGAAGGATTTTTACTGTTTCACGTAAACTTTCGGCGCTCTTGAAAGTCACAATCCCCGAAAGAGAGATATAAAATCCGATTTCAAGAGATTTCTCGGCGAGTTCCTGCGATGTGCTGTAGCAGTGAATGAGTCCGGTAAATGGTCCTTTTGCATATTCCTCATGAAGAATTGCAGCCGTATCGTCATCAGCATCACGGGTGTGGACGATAAGCGGAAGTCCGGTAACACGTGACGCAGCAATATGTGCGCGGAAACTGCGCTGCTGCGCCTCACGGGAGCTGTGTTCGTAGTAGTAATCAAGGCCACATTCACCAATGCCGACGACCTTTGGATGGGCGGCCAGCTCGATCAGTCGTTCAGCAGAAACCTCTGGTTCTGCGTCAGCTTCGTGGGGGTGGATACCAACCGTGCACCAAATATCGTCGTATTTCTCGGCAATCCCTCGAATATCATCGAATTCGCTGACTTTTGTGCAGATAGTAACCATGCCGCCGAGCCCCGCGTCGCGAGCGCGGGCCACGACATCGTCAAGGTCTTCGTCGCGTGCCAAATAGTCGAGATGGCAGTGACTATCGATCAACATTGCCATGGTTTTGTGGGCTTGCGGCATGGCGTCCGCCATCAAACCGGCGCCTTTGCGCCCTCCTCCAAATCGACATACCTCGGAAATATCGGCGACGGCTCGGGAAGTTCAGTTCCCGGCGCGATGCGGTCGGAAATATGCTCGAACAGACGCTTGTCTTTGGGCGTAGATACTTGATCAAGGAGCTTGGCCGCGCTGCCGGGAACGACCGACTGCACATAAATCCCGAGGATACGGATGACATCGATGAGGATGTACAACACAGTATCCGCACGCTCCGGTTCCGTTTTTCGCAATGCCCAGGGAGCCTGAGCGTCGACATAGCGGTTCGCCTCGCCAACGACAAACCAGATCGCTTCGAGCATGCGATGGATTGCTTGCGTTTCCATCGTCTCCCGCATTGTGTCGAGAGCGGTTTTAACAGCGTTCTGAAGCGCCTTGTCTGCCGCCAATAGCTCGCCCGGTTGCGGCACGCGCGCATCACAATTCTTGATGACCTGAGTTAGAACCCGCTGCGCCAGGTTGCCCAGGTCGTTTGCAAGATCCGCATTGATTCGATTGACCAGACTTTCTTTCGTGAACGATCCATCACTGCCATGGGGCACTTCCCGCATCAGGAAGTAACGCATTTGATCCAAACCAAATTCGTCGATCATCGCTTTCGGGGTGATCACGTTGCCCAGCGATTTGGACATCTTTTGACCCTCTATATTGATAAAGCCGTGACCAAACACCCGTTTCGGCAACTCAATACCGGCTGACATAAGGAATGCCGGCCAATAGACCGCATGAAAGCGGACGATGTCTTTGCCAATGACGTGAATATCTGCCGGCCAGAATAAGGCAAACATTTCACTGTTCGTTTCAGGATAGCCAACAGCGGTCATGTAATTGGTCAACGCGTCCAACCAGACATACATGACATGGTCAGGATCGCCTGGAACCGGAACGCCCCAGTTCATACCCGTACGTGACACCGAGAGATCCTGTAATCCCCCACGGACAAAGCTGACGACTTCGTTGCGCTTGGTGTGAGGTAATATGAAATCAGGATTATCCTCGTAATACTTGAGCAACTTGTCCGTGTAATCCGATAGACGAAAGAAATAACTTGGTTCTTCAACCCAGTCGACTTCAGCACCCGACGGCGCAATGAATTTTCCGTCCTCACCTTTCTTAAGTTCGTCTTCGCCGTAAAAAGCCTCGTCGCGGATCGCATACCAACCCGCATATTTACCAAGATAGATGTCACCGGCATCCATAATCTTGGCCCAAATAGCTTGAGATGCTTTGATATGCCGCTCTTCAGTTGTTCGAATGAAATCATCATTTGAGATATTCAGTAAGGTCGCCATCTGCTTGAATTCGTTGGAAATTCTCGTGCAAAAATTGGCAAGTTCTTCGCCATTTTCACGCGCAGTCTTCTCAACTTTTTGACCGTGCTCGTCCGTGCCAGTGAGGAAATGGACGCGGTGTCCGTCTAACCGCTTGAAGCGTGCGATAACATCAGTCGCAATGGCTTCGTAGGCATGCCCAAGATGAGGGGGGCCGTTAACATACGAAATTGCCGTGGTGATGTAGAACGGCGTCTTGCCGGACATGAAAATACTCTCCCTGATCAGGTATCCAGGCCTATCCCGCCGCGTTTGCGAGGGTGTGGAACATGCCGATCACCACCTGTTTACGGTCAAGATTGGCGTATTCTGCCCGGGACAGAAGTTGTTTCACCTTGTCCCATACCTCTAACCATTCTTCAAGACCAGCCAAATGAGCGAGTCGCTCAATTGTTGCCTGCTCACCGACGACAGATTCGATCCGTGGCCGGCCGGTTGATATGCTTCGTATCATTTCAGACAACCAACGATCGACAAGCCGCGAGAATGTTGCAAAATTCTCCGTAGCCGATCCTCTGGCCATTCGATCACCCAATGTATGCACCGCGGAAATATCCAAATCCGGCAATGTACCGACGATTCTGACAAATTCTCGATAGAGGTCAAGGCCACCGGCATCAGTAATCGCCAAAGCTTCACCAATGCTTCCGTCTGCAAGATGTAATGCGAGATCCCGATCCGCCTCGTTACTCTGGGGACGATATCGCTTCAGCAGTTCTGAAACCTTTACGTCGTCGAGCGGCGCCAATGAAAGCTGTTGACACCGCGAGCGGATTGTCGGCAACAAGGAGCCGGGAGCATGACCAATGAGTAAAAAAAGTACCCGTTTCGGTGGTTCTTCCAGACACTTGAGAAGCGCGTTCGCAGCGTTTGTGTTCATGGAGTCCGCGGCATCAACGATAGCAACACGCCAACCGCCCATGGCAGGCGTCAAGCGCATGAAGCCAACAGCCTTTCTGACTTGCGCAACGACGATCCCTTCTGTCGCGCGGCCAGTATCGGGATGGATATCGCCGCCCTGTAACGTCAGAAGATCGGGATGACCGCCTGACGCAATGCGTCTAAAGACCGGATCATCTTGATGGAGCGCCAATGTTTGCGGTTTTTCGTCATGCAGCGAAGCTCCTTCCCCGCCGTTTGCCAACACAAAGCTCGCAAATCGGTAAGCGAGTGTCGCCTTACCGATTCCGCGTGGACCAGTGAAGAGCCACGCATGGGGGACCCGGCCGGATGTCCAGGCATCAACCAAAATTCTCTCAGCCGCTTCTTGCCCAACAAGCTCCGAATTTTCTCGCGGTGGCGGGTTTAGGAGGGTATCAGTCATGCCAGATCGATATCAAATCTGTCGACAATTGCTTTTCTCAGGCCGTCTTGTACGGCGACGACACTATCCTGCGCGTCGACGATGATGCAGCGCTTGGGCTCCGCCACGGCAATCTCTCGAAATCCGTCGCGTACGCGCTCATGAAACTCAATATCCAGCTGCTCGTACCGGCTCTTATCTTCATCCCGTCCCGCGGCCCGCGCGAGCCCTGCCTCGACCGGCATATCGAAAATTAATGTCAGGTCGGGAAGGAATTCGCCAATCGAAAACTGTTGTAGAGCCTCGATTCTCTCTCGGCCCAAACCATAGCCATATCCTTGATAGGCCATCGATGAATCGGCGAATCGATCGCACAAAACCCAAGTGCCATCTTCTAAGGCTGGTTTTATCTTTGTCTCAACATGATCGCGTCGCGCGGCGAAGTGGAGGAGAGCCTCAGAGATGGCATCCCATCGACCGATGGCTCCCGTGACGAGCAAATTGCGAATTTCCTCGGCACCATTTGATCCGCCGGGCTCTCTCGTCAGAAGTACAGGAAAGCCTGCGCACCGAAGGCTTTCAGACAGCAGACCTAGTTGAGTCGTTTTTCCTGCACCTTCACCGCCCTCGAATGTAATGAAACGCCCACAGTTGGTATCCGTCATATTCGTCAACGACTCTGATAGCAGATCACTGTGTTGCCTCGTCACCCCACACAATATAGTTCATGGCAGCGCCAAACCGGCCGATCATGCCCAATCGGCCAATGTCGGCCCCAGCCACCAATGGCAACTCCAGCGACCCAGTCTGCGGCCCTGTATGCGGAGCCGTGACAACTACCTTTGCTATACGGGCACCTCTTGCTATCGGCGCGGGTATTGGGTCCTCATGCAGGACCTTTACGACCATCTCTCGGCGCGCCCTGCGACGCAGCGTCAACATTACATCTTGTTCAATTACCAGTGGAACAGTTTCCACGTTGCCAAGCCATATGTTGGCCGATGATACAACATCCCCCGCTTTGAATAAGGCGTAGTTGCCCCACTCGCGAAATCCGAGATCAAGAATTCGTTCCGATTCAGAAGAGCGATCGCTTTCTGACGACAGCCCATTCAAGATCAAAATAAGGCGGCGGTCATTTCGCGTTGCCGAGGCAGCAATGCCATATCCTGAGGCCTCCGTATGCCCAGTCTTTAGGCCATCCGCACCCATCTCCTTCCGCAAAAGAGGGTTTCGATTGTATTGCTCTATTCCATTGTATTTAAATAATTTTTCCGAATAGTAATGGTAGAATTCTGGAAAATTGCGAATCGTCGCTGTGGCCAACACGGCAAGATCATGTGCGGTGGTCACATGCTCCGGATGGGGCCAGCCGCTGGCATTGAAGAACGTAGTTTTCGTCATTCCTAGATAATGTGCAGCCCGGTTCATTTCGGTTGCAAAAGCATCTTCGCTACCGGCCAATCCCTCGGCAACTACGATCGAGGCATCATTGCCGGACTGTACAACAATGCCCCGCAGCAAATCCTCAACCTTCACGCGGGAGCCAACATCTACATACATTTTCGAGCCGCCTTTGCGCCAAGCTTTCTCGCTCACTCGAAACGTGTCTTCGAGCGACAGACGGCCATCCTTTAGACGCTCGAACAAAAGATAAACCGTCATCATTTTGGCCATTGATGCCGGCGCCATTATCGCATCACCGTTTTTGTTGATGAGCACATCACCTGTTTGAAAATCGACAAGATAAACGTGCGAAGCGTCGCTTTCGAAAAGCTGAGCGTCCGCAGGCGCCGTGCCAATTGTCCATACCGCAAGAAAAAGCGCACATGTGATACATGCAAACCGGAGCTTTATTTCGATTTTGGTGATAGGTCCGGTTGTCATTGATATCCGATACATTGCTGTCGCACCTGCTTCCGATTATAGCGCCAGTTGCGCCAACGGTGCGTTATGTCTCGCCTACGGAAACGCCTAGTCGATGATGAGTCGAGAATCTGCGTAGCCTGCCCTAACCACTGAAGCAAGCATGCCATCTGCTTCTTTAACTGTCAAAATCGGTCCGAGTCTAACTCGAAATAGCGGTCGGCCGGTAACGCGAATCTGCGTTATTTCCACTGGGCCGATAGGCGACAGAATTGCCTTCAGTCGATTGGCATTGTCAAAACGAACGAAGGCCCCTGCCTGAATATACATCTTCGGGTCGTCAGGTACCGGCGTTAGCGCGACCAGAGCCCCGTTCACAGAAATCGTAGAAGTCGACGGGGTCGTATTGAGGGATACAGTCTCAATGGTCGCGACTGCGTTCTTTTTCTCAGTCGGCTGTAAGCGAGATTTAGCGGCATCTGGCGCTGGCAGCTCCGAACTGACTACAGCGGTCCGTGGCGCTGCGCTGGGAACCGGATGGTCATCGACAATTTGCGTGACACCGCGCTCAGTGGCTCCTGTAAGACCAGCAAGACGTCGACTCTCATCAGTAACGATCTGCACGCGAACAGGTGCAGTTCCCTCACGCTCAAAGCCGAGAAGTTGCGCTGCACGGCGCGACAAATCGAGTATACGCGAGTGGGCAAAAGGACCGCGATCGTTAACCCGGACCTGAATGGAGCGGCCGTTCTTGAGGTTCACGACCTGTACCACGCTCGGCAACGGCAGAGTGCGATGTGCGGCACTCACCAAATTCATGTCGAAGGTTTCTCCGTTCGCGGTCGGTTTGCCATGGAATTGCTTGCCATACCAAGACGCAACCCCGGTTTCGTCATAATTATACTCGACCTTCGGATAGTACCAAATACCGCTAATCTGATAGGGGTTGCCGACTTTATAACGACCTTGTTGAGGCTGCTTTGACGCAGCTTTTACTTGGTTTTGAAGCTCTTTAGCCGCATGAAAAAAGAGCTGCGTTTCCGCGCAACCAGAGAGGAGGAGCACCGCAGTAACGGCGAGAATGCCGCCACGGATCCATTTGACATCGTTAAAAAACATGATCTTGTAGTTTAAGCCCAATCGACCTGCAGGATGTTGTAATCTACAGCCCGATTATGCTGTCCGCAAGATGGCTGACGGCAACGGCAAAATAATGCGACCGATTCCATTTAAGAATCGCCCGATAATTATTATAAACGAGGTAAACAGGCCCATCCGCACCAGCCGGCCTGAGGAGGGAGCCCGGTATATCAGCGGACGGCAAGTTTCCACCATCTGGCTTGCGAACACCAAGCGATTGCCACTCGTTTACTGTTTTTGACCTTTTAAGCCCCTCCATGCTAGCGTCAAATCCATTTGGCAGGGCGACGCGACGCGCGGAGTTTTCGCTAGCACGCCAACCAGACTGCGAAAGGTAATTTGCCGTGGACGCAAATACATCCGGTAACGTGGTCCAAATGTCCTTACGACCGTCCCCATCATAGTCACGCGCAAAATTGAGGAAGCTGGAAGGCATAAACTGGCTCTGTCCCATCGCTCCTGCCCACGATCCTTTCATCTTATCGACCGTAATGTGACCAGCATCGATAATTCGCAACGCGTTGAGCAATTCCCCACGGAAATATTTGCTGCGACGACCGTCGAAGGCGAGAGTGACGAGTGCAGGCACGACTGCAAATCCGCCAGTCAGTCTACCGAAGTCTGATTCGATCCCCCACAAGGCAACGATGAAGCGAGGCTGTACGCCAAACTTCTTGCCAATTTCCTCAAGAAGAGGACGGTTTGCCGCATAAAGTCGGCGTGCACGCTCAATCCGGCTATCCGGCACGACACGGGAGAGATATTCGTCAAATGTCAGTGTGAATTCGGGCTGAGAGCGGTCGAGTTCGATAACGCGTGGGATGAGTTGAACCCCATCCAAGGAAGCCGATAATGTTTCTGATCTGATGCCCTTTGCTTCGGCCTCAGCCACAAATTCCTTCCGCCACGTCAAAAATTGCTCTTTGTCCTGTGCTTTTACGGATGTAGCAGCAAGTGTAAGTGCTAAAGTCAGGCATGTGATGAGAAAGTTCTTCATGGAATCGTTATTTCTCCGGCGAATCTCGACTGTTGAGCCGCTATGCACCGTTATGTGAAACGATGGTTCGCCGACAAAACAGTCTATGCTACTTTTACCCTTTGTAGCAGTATTCAGGCCATACCGAATCCATTTCGTAGCTACACCCAATTTTGAGCGAGGCTGACAATGGCTGCACGCATGAAGGGTACCAATAGAGGTTTCTCCCGTTACTTCCACACAGAATTACCAGAGGAAATGCCGAACTTACCCACGTCGATCCGGGGACACTCTGTGGCGAATACCTAAGGCGTTACTGGCAACCAATTTCATTGTCAAATAAAATCAAGTTATTACCAGTTGCCGTTTGTATTATGGGCGAAGACTTGGTCTTGTATCGGGACAAGTCAGGTGAGTTGGGCTTGCTTCATCGTCACTGCAGTCACCGGGGTGCATCGCTCGAATTCGGCCTCATCATGGAGCACGGCATTAGCTGTTGTTACCACGGTTGGCATTACGGCAACGATGGGACCATTCTTATCGCCGGCGCAGAGCCACAGAAAACAGCAAAATTCCTGCCGATGTCGTTCACGGTGCCTACCCGACCCATGAATATAATGGGCTCATCTTCGCCTAGATGGGGCCGCCAGACGAAGTTCCAGAGTTTCCCATATATGATACCTACGACCTGCCGGATACGGAGTCGGCGGCATTTTCTCTGTCAGCGCCGTGTAACTGGTTACAAGTTTACGAAAATCATCAAGATCCAATTCATACGGTGTTTCTGCATACCCGCGGCAACGATGTTCATTTTGGCGATGCTTGGGGTGAAGTGCAGGTCTTGGAGTATTTTGACACACCGCTTGGCATGTCGAATGTTCAGACCCGCCGTTGGGGTGATCTTGTGTGGTGTCGGACAGTCGAATGTTTGTTGCCGAATTGTAACCAGACCGGGGCGATTTGGGAGCAAGCTGACGAAGAAAAATTCTTCTGCCGCGTCGGTTTCACTCGTTGGATGGTGCCTGTCGACGACACCCACACGATTACGATCGGCTGGCGTTATTACAATGCCCTAATCGATCCTCAACAAATCGGCGACATTTCCAACGTTGGCAAAGAGAAGATCGACTTTGTCGGTCAGACCGAAGACGAACGCTCCTACGAAGAACGGCAACGTAATCCGGGTGACTTCGAAGCCCAGGTCCCCCAACGGCCAATCGCTTTGCATGATATGGAGAACCTAGGCGCGACAGACTAGGGCGTTGCCAAGTTGCGTACGTTGATCCGCCGAGGAACCCTGTCAGTTAAAAAAGGCCGCAGGTTAAAAATGCCCGTGTCCAGTAACGGCCG
>Ga0302135_10002460_pt1 | contig 11090 bp, 7 predicted proteins | sample CBN3_surface_MG_FD_203119 | JGI IMG/M metagenome (GOLD analysis project Ga0302135, IMG submission 203119) | Marine microbial communities from Western Arctic Ocean, Canada - CBN3_32.1 | ecosystem: Environmental > Aquatic > Marine > Oceanic | place: Canada: Western Arctic Ocean | collected 2017-09-15 | reverse complement strand
CCGCCCAGTTGAAGTTGGCCTCGAACTCCGGTTTGCCGTGGATGCCCTGATCGCCGACGTGAGCCCGGTACAATTCGCCGCCGCGATGGGCGTTGAAGTCGTAACCGTTTGGCTCCATCCCTGATGGAGACGAACCCGTTCTGGCATAGGCCGTGGTGACGTAAAGATCGCCGTAGCCTTCGCCGCCGAACATGGGCGCGGAGGTTTGTGTGGCCGGGAAGCTGATGCGTCGTTCTTCTTTGCCGTCCGGGTCGAATCGGATCACGCAGCTTCCACCCCAGTTGGCTGACCAGACGTGGCCCTGGGCATCGACCGTCATACCGTCCGGGATGCCGTCGACCGAGGTAAGTTTGACGTATTCACGCTTATTGGAGAGTGCGCCGGTCTCGGGGTTGTGGTCGTAGGCGAAGATGGTCCGAAGCAGCGAGTCGGTGTGATAAAAGGTCCGTGTGTCTGAGGAGAAGCCCATGCCATTGGAGATACCGACGTTTTCGGCGATGGTCTCTACTCGACCGTCTGGCTCAAACCGGAACAGGTAGCCGGGCTTGTCGTCCCAGTACGCGCCGCCATAGAACTCACCACGTGGCCCGGCGAAGCAGTCGTTGAAGGCGTAAACAGGTCCATGGTGGAGCCACTGGAAGTCGTCGTCAGAGCGCCAGAGCATGACGCCCTCCCACGTACCGAAAACCAGCCCACCCTGCTTGTTGACTGATATACCGCCGACGTACTTGCCGTGATGCACTAGGTCGTTGTCCCCGGTCTCGGGGTCGTACTTGAAGACGCGACCTGTTCGGATGTCGGTCCAGTAGAGGACGCCCACGTGCGGGTCCCAGCAGGGGCCTTCGCCAACAAGTGCGTTCTCGGCTGCGAGCATTTTGATGTTGTAGTCAGGCATTACTTCCGACTCTTATTTCCAGATTGAAAATCTGCCCATATCTTGACTGCTAGTTGCCATGCTTTGTCCGGAGACGTAGCTCCTGCACCATTTCTCACAGCGCGCTGTAACCGTGGTCCCTCGACGCGGAACAGTACGTCACCTTTGTTGGACCAATATAGAAATAGACTCACGACGCCTTTCGCTGACCCTAGCAGTTGAAAACCAAATGAATCGACATGTTCGTGCTAGTTTTCAGGATGCTGGGCTGGCACTTTAACGAACTCGTTCTCATTTGCGGACACCCGTAAGGTACCGAAATTTTCATAGTCAATTACTTGGCGATTCACTCCATCGGCCATCGACTGTATGCTTCCGATAGGCCATCCTTTATTTGCCATTTCGTCCTCCTCGTCTGCTAGTTATTAACTACTCCGCCAGCGCACCCAGTATCCGATCCAGCACGGCTTTCGTGTCGTTAGACCAGCGAAGTACGATCACTATGTCACGCTCTGGCTCGATGAACACCAGATTCCCGCCGGCTCCGCGCGCTGCGAAGCTTTTCGGTGATCCGAGGTCGCAGATCGATCCCTCGTGATTCAACCACCACAGGTAGCCGTACTCGGGCTTGATCGGACAGGGTTCTGTCATGGCGTCGATCCACGCTTCGGAGACGATCTGGTTGTCGCCCCATCGGCCACGACGCGAATAGAGGAGGCCGAATCGTGCGTGGTCGTAGGTGTCGATCCACAGTCCTCCGCCCCAGTGGGCGCCACCCGATACCGACTCCACCTGCTCGCCGTTTAGATCGACTTTAGAGGTCTCGTAGCCGTGCCATTGCCAGCCGTCTGATGCACCTATCGGGTCCATGAAATTGCGTTTCAGAACTGCCGGAAGCGACTCCTCGTAGAGTCGTAGCAGCGAGAGCGCCGTCCGGTTCACCCGGACGTCGTTGTACTCCCAGTACGTGCCGGACTCTTGTCGCGGCAGTGGACCGTCGTCGTGGCCCGCGTCCATCTGAGCGCCGGTGCTGATGATTCGGCCGCGGTCGATCATGTCCGGGAGACCGAACAGCTCGCCTTCCCATTCGTTCGTCTGTTGCAGAAGGTGTCGCCAGGTGATCTGTGAGTTGTGGTCCGAGCTGAAACCGCCATCGTCGATGTAACCGGCGACCCGGTCGTTCATGTTGTTAATCAGGCCGCGGTCGACCGCCTGTCCGGTCAGCGTGGAGATGTAGCTTTTGGTGCAACTGAACGTGATCTCGACGCTGGAAGGGTAGCCGTACTCCCCGACGATGTAACCACCACGGATTACCAGACCGGCCGGGGTGCTGCGCTCTTTCAGCGGGCCTAGTGCGCGGTCATTCGGATGCTTCTCACCCTTCGGAGCGCGGTCGTGAAGATCCCTCGGCCATTCGATTTCTGTGGCCTCAGCGAACTTGAGTGCTTCCGATAATGCCGCCGGGTCGAATCCAAGCGTGCCGGGATCGCGCCGTTCCCACTCGCCTTTTGGCGGGGTGTAGCGGAGTGCCGGTGTAGATGAGGTGCTCATTCGATTCTCCTATTTCGAGATGCCCGCACGTTGCCGTTGGCGTCGGGACGACGGGCGTGCCGTTGCCGGGATTATCGCTGAAGGTCAGGGCGTTGCGCGTGGCTGTTTACTGGGATCTCGGTCCGAGGTATGACTGTTGTTTGCCGTCCCTGGTTGGAAAGTGTTGTCGGCAGAGATTAACCACCCCCTAACCTCCTCCTACGTTTCCTAGGCGCTGCAATTTCGGCTGATCTCCTAAACCGATCCGTCGATCACCACGTCCAGTAGCGCTGGTTTTCCGGATGCGAAGGCTCGTTTCAGCGCCGGACCTATCTCTGTTGGGTCGGTTATTCGCTCTGCGTGAACGCCCATTCCCTGTGCGATTACCGAGAGATCGAATGGGGTGGGGAAGTCCATGAAGAGGTAGTTGCTGCCCGGCTCCGGTTCTTTGATGACGTCTCGCTTGTAGATGTCCATGTTGGTCTTGAGAACCCGGTAGGCGCCGTTGTCCAGCACGACCACAACTCCCGGGATGTTGTCGTTGGCGGCTGACCACAGTCCCTGGATGGTCATCATCGCTCCACCATCACCAAGTATTCCAACGACGGGACGATCTGGATTGGCCAGCTTGGTCCCAAAGGTTGCGCCGAGCCCCCATCCGATCGACCCGCTCTTTTTGGACACGAGTTCGTCCGGTGCCAGCGACTGCATGTAGTGGTTGAAGGACAGTCGGTGGCTGGATGAATCGTCCACCACGATGGTCCGCGGTGGGAGGGCGTCAGCTATTTCAGAGAGCGCACGGTCGGGCGACATCGGGACGTTGTGCCACTTCGCTTTTGCGGCTTCCGCGTATCGCTCACGTGCTTCCGTTCGGACACTGGAGATCTGTTGGGTGCGTTTAGCGGCGGCGGCGCGGGCCTCGTCCGTCATGCTTGATTCTAGCGCGTCCGCCAGTTGCGACATGGCTAGCTTCGGGTTTGCCATGATGCCGATATCTGTCGGCTCAGACTTGCCCACCGCGCCCGGTCGCTGGTCGATGTGGATCACGGTGGCCGACTCCGGCATTAGGACGTCGGAGAAGTAGAAGAGATCGGCGAACACCTCTGCGCCTACGGCGAGCAGAGCGTCGGCGTCGTCGAGAAGCTGTCTGTGTTCTCGACGGCGTGTGGCGAGTGCACCCATGTACTGCGGATGGTTTGTCGGGAAGCTGACCTCGGAGCCGCGGGTCGTGTATACCGGCAACCCTAGGAGCTCTGCGATGCGCACGGCTTCGGCAACACCATCGGATTTGGCGACGCGGTTGCCCAGCAGCATCAGCGCGCGCTTGGAGTTTGCGAGTACGTCCGTGATGCGGGCGAGCGCGGCGGGGTCTGGTGCGCTGGACGTGAACATCGGCTTAGACGGGACGATGTTCATCTCCGCCTCGCCGTCCAGCGCATTCCCGGCCAGACCCACGTACACGGGCCCTTTTGGCTCGCTGTTTGCCTCGTTGAACGCACGTCGTATCACGCTCGGCATCTGGTCCGGGTGCGTTACTTCGACGGCCCACTTCGTGACCGGGCGTACAAGCGTCGGCAGGTCGGCCCGAAACTCGGCCAGCTTGCGGGTGTCGTAGTTGCCGGAGATCACCACCATCGGCGTGCCGTCGTTCAGGGCGTCGATCATCAGGCTGATGCCGTTGGCGAGGCCGGAGTCTATGTGTAGCTGGACAAATGCGGCCTTGTTGGTGGCGCGCGCGTACCCATCAGCCATCCCGACTGCGACGCCTTCTTGCAGTGTCAGGATGTACCGAAGATCGGGGTAATCCTCCAGCGCGTCCAGGAAGGGAGATTCACTGGTGCCGGGGTTGCCGAAGATGTGTGTGACGCCCTCGGCCCGGAGCATTTCGAGCAGGGCTTTCTTGCCGGTCATTTTTGTTGACATAGTTGCGGATGATAACCCCGGGAACCTTGTGCGGGTCGGCTAGCGGTGCCAAAAATGTCTGAACACGAAACTGCGCGCAGGTTCGATGACTAGAAGGCTGTTGAATCCCTCGGGGTTTCATATCTCTGATCCATGACCCACCCGGGCATGACCTCGCGATCCGTACTTGGGTCAGGGCGTGTATCAGGCCACTCCGGACAGGAACTCCAACAGAATCTTGTTGAACGTTGCCGGGTCCTCCATGTTGGACATGTGACCAACTCCGGGTATGACGACTTTGCGTGCGCCTGAGATTCCTTCCGCCATCACGTCACCCATGGCGTGAAAGTCGATGAGATCGTGCTCGCCGACAATCACCAGGGTCGGCGAGTTGATAACGCCAAGGGAGTTTACGGTTGGCGTGTCGCGCCCGGCGCCCTTCGCACCGCTGGTCCAGTGCCAACCGGAGTAATCACCGATGATCTCTCCTAACGCGGGAGCGCACGCCGGATTGTTCATCGCCGGTACTAGGAGTTCGTCCTCCAGCCATAGCTTGAGCGCGGCTTCGATCCCGACCTCGTTTGCCAACCCCGCCGCGACACCCATCCGTTGCGGGAAGTCGGTGACCCAGTCGACGCCTCCAAGTGGGGCGTCGACCGGGACCAACGAGAGAATTTTTGAGGGGTGTTCGACGGCGAAATCGACCACGATAGCTCCCCCCATGGAGAGACCGACCAAGTGCGCTTTCTCTGTGCCAAGCGCATCCATGAGGCCCAGCAAGTCGTCCGGGTAGGAGTATGGCGTCGTTGGGGCGTCTGACGACTTCCCGAAGCCACGAACGTCGTAACGGATCACCCGGTAATCCTCGGATAGCATGGCGAACTGGTCGTCCCACATTCGGCGGTCCAACGAGAAGCCGTGGACCAGTATCAAGGGCGTTCCTGATCCGGAGATCTCGTAGTACAGCTTTGTGTCGTTGACGTCTACGTAGCCGGATTCGTAATCGGGCATGGCGGCAGTCATGCGTTACCTGAGCCTTTCGGTTGTGGTCGTTTAGGGCCGTATGATCTATGCGTCCGACAGGCGGAAGGGTTCCGCTGCGGTGGAGCCCTCAGGGAGGCCGGACGGCAGGCGCACGTCCAGCACGTACGGTCGTTTTTCATCTTCAACAATGGCCAGGGCGCGCGCGATTGTGCCGGACACTTCCGCCTCGTCATCCACACGCTCACCATCAAGTCCGTATGCGCGGGCCAGTCCTAACGGGTCGATGCCCTCAAGCCCGACACCGGCAAACGTGCCGGTCTCCGTCATGACCCCGCCTGTGGCTGCAAATATCCTGGAAACGATGCCGTAGGCGGCGTTATTCGGGATTATGTAGAGCACGGGAATGCCATGTGCGACGGCGGTCCAGAAGACGTTATCGGAGTAGTAGACGGAGCCGTCACCAACCAGGCCGATCACCGGCGTGTCGGGTGCTGCGACCTTTGCGCCGGCGGCTGCGCCCATGCCCCAGCCCTCGGACTCACCGGGGCGCCTGAGATGCGTGTTCACCCCGCCGCCCTGTACCTCGGCCATGCACTCGAGCTGTATGGCGAACTGCTCAGATGTGATGATGCCGCCGCCGATCCGCGCAAGTTCTTCTTCGATGGCGTCCAGCAGCACGAGCGGTCGCACTCGTCCCGGCACGATGTGGTCGTCGCCGGGTTGAAGATCAGCACGGCGGGCGGCTCTCAGCGCTGCCGCTTGGCTCAGCACCGTCTTTCGACGATCTGCATACTCGTCTTCGCCGCCATCGATTGCGTTGCGAGATATCTCCAGCAACCGACTTATGGCCTTGTTCTCGTCGGCCACGATTCCGTTGTCCAGTGACGGGAAGTTCTGGAGGTAATTGATGTCGGAGCCGATGGCGAATACTTTGTTCACCGATTTCAGGGTGGCGTAGTCGCCGGGAGTTCCGGCTCCTGTGTGCCGGACGCCGATGGCGAAGATGCAGTCAGGCTTCACGGTCGCTGCCGCTGGCCCAAAAGGACCGCAGTGCAACTGGTGCGCCATCGACATGCCGACGAGGTCCGGGGATGCAACGCCCACCGCTGCGCCAAAGTGTTCCGCAAGCGCCGTGACGGCCGCTGTTGCGCCGCTTTTTGCGATACCGTCGCCGATGTACAGCATTGGTCGTTCGGCGGCGTCGAGGGCGGCTGCGATCTCTATCAGGTCGGAGTCGTCGGCGTGCCCGGCCCGGATGGGCGGCGCTTTGGATGCGACGATGTCCACAGTTACGGGTCCGGCGTCCAGTAGTCGGTCGTACACGGCGAGGTGTACCGGACCGGTGGGGGCAGCAGTAGCCACCTTGATGGCGCGCTCGATCGCCTCGGGCAGGCCTTCGGGTTCGATGATGGACCAGCCGGCTTTGGTGAACGGGGCCGACAGGTGGGTCGGCCCGAAGTCGTGGTCAATGTTCAGCATTACCGAATCGGCAAAGCTGCCTGTGTCGCCGTGGAATGAGATCACCACAACAGGAAGGCCGCCGTTCCAGGCATTGAAGAGCTGTCCGAGCGACTGCGCGAGTCCTGCGCCCAGGTGGACCACCATCACCGCCGGGTCGCCCTGTACCTGTGCGTAACCGCCGGCCATCGCAGCCACCGGGCCTTCATGCAGGGCCAGGATGCCATTCACGTCCGGGTTGACGTGGAGGGCGTCGAAGAACATAGCTTCACGTGAGCCGGAGTTGTAGAACACGTACTTCACGCCGGACGCAGCGAGTTGCTCAACCATCACCTGGGATGGGTTGCCGGTGAACTTACGGGTCGACATGTTTGTGGGCCTCCTGTCGGTCTAACTGTGTTAAGGCGGGTGCTTGTTGGTGGGCAGCAGAAGCGAGATGGTTCGGGCGTGTTGCTAACAGATTTTTGCTCCGGTCCAGGTGAATGTGCCGAGGTGTTCAGGTCCTGGATAGCCGCGTTCACGGTCTTTCCAGACCCTGTCCCAGACACCGTGTTGCGGGAACATTGGGCGTTCAAGAACTTCGGCGCGCTCTACGAACCACTTTGCCTCTTCCGAGGTCATGCCGCTTCGGTCGTCTAACGAACCGCCGATAGCGGTCGCTTCAAAGTACATGTGAGGGCGGATGATGTTGCCGTCGACTACGTGGCATATATATCGAAATACACCCGGTTCTATGATTAGCTCGGTTTCTTCACGCATCTCACGTATGAGGCAATCGTGTAACGATTCCCCGGGTTCGCTGCCGCCTCCGGGGATTTGCCAGTGGTCGCCGTCTTCCGGGGGATTGAACCGGACCATCAGCATCGAATACGAATACGAGTCCGCTGCAGCGCTGCGGCCCTATTTCGAAGCTGTTGTTGGTCAACGTGGTTCCTCTCACGCCGGGATGATAGGTGATATTGGCGTGAGAGGGGGGGCGGCTTGTCTGGGCCCGCTTGATAGAGGACTTAGGTGTTCGCAGGTAGCACGAGCTTCAAGCGAATTGTCATTCTGAGGAGCTTGCGACGAAGAATCTCGCCGTCGGAAATCGTTTGCGCGTCTGGTCAGCTTGACGACGGTGATCTGCGAGATCCTTCGCTCCACTCAGGTTGCCTTTTGGTTGGACGGCCCGTTGCGAAACCGGAGAATCCTGCGGACTCCTGGCGCTTCACCATAGCCGGTTGGTCAAATACCTCTACCGGCGGTAGCTCTCCCCCAAACTTCTCGATCTGCACCAGCGTTGTGTGGGAGATCGGTCCTTGAGCAAGGCGCGAGGTGCCTCTGTCCAGCGTCAGTACGTTGGGGTTGCCGTGGCGGTCTAGCCCTCCGGGCGTAACCGGGTCGTACCAGGCTCCCGTCGACAGGTTCACCACTCCGGGCCGAATGCCATCGCTGAGTCTGACACCGGCAAGGCACTGGCCTCGGTCGTTGAACACACGCACCACATCGCCGTCTTTGATCCCTCGTGATGCTGCGTCGACGGGATTGACGGTTATCGGCTCACGCCCCTGCACCTTGCTTGCCACGCTCACCGAGCCGGGATCGTGCTGGCTGTGCAACCGGGTGGTTGGCTGGTTCGAGATCAGGTGGATCGGGAATGAGTTGCTGCGCTCCGACCCCAGCCATTCAACGGGCTCCAGCCATGTGGGGTGACCCGGGCAGTCGTCGTAGTTAAAACTGTCGATAGTCTCAGAGAATATCTCGATCTTGCCCGACGGCGTCTTGAGCGGGTTATTAACCGGGTCGTTTCGGAACTCGGACAGGTGAACCCGGTCAAACTCCCCGGTCGGCAGCTCCAGCTCGCCGTCCTTCCAGAAGTCATCGAACTCGGGAATATCGATGTCTTCTCGTCGTTTAAGTTGTTCACGGAATCCGCCGTAAAGATGACGCAGCCAGTCGTCTTCGGTTCGACCCTCGGTGAACGCGTCATCCACGCCCATTTGCGCCGCTATCCCGGCGAATATGTCGTAATCGCTTCGCGCCTGACCAACCGGCGGGATCGCCTGCTGCATCGGGAATATAAAGGTGTCTTCCGGCGCGCGCCCGATGTCGTTCCGCTCTAACGAAGTGGTGGCGGGTAGGACGATGTCGGAGTGCCGGGCCGTGGCGGTCCAAAACGACTCGTTGAGGATGATCGTCTCGGGCTTTTGCCATGCCACCGCCATGCGATTCAGGTCCTGGTGATGGTGGAACGGGTTGCCTCCGCACCAGTAGATCAAGCGTGCGTCCGGGTAGGTAAGGCGGCTGCCGTTGTAGTCGAACTCCTCGCCGGGTTTTTCCAGCATCTCCGTGATTCGGGAGACCGGTATGAAGCCCCGAACAGGGTTGGTCCCCTGTGGGAAGGTCAGGCCGGAGACGCGTCTTGCTTCTCTGCCGGTGCGCCCGAAAGCGCCGTATCCGTAGCCAACTCCGCCGCCCGGTAGGCCGATCTGGCCGAGCATCGCCGCCAGGGTCGCTGCCATCCAGTAGGGCTGCTCGCCGTGGTCACCGCGTTGTAGCGAGTAGGCGACCGTGACGAGCGTGCGTTTGGACGCCATACGTCGTGCGAGTTCACGGATCTTGTCCGCCGGGATGCCGCATATCGCAGCAGCCCAGTCAGCGTCTTTTGGCTGGCCGTCTGACTGGCCAAGGAGGTATGTCTCAAAACGGTCGTATCCGTGGCAGTGGGTCTCGAGAAAGCTCCGGTCGGCGAGTTCTTCCACGGCCAGCGTGTGGGCCAGTCCCAGCATGAGCGCCGTGTCCGAGTTCGGCCTCGGGGCCAGCCATTCGGCATCCAGATTTTCGGCGGCGTCTTCTCGTAGCGGGCTGATGTTGACGAACTCTACGCCGTTCAATTTGCAACGATTTAGCCAGTGCTGCGCCGTGTGTTTGCCCGCACCGCCGGCGCTGATCTGCGTGTTCTTGGGCGGCATTCCACCGAACATGACGATTAGCCCGGTGTGCTCCGCAATCACGGGCCACACGGTTTGCTCCTGCGTGAACAGCATGTGGCCGATCCCGAAGACGTGCGGGACTATGACCTCGCTGGCGGCGGAACTGTAGGTATTGCTGGAGGCTGTGTAGCCGCCGATGGTGTTGAGGAAGCGGTGGATCTGGCTCAGTGCGTGATGGAACCGGCCTGCCGACGCCCAGCCGTAAGAGCCGCCGTATATGGCCTTGTTCCCGTGGGTGTGTATAACCCGGGTGAGTTCGTTTCCGACCAGCTCGAACGCCCGCTCCCAACTGACAGGAACGAAGGGCTCGCTCCCACGACCGCCACGATTCGCCTGGGGACCGTGTTCCAGCCAGCCGCTTCGGACCATGGGCTGTGTGATCCGGGATTTGTGGTGGACCGCGCTCGGGATCGACTGGCCGATGGGAGATGGATCGGGATCGTCAGCCCACGGATGCGCCGCGACTATCTGGCCGTCTTCTACGTCGACGTCATAAACGCCCCAGTGCATGGACATGCGTGTGCGCTTCTTGAGCGGTCCGGTCAAAGCAGGCTCCCGGCTGGTGGATTACAGAACCGACACATTATGCCGGTAGGATCACAAGGAAGTGAACGTCGAAAGTGTGTCGGCGCGGGATCAGGCCCTGAGAATTTCCCGTCGAGCCAGTATTCGTTCGACCAGGGGCTGCATGCCCATTTCGCGGGCGGGCGCAAGTGCTTTATCGTGAAGGCTCGTAGCCTTCTCGCTGTCACTCTCGGCATCGCGATCCAACAGTATCTGGGCATAGTCAGATTGCGTCCAGGCCAGTTAGAGCCGGAACTCGCCTTTACGACAAAGCATCCATAGATGCCTCAAAATGCTCACCGCATCATCGTGTCGGCCAAGCGCTGCGGTGAACATTCCCATGTGTCTGTCGTACGGCACCAAAGCTACGTCTGTGATGATCCCGGCGTGAGGCAATAGCTTTCCGTACACTCGCTCGATCTCTTTCAGGTCACCGTCTGATCGACCGCGAGATAGGTAAGACACCCGACACCGAGCTTTTGTGCGCATGACCGTTGAAGTCGGCACGTGTGCATCCACAGGCGCTAACGGCCTTGTGGATCGGGTTCCGTCATTCCCGCCTGGTGCGGGAACGACGGTTAAATAGACCACACTCCGGGGGACTAACCTCCGACGGCGCTTGCCACCATGTCGCCGAACTGGACCGTGCCGATGCACTTGTCGCCTTCGTCAGCGATGTCACGCGTTCGGAATCCTTCAGACATGACTGCGTCGATGGCTTTTTCGATGGCGTCTGCCTCTTCGTGAAGGCCAAACGACCACCGAAGCATAAATGCACTGCTGATGAGTGATGCGACCGGGTTGGC
>Ga0302135_10002459_pt1 | contig 11093 bp, 5 predicted proteins | sample CBN3_surface_MG_FD_203119 | JGI IMG/M metagenome (GOLD analysis project Ga0302135, IMG submission 203119) | Marine microbial communities from Western Arctic Ocean, Canada - CBN3_32.1 | ecosystem: Environmental > Aquatic > Marine > Oceanic | place: Canada: Western Arctic Ocean | collected 2017-09-15 | reverse complement strand
CCCGATGGCCACCCTTGTGGCGGTGCTGTACGCGTTCAATGAGCTCGCCGCGCACAACGAGTTCACGGCCATGAAGGCCGGCGGTATACGCCCCCAGCGTCTCCTCATTCCTCTCCTCGGAGTCGGGTTCATCCTGGCTGAGGTGATGTTCATCTTCAACGATCAGGTGCTCCCCGAGGCCAACCATCGCTTGAAGGACCTGCTGGTCGATCTGGGTCGGAAGTCCCCCACCTTTGAGCTCCGAGAACAGGTTGTGAATCAGATCCAGACGTCAGACGACCTGAACCCCGTGTTCCTCACCGCGAGTCGCATCGACAACGTCCGCAACCAACTGCAACAGGTGGTAATCTACGACTCTGAAACCTCGGGAGGTCACCGTACAACTTACGCCGACTCGGGCAGCATGGCATTCAACCCAGCACGCACGGACCTGTTCTTGACCCTACACGAAGGGGTGGTGCTGGAGACTGACCCGGGCCGCCCAGGTGCGTTTCGGCAGTTCTATTTCACCAAGCAGGTAGTGCCTTTGAGAGGCGTGGGAAACGAGCTGGAGCGTCGGGTGGCCGGAGGTGATAGGAGCGATCGAGAGATGACGACAGGGATGCTCCAAGACCGCGTCGACGAGCGCAGGAGCGAGCTGGAGGACGTGAGGCGCCAGGGCCAATTCCAAGCCCGGGCCGCGGTGCATGAAGCCCTCGGGCACACGGCTGAACAAAACGCCATCCTGCTCCCGCAGTCCATGGCCGCGATCGAAGACCCGAAATTGGACAGGGTGATCGAGCAGGCAGCTTCCAACGCACGCACTGCGACATTCCGCGCCCAGGCCATAGAGGCATCGATCAGCCGGTACCAGGTCGAAATTCATAAGAAGTATGCACTGTCGTTTGCGTGCGTAGTGTTCGTGCTGCTGGGCGCACCCCTGGCGGTGATGTTTCCGCGGGGCGGCTTGGGGCTCGTGATCGCGGCCTCCTCAGGAATCTTCGCAGTCTCCTGGGCAGGGTTGATCGGGGGGGAGACCCTGGCCGAGCGTGGGATCGCGACGCCGTTGGTGGCCATGTGGGCGCCCAATATGATATTTTTGTTGATGGGTTTGTGGCTTGCGAGTAGGATGGGGCAAGAGACAGCCACCATGCGGGACGGCGGGTGGAACAACCTACTCTGGGCCACGCGTGCTCGCGTCACGAGGGGCATGAAGCGCTTCACACGTGAGCGAGGACCCGCCTGATGCGGATCCTTGACCGTCTCGTGGCAGCGACTTTTTTCCGCCTCTTTGTCCTTTCCATCATCGCGACCCCGCCGCTCTTCATCCTGGGCGATCTTACCGAGAATTTGGACCGACACCTCGACCGGGGTCTAACGGGAGCCCAGGTGGCGTTGGCCTATATGTGGACGCTGCCTCTCTACATCCAGTGGTCGTTCCCGATCGCCGCATTGGTTGCCGCGGTGTTCACGATCCACAACATGACCCTTCACCATGAGGTGGTAGCCGCCAAGGCCGGCGGCATCAGCTTCCATAGGCTCATCCTACCGGTCCTGGTGGGAGGAGGGGTACTCATGTTCGCTGCTCTCGGCCTGTCCGCGCTCGCTCCGCGGGCATACCGGAGAGCTAACGACATCCTCCAAAACCAGCCTTCCCGCTCATGGCGCACAGACTTCGTCTTCCAGACCGACGACGGCTTGTCCCTGGCCGTGAAACGTATGACGCTGGACGACGATCGCATGAGTGGGCTGGTGGCAATACGGAGGGGAAACGACGGACGTCCACGGTTGCATGTCGAGGCCGAGGCCGCCGACTACACAGAGGGAGGGGGCTGGATGTTCCAACGGGGTGACCTGAGGCTGATCGAGGCCCCTGGCACACTCCGCTCCTTCCGCTTCAATCAGTTGCGCATCGCCGGGCTAAACGAGAGCCCGGTCGATCTCCTGGAAGAACCGCGGGAAGAGGAAGAGATGACTTACCGCGATCTGGGCAGGCTCTCCCGTGTGATTGAGCAGTCGGGAGGGAACGCGAACAAGCTTCTCGTGAAAAGAGAACAGAAAATCGCGCTACCGGTTGCCACGCTGATCATCATCCTCTTCGGCACCCCTCTCGCAACCAGCGCCAAGCGTGGCGGAAGCGCCTACGGAATCGGGGTGTCCCTGGGCTCGACCATGCTATACCTCCTCCTCCTCAAGATCTCTGCGGGTTTCGGCGCTGGGAACGCACTTCCACCGCTGTGGGCTGCGTGGTTGCCAAACATCATATTCCTCGTGGTCGGGGTGGTGCTCCTCAGGCGCGTGCGCACCTAAGGACAACGCGGTAACGGGCCACTTATCCATCCGCTCGGCCCATGCTCGTGAGAGCGCGCGCGAATCCATCTGCCAACTCCCCTGACGCCACCTCCTCCACCGGACCGCGCAGCACCACGTCTAGATCCTTGCTCACCAACACGCGGAAGCTCCCCCCCTCCATGCGCACCTCCACCTCACTTGGGTCAAGCCGCCCAGACGTGACCGCAGCCACCGCGCTCGCGCACGCACTCGTGCCCGAGGTGGTGGTCAGTCCCACCCCGCGCTCCCAAATCAGAATGTCGATTGTGCGCGGCGGCGTGACCCGGACGAGTTGGACGTTCGCGCCGTGGGCGAAAGCGCGATGGGTGGAGAGTCCAGGCCCGAGGCGGAGCAAGGCCGCAGCATCGAAAGGCCCACCGAGCGCATCTACGAACACCACCGCGTGAGGATTGCCGACCGACACCGGCACCAGCGAGACTCGGCCAGCGTCAGGATGTACGAGCCTCCCCTGTTCGTCCAGCGCTATAGGATCGAGCGCGACACCCTCGGGACCCACGCGGGCGCGCCCCATATCGACCTCGACGTCGTAGCAACCGTCAGTGCTTCTGGAATGGACCTGCATGCGGATCCGGTCACCTCCGCATTCCACCTCGAAGGAATCCTTTCCCACCCTCCCTCGGTGGTACAGATAGGCTGCCAGAACGCGTAGGCCATTGCCACTCCGCTCGAACTCTGAGCCGTCGGGATTGAACATGCGGAGGACGAAGGGCTCGGTAGCACGGTCAAGGACAACCACGAGGCCGTCCCCACCCACCCCCTCATGGCGGTGGCATAGGCGGGCCACCGCCTCGGGCGTGGCTCGCCATCCGTCTCCTTCCTCGAAGACCAGGTAATCGTTGCCCAGCCCGTGCGCCTTGTACCAGCTGCGTCCAACCGCTGGACGCGCTCCATAGTCCTTAGCCATGAACCCTCTGCCGAAATCGCTGACTCGCTCTACCCACTGGAAGCGTATGGCCTGACTGGCGCAACCTCCAGCCCCTCGAGTCCTCGAGGTGCTGGATCCCCCTTGGAATACGGAGCAGCCTTTCCTATCATTTACAACCGACAATTCGGAGTTTGGGGTGATTTGCAGCGTATTGCGGCCCTGCGGAGATCCTTTAGTGGACCCGCGAAATTGCTAAAATGCCACCGCTCCGGGACTATGTGCCGGAGCCTTTTTTATTGGCGGTGCCCACGTGACCGAGAAAGCAGCAACCGGCCTGAAGCCGGCCCTCCCATCCGCTTGGCGGGACACCCCTGCCATCGACCGGATCGCCCGGCTCCGCGAAGAGCTGGCCCAACGAGTGTTGATCCTCGACGGCGGCATGGGCACGATGATCCAGTCGTACCGCCTTAGCGAAGAAGACTACCGAGGGGAGCGCTTCGCGGATCACCCCCACTCGCTCATGGGCGCGGGCGATCTACTCGCACTCACGCGCCCGGATGTGCTCTCGGAGATCCACCGCGCGTACCTAGAGGTGGGCGCGGACATCATCGAAACGAACACCTTCGTGGCGACCCGCATCTCCCTTGCTGACTATGGTCTCCAGGGCGAGGCCCAGGAGATCAACCGAGCAGCGGCAACTCTGGCACGCCGCGCCGCCGACGACGTGGCTGAGAAAACAGGACGGCCACGGTGGGTGGCCGGCGCTATCGGGCCCACCAACCGTACCGCTTCGATCTCGCCGGACGTGAACGATCCGGGCGGTAGGAACGTAACGTTCGACGAGCTGGTCGAGGCGTACCGGGAGCAAGCCACCGGCCTGCTCGAAGGCGGCGCTGACGTGCTGTTCGTGGAGACGGTGTTCGACACGCTCAACGCCAAAGCCGCGCTCTACGCGTTGACCATGCTACTTGCCGATCGAGGGTTCCAGACGCCGGTGATGGTGAGCGGGACGATCACCGACCTGTCGGGACGCACCCTCACCGGTCAGACGCCAGAGGCCTTCTGGTACTCAATGCGGCATGGCGTTGCCGCAGCATTCCCGGGCGGCCATCCGCCCTGGCAGGTGCACACCGAATCAGACTCAGGCCTATTCTCCGTGGGACTCAACTGCGCGCTCGGCGCCCGGCAGCTCCGACCATACCTGGTGGAAATCTCCGCCCTGGCGGACGTGTGGGTCACTTGCCACCCCAACGCCGGTCTGCCAAACGAACTCGGGGGCTACGACGAAAGCCCAGAGGCTATGGCGGCAGCGGCGCGCGAGTTCGTCGAAGCCGGACTCGTGAACATCATCGGCGGCTGTTGCGGGACCACCCCTGCACACATCGCGGCCATGGCGGCGGCAGTGGCCGGCCTGCCTCCACGCGGGGTGCCCCGATTGCCCCCACGCACCCGGCTCTCGGGCTTGGAGCCGCTCTTGATAGGACCAGACTCGTTGTTCGTGAACGTGGGCGAGCGTACCAACGTGACGGGGTCCGCCCGCTTCAGGAGACTCATCCACGAGGGGGACTTGGGCACGGCCGTGGCTGTGGCACGCCAGCAGGTGGACGGGGGGGCACAGATCGTCGACGTAAACATGGACGAGGGCTTGCTCGACTCAGTCCAGGCGATGCGCACATACCTGAACCTGATCGCTGCGGAGCCCGACGTGAGCCGGGTGCCAGTGATGGTCGATTCCTCGCGATGGGAGGTCATAGAGGCAGGACTTCGATGCTTGCAGGGCAAAGGCGTGGTGAACTCGATCTCACTCAAAGAGGGCGAGGGAGAGTTCCGACACATCGCGCACGAGGTGCGCGCCCTGGGCGCTGCGGTCGTAGTCATGGCGTTCGACGAGGACGGGCAAGCCGACACCGTCGAGCGGCGCCTGGCGGTGCTGGAGCGCGCTCACCGGATCTTGGTGGATGAGTTGGGCTTCCCCCAAGAAGACATAATCTTCGATCCCAACGTCTTCGCGGTCGCCACTGGAATAGAAGAGCACGAACGCTACGCGATTGATTTCATCGAGACCACGGGAAAGCTCAAGGAACGGTTTCCCCACGCACTGGTGAGTGGGGGGTTGAGCAACCTGTCGTTCTCGTTCCGCGGCAGCCCCGCAGTCCGCGAGGCCATGCACTCGGCCTTCCTCTATCATGCGATCAAGGTCGGCATGGACATGGCGATCGTGAACGCGGGCGCACTCTCCGTCTACGACGATATTCCACCTGAACTGCGCGACGCCGTGGAGGACGTGCTCTTCGCCCGCCGCGCCAACGCTACCGAGCGGCTGACGAGCATCGCCGCGGCCCTTCAGGGGCGGGAAAACCGGAAGCAGGAGGATCGCGCATGGCGCGATGCGCCGGTACGCGAGCGCCTCACGCACGCCCTCGTCCAGGGTATCGACGAGTTCATCACGGACGACACCGAGGAGGAGCGCCAGGCTTCGACACAGGCGCTCGACGTGATCGAAGGTCCGCTCATGGACGGGATGAATATCGTCGGGGACCTGTTCGGCGCCGGCCGGATGTTCCTCCCTCAGGTGGTCAAAAGCGCACGCGTGATGAAGAAGGCGGTCACTCATCTGACTCCCTATCTGGAAGCCGAAAAAGCCGACATGGGAGCGCACTCGGCTGGACGCATCCTGATGGCTACCGTGAAGGGCGACGTCCACGATATCGGCAAAAATATCGTCGGCGTGGTACTTCAGTGTAATGGTTATGAGGTGGTGGACCTCGGGGTTATGGTCCCGGTCGAGCGCATCCTGAAAGAAGCCGCTGAGCAATCGGTCGATGCGATCGGACTTTCGGGACTGATCACGCCATCCCTGGATCATATGGTCCATGTGGCGAAGGAGATGGAGCGCTGTGGGCTCCATCTCCCCTTGCTCATCGGTGGCGCGACGACCTCCAAAACCCACACTGCCGTGCGCATCGAACCCGAGTACTCGGGCGCGGTCGTTCACGTACTAGACGCATCCCGCAGCGTGGGTGTCGCCCAGAAGCTCCTAGACGAGCGCCGCCGTGCCGGTTTCCAGGATGAAGTGCGGGAGGAATATCGCGAGATCCGCGAGCGTTATGCCGCCCGCAGGGACCAGGCACGGCTCCTCCCCTTCGAAGAAGCGGTGCGCCGGAGCCTGCACTTGGACTGGGAAACGTATCGACCACCGGTACCGAAACGACCCGGCATCCATGTGTTCGACGACATCGACCTCGAAGAGCTGCGCCCCTTCATCGACTGGACCCCCCTCTTCCAAGCATGGGAGATGCGCGGCAAGTACCCGGCCTTGCTCGAAGACCCCGTGGTGGGAGAGCAGGCTCGGATCTTGATCGCAGATGCTCACAAGCTCTTGGATCGAATGATCGCCGAGAAGCGCGTGCGTGCGCGCGCCGTAGTGGGACTCTTCCCCGCCGGTGCCGTGGGGCCCGCAGAGGTGGCGGTGTGGAGCTCCGAAACGGCGCGCGACCAGCGCCTGGAAAGCTTCTACTTCCTGCGCCAGCAGTTCGACAAGCCGGGACGCCCAAACCTGTCCCTCGCTGACTTCGTGGCGCCCGTGGAGACCGGTATGGAGGACTGGATCGGAGCGTTCGCGGTCACCGCTGGAGAGGGCCTCGATATGTTCGTCGCTGAGCTGGCCGCACAGAACGACGACTACAGCTCGATCATGGTGCAGGCGTTAGCGGATCGATTGGCCGAGGCGCTCGCTGAACGCATGCACTGGGTGGTACGATCCGACCTGTGGGGATACGCACCGGGAGAGCGGATGGACAACGACGCACTGATCGCGGAGCGTTACCACGGGATCCGCCCGGCACCGGGCTATCCGGCGTGCCCCGACCACACTGAGAAGCGCACGCTGTTCAAGCTCCTCGGCGCCGAAGCGCACTCGGGCATTCACCTCACGGAGAGCTGCGCGATGATGCCTGCCGCCTCGGTCTCGGGATTCTACCTCGCACACCCGGCGGCCGCCTACTTCGGCGTCGGACGGGTGGGCAAAGATCAAGTCGAGGACTACGCGGGTCAGAAGGGCATAGCGGTAGAGGAGGCCGAGTCTTGGCTAGCGCCCAACCTCGCGTACGAACCGGAACCTTCGCCAACGTGACCAAGACCGGGGAGGCCACGACGCCCACCATCCGCGACCTGATCGCGGACGGCCACGTGCATGTCATGGACGGTGCGATGGGCACCCTCCTGTACAGCCGCGGAGTGTTCGTAAATGTGTGCTACGACGAACTCGCGGTGACCCGACCGGAGTTGGTGCAGGCACTGCACCACGAGTACGTGGAGGCGGGCGCTGAGATAATCGAGACCAACACGTTCGGGGCCAACCCCGTAAAGTTGTCGAGCTACGCTCTCGAGGACCGTACCGAGGAGCTCAACCGAGAGGCCACTCGGGTGGCACGAAGGGCTGCGGCTAACCGCTCCTTCGTGGCCGGAGCCGTGGGCACGCTCGGGATTCGGATCGAGCCATGGGGGCCCACCTGTGTCGAAGAGGCCGAAGCCCTGTTCCGGCGCCAGGTGGCCGGCCTGTGTGAAGGTGGTGTCGACGCCTTCGTGCTCGAGACTTTCTCGGACCCCGCGGAGCTGGCCGCCGCGTATCGCGCCGTTCGGGGACTTTCCGAGTTGCCGATAATCGCTCAGATGACGGTGGGGGAGGACGGCAAGAGCTCGTACGGTACGGAAGTCGAGCACCTGGCCGTGCTGCTGGACGAGTTGGGAGCTGATGTCGTGGGACTGAACTGCTCGGTGGGACCAGCCGCGATGTTGGAAGCAGTGGAGCGGATAGCTCGGGTCACGAGCAAACCTCTCTCGGCACAGCCGAACGCCGGCGTTCCCCGCACCGTGCGTGACCGCAAGATCTACATGGCGAGCCCGGACTACATGGCCGCCTACGCACGCCGGCTGATCGACGCGGGCGCGCGTTTCGTGGGCGGCTGTTGCGGTACTACGCCCGAGCACGTGAGGCGAATCAAAGATGTGGCATCTGGCCTGCAGCCTATCTACGCCCGCAGACACACCACCACGCGCGTGACGATAGCTGCGGGAACAGCCGAGGATGATCCGCTCCCCTCGGTGGCCCTATCGGAGCGTTCTGATTTGGGAGCGCGCCTGGCCGGAGACGGATTCGTCACGAGCGTCGAACTCATCCCCCCACGTGGCTGGGATGCGGGCGAGGTAGTGGCCGGGGGCCGCCGCCTGCAAGAAGCCGGCATCCACGCTGTCAACGTGGTCGAGAGTCCCCGCGGGCGGAGTCGGATGGCCTCGGTCCCAGCAGCGATCATCCTCTCGCGCGCGACGGGCGTGGAGCCCGTGGTTCATTATACCTGCCGCGACCGCAACATGTCCGGCATGCTCTCGGACCTGCTCGGGGCGGCGGCGGCAGGGCTCCGGAACCTGTTGGTGCTCTCGGGACATCCTCCTGCCCAGGGACCCTATCCGGACGCGACCGTGGTCTTCGACATCGATTCCATTGGCCTCATCAACATGTTGAACGGACTCAACCACGGCCTCGACCCGGGCAGCGCCCGCATCGGCGAACCGACTCGGTTCGTCGTCGGGATGTCCACCAATCCCTGCGCACTCGATCCGGAACGGGAGGTGGAGCGTTTCATTCATAAGGTGGAGGCCGGTGCCGACTTCGCGGTGACCCAACCGCTCTTCGACGTGGGTCACCTGGAACGTTTTCTTGGTGCGACGGAACGCCACCCACTGCCTATCCTGGCGGGGGTATGCCCGCTGACATCGCTGACGAACGCCGAGTTCCTAGCCAACGAAGTACCCGGCGTCGTGGTGCCTGCAGCGGTAGTGGAACGGATGCGGCGGGCAGACCAGAAAGGCCCAGACGCTGCCCGAGCAGAAGGAATCGCGATCGCGCGCACGATGGTAGACTCAGTGCGCGGTCTGGTGCGTGGAATCCACCTCTCCACACCCGAGGGGAACGTGGATAGTGCGATCGCCGTGCTGGAGGGCTTTAGACCAGATCCAGGATCCGGCTTAGTCGATCCGCTGCGCCACGCCAACCGAGATTACTAACGAAAACCTTGTGCGCCCCTGCGTCTCGCAACGCTCGGATTGTGCGGGCGCAGACCTCTTCGGCAGTCGCACCGGCGCTAAACTCACGCGTGAGCGCTTGGGCAGGAACGGGGAAAAATTCTCCGAGCTTACCCAACGTGGTCGGGTTGGCACTCCGGTAAAGGAAGACACCGAAGACGCCGGGTATTTCCACCCCACGACGCTCCTTTTCTTCGAGCATGGCCTCTACCCGGTCCAGGCTGTGGTGCGACACGACCTGGGTCAGAAAAAACTCGGCGCCAAATGACTCGGATTCCATGAAAGCCACCTGCTCTGATGCGGAGCGGTGGGGGTTGGCCCAACCGCCCAACACGAGTTCCGGCACCCGCTCCCGAATCATCTCCCTCAACTGATAAGCATGCGAAACCGCGCGCGGTGGGCCCACGGAGTGGTCCCCGCCGAGTACAGCAAGCGCTTCGACTCTGGCTGATCCCGCACGCGCGGCGTACATCCGACAATAGTCGAGCGTGTGCTTGCAGGTCAGAAATGGCACCACCCGTCGGAGGTCGACCTCTTCCCCGAGGTTGGAGGTGAGGTGAGCCAGGTTCTCCTCTTCGTCCGCACCGACGGCATTGTCGGTCACGAACACGAACCGTTCCTCTTTGAGCAGCCGCCGCACGGAGTGATGGAGGTCGATCCAGACGTCGATCGTCTCCGACGGATCCATGCCGCCACGCGGGGGCCTGATCTCCACGGTGACCAGCGGGGCGGGATCGCGAAGGCGCTCTAGCAACAAGGACCGCGGTCGACCCTCTGTCATCGCTCGCCTGCGACCAGCTCCGCAACACCGTCGGCCGAAGTCGGCAAAGCGCTGGTCAAGTTGTCACAGCCCGCAACCGTCACCAGCAGGTCGTCCTCAATGCGCACGCCTATGTTCTCGAAACGTGCTGCTCCCGAGTCGCCACCGGGGCGAAAGTAGAGGCCAGGCTCGACCGTTAATACCATCCCTGGTTCCAGCGTGCGGGACCGCCCGGCATGCGCGTAGTCACCGGGATCGTGAACGTCTAGACCCAGCCAGTGCGACGTCTGGTGCGGATAGAAAGGCTTGTGTTTTCCCGCCTCAGCGAGGCTGTCGGGTGAGCCTCTGAGCACGCCCAGCTCCACCAGTCCCGCAGTGATGATCGCCACCGCTGCCTCATGGACAGCGCCGATCGTGGCCCCCGGACGGGCTGCAGCCACCGCCGCTGCCCGGGCCGCCTCGACCACCTCGTAGACCGCGCGCTGCTCGCCAGTGAAGTGCCCCGAAACCGGAATCGTACGGGTGATGTCGGCATTGTACATACCCACCTCAGCGCCAGCGTCCACGAGCACCAGGTCACCTCCATTGAGCGCACACTGGTTATGCACGTAGTGGAGTACGCACGTGTTCTTCCCGCCTCCGACGATGGTCTGGTATCCGGCACCATCTGCCCCGGAGCGCCGGAAAGCCCCCTCCATCACCGCCTCGAGCTCCCATTCACCGATTCCGGGCGCGACGACGGCAAGAACCTTCCGGAATCCGTCGATAGTGATACGTGCGGCCATACGGATTCGCTCAATCTCTTCGTCATCCTTGATCATGCGCATCTCGTCGAGCAGCTCCCCCGGGTCAACCACCCCGCGGGGTCCGGTTCCGCTGCGTGGCCCGCTGGCGCGCGCGCGCGCCAGCGCATCTAGGACGAGGCTATCGGTGTGCCGCCCCGCTCCCCATCGGTAGTAGATTGAGCGCGATCCAGCGAGGAGGTCGGCGAGCCTCGCGTCCAGATCGCCTATCGGATGAACGATGTCGGCCCCGTACAGCTCCCGGGCTCGGTCG
>Ga0302135_10002457_pt1 | contig 11098 bp, 9 predicted proteins | sample CBN3_surface_MG_FD_203119 | JGI IMG/M metagenome (GOLD analysis project Ga0302135, IMG submission 203119) | Marine microbial communities from Western Arctic Ocean, Canada - CBN3_32.1 | ecosystem: Environmental > Aquatic > Marine > Oceanic | place: Canada: Western Arctic Ocean | collected 2017-09-15 | reverse complement strand
CAATATCGGTGCCTTGGGGAATGGTCTCTTTGACCCAATTGGAGGCCTGGACCCCAGGGTGGTCCGTTGCATAGCTGGCAGTGAAGGCCAGGGCGTAGAACCCCGTTGCCGCGACGACGAAGGCGATGACGACCATGACAGCTTTTGGTCGAAGCAACCAGTGTCCAGAAACACTTTGATGGTAAGCCGCAATAAGCCAGCGACTCCCCAAAAGCACCATGACAGGCAGCACCGGGGCGACGTATCGCAGAAACTTGACCTCGAATGTGAACACAAGGAGCAGAGAGGGGATTACCCATGCCAGGAAAAGCAGATCGCCGGTGATGCGGCTACGACGGGACCGCCACATGGTCAAGGCAAGCCCCGTCCATGCAACAATCCCCAAGGGCAGTCCCAGCCCCCATACTGCCGTTTGGCGTATCTCATACCAACCGCGTGGCGCACCCATGTATTGGATGGTGTACGGCACCCGCCCTGCATCTCTGGCAACGCCGCCTTCCCACACGATATCCCCAATAAACTTGTAGATGTCCAAGAAGGCATAAGGCTGGGTGATGGTGAAGACGGCCAGGGCCACGGCCCCAGCACTCAGGCTGCGAGCCAGGATGGGGAGGTTGGCGGCCATGAACCCAGCGCCTTTGTTGGCTGCATATGTACGCCACATGATCAGGCCGTAGGTGATAGCCAAGGGAGGGAGAAGCGGAATGCTGCTGGCCTTTACGGCAAAGCTGAGGCCAATAGCCACGCCCAGCCCAAGATGGTCACGCCAACGACCACGCTCAATGACGTTGAGCATGTACCAGAAGCCAGCCAAGGCTAGGAGCATCAGGAAAGGTTCCGGGCGATAGAAGTGGGCGAGCTGGATGTTGACCACGGCGAATGCGCCCAGGGCGGAGGCTAGGAGGCCCACACCACGTCCGTAGAGGCGACGACCCAGGAGATAGAGCAACATGACGCTTCCAGCGTCTGTAAAGGCGGCTATCGTGCGCCCAGCCATTGCCATGTCATGCAGGCCCACAGAGTCCATGAAGAGCCCAAGCACCATCCGGACGATGAGCAAGCCATAAAGCAGGATGCTGCCCAGTGGGAACCAGTGAGGGTTTAGGGGGCTCTTGCCTGCATCAAAGAAGGTGCTGATGGAGGGAAAGCCGGGCTCGTCCACGGGGAAGTCGCGGTTAATGCAGGACTGCCAGCCTGGCGCCTCCGTCAGCGTGCGGTGCATGCAGTCCACCCGAAGATAGATGGACCGCTCATCAGGGTGGTAGAAGTTGCCTTGGTCCCAGTCCAGCCCGTAAAGGCGCAGGCCCAGGGCGATGAGGACGATGATGAACGGGAGGAGAGCCATGACGCGCGCCCGAGTCAGTAGACTGGACGATGACGGTTCCGGCATGGGGGTTGTGGGCTGCATGGCGCGCTACATTGTACCTGCTGGTATGTGAGGGACACCATTAACTAGTACGCAGTGAAGGAGCAGACGGTTTACAGCAAAGGGGCCGCTCCATGGAGCGGCCCCTTTTGAAAAGCGAGGAAACGTGAGCGCTAGAGACCCTTGCTTGCTATAAAGGCAGCCAGGTCTGTCGTGCGGCAGGAGTAGCCCCACTCATTGTCATACCAGCCAAGCACCTTCACCATGTTGCCGCCCATGACCATGGTGGAGGTGGCGTCTAATATGCAGCTGTGCGGGTTCATCTTGATGTCGCTGCTCACAATAGGGTCCTCCGTGTACTCCAGCACCCCTTTGAGATGACCTTCAGCCGCAGCCTTGTACGCTGCGTTGACTTCATCAACGGTGACGTCACGATTTAGATCAGCGACAAAGTCAGTTATGGAGCCCGTGGGTACGGGGACTCGGAGCGCCATGCCGTGCAGCTTGCCGTTCAATTCAGGGATAACCAAGCCAACCACTTTGGCCGCGCCGGTGTTGGTGGGGATGATGTTCTGGGCAGCGGCACGGGCCCTGCGCAGGTCAGGGTGGGCCTGGTCCAGGATCTGCTGGTCATTGGTGTAGGCGTGGACGGTGGTCATTAGCCCGTGCTTGATGCCAAAGGAGTCATTGAGCACCTTGATAAGCATGGCCACGCAGTTGGTGGTGCAAGAGGCGTTGGAAAGAACGTGGTGCTTGGCGGGATCGTAGTTGCCCTCATTAACGCCTAGTACCAGAGTCGCGTCCTCACCCGTTGCGGGGGCGGAGATGATGACTTTCTTTGCGCCACCTTCAATGTGGCCCGCAGCCCGCTCAGCCTTGGTGAAAATGCCTGTAGACTCAATGACAATGTCAACGCCGAGGTCACCCCACGGGAGCTTGTTGGGTTCCCGCTCTGCCAGGGACTTTATCTTGGAATCATTGATATGAATGTAGCCGTCAGCTGCGTGGACGTCTCCGGAGAAGACGCCGTAATTGGTGTCGTATTTGAAGAGATGAGCGTTGGTCTGGTCGTCAGTCAGGTCGTTGACCGCCACCACCTCAAGCTCATCAGGGTGTCGTTCCAGGGTGGCGCGGAGAACCTGCCTGCCTATGCGCCCGAAGCCGTTAATGCCGATGCGAGTCACCATTGGTCGCCTCCTCGTGAATGCTCTGCGTATAGCTGTTGACGGTTAGTTGCTGCTATCAAGCGTTGCTCATTCTAGCCTAGCTTGGGAAATGCTGCGCGTCCCGCATAGCGGGCCTGGCTGCCAAGCTCCTCCTCTATCTTCAGCAGGCGGTTGTACTTGGCCACACGTTCACTCCGGGCCGGGGCCCCGGTCTTTATCTGGCCCGCGCCGGTGGCCACGGCCAGGTCCGCAATGGTGGTGTCCTCAGTCTCACCGGAGCGGTGGCTGATAACCGCTGTCCAGCCCGCACCCTGCGCCATACGCACCGCCGCAAGCGTTTCCGTGAGCGAGCCTATCTGGTTCAGCTTGACCAGTACTGAGTTGCACGAGCCTTCAGCAATGCCCCTGGAGATGCGCTCCGTGCTGGTGGTGAGCAGGTCATCACCAACCAGTTGGATGCGGTTGCCGATGGCCGATGTGAGTTTGGCCCAGCCAGCCCAGTCGTCCTCATCCAGGCCATCCTCTATGCTGATGATGGGGTACTGGCCAATCCATTTCTGGTAGAAGGCCACCATCTCATCACTGGTGAGAGTCGCGCCTTCACGCTCCAGCACGTAGTGCCCGTCTTGGTACAGCTCCGCCGCCGCCACGTCCAGAGCCAGGAAGCAGTGCTGGCCGGGCTTATAGCCCGCGGCTTCAATGGCCTGCATGATGACCTCAATAGCGGCCTCGTTGGACGGCAGGGACGGTGCAAAGCCGCCTTCGTCGCCCACGTTGGTGGAGAGGCCGCGTTTGTGGATGACGTCCTTGAGCGCCTGGTAGACCTCCGCTGCGCACTGCAGGCCGTCACTGAAGCTGTCGAAACCAGCGGGCACCACCATGAACTCCTGAAAGTCCGTGGAGTTTGTAGCGTGCTTGCCGCCGTTGAGGATGTTGTACATAGGTACGGGAAGGATGGTGGTGCCATTCCCCGCAATGGACCGGTAGAGCGGGAGACCCGCACTTGCTGCCGTGGCTTTGGCTGCTGCTAAGGACACGCCCAGAATGGCGTTGGCGCCCAGCTTTGATTTGTCTGGCGTGCCATCCAGGTCCAGCATCCGCTGGTCTACTTCCTCCTGAAGAGAGGCGTCTATGCCCAGCAGGGTGAGGCTGATGAGGCTGTTGATGTTCTCCACGGCCTTCAGCACGCCCTTGCCGCCGTAACGCTTAGGGTCGCCGTCGCGTAGCTCCAGTGCTTCATGGCTGCCAGTGCTGGCCCCAGAGGGTACGCCAGCGATGCCGGTTGCGCCGTTCTCCAGCGTCACCTCAGCTTCAAGAGTTGGTAGGCCGCGTGAGTCGAGAATCTCACGGGCGTGAACGGAGCGGATGTTGGCCACAGAGTTACCCTCTACATGATTGTTAGCGGTGGAGCACTACCTATCACTCATGGTGGCTAGGACGCACTCCAAAGTACGAGCCGGACAAGGCAAGCATACGTCAGTGCGTCTGCGTGCGCATCAGTGCAAATGCTCTCTTTCCAATCGGTCACGATGATGCGCAGCTTCAATAGCTAGTACGGCTGCCTCTTCCGGCGTGCTGGCACGGATGATGGAAGACTCCATCTCCCCGTCTTTAGAGAGGTCCCAGGTTTCCAGGCCAATGACCGGAATGCCATCTCCCAGCGCGTGCCCTATCTCCGAGAGTGTCCCGAAGGCGCCGTCCACGGCGATGACTGCCCGTCCTGTCTTCACGACAATGACGTTCCGCGCGTAGCTGATGCCTGTGCATATTGGGATGTCGATGTAGCGGTTGCCTTCATAGGGCGAATTACCGGGCATGATGCCGATGGTGGTGCCGCCCGCTGACTTTGCACCCTTACAGACGGCCTCCATGACGCCAAACAACCCACCGCATACGACCATTGCCCCACGTTGGGCCAGTTCACGGCCCACAGCTTCAGCAAGCTCCATGGCGCGGGGAGACGGGCTGCCTCCGCCAATGACTGAGATGATCAACGGGGCGGTGTAGCCGTCAGGGGCAGGAGGTTGGGCGGAGCTTGGGGTGGTCACGGTTGCTCACTGGGCACCAGGCATGGTGCGCTGGGCCGGGCAAAAGTCTCGCGGGGCGGTATTCTAGCACCGCAGAGAGTAGGCCGCTACGCCGGTTGGAGAAGGTTAATTGCTAGCGGAAAGGGCCAAGTGCACTGGTGGCGGTGTCTATGATGTCCACCAGCGGGCCGGGGTAGATGCCCACGAGGACTGTGCCAGCGAACGTGACCAGCAGGAGGGCCCTAGTTAGACGAGGGACGCGCATAGGCGAGGCGTCTGCAGGCACCTCAATGTACATCTGCCGCACAATGTTGAGGTAGTAGTACAGGGAGATAACGCTGTTGAGCACGGCTAGCCCCACCAGCCAGAGAAGGTCAGCCTCAGCAGCGGCGGTGAACAGGTAGAACTTGGTGATGAAGCCCGCAAAGATGGGCAGGCCGGCCAGCGAGAACAATGCTGCCGTCATCACCATAGCGCTTAGAGGGGAGCGACTGGCCAGTCCAGCCATGTCTGTGATCTCTTCTTTACCAGTATGGTTCTCCACGGCGATGACCACCATGAATACCGCTAGGGTGGTGAAGCTGTAGCCCACGAGATGCAAGATGATGGCATTAGAGGCGGTCGCGTTAAGGGCGACTACGCCGACGAGCAGAAACCCCACCTGGCCGATGCTGGAGTACGCCAACAGTCGTTTGATGTTCCGCTGGGCCAGCGCAACCAGGTTACCGACGGTCATGGTCAACGCCGCGAAGATGGCCATGGTTATCTGCCATTGATCGAGCGATAAGAAGAGGGTCTCAGCAAAGAAGCGCAGGATGAGCGCAAATATGGCGGCCTTGGAGAGCACTGCCAGGTGCGCCGTGATAGGCGTGGGCGCGCCTTCATAAACGTCAGGAGCCCACATATGAAAGGGGACCATGGCCGCTTTGAAGCCGAACCCGGCAAGCACCATGGAGAGTCCAACAATCACGGAGGGTTTGAAGTTCACGGATAGCGTTGCCGCCATAAACCGGAAGTCGGTTGTTTCCATGGTGGTATAGAGAATGCTGATGCCGTACAGGAGAATGGCTGAAGAGAGTGCGCCAAGGATGATGTACTTGGTGCCTGCCTCAGCAGACCGCTTGTCGCCTCTTGCCATAGAGACAAGGATGTAGAGGCTAAAGCTTAAGAGCTCCAGGGAGATGTATGCGGTCAACAACTCTCCTGAGGCAGCCATCATGACTGCGCCCAGTACTGAAAAGACGATGAGCGCGTAATACTCGCCGGGGTGTCGCATCTTCTTGCCTACGTACTCGACCGACATGAGTACGACGAGAACGCCTATGGCTAGGAAGAGGCCTTTGAAGATCAAGGCGTACCTGTCCACCATGTAGATGCCGTCGTAGAGCCGGTCCTGCCTATCCCACAGGAAAATGAAACTGAAGATGAAGATGGCTGCCATCCCCACTGCGGCGATGGTGGCCGTGATCCGGTTCTTCCGCTCCGTTGGCAGGAACAGGTCTACTCCCAGGACAAGGAAGCCCAGCCCGGCTATCAGGAACTCAGGGAGTAGTAATGTGAAGTTGGTCTGCATTTGCTATCGCACCTAGAACCCACTCAGGAGCAAGGCCACTCCAGAATCAATGATCCGCAGGAAGGGCTGCGGGTAGACACCTACGAAAAGGATTGGCACAACGAGCACCGCTGCGGCGAACCCCTCTTTTTTAGTTAAGTCGGGAAGATGCTCCCACTGCTTGTCCATTGGGCCGAAGAAGACTTTAGCTATCAAGCGCAGGATGTAAACAGCAGTCACTCCTGCACCAATGACCCCAAGTACGGCCAGTATTGGTTCCGTGCGGAACGCGCCCATGAAGACCAGCACTTCAGCAATGAAGCCACTCGTCCCCGGTAGCCCAAGTGAAGTGAGCCCTGCAATGACGAAGAATACCGAGGTCCACCGCATGCGCTTGGCCAGCCCATTCAACACACCAATATCGCGGACGTGGGCTCGGTCGTAAATAGCGCCGACGACTGCGAAGAAGAGGGCCGTCATGACGCCGTGAGAGAACATTTGGAGGGTTGCGCCAGCCACGCCAAGGTGTTCCAACGTTGCTATGCCCATGAGGACGTAACCCATGTGGCTGACACTGGAGTAGCCAATGACGTACTTCAAGTCCTGCTGGCCCATGGCTGAAAAAGCACCGTACAAAACGTTGACGGTGGCCAGTATGAAGAGCACCAGTGCCCAGTCCTCCGCTCCTGAAGGCAGGATGGTCAGACCCACGCGGATGATGCCAAAAGCGCCCAGCTTCATCAAAACGCCTGCGTGCAACATGCTAACGGCGGTGGGCGCGGCCACGTGACCGTCAGGTGACCACGTGTGGAAGGGCCAGAGCCCCGCCAGCGCTCCAAAGCCAATCATGATGAGCGGGAAGATGACGCGCTGGAAGTTGCCGTCCAGTGCGCCTGACCTAGCGGCCTCTTGCAGCACCCTGATGTCAAAGCTGCCAGCGCCTGCGGTGATGTAGATGGCAATGATGCCCACCCATACAAGCACGCTTCCCGCTACCAGGTAGAGCGTGAGCTTCATAGCGGAATACTCTTTGCTGCGCTGGAAGGTGGGGAATGTGCTGCTGCTGCCCCATACGCTAATGAGCAGGTACATAGGCACCACGGCCAGCTCATAGAAGAAGAAGAAAAAGAAGAGGTCCACTGACACAAAGGTGCCGTAGACCCCTGCCACTAACAGGAAAAAGAGGACAAAGAAATTCTTGTTTTCCTTGTCTATACGCCAGGAGATGATGGAGCCGGTGAAGGCCACTATGCCCGTCAGCAGCACCATGGGTACGGCAATGCCGTCCACTGCAAGGCGGACACTGATGCCCAACTGCTCCATCCAGGGATACGCTCGCTCCATTTGGAACGGTGCTGCTCCGGCTGAATGATCAAAGGCAAAGAATACGTAAAGAGAGCCAAGTAAGAGCAAGGCGCTTGAAAGCACCGCCGTTTGGCGGACCAAGTCCTGTCGCTGGCGTGGCAGCAACATGATGACCAATGCCGCCAGCATGGGCAGGTATATCAGGGTCTCTAGGATGTGGCGCTCAAAGTAGTTCAAGTTGTCACTAGAAGGGTTGGACCCAGAGGAGAATGACGATTACCATGGCACCCAAGACCATTCCAGCGCCGTAGTTGTAGAGCTTTCCGGTGACGTGGTATCGCAGCTTGAGGCCCGCCTGGTACACAGCGTTGCCTGAACCGTTGACTGCGCCATCGTTGATGACACGGCGGTCAAAGAGCGCTATGAACCGGGCTGTCCGCAGCGCCACGTTGTCTATGGCCCACTGGTAGCCTTCGTCTATATAGAGCTTGTGCTCCAAGAGACGGTGGATGCCAGCGAAGCGCGTCCGCAGAGATTCCACCGTTGCCGGAGGACCTGCGTACAGTAACCAACCAACAAGAAACCCACCAGCCGCTAGAACGATGCCGCCAAAGGCCAGCAGCGGGTTGAATTCAAAGGGGTGTGGCGCGTGGTCATAGACGAACGCACCAAAGCCGCCGAAGTTGTCGCTCAGGTCCAATGCTGTGAAGCCGAGAACAAGAGTGATGGCGGCAAAGACCACCAAAGGCCCAGTCATTTGGATAGGTGACTCGTGGGCGTGCCTGCTCTCCTCTGTCTGCTGACCGAAGAACACTAGCCTGACGGCCCGGGCCATGTACAGGGCGCTGATTACGGACGTGACCAAGAGGAGAATAAGGAATATTGGATTCAGGCCATCGCTGACGGCAACAAGAAGTTCATCCTTGCTGAAGAAACCGCTCAGAGGCGGAATGCCCGCCAGGGCCAAGGCGCCAATGATGAAGGTGACGGCGGTTATAGGCATCTTTTGGAGCAGCCCACCCATCTTACGGATGTCCGTCTCATCCTTCATGGCGTGCATGATGGAGCCTGCGCCAAGGAACAGCAGCGCTTTGGCCACACCGTGGGCGATGAGGTGGAATATGGCCGCGGTGAGCCCTCCAGCGCCCAGGGCCAGCATCATGAAGCCCAGGTGGCTGATAGTGGAGTACGCAAGTATGCGCTTGAGGTCCGTCGTGACCAGCGCAAGGCTTGCGCCAACCATGGCTGTGGTTAATCCAATGATTGCGATAACGATCTGGACATTAGGCACCGCCTCGTAGAGCGGGAAGAGCCGCCCAATTAAGAAGACGCCCGCAATGACCATGGTGGCAGCGTGGATGAGGGCGCTGACCGGCGTGGGGCCTTCCATAGCGTCTGGCAACCAGACGTGCAACGGGAACTGGGCTGATTTGCCCATGGCGCCCAGGAAAATAAGCAGCGCAGAGGCCACCAGTACGGTGTTGCTGATTGCTTCACCAGGCAACGGGTCAGTGACCATGCGGATGGTCTCCGAAATATCAAAGGTGCCGGTGTTCATGAACAACAATAGGATGCCAATGAGCAGACCAACATCACCGATGCGTGTGGTAATAAACGCCTTCTTGGCAGCCTCGGCAGCGGAGCGGCGCTCGTACCAGAAGCCAATCAGCAGGTAGGAGCAGAGCCCCACCAGCTCCCAAACGGCGTAGAGGAGCAGCAGGTTGTCAGCAATGACCAGGGTGAGCATGCTGGCTGCGAACAGCGCGTGCACGGCGAAGTACCAGCCAAAGCGAGGGTCGCCACGCATGTAGCCGAGGGAGTAAATCTGCACGCCCAGGGCAACCAGTGTAACGAGTCCCAGCATGGAGACCGAGAGGGGGTCCACAATGATGCCCCAACTTACGTCGAGGTTGCCGGTGGAGAACCATTCTCGGACAAAGTGATAGCTTCCGAAATCATGAGGGAGTCCTGAGCCAAGTAAGTCGAACAGCACAGGCCAGAAGGTTATAAACCCGGCCAGGATAGCCAGAATAGAGACAACAGCCCCCTTCATTGGGAGGTACTTGCCAAACAGCGCCACAATGCCAAAGGCACTGAAGCTGTAAACGGGGATGAGCCAGGCCCATTCCATTGTGAGCATGGTCTAGTTGCGCTCCCCAGACCTAGGTTGAAGGGTCAGTAACGACATGCAGTCTTATCCTCTCAAGATATCGATCTCGTCCACGTTAACTGAGGCGCGGTTGCGGTAGAGGCGCAGGATGATGCCCAACGCCAGGGCCACCTCCGCCGCAGCGATGGTTATGACAAAGATAGCAATGACTAAGCCGGTGGTCTTCTCAGCGCCTGCGAAGGCCGCCCCAGCTATGAGGTTGATGTTCACTGCGTTCAGCAGCAGTTCAATGGACATCAGAATGAGCACTGCACTGCGTCGTGCCAGGACTCCGTAGAGCCCGATGGAGAAAAGGGCCGCGCTCAGCACCTGGAAATGAAGGAGGGTCACCATTAGGACTCCTCACCATTCCCGCCGGAGTGGGAAATGACAATGGCGCCCACGAGCGCGACGAGCAGTACAACGGAGGCGACCTCAAATGGAATGGCCCACGTTGTGAACAATTCAGTGCTCAACGTTTCAATATCCACCCCCGTGCGGATATCTGAATTGAAGCGGTCTGCATCACTGAAGAAGGATGCGGAAATGAGCCCAAAGAGGACCGCGCTAGCCAAGGCTGCGATGGGCCACTGACTATGCTCCGCGGCGGTTGCATAGGTGTCAGAGCGTGTCAGCATGATGGCGAAGAGCAAAACAATGACAATGGCTCCACCGTAGATCAGAATTTGCACAAGGGCCAAGAACTCAGCCAGAAGGAGCACAAAGAGCCCTGCAGTGGCTGCAAGTGCGGCCAGCAGGAATAGCGCCGCGTAGACGACGTTCCTTGTCGACACCACGCCAGCAGCGGCGATTAGTGTGACGGCCCCAAGGATGTAAAAGACGACAAGCGCCACTGCTATCCCTCACCCTCACTGGATTCAGCGGACTTGGCAGCGTCGCGAGACTGGGCCGCTGCCGCCTTCTTGCTCAGGGCCGTTGCCGTTACGTTCCTTTCAGGACTGACTGGTTGCCAGTTAGTCTTTTCCTGAAACGATATTCCAATCTGTAGCAGTGCGGGCAGGTCAGCTCTAGCTCCGTTGCGTGCGTAGCTGCTGAACTCATGCTCATGGGACATCTCAATGGCGTCAAAGGCGCATACGTCCACGCAGATGCCGCAGAGGATGCACCGGTTAAGGTTGATTTCAAAGGATTCGATAATCTTGCGTCGGTGACTTGTCCCCTCAGTGAACTTGGGGTTGTCGTGCATAACGGCCGTCATGCATTGGGTGGGACACTCCCGGACGCAGACCATGCACCCTGTGCAGAAGGGTTCGTCAGCCGTTATATCCCACAACAATGAGGGGAAGCCCATGTAGCGCTGCTGCACGGGCAGGTGCTGTTTCGGATAGTGGGCGGTCACCGGCTTGCGGAAGAGCCAGCGGATGGTGATGAGCAACCCTTTAAGTCCTGAAATCATTGCTTATGACCTTACCTTGGCGCGTTGGACTATGCCCCGCTCCGCATACCGTCTGGCCCGCTCCATGGCGGGGATGCGCTGGTAACGGATCTGCGCGTATATAGGCACGGCCAGCA
>Ga0302135_10002456_pt1 | contig 11100 bp, 8 predicted proteins | sample CBN3_surface_MG_FD_203119 | JGI IMG/M metagenome (GOLD analysis project Ga0302135, IMG submission 203119) | Marine microbial communities from Western Arctic Ocean, Canada - CBN3_32.1 | ecosystem: Environmental > Aquatic > Marine > Oceanic | place: Canada: Western Arctic Ocean | collected 2017-09-15 | reverse complement strand
GCGCTTCTGGCGTTGGTCGAGCGTTACAATGAGACCGGGCTGTTCGAAGAGATTTTCATGATTTCGGCGCTGACCGGCGATGGGGTCTCGGACATGCGCGACTATCTCGCGGCCCATGTCCCGGCGGGTCCCTGGCACTATCCCGAGGACCAGGTCGCCGACATGCCGATGCGCCTGCTGGCTTCCGAAATCACGCGCGAGAAGCTGTTCCTCCAGCTCCATGAGGAACTGCCCTATGCCCTGACGGTCGAGACCGAGGACTGGCAGGAGCGTAAGGACGGCAGCGCCCGGATCGCCCAGGTGATCTATGTCCGACGCGAGAACCAGAAGGCCATTGTGCTGGGCCGCGGCGGCGCGCGGATCAAGGAGATCGGCGCGGCCTCGCGCAAAGAGTTGGAGACCCTGCTCGATCGCCGGGTCCATCTCTTCCTGTTCGTGAAGGTGCGCGAGAACTGGGTCGACGATCCGGCGCGCTACCGCGAAATGGGTCTGGATTTCGAGACCTGAGCCAAGTTGCCCCGGTCGATTGGGTCAGGCCAGGCGATAGATGCGGGCGGGCTCGAACCGGCCCGGGACCTGGAATTCGCCGACCGGTTCGGCAACGGAATCCTCGTCCAAGGCATGGATCACCGCGTCGCTCGCCAGGCCGCAGATATTTTCCTCGGGAACCATGATCGTCTTGGCGATCTGCTCGACCCGGTTGGCCGTGTTCACGGCATCGCCGACGATCGTGTAGTTCATGCGCCCGGGCGCGCCGATATTGCCGACGGCAACGGGGCCACCATGCAGGCCGATGCGCATGCGAATAGGCGGTTTGCTCTCTTCCTGGCGGCGTGCGTTCAAGGTCGCGAGCGCGACGGCGATGGCGCGGGTTGCCCGAACCGCGCGTTCGGCATGATCGGGTTGGGCCTCGGGCGCGCCCCAGAAGGCCATGACGGAATCGCCGATGAACTTGTCGACGGTGCCGCCCTCCGCCTCGACCGCCTCGGCGACCATGGCGAAATGGCGGTTCAGAAATGCGGCGACCTGCGCCGCGCTGCGATCCCCTGAATAGCGGGTGAAGGCGACGATATCGGTGAACATGACGGTGACGATACGCGCTTCCGTGGCCATTTCACTTTCGACGCCCGCGGTCATCAAGCGTTCGAGAAGTCGGCGCGGGACATGGATTTCCAACCTTCGCAATCCGCGCAGCATGGCGTTGAAGGCGCGGGCCTGTTCATTGAGTTCCCGGAAGATCGAGCCGGTCAGGGGGGCGATCTTTTCCGGATCCAGCCGGCTCACCTCGGCCACCGCGGCGGCCGAGGCGGACCACGGGACCGGCGATGCGCCGGGCCAGAAGCAGGGCGATCAGCAGCGAGAGGACGAGCGCCCCGGCGCCCATGCCGGCCATGAGAAAGAGGCGGCGGCGCTCCTCGCCGATGGCGTCGCGGTTGACGTAACCGCCGACCAGCCAGGGTTTCGGCCCATAGCCGTCGAGTTCCCGATAAACGAAGAGATAGGTCGTGCCGAAGGCATTTACGGCATGGCCCTGGATCCCCTTGGGCATCTGGATATAGAGCGGGTAGCGGTCTTCGGACCACATGGAGACCAGGACGCCGTCGTCGAAATCGGCAACCGTCGGCAAGGGTTTCGCCCGATCTGTCTGGCGGCCGCTCTTTCGGACCAGTGCCGGATGCGCGAGCACCTGATCGCGGCCGTAGAGAACGAAGTCCGTGGCGCTGCCGTCACCTGCGATGATGCCGATCATTGCCCGGGACAGATCGCCGACGGAGACGGTCGCGATCAGGACACCGAGGAAAGTGTCGTCGCGCCAGACCGGTTGGTGCGCCACGATGAAGGTGTCGGCTGTATTGTTCGATCCAGGTCGGCGGCCCCAGGCGGGCGTTCGTCTCGCCGCGGCCTTGTCGACGGCGGCGTGCACTTCGGCGTTGTCGGCCATCGGTTTGTGGCAGAGCAAAACGCCTCATTTCGTTCGCTCGACCTCGACTGCCTCGTAGCGGGTTTTGGAGAAAGCGACGGAATGGATCTGCGGCGCGGCCGACATGGCGCCCTCGGACATATCCTGAAGGCGAGGACGGTTGGCGGGATTGAGGCGGCGCTGGGCCACCTGATCGCTCAGGTAGCGAAGCTGCCGCACCACCGGGCGCAACTCGTCGCGCACCTTACCTTCGGCGGCATCGGTCAGAAGCTCGATATTCTTCCGCACGAGAGAGAAAGTATTGGCCGTGCTAGTATAGATACCCATGGCGAGGACGGCGCCGACGCCGACCAGCACCAGCAGGCCGACCGCGAGCGCCAGGGTGACGGTCAGCGGAATGCCGCGGCGCAGTTCGGGATCGATCACTCGCTGGGGTGTCTGCTGCGCATCTTGCCGGTATGAAAGAGGGTCGCGGACGATAGCTCGTTGACCGGGCGCGGTGATCATGACTTCCGTAGCGGTCCGTAAGCAACAAGACCGCAACAAAGGGAGTTCGGCTGGTATGGAATGGACCGACGACGGCATCGTGCTGTCGGCGCGGGCGCATGGCGAGAGCGCCGCGATCGTCATGCTGCTGACTCACGGCCATGGCCGCCATGCCGGCCTGGTGCATGGCGGGGCGGGGCGGGGCAAGCGCGGCATGCTCCAGCCTGGCAACCGGGTGAAGGCGGTCTGGCGCGCGCGCATGGCGGATCAGTTGGGCACCTTCGCCTGCGAGCCCGCCGGCGCGCCGGGCGCCGCGTTGCTGGATGATGCCCAACGACTGGCGGCGTTGTCCTCGTCCTGCGCGGTGGCGGAAGCGGCCCTGCCCGAGCGCGAACCCCATCCGGGTGCCTATGACGGTCTCGGCGCACTGCTGGAGGCCCTGGCGGGGGAGGTCTGGGCCGAGGCCTATATCAGCTGGGAAGTCGAGATGCTGCGCGAACTGGGGTTCGGCCTCGATCTGTCGCGCTGCGCGGCGACGGGGACGAATGACGAGCTGGCCTATGTTTCGCCGCGCACCGGGCGGGCGGTCTCGCTTTCCGCCGGTGCGCCCTATCGCGATCGCCTTCTCGCCTTGCCGGGTTTCCTGCTGGGGCGGTCAGGGCCGGAGCGCGAGGCAGAAATCGCCGCGGGTCTCGCCCTGACCGGTCATTTCCTCGAACGCCATGTCTTCCACCCTCAGAACCGGGGCGTGCCGGCCGCCCGCCAGCGTCTGGCCGAGCGGTTTCCGTTCGCGCATGCGCCCGCCGCCGATACAGTTTCTTGACGAGAAGCCTGGACTTGATACCATATATGGTATTCAGGAGACAGAATGGCTGATCCGACCCCCGCGGGCGAAATCCGCACCGCACCGCTTGCCGATGCGCTGGGCGAACGCTACCTGTCCTATGCACTGTCGACGATCGTTTCGCGCTCGCTGCCGGATGTGCGCGACGGGCTGAAGCCCGTGCATCGCCGCCTGCTCCATGCCATGCGGCTGTTGCGCCTGGACCCCGATTCCGGGTTCAAGAAATGCGCCCGCGTCGTCGGCGAAGTCATCGGCAAATATCATCCCCATGGCGATGTGGCGGTCTATGACGCCATGGTCCGCCTCGCCCAGGATTTCGCCGTGCGCTACCCGCTGGTCGAGGGGCAGGGCAATTTTGGCAATATCGACGGCGATAACGCCGCGGCCATGCGCTACACCGAGGCGCGGCTGACCGAGGTCGCCAAGGCCCTTATGGAAGGCCTCGATGACGACACGGTCGATTTTCGCGATACTTATGACGGCGAGGAGGAAGAACCGGTCGTCCTGCCGGCCTCCTTCCCGAATCTGCTGGCCAACGGCGCCACCGGCATCGCGGTCGGCATGGCGACCAGCATCCCGCCCCATAATGCGGGTGAGCTGTGCGACGCCCTGCTGCATCTGATCAAGTTCCCGCGCGCGACGGTGGAAAAGTTGGTCGAGATGGTCCCCAGCCCCGATTTCCCGACCGGCGGAATTCTGGTCGAAAGCGCCGAGAGCATCCGCGACGCCTATGCCACAGGGCGGGGCGGTTTCCGCGTGCGGGCGCGCTGGGAGGTCGAGAAGATCAAGGGCGGCGGCTTTTCCGTCATCGTCACCGAGATCCCCTACCAGGTTCAGAAAGCGCGCCTGATCGAGAAGATCGCTGAGCTGATCAACGCTCGCAAGCTGCCGGCCTTGGGCGATATCCGCGACGAATCGACGGATGAGATGCGCCTGGTGCTGGAGCCGCGCAGCCGCAATATAGAACCCGAAATGTTGATGGAGTCGCTGTTCCGGCAGACCGATCTGGAAACGCGTATTTCTCTGAATCTCAATGTTCTGGACAAGGAGCAGACCCCACGGGTGATGACCCTGCGCGAGGCGCTGCAGGCCTTCCTCGACCACCGGCATGAGGTCCTGCTGCGCCGGGCGAACCATCGTCTCGGGCGGATCGACCACCGCCTCGAAGTGCTCGCCGGCTATCTCGTCGCCTATCTGAATATCGACGAGGTTATCCGCATCATCCGCGAGGAGGACGAGCCCAAGGCCGTGATGATGAAGCGCTGGGACCTGAGCGAGGTCCAGGCCGAGGCGATTCTCAACATGCGCCTGCGCGCCCTGCGCCGGCTCGAGGAAATCGAGATCCAGAAGGAGCACGACGCGCTTTCGGCCGAGCGCGAGGGCATCATGGATTTGCTGGGCGACGAGAAGAAGCAATGGTCGGAAATCGGCGATCAGATCAAGGACATCAAGAAGCGCTTCGGTGGCAAGGATGCCTTGGGCGCGCGGCGCACCGGTTTTGGCGAAGCGCCATCGGCCGAGATCATCCTGCTCGACGCGATGATCGAGCGCGAACCGATGACGGTCGTCTGCTCCGAGAAGGGCTGGATCCGCGCCCTCAAGGGCCATCTCTCTGACACCTCGGAACTGCGCTACAAGGAGGGCGATGTCGAAGGCTACACCCTCCATGCGGAAACGACGGACAAGCTGCTGGTCTTTGGCACCAACGGCCGCTTCTACACGATCGGCGTCGACAAACTGCCGGGCGGGCGCGGTCAGGGCGAGCCGCTGCGTCTGATGATCGACCTGCCCAACGACCATGAACCGGTGGCGATCTTCGTTCATCGGCCCGACCTGCGCTATCTGGTCGCTTCGAGCGATGGCAGGGGCTTCGTCGTGAAGGGCGAGGATGTGACGGCCCAGACGCGCGCCGGGCGCCAGGTCCTTAATCCCGGTGCCGGGGCGGAGGCGGCGGTCTGCCGCCCGGTCGGGGGCGATACCGTCGCGGTGATCGGCGAGAATCGGAAACTGTTGCTCTTCCCGCTCGACGATGTGCCGGAGATGGGCCGGGGGCGCGGCGTGATCCTGCAGAAATACCGCGACGGCGGGCTTTCGGACGCGATGACCTTCATCTTGGCCGAGGGATTGGTCTGCCGGACGGGCGAGCGCAGTCGGACTTTCGGCAAAATCGGCGAGTGGCGAGGGAACCGGGCCCAGGTGGGCCGTCTGGCCCCCCCGGGCTTTCCCCGTTCGAATCGGTTTTCCTGACCTCGCGCGGGGGCTATAAATAGCATTCTTACCGCCCAGCAGATTGCCAGAGAGGAAATAAAATGACCATCAGTCACTCCAACGTCAATGCAGGCGCGCGTCTGGCGACCACCCTTTGGCCCGCCGACGAAACCCAGACACGCCTACTGCGCGGCGCGGTTCTGGCGGTGTTCGGCACCTTGATCCTTTGGGCTTCGGCCAAGGTCAATATCCCCATGTGGCCCGTGCCGATGACGATGCAGACCTTCGCGGTCTGCGTCCTGGCGATGGCCTATGGCTTCCGCCTCGGCACGGCGACCGTGTTGCTCTATCTGCTCGAGGGCGCGCTGGGCCTGCCGGTTTTTGCGAGCACGCCGGCGCACGGCATCAGCCTGGCCTATATGGCCGGTCCGACGGGCGGCTTTCTCGCCGGTTTCGTGGTCTGCGCCGCGATCGTCGGCTGGCTGGCGGATCGTGGATGGGACCGCAATCTCGGTCTGGCGCTTGTCGCCTATACGCTGGGCACGGTCGCGATTTTCGGTCTGGGCGTTTCCTGGCTCTCCTATCTGATCGGTTTCGAGAAGGCGGTGACGGCAGGGGTCTTGCCCTTCATCCCGGGCGAGGTGCTTAAGATCGCCCTGGCGGCCGGTTTGATGAGCGCGATCTGGCGCATTTTGGACAAGCGTCCGCGCTGATCTTTCTGTCGTATTTTCAAAGGAAAGGCCGCCCCTTGGGGCGGCCTTTTTCTTTCTCGCGTTTTACCGCGCATCGGCGGGCGTTTAGAAGTGCAGGGAGACGTCCTTGTGGGTCGAGAGACAGCTGGCCATCGATCCGGCGAGATCGGAGGGCAGGCGGTCGAGCTGGCGCACGCCGATGGAACCCCTGATCGCCAGGTCGTATTCGGAGAGCGGTTCGGCGAAGTTGCTCGCAGCGGCCTCGCGCCAGGCAATCTCGGCCGCGAAGAAGTTTGCGGCCTTGTCCAGATCGGCGCGCACCGCGGCGATATCGGCATTCTGTTTGCGCAGGCTGCGCCGGGCATCGGACAAGGCCGTGCGGATATCGCCCGTGCCCGCGATGCGGGCGAGCGTGTTGTAGACCGCCATGATCGCCTCGGAGGCAGCCTCGGGGCTTTCGCTTCGTACGGTCTCTTCGAGCGCATTGGCCCGATCGGCCAGGGCGGCCAGATTGCTACCCTGGCGGATCTCCGCCAGGACCTCCTGGACCGGGGTATAGGCATCGTCGACCGTCCGTTGATAGGCTCGGCGTGTCTTGTCTTCGGCATCCTCCAGGGCAGTATAGCCCTTGCGCGCTGGGCCCCAACGATCGGGGATGCGCTGTTCCATCTCGCCTATCTCACGCTCGAGAATCGCGATCTCGTATGCCATCTCGCGCCGGTCCGCGTCGGTGTCGTCGGTGCGCCCGCTCTGGGACAGTTTGCGTTGGAGCTTCTTGATATCGTGGCGATGGTGGCGGATATCGCTCTGGATCCCGCGGACCTCTTGGTGCAAGGGCTTGTAATCGACGATATAGGCGTCAAGGGCGGCACCCGCGGCCCGCACATCGGCGACGCGGTCGAAACTGGCTAGGGCCAAGGAGAAGCTTTCGGACAGTTTCTCGCGCCGGGGCTCGGGCAGAACGCTCAGATCGCGGGACGAGATGCTTTGGATCGCCGCGCGCAGGGTTTCGCCTTCCTCGTCGTAATAGGTGAAAAGATTTTCTTCCATACAGGCTTGCAAGCGCGGATTCTTGGGCGGCGGTGCCGTTTCCGAGGTCAGCGAACTGTAGGCCGGCAGGTAGTTCGCCAGGGGCGGAAAGAAGCCGACGACGGCGAGGCCCAAGAGCTGCAGGCCGATGAAGGCGACGACGCCGCGATAGATATCGGTCGTCCGCACCTGGGGCGGCGCCACGCCGCGCAGGTAGAACAATGCGAAGCCGAAGGGCGGGGTGAGAAACGAGGTCTGCATATTGACCCCGATCATCACGCCCAGCCATACGGCCGTGATATTGGCGCTCGGGTCGGCCAGCAGGATGGGCGCCACGATCGGCACCACCACGATGGCGATCTCGATGAAATCGAGAAAGAAGCCGAGGATGAAGATCACCGCCATGACGACGATGAACTGGGTCCAGAAGCCGCCGGGCAGACCGCCCAGAAAATCCTTCACCAGCTCTTCGCCGCCGAAGCTGCGGAAGGCGGCGGTCAGCATCGCCGCGCCCAGAAGGATGATGAAGACCATCGACGTGGTTTTCGCCGTCTCGATCATCACCCCGCGCAGGGTGTCGTCGATGCGGTAGGCACGCCAGCCGCTCCACAGCACGGCGACGACCAGGCCGATGACGGCGATGACCGCCAGGACGATCCCTGCCGAATCGGCCTGCTCTTTGACGTTCTTGACGTTGAGGTCGAAGAATTGGATCAGAACGAGGATGGCGAGGATCGACACGATCGCGAGAATGGCGGGCAGGAACGAGCCGCGCTGGCCGTCGGTCAGGCGGTAGCCGGCCATGATGGTGGCGCCGACGGCGCCGATCGCGCCGGCCTGATTGACGGTGGCGATGCCCATGATGATCGAGCCGAGGACGACCAGGATCAGGGTCAGCGGGGGCACCAGCGCCAGGAAGACGCGCAGGGCGAAAGCCCAGTCATATTTGCCTTCGTATGGGATGGCGGGTGCCGATTTGGGCCGGATCAGCGCCAGGATCAGAATGAAGCCGACATAGAGCCCGACGAGGACGAGGCCCGGCAGGAAGGCGCCGAGGAACATATCGCCCGCGCTGGTCGAGGTGATGTCGAACTCGGTCGGCATGGAGCCGGGGCCGTTCGCCTCGCGGAATTCGAACTTGCGCGCGGTGCTGGCCTGATTCGTTGCGTTGGCAAGCTGATCGGCCAGGATGATGAGCACGATCGAGGGTGGGATGATCTGGCCCAGGGTGCCCGAGGCGGCGATCGTGCCTGTCGCCAGGGCGGGCGAGTAATTGCTGCGCAGCATGACGGGCAGCGAGATCAGTCCCATCGCGATCACGGTCGCGCCGACAATGCCGGTGGTCGCGGCGAGCAGCGCGCCCACGAAGACGACGGAGATGCCGAGGCCCCCTGGGATCGGGCCGAAGAGCTGGGCCATGGTGATCAGCAGGTCCTCGGCGATCTTTGAGCGCTGGAGCATGATTCCCATGAAGATGAAGAGAGGAATCGCGATCAGCGTGTCGCGCTCGATCTCCCAATAGACGCCGCGGAAATTGGTGACTCCGGCGGAGAGCCATTGGTCCGGCCCGCCTTGCGAGAAAAAAGTCGAGGTATCGCCGGCAACGAGATATCCGGCGAGAGAGGCAATGGCGATGGACAGGATGGCGGAGCCGGGCAGGGCGAAGGCGACCGGGTAGCCCATGGCCAGGGCGCCGGCCATGAGGAGGACGAGAACAAGGACGAAATAGGCTTCCATGACGTTTTCTTTTCGCCTCCCCTGGCGGCGTTACTGAGCGGGCTCTTCGGTGGCACGCGAAGAGCCGGATTCGCGCCCAGGCTCGCCTCGGAGTTCCGCGGCGTTGGATAGGAAATAGCCGACGAATTGAATCATCATCGAGACGGCATAGACGGCGAGAAAGCCGGCCATCAGATATTTCACATACATGCCGAACCCGCTCTGAGTCGTTTCGAAGGACAACAGCGGGCTGTTGATGATGCTGGCCTTGCCGCGCATGCCGAGCGACAGGATGATCCAGCAGATCGGCAGGCCCAGAAGGCCCGAGCCGATCACATTCACCCATGCCTTGCCGCGCTCGCTGAAGCCCGTATAGAGCACATCGACGCGCACATGGCCTTCCTCGATCAGGTTGTAGGCGCTGGCGAAGAGAAACAGCGCCGCGTACCAGAAGCGCACGAGATCGCCCATGAAAGCCTGTTCGTAGGAAAAGATGAAGCGCGCGAGAACGATCAGCATCTCGGCCATGACGACCAATGACGCGAGCCAGATGAAGCCCAGAGACCGGTTGAAAAAGGCGATGACGAAGCCGACCAGGATCAGCGGGTAATGGACATACATGCCGCGGAAATGGGACAGGCCCAAGTCGTTCGTCAGGCCGATGCCGACGAACTGCTCGAGATAGCCCTCGATCCGTAGGAACGAGATCAGCGCGTCAGTGACGCCGACCAGAAAGACACCCCAGAAAGCCGCACGAATGATGTAGGCCGCCAAGCCGCGCATGCTGGCGGCATCGGCGCGCAGGCCACGTTCAGGCCTCCACAGAACCAGGCCGATCGCGCCGGCCAGTGCCGCGACATAGATGGCGACCTGGATCCAAGCGAGAGAAACCGCCTCGGGGCTCATTTGCGACCCGGTATTGCCGAACCAGCCCTGATAGGCGAAGAAATCGGACAGCCCCGGCCAGTCGCGCCAGAAGCTGAGGTAGTTGTTGATCAGGAAGGCGAACATTATCCCAATGACGGCCAGGCCGAACCCGCGCAAGGCGAGATCGACAAATTCGCCTCGAGGCGGGGTCGTCTCGTGCATCGTGGTCGTCACTGCGTCACCTCTTGGCGGTACTCGCCGAATCAGGGCGCGATCTCTACGCCAACCACCGGTATCCAGGTTGCGTTGCGGTTATCGGGACGCAGGTGCGGCGAGTCGGGTTTCGGAACGAAAAAGCGGAGCCCTGCGGGGCTCCGCTTCATCGTTCAATCGCGCATGTATGCCCGAGTCCTAAAGGCCGAGAACCCGGTTGCGCTGCTGTAGATAGGCGACATCCGATATTTTCGCCCAGGCGCCGACCTCGGTCCGCGCCTTGACGAAGCTCTCGTGGATGCGCTTCGTGAGGTCGCCGTGCTGGATGACCTCGGCGAAGACCTCGTCGGCCGCTCGGCCGAAGCTGTCGTAGATCTCGTCGCTGAACTCCTTGAGGATCACGCCCTGATCGTTAACCAGCCGCTTGAGCGCCGCGCCGTTCTTGGCGTTGTATTCGGCCATCATGACATCGTTTTCCATCGCGGCAGCCGCCTCGATCTGGAGCTGTTCGGTGGTCGTCAGCGAGTCCCAGAACTTCTTGTTCATGCCCATGGCGAGCATGGAGCCTGGCTCGTGCATGCCTGGGTAGTAGTAGTATTTGGCGGCTTCGTAGAACTTCATGAACTCGTCGTTCCAGGGGCCGACCCATTCGGTCGCGTCGATCGCGCCGGATACCAGGTTCTCGTAGATCTGGCCGCCCGGCAGGGAAACCGGCGAAGCGCCAAGCTTGGCCATGACGTCGCCGCCCAGGCCCGGGATGCGCATCTTCAGGCCCTTGAGATCGTCGGCCGTGTTGATTTCCTTGCGGTACCAGCCGCCCATCTGCACGCCGGTATTGCCGGCCATGACGCCCTTGACGCCGAATTCGGCGCCCAGCTCGTCCCACAGCTCCTGGCCGCCGCCGAAGCGGATCCAGGCGTTCATTTCGGTATAGGTCAGGCCGAAGGGCACGGCCGTGAAATAGGCATAGCCGGGATGCTTTCCTTTCCAATAGTACTCGGCGCCGTGATAGGCCTCGGCATTGCCTGAGGCGACTTCGTCGAAGGAATCGAACGCGCCGACACGCTCGCCGGCCGCGAAATACTCGACCTTGACGGCACCTTCCGTCATATCGGTGATGCGCT
>Ga0302135_10002454_pt1 | contig 11103 bp, 10 predicted proteins | sample CBN3_surface_MG_FD_203119 | JGI IMG/M metagenome (GOLD analysis project Ga0302135, IMG submission 203119) | Marine microbial communities from Western Arctic Ocean, Canada - CBN3_32.1 | ecosystem: Environmental > Aquatic > Marine > Oceanic | place: Canada: Western Arctic Ocean | collected... | reverse complement strand
GCCGTTGGCATTTAGGTGCGCCGGGCCTCTAATTCAAAATATGGAAAATTAGGTTCAACTTAAATCATAACAGCGACAAAACCATTCACTAAGATTGACTGCTAGTCGCCTTCCCGACGCCAAGCGAGTGCTGTCGCACCCAATGCCAGAAAAAGAATTAACAATGCGGGCATAAGCGGAATCTGATTGATGCCCGTAACAACGAAATCACGGTTGGCAATGAGCCCAATCCAACTTTGGCCTGCTGCTCGCCGGTCCGGTCGCACGCTGCGAATTTGCGGCACACCTTGATTAAGCCAACGAACTGCGCCGCCGACACTCTCGACGGCAGTCGTTAGCAGATCGGGACTCGCCCTCAAATCTGCAAGCTCGATTGAATTAAGTGCCCCCGCGGCAGCCATGGTTACCCGGTCACCGTCGCTGACGCGGTAGAGGCCCGCTGCGTCGATCGGCAAGAGCGCTCGATACACGCCTGGTGAAGTTTCCTCCGATTTGACAATAACCGTCTGACCATCAGGCAAGGTAACCTCAACTGACTTTTCGTCACGATCCACATTTCGTCGGATGATTTCCAACGCGTCGTTTACAATCTGGGCGCGGAGGTCATTTTCCTCTAATTCAGGCTCCTTCATTAACCAATGGGCGAGGCGACGCAGGAGTTCCGCTTGTGGGCCACCACCCTCAAATCCGCGTGCCCAGAGCCAGATATGATCGCTGTTGAGTTGTGCGACCCGGCCCTCCCCAACTCTGTCGAGGATTAACAAGGGTCGGTTCTCAATGCCCGACATGAGGACCCGCCCGCGTTTCGCCTCAACGTCGATCTGACGAAACCATCGGCCCCAGCCAGGTTCGCCAAACGCCTTGCCATCGATTCGTGCAGGTCCAGCAGGCAATTGCATCGTTACTGGATGTCGATGTCCCATTTCGGTGATCTGAGGGCGAAAACGCCGCTCATAGATGGCGCCCGTAGGTTCGCCCGGGAGAACCTCGCCAAGCGGTGTATGAAAGATGCTAAATGGGCCAGCAAATGTCGGTCCCACAGCTTCTAGAAGTGCTCCACCGCGAGACACATAATCGGCGATATTCTGGAGATAAACCGGCGGCAGCACGCCACGTCGCCGATATCGATCGAAAATCACCAGATCGAACCCGTCGATTTTGACTTCGAATAACTCGCGTGTCGGGAACGAAATTAGCGACAGCTCGTTTTTTGGTGTGCCTTCCTGTTTTCCCGGTGGCCGCAGAATTGTGAAATGTACGAGGTCGACAGACGGATCGGACTTTAGCAAGTTTCTCCAGGTTCGTTCGCCGGCGTGCGGTTCTCCAGAAACCAGCAACACGCGCAGGCGATCTTGCACTCCATTGACCTGAACGACGGCTCGGTTGTTAGCGAGCGTCAATTCCCTGGCGCCGGGTTCAACCGACAATTCCAGGACGGACAGGCCTCGATGTTCGAGGATAACCTCAAAAGTAGAATCAACGCCGACGGGAACTTTATGGGCCTGAGTTGCGGTGCCGTTTATCAGAACTGTCAGCGTAGCCGTTTGAAGTTTGTTCGCTTCCGAGAGTCCACTGCCCTCGATACGGACTGTCATCAGAAGTTCTTTGCCGACAATGCCGTAGCTCGGTGCCTCAAGGACGACAAGGCGCCGGTCTCCTTCGTCTTGTTCTCCTGTGAGAAGCACATGTACAGGCGCTGAGAGCCCAGTGGCGCGAAGGTCGTCGGGGACATCATGCACTTGTCCGTCGGTGATAATAATTGCACCAGCCAGACGGCGCTGTGGCACGTCGCTCAACAACCGTCCGAGCGGCCCAAACAGCTGCGTGCCCTCATCGTCAGAGGCAATTGAATCATGCTCGACGCGGATTGTCCTCACGTCGAGTGTGTCTTCCATGACTTTGAGGCGTCGCTGCAGCTCGGCCAAAGCAGATTCCAATTGCGCGCGACGCTCGCCAACGTTCTGGCTAGGGGTGGCATCGACAACGATAGCGGCAATATCTTTCAACGGCTTGCGTTCCTCGTCGACGATTACTGTATTGATAAGTGCCGTCAGGAGCGCCGCCGCGGCTAGCCCGCGCCAAAGTGCTCCTCTGGCACGTTTCACAATTGAATAGACGAAGAGGCCCAATGCGATGACGCCAAGCGCTACGATAATGGCCCAGGGTATAAGTGGAGCGAGATTGATTGCGGTACCACCCATCGCTTACTGCCCTAACCGCTCGAGGATGGCAGGTACATGGACCTGATCTGTTTTGTAGTTGCCGGTTAACGTGTACATCAACAGATTTACACCAAACCGGAGAGCCATCTCACGCTGCCTCTCACCTCCAGGCACAACGGGAAACATCGGTTGCCCGGATTGGTCAATTGCCCAGGCGCTTGCCCAATCATTGCTGCCGACGATGATGCGGGCCACACCGTCGTTGACGTTCTCTCCAGACACCTCGATCCAAACGCGGCCATCAGCCCAACGACCGGGGAAATCTTGCAGGAGGTAAAACGATTTGGTGAGGACATGGTCTGCCGGAACGGGAGTTAGTTGCGGCACGCCAAGCCTGCGTGCGAGGTCACCTAATGCGCGACCGGACGGTCCAAGCCCGCTGGCCCCACCCTGGTTGCGAGTATCAAACAGAATGGTGCCGCCGCCGCTAAGGAAACGCTCGATTCGGCTAACGACTTGCAGCGACAGTGATGGAGGGCGCGCTGTAATTGGCCAATAAAGAAGCGGAAAGAATGCAAGTTCATCAACCGACAAGTCCACGCCAATCGGCGGTGCCGCTTCTATTGCTGTGCGCAGGTTGAGGGCGAGGCTCAACCCTTCTAAGCCGGCATGACTAACATCATCAATTGCCTGCGATCCGGTTAACACATACGCAAGATGCGTATTGAGTGTTGCATCCAGTCCGGCCTGTTCGCTCAAGGTGCTCGTCTGCGCCTGCGCATTTGTTGTGATCAGGGTTGAGAGCACCGCACTCGCAACGAGCGAGCCCGCAAATGCCGACGCTATGCCCTCACGTCGCCGAAATAAGCTGAGCGGCAAGAGACCTCGCATCGCGAGCGCGATAACTGTGTCTGCCAAGAGGATCGCAAGCACGATGGCAAGGATTGTTGGCTTTAGATCCATCTCACTGGCGCGCTCATAACCCTCGACCACGACACCCGGCGGCAAGTCCGTCAGCGCACTTAACTCGTGGAGATCGGGCGCAAGATTGAGCGCGCGACGGGTTTCATCGGTTCCGTAAAATCCCGGTGGTGTCTGAGGGGAGACAATGGAACTCGCGAAATCCGCGGCGGCAATTGATCTTGCCGCTGGTGGGGGAGGCGCGAGCCTGCCAAACCCATCCAGTGAATCGAGTGGTGCCAGTGGGAGTGCGCCTTCACCGGCGACACCTCTGCTCATCCGTGCGATTCGTTGCAACAATTCCACAAAGAGACCGGACAAAGCCAAATTTGACCATTCCGTATTTGATGTTGTATGAACCAGAACCAGCCACCCTTCTCCACGACGCTCTGCTGTAACCAATGGCGTGCCGTCGACCAGCTTAGCCCATGTCTTCTGACCCAAGTCCAAACTTGGTTCAGCGAGCACTTGGCGGCTGACTGTTGCGTCGTCGGGAATGACAAGGCCGAAAAATGGGCTCGATGCTTCGAATGGCGCAAGTCGGGCAGGCGTTGTCCATTGCATTGACCCCCCAAGGGCGCGACCTCCGCGGCGCAGGACGACGGGCACTAAGTCTCGTTCTGTGCGTTGGGCAATGCGAGGTCCGGCAAACCGGAGCAAAAGGCCGCCTTCACGAATCCAGCTATCTAGACGTTTCCGGTCCTCGACCCCAAGTGGTTGACCGTCCGGAACAATGGTAACGGCGTTGCCTCCGTCGAGCAGCTGTGAAATATCGCCTTTGCGCACTTCGCTAAACGGCGAAACCGCACGATCTATGAAGTAAAGTTCGTTCAACAACGATGGACCGCCAGCCGCCGCGTTATCTGATACAAGGCCGATTGGCCGTCTGCGCCAACGTTCATCAAGAAGCACAACGGCGCCCGCAGTTGACTCGCCTTCAATTTCAAGTCGCGCTAGCTCATTGCGCATTTCTGCCGGCAATGTAAGGGACACGCTTGCTTCGCGTACATCGGCGGGGATGGCGACTGTCTCGCGGGCCAGCAAGCGCCCGTCTCTGGCAATGGCCCTCAAGGCTGCAACATCCTTGGCGCCCGGTTCGATGCGCCGCACAGTGATATCGAGCGACTGCTCGTTTGCAGACGGAGGCAACAGTAATCGCGGCAGCGCGGCTGTCTCAGGGCGGAGGACGCGCAGGCTGCCAAGCCGCTGTAGGTGTTCCGCTAGCTCCGCTGCATCCGGTCCGTCCAACCCATCACTGAGCCACACGGCTGATGCGGAACCAGTAATCTCTAGGCTCTCGATTGCTTTGATCGTGGCAGATCTGTTGGTTGGCCAGGGTTTCGGTTTTATTGCGTCGACAAGTTTTTGTGCCGCTGAGGGTTGCAGTGTGTTGCTCGCTACGGGAAGGAGTCCCTGCTCACTTGCAGCAGTTGTTAAGATGATCACCGCACGGTTGCTGTGCTCGGCTTGATCGAGCAGTTGCTTCGTCGCATTTTGGCGCGCTGGCCAGTCGCGTGCCGCAGCCCATCCATCGTCTACGACTAAGATCATTGGGCCAGTGCCGGTGTAATCGCTACTGGGATTTAGGAGCGGATGCGCAAGCGCAAGAATCAGCAGAGAAGTTGCGGTAAGTCGCAGCAATACAAGCCAAAGTGGCGTTTTTGATGGTGTTTCCTCGGGGCTTTCCAGTCCCAACAACATGCGGACAGCCGGGAACCGAATTCTGCGCGAGCTGGGAGGCGTTACCCGCAATAACCACCATAGCGCCGGGAGCAGGACAAGCGCCGTCAGCATCCAAGGTGCGACAAATGCGATTGGCCCCAAAGCGAGCATCCAGTTAGTTCCTGACGACCTGTGCGAGAATCGTATAGAGCGTTAGCAACAGCTTCTCGGGCGGTTCGTCCGTGTGATGCACGTGAAACCCCCATCCAGCGCGTCGTGCAATCTCTCGCAAGCCGGCGCGATGATCATCCAAACGTTGCATATAGCTTTCACGAACTGCTTCCACGCGGCCAATCAGGGCATTTACTTCGCTTTCAAGATCGGCAAATCGTACACGACCGCGAAACGGGAGGGTTTCTTCGGCGGGGTCCAGAACTTGTACCATCTGTCCAGCAACACCGTGACCGGCGATCTCCATGATGGCTTTGCTCAATGAAGGCAGGGGGGAGAGAAAATCCCCGAAAAGAATCACCTGTGCATATCTGGGAAGTTGTTCATAAGGAGGCGTGTTTTCGGCGATAATATTTTCGCGCAAAACCACATCGGATAGTTGATTAAACGCTGATTTGCCACTAGCGGGTGGGATGCCAGTCCCCAACAATGTGAATCGCTCGCCGCCCCGCATCATGATCGACGATGTCGCCAACAAGAGCAACGCAGCGCGATCGGCTTTTGTCTGCAGTTGATCGGAAGACTGATAATCCATGGAAGGTGATGTGTCGCGCCATAACCAAACGCTCTGCGCTGCCTCCCATTCAGTTTCACGGATAAATACCGCCTGGCTCTTACCAGATTGCCGCCAGTCGATCGCGCTCGCTGAATCGCCCGTTTGGTATCGCCTGAATTGCCAGAAAGTTTCCCCTTGGCCAACACGGGGTCGGCCATGAACACCCTGCGCAACTGTAGCTGCCACGCGATTGGCAGCGATGAGCAGGGGTGGAAGGGTCGACGCCAATTGCTCCGCGCGTTGTCGTTCTTTCAGGATATGATTTTCTAACGCCATTGCCGATGCATAGTACGCTTGAAGGAAATCAGACTAGTGAGAGCTAAGTTGTCTGGAGCACTCAAGCCAACGGTCGACACAGGAGCGAAATAATATCATCGATTGTTACTCCTTCGGCTCGGGCTGCAAAATTCAATGCCATACGGTGACGCATTATCGGTCCGGACAAATAAATAACGTCATCGACAGATGGTGCCAGCCGCCCGTCAAGGAGTGCCCGAGCGCGGCACGCGAGCATTAACGCCTGACTTGCCCGCGGACCCGGTCCCCATGTCACATGTGCGACCACTTCCGGTATGTCGCTTGTCTCTGGTCGTCCTGCCCGCACGATTTGCAGGATCGCTTCGACAACACTTTCTCCAACTGGAATCCGGCGCACCAATTTTTGAGCGTTGGCTAATGCCTCGCTGGAGAGCGTCACTGGCGGTGGTTCTTGGTCTCCACCGGTTGTAATCAACATCATGCGACGTTCTGACTCAATTGCAGGATAACCAACATCAACCTGCAAGAGGAAGCGATCGAGTTGTGCCTCCGGCAGCGGGTAGGTGCCTTCGTGCTCGAGCGGATTTTGCGTTGCAAGGACGTGAAATGGATGGGGTAGATCGTAATCCTGTCCGGCAACCGTAACACGGCGCTCCTGCATCGCTTGAAGAAGTGCTGATTGCGTTCGCGGACTGGCGCGATTGATCTCATCGGCCATCAGCAATTGGCTGAAGACCGGTCCCTTTATAAAACGAAAATGGCGCTGCCCATTCTCTGATTCTTCAAGTACCTCTGAACCAAGGATGTCGGCGGGCATCAGATCAGGTGTAAATTGTACTCGACGATCGTCTAGGCCAAGAACGCGTCCTAAGGTCTCAACGAGGCGGGTCTTGCCAAGGCCAGGAACACCGACGAGCAGGGCATGGCCACCGCATAGCAACGTAATTATAGTTTGATCGACAACTTCTCCTTGGCCAAAAATCACATCGCCTACGTGTTCGCGCGCCTCCGCTAGGCGTTGGCCAACTTGCTGAACTTCTTCAATAAGTTTTTGGCCGACCATATCATCGCGTTGGGCGGCGGGGGTGGTGTCGGTTGAACTCACGGCTTATTCTCCTGTTAGCCCGACATGATCGATAAAGCATGAGGCCCGTAGGGTGCCCACGCAAGCCCAGAGTACCAACGATCTCGGCGATTTGATGCCGCTTGCAAAGGTTTCTTTGCGTGCGATACTTGAGTTGACGAACGCCGATTATACCTTTGCAGACAGATTTCGCACACATCTGTCGCGCAGGATGACATAGGAATCTGCGCGTGCACTGGGATACGTTGATAACGCGGGTGAACAAAGTGGGTCTTGCGCCGCCCGATGCGACGACAAATCGAGCGGACCGCGGTGATCACGATCTAAACCCGGATATGAAGCCACCAGACCAGCTGATCCCTGCAGCGGTGTTGATACCCCTGATCAACCGGCGCGATGGCGTTATGGTCATGTTGACCAAACGATCCGAAGCGGTGCCCGATCATCCTGGGCAAATCAGTTTTCCCGGCGGACACATTGATGCATCAGACGCTAGTCCGCGAGCCGCGGCGTTGCGTGAAGCCGATGAGGAAGTCGGCTTGCCGTCAAATAGTGTAGAAGTCGTCGGTGAGTTGGACATCTATATCACGCGTACTGGATTTCATATCACACCGGTTGTTGGACTCGTTCGGCCGCCATTTGACATACGACCTAACCCGTCGGAGGTCGCAGAGGTTTTTGAGCTGCCATTCGAGCTGGCGGTCGATCCCGCCAACTACGAGCGTCGCTCGCGCGTTTTTGAGGGTCGGCTTCGTAATTTCTATGTTTTGACCTTCGAAGACCGCGTAGTCTGGGGTGCAACTGCAGGAATGCTGGTTAATCTCGCGCAGGTACTCCACGGACAATGACTCGTAAGTTTTTGACAATTATCCTGCCGCTGATTGCGCCAGCGCTAGTCTACGCTACGTGGGCTTGGTTTTCGTGGCGGGTTCGTAAAGCGAAAATAGCCGATGAAAAAGCGCCGCACTGGCAGGAGCTTCCCTGGACACCGTTAGCGGCGTCTGGCATTGCGCTTACTGCTGTGACCCTGATTGTCCTCGCAGTCCTTGCACCGGAGGGAACCGATAGCATTGGTCAAGCGCCGCATCTTGAAGGAGGGAAGGTGGTTCCCTTTTCCAAAGGTGAGTGACGAGACGCTTCGTCACTTGGCGCCCCAGCCCTGGATGTCATCGGTAGAAACAATAGTGGTATTTAAGGCGCTCGGCGACGGTGGCGCCAAGGCACGGTTTGTCGGGGGTTGCGTGCGAGACGCTGTTCTTGGGCGGTCAATCCGAGACATTGACCTTGCGACTGACGCGCCGCCTGAGCGTGTTGTTGAACTGCTGAAGGCAGCAAAAATCAAGGTTGTGCCCACTGGTATTGCCCATGGCACCGTAACCGCTGTTGTCGGCGGAAGACCGGTCGAGATAACAACGCTTCGTCGGGACGTTGAAACATATGGACGTCACGCCAAAGTCGAATTTACCGATGACTGGACTGCGGATGCATCCCGCCGTGATCTTACGATCAACGCCCTTTCTCTCGATCTTGACGGCACGCTTCACGATCCGTTTGGCGGGCTCGAAGATCTGTTGGCGCATAATGTGAGGTTTGTCGGCGGGGCAAGGGCAAGGATTAATGAAGATGTTCTCCGGCTGCTCAGGTATTTTCGATTTTTCGCACATTATGGCCGACCACCTGCGGACGAGGAGGCCCTGGCCGCCTGCCGCGAGATGGCCCCAATGTTGTCGCAACTTTCGGCGGAGCGGGTTCGTGCGGAGCTACTGAAGATCCTAGAGGCACCGACGGCGGCCAAAGTCATGCGGCTCATGTACGATGAGGGCGTTCTCGGACATATAGCGCCGGAAGCGATAGAATTTGATCGTCTGTCACGACTCATTGAATTGGAAGAAAACTTAAAGCTGAATGATCCTATCCGCCGCCTCGCGTCAGTAATGCAGCTGGACAAATTGGATCTAGACGCATTGTCAGAGCGGTTGCGCCTCTCCAACGTTCAAGCTGATCGACTGATTGCCATGGCCGAGCATCGATCTGCGTTTGTGCCCACACTTGGTGAGGCCGAGTGCGAAGCGCTGATTTATAGAATTGGTGCCTCGACATGTCTCGATGCTGTACTCGTCGGCTGGGCCGGTGCTGACCAAAACGAGAGTTGGGCCAGCCTCGTTGATGCCTGCAACAACTGGCTTCCGAAGAAATTTCCGCTGCGCGGCAATGACGTGACGGCGCTGGGCGCGCCAAGCGGCCCCGATGTAGGTATTTTATTGCGAGCCGTAGAGGAATGGTGGATCGACAGCAGGTTTCAGGCCGATCGTGAATCCTGCATCGAGCAATTGAAGGAAGTAGTTGGAAAGTTGTCTTACTGAAAGCCCGATATAGCTAATCTTCGGTACGCGCCAGATTGCCAGAAATTACGCGGGTCAGTATTCCGTCATCATAGCGCCGGAAATTAACATCCATACCAAGTGGTGTCAGAACTCGGTCGTAGATTTGAAGTTCGTATGTCCCATCTTCCAGGATAACCAAAGAATGGACCGAGAGGGTCTCACCATGGATGTGTGCCCAAATAACAGGGTCGCCACCCACGATGTCACGTTTCTTGCGCACCGAAAATACGCTGCCAGCCGCTATCGGTTCGAAGTATCTACCCTTCTGCGATTTCTAAAATGCTTGTTGGGTTGAGCGTCGTTTGACGGCTCGCACCGCACACTTTTCACCGTCCCGTATTACAGCGGATCAATCAATGCTGAACCCTCTTTTATTAGGCTCTATTATAACGTCCAAATCTCGAATTTCGGCCGCGCCCGTTGCCGTCGCGCGGCCAACATATACTCCATAAAAACCGGAGAGCGCCTTATTTTGTTGCGCCAAGGCGATATCACCGAAGCCGATGCTCGCAAGCACTGCAACAACGACAAGGAGGAAGGTTTGGTTATTTCGCATACTTTACCAATTTTCCCTTTACTGTCCGCACTTTATCGCCGTCACGGACCCTTGCATAAGTCAAGTCCATGCCCTGCCCGGTTAGGGTTCGGGCATAGCTTTGAATCTCGTATCCACCGTCTTTTCGGATCGACAGCATGTAGATCGTAAAGGTTTGGTTTTCAATTCGGGCCCAGGCAAACAGCTCGCCACTTAAGGGGTCGGCAGCGGTCTCTACTTTGAATACACTAGGGCGATTGGTCGGAGAGAACGAGAGGCTTAACGATTTGCGCCGGACGTTCGGTTTGGCAGGGTCTCCGCCGCCGCGGATCACCGCCGTCCATTTCACACCAAACCCTTTAGAGCTCGGGCCAATTTCAACATCAAAATCACGGACCGTGACGCCGAAGTAAAGGCTGTCGCTATTTTCCGCGATGCCGCTTCCTCTAAAGTTTCCAAAAAATGCTTCGATCTGTGCGGCGTTGGCCGCTGTCAAAGGAAGCGCCAGCGTCAATCCGAACACCAAAGATAGGGCCGCCATTTTCAGCCAACGATACATTTGCCAATCTCCCGTCGTTTCACTTGATATTGTGTCATGCGCCATCTTTTCAAAGCAGAAATAGCACGTTCTGCGAAGAAATAATTATGAACGCACGGATCCGCATGGAGTTCCGTACCGATGCCGACCAAACTTATGGCCACCGGACCTCGGGAGGCAACGACATAAGGATCGCCTCGGGATTTCCACGTGTCTCCAGGCCGAATTTTGTGCCTCGATCGTAAATAAGATTGAACTCCACGTAGCGTCCCCGACGGACGAGTTGGTGGTTGCGCTGTTCGGTTGTCCAGGCTTGGTTCATCTTCTGCCGGACAATTTTGGGAAAGACATCGAGAAAGGCTACGCCAACGTCGCGCGTAAACGCAAAATCGTCCTCCCAATCTTGCGACTCAAGATTGTCAAAGAAAATGCCTCCAACGCCGCGTGGCTCATTTCTGTGCGGAATAAAGAAATACTCGTCGCACCATTTCGAAAATCGCGAGTAGTAGTCCGTATCATGTTGATCGCAGGCCGCCCGTAACGCTGAGTGAAAAACTTGTGTTTCAGCGTTGTCGGGATAGATTGGCGTCAAATCCGCGCCGCCGCCAAACCATTGCTTCGTTGTGGCGATGTGCCTTGTATTCATGTGTACTGCTGGAACGAGTGGCGATTGCATGTGGGCAACGAGCGAAACGCCGCTGGCCCAAAATTGACCATCATCAGCCGCACCGGG
>Ga0302135_10002447_pt1 | contig 11115 bp, 13 predicted proteins | sample CBN3_surface_MG_FD_203119 | JGI IMG/M metagenome (GOLD analysis project Ga0302135, IMG submission 203119) | Marine microbial communities from Western Arctic Ocean, Canada - CBN3_32.1 | ecosystem: Environmental > Aquatic > Marine > Oceanic | place: Canada: Western Arctic Ocean | collected... | reverse complement strand
ACCCACGGAACCGCTATTTGCCGGTTGCTCCGGCACAGGGCCCGTGCAGTTTGCCAACTCCCCGATGCGGATGGAGGATGTGCTCCATCTGTTGCCGTATGGAATGTTGGTGGGAGCGCATGTCACTCCAATCGATCATATGTATTTTGAACCCGCAGACCGGTCCCTTGGTAGGGACGTATATGAAGTACGAGCAATCCAAGATGGCGTTATCTCTAGCCTCCAACCGCGGGACGTCAATGTTGATACTGGCGAGACACGGGAGCGTGAGTGGCGGATGGACATTGCCCATTCACCAGTTACTTCGACCTTCTTACGTCATTGGAACCTTCAATAGAAGCAGAGTGGAGCAAAACCCAAGGTGGCCGGACGGGCCGTTGGAGTGGAATTGCAATCAAGGCGGGCCAGATGATTGGTCGCATTGGTGGCCAAACGCTCGATTTTGGAGTGTATGACTATGAGGTCACCTTGCCGGGGTTCATAGTGCCGGAGCATTACAGGGGGGAGCCGTGGAAAGTGCATACGGTGGACCCGTTCCCTTACTTTCCTGAAGAGGTTGGTGACGCCTTGTTGGCCAAGATGCTCCGGTTAGCTGAACCACGTTCGGGAGTGATTGACTACGACGTGGACGGACGGTTGGTTGGCAATTGGTTCCTTGAAGGCACCGGCGGGTATGGCGGCACTAACCTTGAGCACTATTGGGAAGGCCATATCGCCATCGTGCCCGACGCCCTTGACCCATCGCAATGGCGGTTCTCATTCGGGTACTTTGAAGGCTCTGCTCGTCAGTTTGGCATTAAAGGGAACTCTCCGAGCCCTCGCGATGTGAGCGTGGAATCGGGCATAGTTGAGTATGAACTGACCGACTACGAGTATTTTTCTGTTGAAGACCCATCGCGTCGTGGGCTTCACAACATTAGGTCTGGTGACATTATCGCTTCTATTAATGGTGATCAGATAATGGGAACGGTGCTGGTCGAGATGATTGATGACCGGCGGTTGCGGGTTGAAGCGTTCCCTGGTATGGCTGCGTCAGAGATTGAAGCGTTTACGGCAACAGCAAAAATCTTCGCGCGGTAGTGGACTCCACCACTTGAACCGCCCTTGCTGTTCATGCTGCCTGAGCAGATGGAATAACACAGAGAAGGCCCAACCCATGCAAGGTTGGGCCTTCTCTGTGTTCACGGTATAGAAAGAGGAGAGTAGATATCCACCGCAGTGGTTGGGATTAGCCCTTCACTAGCGCTTGTCCCCGTATGACTCTGAGCGGTGCAATTGCGTGATGCCTCAGAGCGAACGGCTAATCCTTCTCGTTCCCGTCTATGTGAACGACGCTCCAACCTCGCCCAGCGGGTCGAACGCCGCCATAATCGTGTCGCCCTGGCTGATGGCGAACTGCCGCGTCAGTGAGCCTGACATTACAACGTCACCTGCGCGGAGCCCTCTCCCGTATTCAGCCAGCTTGTTTGCAAGCCACACTAGTGAATTAACCGGGTGTCCCAGCACCGCGTCGCCCGTGCCTTCCGCCACCAGCGTTCCGTTGACGCTTACGCGCACGCTGACCGCCTGTAAGTCCAGGTCTGAAGGGAGCGGACGCGTTTCCGGCCCCAGGATGATGCCGCGTTGCTGGATGTTGTCGGTGATAGCCAGGGCAAGCTGTTCCGTGAACGGCCCGCGCGTTTCGACAAGCTCCATTGCGGGCATGACGCTGACCACCGATGCCAGCGCGGCTTGTGCGTCGACGCCCGGCCCTACGAGGTCTGCGCCCAGCGTCATACATATCTCATTCTCAAACGCTGGCTTAATAAGCGACGCATAGTCAAACGTCGTGCCGCTATCGTTGGGTGCGCTGCCCATCAAGTAGCCAAAGAGCGGCTCGTGGACACGGAACTGGTCCTGCATGGCCTTGCTCGTGAGCCCCACCTTCCAGCCCACCTGCCGCGCTCCTTGAGCGATGTACCTGTCCAGCAACGCAAGTTGAATACGACAGGCGTCGTTAATGGTGAGTGTGTCCTCCCACTCCTGCGGGAAGAAGACACCCTCCTGGCGTCGTCGCCAGAACGCCTCCACCGTCTGCTCAAAGTCAGCTAGGGGCATGCCTTAGCTCGTCACCAAAGGGACAATCCCAAGCATGAACCGTTCCATGTTCTCGGTTATCTCGCTCACGTCACCACTGCCAAGGTTCAAAACAAAGTACTCCACGCCTGCACTTTGATAGCGGTGGATGTCTTCTGCTATGGCCTCCGCTGGCCCGCTGAACAGGCGGTCTGGGACGCGTTCACTCATGGGGCCTGCACGTACCGCCATGCAGACCTTGATTGCCGCTGGGTCGCGACCCTCTTTGACCGCAAGCTCACGTAGCCAGTCCACCTTCACGCGCATCTCGTCCGGCCCCAGCGGTGTGACACCGGGTATACCCATGGGCAACCAGCCATCACCTAACGCAGCCGCCCTGCGAATTGCGGGGTTTGAGTGGCCGCCAACCCAGATGGGTGGGTGCGGCTTCTGGACTGGCTTGGGAGAGAACTTGATGCCGTCCACCTGGTAGTACTCGCCTGCGAACGACGGATTGTCGTTGGTCCATAGCTCCACGAACAACCGTAGGTACTCGTTGGTCAATGCACCGCGCTCTGCAAAGTGAGGCTGCCCCAGTACATTGAACTCCTCCTCCATCCAGCCAGTACCCACGCCCAGGATGACGCGGCCCCCCGATAGATAGTCCAGGGTGGCGATTGTCTTGGCGGCGTAAACGGGGTTGCGGTAGGGCACAATCAGGACGTTGGTGCCTAGCTTGATGCGCTCCGTTTTGCCAGCCAGGTACGTGAGTGTGGTCAGCGGCTCACAGTAGGGGTAGTCGTCGGCTGGGAAGGCGGTACCGCCAGCCGTTGCGTTGCCAGGCTGTGCGTAGGGATAGTCCGATGTGATGTCTGTAGGGATGACGATATGGTCTGAGGCCCACACTGAGTCGAACCCCAGGCGTTCAGCGGTGACTGCCAGGCCAGCAATGTTTTCAGGTGTGGCCAAGGGGCCACGGGTGGGTAGGGAATAGCCAAAGAGCATGGCGGTCTTCTCCGTTACGGCATGGCGCGGAGCTGTCCGCCGTCAATTGGTATGTTGAGTCCCGTGATGAACCCCGCGCGTTCTGATGCTAAGAAAGCGATGAGGTCTCCAACCTCCTCCGGCCTGCCGAAGCGTCCCGCCGGGACAAGGCCCAGCCTATCGTCCATGGCGCTTGCCACGTCCCGTTCATGGAATCGCGCCTGCATCTCCGCCACACCTTGCAATCGGCCAGTTTCCACAGAGCCGGGCAGCACGGCGTTCACGGTGATGCCGTCCTTGGCGACCTCCGTGGACAGCGTCTTTAGGAAGGCTGCGGTGGCAGTGCGTGCGACGGTGGAGAGGGCCAGGTTGTCCTCTGGTTGCTTGATGGCCAGCGACAGCACGGTGATGATGCGGCCGTAGCCCTGCTTCTGCATGACGGGCACCACCAGCCTGCTCAACCGCACCGCACTCAAAAAGTTCAGTTCTAGGCCTGCGTACCACTGGTCGTCGGTGACTTCCGTTGGCTGGCTGGGCGGCGGCCCGCCCACGTTTGCGATAGCTATGTCCACACGGCCCCATTGAGCCATCGTTTCGTCGAACGCGCACTGAATGCCTGTGGGGTTCGCCATGTCCGCGACGACGGGCAGCACCTGCGCGTCTGAAGAGACGCTCCGGGCCTCAGCTGCGGCCTCTTCCAGCGTATCGGAGTCACGGGCGCACAACGTTACGTTGGCCCCTTCACGGGCGAGGGCCACTGCGGTCGCTCTGCCCATGCCTTTGCTTGCGCCACTGACGATGGCCACGCGGCCTGCGAGTCCAAGTTCCATTTGGTAGCTCCTGGTGGGGTGGCCGCTATCATACGGGCGGCGTGTGCAGGCCGCAAGGAATCCCGTTTGCTAGAATGCGGCTATCCACCGAGTGAGGAGGAGCCTCTTATGACGATCACCAGTGAGCGAGAGGAAATCATCCGCAAGGGCATTCAAGGCCGGGCTAGTGTGAATGACCCGGAGCGAATAAAAGGCGTTACGCGCATTGATATAGGGCCAGTGGATGGTCTTGCGTTCGCTGCCACGCTGCCAAGGGGGGCTGGTGTAGAGATCATAATGGACGAGCCAGCGGAGCGAGGCGGCACAAGTGCCGGCCTGGGCCCGTTGAACCACTTCCTGGCAGGCGTGGGCGGTTGCCTGTACTCGCAATTCGCCAAGGTGACTATCGCTGACAATCTAGACGTGCGCTTTACCGGGATGAACGTGCGTGGCGACTACCGGCGCGACGTGGGCGGTGGCTTTGAGCACATCATGCAGGAGGTTCACGCAGAGGGGTCGCTGTCGAAGGGCGACTTGGAGCGGCTAACCGAACGCGCAGAGGGGTTTTGTTACATCCATAACACGCTCAGCAAGGCCATCAAGATGACCACTGTTGTCTACCTCAACGGTGAAGAGGCCGTCCGCCGCGTGAGCAACCCGTCGTAGGGGACACGGTTGGCGTTTAGTTCTCCGCCTTCACCAATGTCATTAACTCTATGGCAAAGGTCAGCGCCTGGCCCGCCAAGCTAGGGTTGGCATCCAGGGTGATTATCTTGTCGGTCATGGCAATGATGGTGGCGGGTTGACCTGTAGCTAATTGGACACGGTCTCCCACACTGAAGCCCCCTGGCGCTGCCGCAGTCGGTACCTCAAAAATCAGGTCGTCGCTCCGCTCACCATAGGCGTCGACGGGCTCAATTCGTACCGTGACAGTATCGCCAATAGCCATTCCACGTACTGCGTCTTCAAAGCCAGAAATGAGCGACCCCTCGCCTAACGTAAAGCTCAGTGACTCTCGTTCCCGTGACGAATCAAATTCCGAGCCGTCGTCCAATGTCCCTGTGTAGTGGACTGACGCCGTGTCACCGTCTGCTGCCATGGGTTCCTCCCCGCATGCGGCAAGAAGCAGGACTGCCGTCACCGCGAGTGTAATTGTCAGAATAGGTGCAGAAATCCGTGGATTCCCTTTGGTCAAACGTCGCAGTAATCGGAACAAAAGAAACATCCCTTCTCATTCCAGCGCGTGGTGTCTGTCTATCATCCGACATTGTGACAAGAAAAGCCAGATGTGTGTGTGCGTGTCGCCGTAGGTGTGGCTAGTCTGAATGCTTTTGTGAGCCTTTGCCAGTAGCTTCGAAAGGCCACCCAGATGGGTTTGGGTGGGAATCCCCCCATATGTGATAATACGCCTCAGTCCATCCCCGCACGTTTGCGGCAACCAGTGAGGTGCTTCCATGCCTGGCCCCTTGGAGGGCGTTCGCGTCCTTGATACCACGCAGATCCTTTCAGGCCCCTTCTCCACGATGCTCATGGCGGATATGGGTGCCGATGTCATCAAGGTGGAGCGCCCCGGCATGGGTGATCCTGCTCGTGGCAACGGCCCATTCCTGGGCGACGATAACGAATTCAGCACCTACTTCATGAGTATCAACCGAGGTAAGCGGAGCGTTTGCCTTGACCTGACCACTCCCAAGGGCAAGGAACTGTTCATTGAGTTGGCCAAGAAGTCAGACGTGGTGATAGAGAACTTCCGGCCCGGCGCAATGACACGGCTCGGCTTGGCTTACGATGACCTCAAGGCCCACAACCCACGCCTGGTTTACGCCTCCGTGAGCGGCTTTGGGCAGACGGGACCCTACGCCAGCAGACCGGCCCTGGACGTTATTGTGCAGGGCATGGGCGGCATCATGAGCATCACCGGTGAGGTTGGCGGCGGCCCCGTGCGTGTGGGCGCAAGCGTCGGCGATATCACGGCGGCGTTGTTCGCGACAGTCGCCATCACGTCTGCGTTGCTGGAGCGTGAGCGCTCCGGCCAGGGACAGTACATAGATATCTCAATGATGGACTGCCAGGCGGCCATCATGGAGAACGCTTTCATGCGCTACTTTGCGCTGGGTGAGGCGCCTCAACGCCTTGGCACGCGGCACCCCATCTCCACACCCTTCCAGGCGTTCAAGAGCACGGACGGTCACGTGGTTGTAGCGCTTATGGGCGGCTCCACTGACCAGTGGCCCCTCTTCTGCGTCGCAATCGACCATCCAGAGCTTATCGATGACGAGCGGTACGCGACTGGCTGGCTCCGCACCCAGAACTACGATGCCCTGATTCCGGTGTTGGAGGAGGCTATGGCCCAGAAGACAACGGCTGAGTGGGTGGACATCATGGGAGAGTTCGGCCTGCCGTGCGGCCCTGTGCAGGACATTGCTCAGGTGGCCAATGACCCACAGATGGCTGCCAGGGACATGTTCATAGAGGTGCCGCACCCGGTGCTGGGCAGCGTGAAGATGGCAGGAAACCCCATCAAAATGTCACGGACGCCCGCTGAGCCCAAGGGCGCCCCGCCGGTGCTGGGCGAGCACTCAGGCGATGTGCTGTCTCAGTTGCTTGGCGTGTCGCAGGAGCAAGTCGACGCCCTGCGCGCCGAAGGGGTGATAGGGTAGAGAAACCAACCGGACGGCTGGTCACGTCTTGGTTATGAAGCGGTAGTCCATTCCCGGAGAACCCTTAGTGTGCGTAAAGTCATAGCTGGACTCATAGTGCTGATATTGGTCATCGGTGCATTGGCGTGGACCGGCTACAATCGCCTTATGGTTACCTCTACAGAGGCCACGGGCATCACCCCTGCTCTCAATACGGGAGTCGCATCACTGGCTCGAGCCAGTATCAAGGTCATGACAGGAGACATTCTGGGTGCTGCGGATGAAGTGGTAGAAGGGGTTGAGGTAGATATTGAACTAACCCTTGAAAATGACTTCTTCACACCGCTTTACCTTGCCCCTGGTAGCCATGCTGTATTTCTGAACGGCGTTGAAATCACGAGACAATTTCAATCCGAATCTGGATGGATGAGACCGTTTGCAACAAAAGTGCTGCACATATCTGTAGCGGTGCCCTTTGAACAATTTCCTGAAGCTGTAGTAGCAATACTCATAGAAGGAGGAAATATTGATGTGAAGGTGGAGTCCACTATTGGTTGGAGCATTTTTACGGTTGACCACACATCGGACGTATACACATATAGCGTTTTAGACACTCTGGAAAGCATCATCAAGAGACTTCTCTAGCGTGCGTAAAGTTATAGCTGGACTCATAGTGCTGATATTGGCTCTTGCGGCTGCTGTCGCTTGGAGCAATTCCAACCTTGAGATTGGCTCAGCAGCGGTGCAGGAGCTCAGCCCTGAGTTCACGGCGGAGGCGCTGCAAGCCGCCAGTAGCCCTCTTCAGCTAGTGATAGGAGACCCCAAAGACAGCCTGGGGGTGTACATCACCGGTATGCGCGTCAAGCTGACGTTCAACATTGAGAACCATAGCTTTATCCCCGCATTTTCACCCGTCAAACGGTACACGCTGTTCATAGGCAATCTGCCGGTAGGAGAGGTGGACGGCACAGGCTCTGCATGGCTGGGCGGCGGGTCCACAACGCCGGGGTCGGTGGAGGTGCTGGTGCCGCCAGGCGCCTTGCGACCTGACGTGGTGGACGTACTCATGGACGGTGGGACTATTGAACTGAACGTCCGCGCAGAACTCGGTTGGGGAGCGGCGACTGTGCTGCGTGAGAGCGGCCTACTATCGGCCACGCCTGGCGGGACCATTCGAGCTGTGCTGGGACTCCCCGATAGCTAGCGGCGCGCACCCATGCTGCCCAACAATTCACCATGGCTGGGGATGGACTCTCCCGTTCCGAGCTTGTGCAGCACTTCCCATATCAGTGATGACAGGCTGGATACCACCAACTTGCCGGTGTCGTGCTCCAGCGCCTGAATGATGTCCATGCTGGGTATGGCGCCCCCGGATATGACAATGGCCTCTGCGTCAGGGTTGTGCTCCGCCACCAATCGAGCGGCCTTGTAGACCCTGCCAAGGGTGATGCGGCTGTGGAGTGGGAAGAGTGAGTGGTCAAGCTCCTCACGGCTGGCGTAGATGCCCTGGTCCAGGAACGTTTCCATTCCTGTAACCGTGATTTCCGCGTCCCCCAGGAACTTCGTGTACTTCTCCACGATATCGTCACCATAGTAGGTGGCGGCCACCGCCACTGATGAGACGCCCATGTGTTTGAGCGCGTTCACCACGGCCAGCCCCATCATGGAGAAGGGGATGCCCACCATATCTTCAATCCTTGCCTGTACCTCCTGGCTCACCCGGTAGCCGTCGTCCACCAGGAATGAGAAGGGCGTGCCGCACTGCGCAATGGCGTCCACACGGGCCTGGGCCAGCGTCTTGGCTGCAAGGTCAAGCTGATTGGAGGCCTCTGCAATTTTGCCGAAGGAAAGGCCCTCGTTGAACTTCTCCACGTAGGTCATGGTCTGGTACACGGAGAAGCCGGGCGGGGCCACGCGCATGAACTCCAGGTGGTCATCAGAGGCGGACGGCGGCGATATGAACCCTACGCGTCCACGCCAGCCAAGGTCTTCAAGATATTTGGGTTGTGGTGATGAGTCCTGACCGAAATGCGAGACCATGGAGTCCTCCTTCAATATGCGGGCAGTGTATGGAGCCGTGCTATTTCACAAGCTCCGGCGTGTCTGTGTTTTGCTTGACATCGTTGCCGTATTCACGGCACAGCCCTTCGTAGATGAAGGCGCACCAGACGGCTGGCTTACCGGGCTCCCTGTTGAAATGTTGATGTTCACAGAGTTCAGGAATCATGGGGAGCAGGATGACATCGTACTTCTTCCAGTCCACCGCGTCTCCGTTGACGGTGCTGTAACCGTTGCCCTCCATCACAAAGATGACCAGCCCGCCCTGGTGGGTGTGGCGGCCCGACTGTGTCTTGATGTCATGCCGGAAGAACGAGCGGTTCAGCAACGGTGTATCGGTTTCCTCACCGCCCAGATAGAAAGCGAGACGGCCTTGCCGTGTGAGTTCGAAGGGTCTCTCCGAATTCTTGATGAGGATATGCCCATTCAAATCCTTCTGCCGACGGGCTTTGTCAGCCTCAAGTTCTTCAGCGTAGGGGTCAGCCTTGCCTTGGAGGGCTAATCGCTGCACCTCATACTGGTCCATAATCATGATGAGGTCTCCTTACCGGACATGGCACTATGGTTTAGTGAAGTCCGGGCTATCCGTGTTCTGCTTGACGTCGTTGGCGTATTCGTGGCTCAGCGCTTCATAGATGAAGGCACACCAAACGGCAGGCTTGCCGGGCTCTTTGTTGAAGTGTTGATGCTCACAGAGTTCAGGGATCATGGGGAGCAGGATGACATCGTACTTCTTCCAGTCTACTGCCACGCCATTGACGGTGCTGTAGCCGTTGCCCTCCATCACAAAGATGACTAATCCACCCTGATGGGTGTGGCGTCCTGATTGATTGCGGATGTCATGGCGGAAGAAGAACCTGTCTCGGAGCGCAGTGCCCGTGTCATAGGCACCCATGTAATGGGCGAGGTGGCCTTGCCGGAAGCTCTCAAAGGGCACTTCAGCGTGCTTGATGAGGACCTGCCCGTGGAGGTCTCGCTCTCGCTGCTCTCCACTTTGCTGCAGCTCATTGGCGTACGGATCCGCCATCGTGGCAAGACGTTGCCTACGGTCTTCGTACTCGTCCATCACCATGGTTGATTTCCTTTGCTGTCTGGCGGGGGAGGGCTATGGCTTATTGAAGTCCGGGCTGTCCGTGTTCTGCTTGACGTCGTTGGCGTATTCGTGGCTCAGAGCTTCGTAGATGAAGGCGCACCAGACGGCTGGCTTGCCGGGCTCTTTGTTGAAGTGTTGATGCTCACAGAGTTCAGGAATCATGGGGAGCAGGATGACGTCATACTGCTTCCAGTCGACCGCTACGCCGTTGACGGTGCTGTAACCGTTGCCTTCCATGACGAAAATGACCAGACCACCCTGGTGGGTGTGCTTGCCTGATTGGTTGCGGATGTCATGACGAAAGAAGAACCGGTCCCTGAGCGCAGTGCCCGTGTTGTAGCCGCCCATATACCAGGAGAGGTGGCCCTGCCGGAAGCTCTCAAAGGGCACTTCTGCATGCTTGATGAGTATCTTCCCGTTGAGATCCCGCTCTCGCTGCTCTGCGCTTTGTTCTAGCTCATTGAGGTACGGGTCCTTCATCGTAGCAAGACGAAGGCGCCGGTCCTCGTACTCTTCCATGACCATGATTGGTCTCCTTTGCCGCCCGGGGGCCGTTAGAGCTTACTGAAATCCGGGCTGTCTGAGTTCTGTCTAACGTCGTTGCCGTACTCGTGGCTCAAGCCTTCGTAGATGAACGCACACCAAACAGCAGGCTTGCCGGGGTCGTCGTTGAAATGCTGATGTTCGCATAGCTCAGGAATGATGGGGAGCAGGACAGCGTCGTACTTTTTCCACGGCACGGACTGCCCGTTCACCGTGCTATGGCCTGTGCCTTCCATGACGAAAATGACCAGCCCGCCCTGGTGAGTGTGCTTGCCTGATTGTGAGCGGACATCATGCCGGAAGAAGGCCCGGTTCTGGAGCGACGTACCGGTGTCCGCTCCTCCCATGTACCAGGCCAGGTGTCCTTGCCTGTAATTCTCAAACGGAGTCTCTGCGCCTTTGATGAGTACTTTACCGTTGAGGTCACGCTCACGCTGCTCCGCACTCAATTCCAATTCATTGGTATAGGGGTCAGCCGTTGCCGCATGGCGTACCCGGCGATCCTCATACTGGTACATTACCATTGTGTGCCTCTCGTGCCTCTTATATGTGGGCGTTGGCGGGTTTCAGGAACTATGTACTATACAAGCACGTCATACAAGCGACGGCTCTAGCGGCGTAGATACTACACTACCGACGTGGGCTGCACTAGCTGAATAGGTGAAGCATTGAAGAGATTTCTGGTTGGACTGGCGATAGGCGGCGTGGGCTTCCTGATGTGGCAGGTGGCAGGTGGCAGGTGGCAGGGGCCATTGCCATCATCCGCGGCACGCAATCATCCGATCCTGGCGACATTGCCAGCCTGGTGTCGTTGGTGGGCTTCGCCCTCATGCTGGCTGGCCCCATCTACTTCTGGATAACCGGTCCTCTTCTGGCGAAGAGACGGCGAGATAAAGACTAGTCCAATAGCTTCAGCGCGGCCTCGTAGTCGTCC
>Ga0302135_10002445_pt1 | contig 11125 bp, 8 predicted proteins | sample CBN3_surface_MG_FD_203119 | JGI IMG/M metagenome (GOLD analysis project Ga0302135, IMG submission 203119) | Marine microbial communities from Western Arctic Ocean, Canada - CBN3_32.1 | ecosystem: Environmental > Aquatic > Marine > Oceanic | place: Canada: Western Arctic Ocean | collected 2017-09-15 | reverse complement strand
CGCCAAGCTCTTTCATCCCGACAAGATTGATCGTGAAGATCTGACGCCTGAGGAATTGGAGCGCGCCCGGGTCATCTTCGAGTTCATGACGGAGTCCTACAACATCCTGCAGGATGCCGGAAAGCGGGCTGCGTTGTCCCGAGGTTCCGGCGCGGAGGGCATTGGCAAGAAGCGCAGCTCGGTGGATGAGGCGCGGATCTTCTCTCACAAGGCGACGAAGATGCTGCGCATGCGGGATTGGGAGAAGGCGGAGATGTATCTCCGGCAGGCCATCAGTCGGGAGCCGGAAAATTGTGAATTCCTCTGCCAGATAGGCTGGGCCACGTTCAACAACATGGACCGGGTGGAGAGCGAACGCATCGAAGAGGCCAGGAACTTCTGGGTGAAGGCGTTGGAGAAGGACGACAAGAGCGTCGATGCCAACTACTACATGTCCCTCTATTTCAAGAGCACGGGGGACACCTTCAAACAGAGCAAGCACTTGAAGAAGGCGTTGGACTACAAGCCTGATTTTGTGGATGCCCAGCGGGAGCTTCGCTTGATTGAGATGCGTGCGAAGAAAAAAGGGGGCGGAGGACTGCTCGCGAAGCTCTTCCCCTCGCTCATGCGGAAATAGTGCTGCTGCTCCTTTTCCCATCGTGGAAAGCGTTTGACATGCCTCCTCATTTCTCCTAGCTTCCCGCATTCACCTCGGGGAGGACGTACGTCATGGCACGAGTAACGAACGAAGATTGTCTGGAGCGGATTGGCAACCGGTACATGCTGGCTCAGTTTGCATCCATCCGCGCTCGTCAGCTTCTGCAGGGTGCGACTCCGACCGTCGAGTCGAAGAACAAGGCTCTCGTGACAGCGCTTCGGGAAGTGGCTCGTCGTGGAATTGAGATCGACGCCGATGTCGAAGAGCTCCAGGGGCGCAGCCTCGTGAATGAAAAGTACGCCGACAGATCCCGCTGACGGGATGTTCGGGCCGCTTCTCGCGAGTGGGCCCCACGACCTTTCATGAAATTTGCGGAACCATGAATCTCGGGCCTCCTCCGTGGAGGTGCCGCTGTGAACTCAATGCCTCTCCAGAAATTCTATTGCGGAGTCGTCGGCGGCACGTGAATGTTCACGAATCCGTGGCGGGCCAGCTTGCGGGAGACTCGATCGTTTCCCGTGCGCATCCAGTTCTCGTAGAGTCGGACCAGATCCTCATCTCGTTCGAAGCGGCTGCGATCGCTGATCTCGTTGAGGACCTCGACAAGACTCCGGAAGCACCCCGACATCTCGTTGTAGAGTTCCCCGAACGCACCCCCCTGGGGCATCCGCGAGAAGTGCTGTGCCAGCTGACCGTATGCGGAACCACCCATCCCAATGTAGTAGTCCAGATCGACGACCTTGCGGTTCAGGTTCTCAGAGAAGAATCCGCTCATGAACAGCGAGACATCCCCGAGTTGCTTCAGGTGCAGGCTGCTTTTTCCCGGACTCGCGGCCTCCAATGCCTTTTTGAGCATGAGTGCCAGGGGCTCGTCCAACGCTGAATTCTCGGTTTCGAGTGCGTTGTGGCAATGGGAAAACTCATGGAGCAGATTGACCATGTAGTATTGGGCGTGACTGCTCACGTCCACCTGCAATACCTCCATCGCCGCGGTCACAAGCTCGTGGAAGAATTCTTCCACCGTCGCGGTTTCGACAATGGTGACGGGGGAAACAGATGTCTTCATCGGGTCTCCTCGCGCTGTGGGGAAAAAGCCTTCCCCTATCTAGGACAACGGCACTTTTCACCCCTGAGTTTAGTCCGACGTGTGAAACCACGGAAAAATTCAGGAAGGATTGCTCCGTAACCACGAAGAGGATTCCTCGCGGAAGGAAGGGGGGACAAGAGCGCAGGACAGTGATTGGAAGGCGTGGTATCGTGCTCGGGATGGACGCCGCAAAATTATTGAAGAAGATCCGAATTATTTTTTCCGCAGGGGCGATCTTGATGGCGATCTTGATGGCGATCGGGGTCGGATGTGTACGACATGTCGCCCCTGAAACGGGGCCTTTGGATCCTGTTGTGGCCTCCGCCCGCCTTCAATCCCAGGCCGCATCGATTTCTCAGCTGGCAGTCGATGCCCAGGTGGATGTGAACAAATTCGGAATCACCTGGGCCTCCCTGAACACGATCGTGCTGGTACGGCGTCCGGGAGACATGCGGCTGGAGCTGCTCTCGCCGACGGATGAGCTGCTCTCGATCCTGACCCTCGATGAGAAGGGCTTCGTGATGCATGAGCGGGGCTCGGATGTCTGCCATGTGGGTCTCCCATGCGCGATGGAGCAGGTTCGTCTCCTCCCGATTCCGATCGCCTCCGAGTCTCTGATTGATGTCCTTCTGGGGGGAGCCGGATTGAGTCCTGATTCGCGGTTTGGACCTGTGATCTGGGATGAACGGGAGGGCGAATACCAGGTGCGTGTGGAGGCGGAAAACGACGCGAGGACCCTTCACCTCGATCCCTGCAGCCATTCCCTCCGGTCCGTTCATTGGGAGTCGGAGGGGGGACGTGGCCCCGTCCTGCGCGTGAAGGGATGGCAGGCGGCCACCGGCGCACGGGTTCCCGCTCGGTTGGAGATCGAAATCCCTTCGGAGGGGGTGAGCCTGGATGTGACCTATCGGGTGGTCGATCGGGAAATGGAAATGGACGGACAGGCGTTTCGTTTCACCTGTCCCCGGGGGACGGAAGTGCGGACCCATCGATGTGCCCAGGGGGGAAGTGAATGAGTCGCGGTTTGTTCATCGTGTTGGAAGGGATAGACGGGTCCGGGACGACGACGCAATGCGCACGTCTCAAGGCGTGGATGGAGGCGCGAGGACGGCGTGTTCTCACGACGTTTGAGCCGACCAGCCGTGTTCTGGGCGCTCATGTCCGCGCTGGACTGCAGGGACAGCTGAAGGAGGCCATTGATCCGGCCACGATGGCTCTGCTCTTTGCGGCGGACCGGCTCGATCACATCACGCACGAAATCACGCCCGCGTTGGAATCCGGAGTCGACGTCCTCTGCGATCGGTATGTGGCGTCTTCGTTGGCGTATCAGACGGAGAGTCTGCCATTGGAATGGATCCGGCAGATCAATGAGCGGGCCCTCGTTCCGGACTGCACCTTGTTTCTCCGGGTGGATCCAGACGTGGCTTTGGAGCGCATCGGCGCACGGCAGGGCGAGCATCGCGACCTGTATGAAAATCGGGACATGCTCGTGGGAGTCGCATCGCGGTATGAGGCGCTCTTTGCCCGGGGGGATGTGAGCGCGACGATTCTGGATTCGGAGCAGGACATGGACACGGTGACACGAGAGCTGGAGGCTCTGGTGGAATCCCTGCTGGAACGGTAATTCAGGAGGCTTTGATGGGAGCCCAGCGGGCGAACTCCATCGTGTGTGTTGCGCGCCCCTGGGTCAGGCTGCGGAGAGCGGTCGCATAGCCAAACATCGCAGCCATCCTCACCTCGGCGCGGATGATCTGATCGCCGCTATGTCCATCGACTGTCTGGATTTCGCTTCGCCGTGCCTGCAGGTCTTGCAGCACTTCGCCGACCCATGCGTCCGGGACCACGACATCCACCGCCATCCAGGGCTCGGAGCGCCGTGTGTTCTGGGGCGTGATTGCGTCTCGCATGGCGCGCCATGTGGCGTTCTTGAGCATCAGCTCCCCATGTGTTCCGCGGGGACTCTGGACGGATTCCACGAGGACATGGGTGCCCATCAACACATGCCCGGAATGGGGATTGCTGAAGAGGGCTTCCCGAAGCCCGTGTTCCACGGCCTCCCGGTGAAGTGGGGAGAGGGTGTCGGGCAGAGACCAGGTGGGAATCGCGGCAGGGCCGGATTCCCGCTGGGGCTGGATCCGCACGCGTACTCGCGCTTCCCCCGCGCTGGGTTCGTTCACGAGCTGGAAGATCCCTTCGGTCGCGCGTTCCGCGACGATCTGTTCCTGGTAGGCGATCTCGGGTCGACTGCCTCTCACGTTGATCTTGAATTCACGGACCAGCCGGTCCAGCACGATCTCCAGGTGAAGCTCTCCCATGCCTTCGAGGAGAACGCGCCCCGTGGGGTCTTCTCCGATGCGAAGGGAGGGGTCTTCTGCCGCGATGTCCATGAGTGCTGCGCCCAGTGGTGCCAGATCTTCCGCCGTGCCCGGTTCCAATGCGACGGAAATGACCGGGTGGGGGAAGTCGATGCTTTCGAGGGCGATGGGGGCGGAAGGATCACAGAGGGTGTCCCCTGTCGTCAGCCCCGCAAGGTTGACGAGTGCGACGATTTCTCCCGATTCCATGTGGTGTATCCGAGTCGCGCTGCTGGCGTGTACCCGAGCCATCATCTCGACCTTCAATTCCTCCCCAGTTCGCGGGTTCAGGAGACGTCCTCCTTCCTTGAAGGTTCCTGAATAGACTCGGATGAACGAGAGCGGTCCCACCTGCGGGAGCCGCTGAGTCTTGAAGACCAGGGAAGCGAAGGGGGCGTCATCCGTTCGGGGGCGAAGGTTCTGGGGATCGCTCGAGTCGAGGACGTCTGGGAGGTCTCTGGGGGAGGGGAGGTGTTTCTCGATGGAATCCAGCAGCGGTTGGATGCCCTGGTTGGTGAGCGCGGAGCCACAGAGAACGGGGACGATGCCATGGGAGAGCGTGCCTTGTCGGATGGCCGCGTCCAGCATGTCGAGAGGCACGTCTTCGGTCTCGAGGTAGGTGTCCAGAATTTCGGGCGACCACTCAGAGACGCATTCAATGAGCGCTTCCCGGGCGACAGTCGTGGCGTCTCGCCATTCTTCGGGGATCGGGGAGCGCGTGGGAGGAGCGTCCCGATTTCGCACATCCCACCGGACGGCCTCCTGGCGCAGGAGGTCGATGACGCCCTCGAACTCCGCTTCGGCGCCCATCGGCAGTTGCAGGAGAAGGGGTCGCGCTCCGAGTCGCTCTCGCATCATGCGGAGGCAGCGTTCGAAATCGGCGCCGACGCGATCCATCTTGTTGATGAAGGCGAGCCGTGCGACACCGTGGCGATTCGCCTGTCTCCAGACCGTCTCGGACTGGGCCTCCACCCCGCCAACGGCGCAGAAAATCGCGATCGCTCCATCCAGAACTCGAAGACAGCGTTCCACCTCCACCGTGAAGTCGACATGCCCGGGCATGTCGATGATGTTGATCTGGGTGTCTCCCCAGGCGCACGCCGTCGCTGCGGAGGTGATGGTGATGCCGCGCTCCTGCTCCTGGGCCATCCAATCCATCTGTGCCGAGCCATCGTCCACCTGGCCAATGAAGCTGGACTGGCCCGTGTAGTAGAGGACGCGCTCGGTGGTGGTCGTTTTGCCCGCGTCGATATGGGCCATCATGCCGATGTTGCGCGTACGTTCAATCGGGTGGTGGCGTTCCATGGGGGCGAGTCCGCACGCAGGGATTGCGTGGACGAGGGGAGAGAAGAAGAGGAGGGGACGAGGCCCCCTCCTACCCGTTCCCGTGGTTAGGGAGAGACGATGATGACCTCGTCTTCGATGGTGCTCGTTCCCGGGAGATTCGAGCCGAATCCATCCGAGCAGAACAGATCGGACATGTACAAGGTCGCCGTGCCGTTTCCAGTCTTCGTGAACTTCACAATCACGAAGTCGGAGTCTCCCACGATGCTACCGGCTCCCTGCTGGTAGGCATTCGTGATGGCGGGCGAGGGGTAGAGGCTCGTATGGACGAGCGCGACTCCCACGAATCCCTGCTGGCTGATCTCCGCATTGCTGATGGGGTTCGTCGTGAGCGAGTGCCCTGATTCCAGGCTGCCACTGGTCGGAAGTTCGAATCCGTTGAAGTTCTTGAAGAACCCCTCGAATTGGAGCTCCGCAGGATTGAAGCTGAGATTGAACTGGGCGGCACCGGCCCAGGTGAGCGGGCTGTCCAGCATGGACTGGTTCGCGTGCGCCAGGTCCAACGTGCAGGTGACCTCACCGCTCCCGCCCCCGAAGACACAGACTGGCTTGTCCGCACAGGACTCCGCGATGTTTCCGCCCCCACACGAGCCGTTCCCCTGGCATGTCGAGGCCTCGGTGCAGGGATCCCCGTCATCGCAGGCCTGGTTCTCTGCGATTTGCGTGTAATCGCACCCGACTCCGGAGACGCATTGATTGTCCAGGGTACAGGGATTGCCGTCCACGCAGGGTTTCTGACCCTGGCCGATGCAGAGCCCCGCATTGCAGTTGTCGGAGAGCGTACAGGGGTCTCCGTCATCACAGGAGCCCACGATGTTGTTTGGCTGGCATCCGAGGGAGGCGTCGCAGACCCATGTCTGGCAGTCGGTGGAGTCCCCACACAAGGCCTCATTGGGGGTGTTCGAGCAGGTGCCGTTCGCCTCATCGCAGGCGTCCGTCGTGCACAGGATGGTGTCGTTGCAGGACAGGGCCGTTCCCTCACAGGCGCCGGAAGCGGTGCAGGCATCGTTCTCCGTGCAGAACTGCCCGTCATCACAGGTGGCTCCGGTCTGGGCTTCCAGGGAGCACGTTCCGTCCAGGTTGCAGACCCCTGCATTGCACGCGTCACTCCCACATTCCTCGTCGCTGTTGCAGCCCTCGACCTGACACGTGCTGCTGCAGCCGTCGCCGTCATCCGTGTTGCCGTCGTCGCAGGTCTCGCCACAGGAGCCATCGAGTGTCCCGTTTCCACAGGTCGGCTCGCCGGCAACGCAGGCATTGCCCACGCATTCGATGGGGCTGCAGGTGTCTCCACCACAATCCGCGGCCGTGGCACAGCAGCCCTCCGCTGCGTCGTTTACGCAGATCCCGGTCGCCGCGTCGCAGAAGTCCGTGGTGCACTCCACCTCGTCGTTGCAGTCCTGGAAGTCGTACGTGCATTCACCCGTCGCCGCGTCGCATTCGTCGAAGCTGCAGGGGTTCTCGTCGTCACAATCCTTCGCATCGCCCCCGACACAGATTCCCTCGACGCATTGGTCCTGATCGGTCGCACAGAGATCCCCATCTTCGCAGGGGCCTTCGAGGTTCTCGTAGGTGCAGTTGCCCTCTTCGTCGCAGGAATCGGTGGTGCAGGAGTTGTCGTCGTCGCAGGATGCTCCAGAAGTCACGCACTCCCCTGTGACGTCATCACAGGTTGCGGCGACGCAGGGATCGTCGGATGTGCAGACGACCGCCGTTCCGACACATGTGCCCTCCAGGCAGACATCCTCCGTCGTGCAGGGGCTGCTGTCGTCACAGTCGCCCTCTACAGGCGTGGCCGTGCATCCCTCTGCTCCGCATGCATTTTCCGTGCACGGATTGCCGTCATCGCAATCGGTCGGGGCGTTCACGCAGGCGCCGGTCTCCTCGTCACACGAGTCGTCGGTGCAGGGATCGTTGTCGTCGCATCCGGTGTTTTCCTGGGTGACGCAGTCTCCTGCGGCGCACGTCGAGGAGGCTCCGCATCCGCCCTCGGCGCAGACGTAGCCGTCGTCATGAACCCCGACGACACAGAGCTCGGAATCGCATTGGGCGAAGTCACATGCGCCCTGGCCCTCGATGAACTTGTCGCAGTCGTCGTTGTCCTTGCAGATGGGCTGCCCGTGGTTTTCTTCGCATCCGGCCGCATCAAAGTACGCGCACAGGCCGCCGTCACAGGCGTCCAGGGTGCAGTCGTCGTCGTCGTTGCAGTCGCTGACAGAGCTGCAACTGAGCCCCGAGAGGACCGTGACGGAAATCTCGTCACCTGAACCCAGTACGACACCCTCTTCATCGCGGAGCTCAGCGCTCACGGTGTGCGGTCCTTCAGACACGCCTTCGAAGGTGTAGCTGTCGTCTGTCGCTGTTCCCACCTCTGTGCCATCGAGGGAGCAGTGAATGGTGAGTCCATCACCGTTGGTCACCTCAAAAATGGCCTCAAACGAAGCGGAGACCTCCGCGGCATCGTTCGGAGACGTGAATCGAACGGAGGTCTCTTCTTCGCCTCCAGTGGTTCCCGTGGCCGGCTCTTCGGAACAGCCGTGGATGAGGATGGCGCTGAACAATGCAGCGAGGACAATGGCGTGACGTGACGGTCGCATGGGACGTCTCCTCTGAGCGAAGCGGGAACGGTTCGAGTGATTCAAGTCGAGAGTCTAGAGGAGTGATGCCGATTTCGTCCACTCTTTGTGACATTCCGGAGGGGCCGTTCCGGTGGTGTTCCTTTGTGGACGTCGATCCGGGGGGAGATCACGTGCGGTTCGAGACCAGGCGGGAGATCGCCTGGAGGGCGTTCCTGCTGTGCGCTGTCATCCGCAGGAAATGGGTGAATCGACTGTCGATTTGTCCGTCCATGCCGATCACGAAGGTCACTCTTCGGGTCCCGGTGAGCGCCGCCTGGGTACCGAATCCGTCCCGAAGCGACCCGTCGGGATCGACAAGGACCGGAAAGGGCAGGGATTCGGCGGCGCAGAACTGGGCGGCGACATCCGCTGTGTCCTTGGCAGAGATCCCGATCACATGGCCCCCGAGTTCGTGAATTTCATCAAACACTCCGCGGAACCCGCGACTCTGGAGCGTTCAGCCAGGCGTGAACGACTGGGGAAAGAAGAAGACGGCGACAGGTCCCTGAGTCCAGAGGCTGGACGCAGTGGCGCCGTTGGGGAGTTTGAAATCGGGAGCGGGATCACCGGGTCGCAGCATGATGGGAACCTCGCGGTCAGCCTAGAGGGATGTCACGGGTTTCACAATGGGGATTGATGGCGCCATCACTGGCACCCCCTCCGCGTTGCAGGTAGGATGTCCTCTCGACGACCGGGGAGCGAAATCATGAGAATCAGCGCAGGCATGTGGGTGATCGGGGCGTTCCTCCTTGCAGGATGTGGGGCGGAGTCCGGAGAGGGGAGTTCCGAGGGACCCGGGGAGGACACGGGGGCGGATGCGCTCACGGACGTCCAGGAAGAAGACGTCGCGGACACGCCGACATGTCCTGTCTTCTGTGATGATGGCTTGAGTTGCACGGAAGACTCCTGCGAAGAGGGCGTCTGCGTGTATGCGCCGAGCCCCGGGAGCTGTCTGATCGCAGAGGCGTGCTTTGAACATCTCGAACTCCACCCCGTCGAGACCTGTCTCCTCTGCGACACGGACGAGAGCGTCGTGGAGTGGTCTCCTGTCCCGCAGGATCTGATCTGTGATGATGGGGATGTCTGCACCCTCTCCGATGAATGTGCGGAAGGTCAGTGCGTCGGCATGCCCAAGGCATGTGACGACGGGAACCCCTGCACGGATGACTTCTGCGAGGGCATCGGGGAAGCCAGCTGCGTGCACGAGGACAACACCGTGTTCTGTGACGATGGAGATGACTGCACGGTGGTGGATGTCTGTCAGGACGGCGCGTGCGTGGGCGGCGAGAGTCCGTGTGTGGACGATGATGCGTGCACTGTGAATGTTTGCGTGGCTGGGGAGTGCACGTCTGAGCCGTTGAACTGTGATGACTTGAACCCCTGCACTCTCGACAGCTGCCAATCCCAGGAAGGATGCCTTCATCAAGTCACAGAAGGGATCACCTGTGAGGCGGGGAATCTCTGCTTGAGCGGAGATTTCTGCGCGGGAACCGGAGAATGCGTGGAGGGCGTGATTCCCGTGACGTGTGAGGAGGATCCCAACCAGTGCACCGTGACGCAATGTATCCCGGCGGTGGGCTGCGCGGACGTGTTCAAGCAGGGCTTCTGTGACGATGGCATCGCCTGCACGACCAATGATGCGTGCATCGCGACGCTCTGCATGGGATTGGATCAGAGCGGCTGTGACGTGTGTCCGCTCCCGGAATCCTGGGGCGTGTTGCACAAGGCGACGACGCTTCATTTTGGCGATGGTGGACAGCCTGGAGAGGGCATGGACCTCGACGGGAATCCGGCGACATGCTCGCCCAGCCCGGGATGTTCTGGGGGCATTGACAATGAACTGGGCACGATCGCCGCGCTGGTGAACCCCAACATCGACAATGCCCTCGCGGATGGTGTGTTGGCTCCGTTGGTGGAGATGCAGGGATTCAATACGGACGGCGATCCTTTCAGCCTCGCGGTCATTTTTGGTTCCCAGGCGCCGGGGGTCTTTGGAGCCCCGGCGTGTGATCCCCAGCAGCAGACGTGCGACTACCTGGTGAACCTGGACAGCTATGGTGCGGATTGCGCCCCGACCTTCCTCGTGGAGAACGTCGTGGTGGAAGGAGACCAGCTCGTCGGTGGAGGGCCCGGGACCGTGTTGATCATGATTCTGCCCGTGGGTGGAAAGCCGTCCTACCTCCATCTCGTGGGCGGACGGATCGAGGTCACGTTGTCCTTTGGACCGGAGGGCGAGCTGCTGGGAATGGATGGACTGGTGGCGGGTTCGGTCCCGAAGCAATCCCTCCTGAACACGGTGGCGACGGTGGACCCCGAATACCTGCTCGGAGGACTCCCCGCGGGGACGGATCCCGCGGACGCGACGGCTGAAATCGTGGCTCTCGTGGATGCGCTCGTGACCGAGGACATTGATCTCGACCTGGACGGGGTTCCCGATGCGGTCAGCGCCGGATTCCGTGTGAAGACCATCCCGGGGAATGTGATCGGAGCCAGTGAATGAAGCGGTGTTTTTCCCAATGGAGTGGCTTTGTCTGTGCTCTTGGGATGGGTGCGGTGTTCATGGGGGGCTGTTCGGAAGAGGGCGTCTCGGTGGATCCAGCATTGGATGTCCTGGGAGACGTCGTGGACGGGGGCATGGATGAGCCCGATGTCCCGGTGGAAATCGATGCGCCTCAGGATCTTGAAATACAGGAAGGGGATACGGAAGAAGACCCGACGCCCATCTGCAAGAACGGGGATGCCTGTGATGATGGGGACCCCTGCACGACGGATGATTTTTGCGTGGGGTACACCTGTACGGGAACTCATCAGTCCTGTGACGACGGGATCCCATGCACTCTGGATGTCTGTGATGGGTCTGGAGGCTGCATCTCCCCCGTCGCGGGGGGAAGCTGTCTGATCGATGGCGAGTGTTTTGCCGACGGGGATCCGCATCCGGAGGACCCCTGTCTGTCCTGTGTTGTCCCGGTTGATTCGGGCGATTGGGCGACTGATGACTCTCGCAGCTGTGATGATGGGAATGCCTGCACACCGACGGATGCCTGCCTTGATGGGGCCTGTGTCGGGAGCGGAACCCTCGACTGCG
>Ga0302135_10002444_pt1 | contig 11130 bp, 8 predicted proteins | sample CBN3_surface_MG_FD_203119 | JGI IMG/M metagenome (GOLD analysis project Ga0302135, IMG submission 203119) | Marine microbial communities from Western Arctic Ocean, Canada - CBN3_32.1 | ecosystem: Environmental > Aquatic > Marine > Oceanic | place: Canada: Western Arctic Ocean | collected 2017-09-15 | reverse complement strand
CTCAAGAAACATCATCCAGGTCTTCGTTTTCTGGGAGCTCGTCGGTGTTTCGTCGTATCTATTGATCGGATTCTGGATGGACCGCCCGACGGCCGCTGCGGCTGCCAAGAAGGCGTTCCTGATGACGCGGTTCGGAGACTTCGGGTTCCTTCTCGGGATTCTGTATCTCTACTCGGTCAATCCCGATTACATGGACATCTCGACGCTTTACCACGGTATCGACGCCGGTGACATCGCCGTATCGGTAGCCACGTGGGTCTCGCTTGGACTGTTTGCAGGTGCTATCGGTAAATCGGCTCAATTCCCGCTTCACTCCTGGCTCCCTGATGCCATGGAAGGCCCAACTTCGGTATCGGCGTTGATTCACTCGGCAACGATGGTCACAGCCGGCGTGTTCCTGGTCGCACGGTTCTTCCCGCTCTTCGAGCACTCCGACATCATGACGCTGGTCGCACTGGTTGGTGGTTTCACGGCCGTGTTTGCAGCGACGATGGGTCTGGTTGCGAACGACATCAAGCGCGTGCTCGCGTATTCGACCATTTCTCAACTCGGCTACATGATGCTGGCACTGGGAATCGGAGCGTACGCGCCTGCGATCTTCCACCTGTTCACGCACGCCTTCTTCAAGGCAGCTCTCTTTCTTGGAGCCGGTTCGGTCCACCACGCATCGGGCACGTTCAATATGAAGTACATGGGTGGGCTGAAAAAGCACATGCCCAGAACGTACTGGGGCATGATTATCGCCAGCTTGAGCCTTGCAGGGCTCTTCCCGTTCTCGGGATTCTGGTCGAAGGACGAAATTCTCGGACACGCCAGCGAGGTTGGGACGACAACGGGCAACATTGTGCTCGCACTCGGTCTCGTCGCCGCGTTGATGACTGCGTTCTACATGTTCCGGGCTATTTTCCTGACGTTCCACGGCGAGTGGAAGGGTGGGGGAGAACAGGAAACGGCCGATGCCGAGGCCGCGGGTGAACCGGCTCCTGTTGGCAACGGACACTCTCACTTCGGCGAGTCGCCGTGGTTGATGGTCGGTCCAATCATGCTTCTTGCGGTTCTCGCCATATTTATCGGTTTCCTGTCGAACCCAATCGTCGAAGTTGGTTCGATCGACAAGCATGCATTCGCCCACTTTGTGACGGTCGAAAACCACGATGTGTTCCCTGTTGATGCCGACGGTGGTCACTCGGCAGCAGAACACGCCGGGGCAGCGCCTGAATTCAACGTAATGGTTGCCGGGATATCCACCGTTCTGGCGCTCGCGGGAATTGGTCTCGCTTACCTGATGTACATAAAGGGCGTTATTTCGCCCGAAGCTATGGGCGCTCGACTCAGGCCGATCTACACACTCATGATCCGAAAGTACTACATCGACGAGTTGTACGAGGATCAGATCGTCAGAAAAGGCTTCTACAAATATATTGCTAACGCCTTTAAATGGTTCGACGAGCATTTCGTCGATAACGTAAACGTCCACCTTTCGAACTGGGTAAGCCGGATCGGTAAGAGCGGGGCACTAGTTCAAAACGGTCAAACCCAGACTTACGCAATTGGTATGGTCATCGGCGTGGTCGCAGTTGTAGCAGCATTCCTACTATGGGGCTGATAACGAACGTGGAAAATAGCTCAAACAAAACTGAATATCGTTCGGTACTGGTGCCGATGCCAATAACTGAGGTGACCCGTGTTTGATGGGATCCTGACAGTTACGGTATTCCTGCCTGCAGCGGTGGCCATTTTGGTCGCTCTATTCGCACGCGGAAAAAATGCTGACCAGCAGATTCGATGGATCGCTATCGGTGCGACCATCGCAACGTTCGTTCTGACTGTAATGGTGTTCGTTGGCTACGATCAGGACGCCGCTGGTGTCCAGATGATCGACTACTTCGAGCGCTGGATCCCGGTCGACGCACTCAAATCTTCATATCTGCTCGGAGTCGACGGTCTCAGCGCACCACTGGTGCTGCTAACCGGAATACTTGGTATGGCCGCAGCGCTCGGATCATGGCGGATCAAGAAGCGTGTACGAGAGTACTTCCTGTGGCTGTTGTTGCTCGAAACGGCAGTTCTCGGTGTGTTCGTCTCGCTCGACCTGCTGTTGTTCTTCATTTTCTTCGAGTTCGAACTGATCCCGATGTTCATGCTTATCGCTATCTGGGGTAGTGGTCGACCACGCTACTCGGCGATGAAATTCGTGTTGTTCACACTGGCTGGCGGCGCGTTAATGCTGATAGCCATTCTGGCACTCTACGTCACGCCGGACGTGAACACTTTGACGATGGTTTCTTTGACCGTTGATGGCAAGTACATTCCGGGAATTCCTGAGCTGATCGCCGGAAAAGATCTGATTATTCCTGCCTCGTTAATATTCGGGTTCTTCTTTATTGCGTTCGCTGTGAAGCTTCCTCTGTGGCCGGTCCACAGTTGGCTCCCCGACGCTCACACCGATGCGCCTACGGCGGTGTCAGTGATGCTTGCCGGTGTGTTGCTGAAGATGGCCGGATACGGTCTGTTGAGAATCAACCTCGGATTCTTCCAGGAGACCAATGGATTCACCATTCACGATGTTGCCGGGTATATGGCAGCCCTTGCTGCATTCTCGGTTATCTATGGTGGAATAATCACAGTTCGACAAACTGATATGAAACGGCTAATTGCCTACAGTTCTGTCAGTCATATGGGCTTCGTATTACTCGGTGTTGCCGCTGTTGGATCTTCTGCTGCCCATACTTCGGCGGCGGGCTTGAACGGTGCAGCCCTACAGATGTTCACCCACGGAACTATCACCGGACTCGCCTTTCTGATGGTTGGTCTGTCATACGACCGTACTCACACACGACACATTCCTCATCTCGGTGGACTGTGGAAGAAAATGCCGCTTATAGCGATTTTCTTCCTGATCGCTGGATTTGGATCACTGGGACTCCCAGCTCTCTCAGGCTTTGTCGCTGAAATTATGGTGTTCCTGGGCACGTTCTCGGTATGGCCATGGGCCACTAGCGTTGCTGCATTCGGAGTTGTGCTGGCAGCCGGCTACACGCTCTGGATGGTTCAACGGGTGTTCTTCGGAGCGCGACCGGCAACTCCGGGTATCTCCGATGAGGTGTACGACAATTTGATCGACGCTAACTGGGTCGACATGATCCCGGTTGTCGCGCTGGCAGCTCCTATTTTTATCGTTGGTATCTGGCCTTCAGTGGTGACCGACATGTTCGATATTGGTATTCAGGCGGTGCTTAGGTAATGACTGTCCAGGACTTCTGGGTACTGTCCCCTGAAATTGCGATGGCCCTTCTGGCGCTATTGGTGATCTCCGTAGACCTCGTCACACGGAGCATGGCCAAGGTCGCTGCAGTCGCGTTCATTGGGCTTGTCGCACCGGTGATACTTACTCTGAACTTATGGTTTGGATGGTTCGGCGATCCTGCAACAGGGGCTGCTTTATTCGGAACATTCGAAGCAGATAAATTCTCTCTGTTCTTCAAGTTCCTGTTACTAACGGTTGTCGCTGGCACGATTCTTGCCTCGGCAAAGTACATCGCCAGCGATCGAATGAAGGATTATGGCGGCGAGTTCGTTTCTCTCATTCTTCTATCAGTAACTGGAATGATGATTCTCGTATCGGCGACAGAGCTGATAACGATTTACGTTGCGCTCGAACTCACGGCGTTGCCGGTTGTTGCGCTCGCTGCGATTCACCGCTCGAAGCAGGGTGTTGAGGCTGGTACGAAGTTCTTCGTTCTTTCGGCGATTTCAAGTGTGATTTTGCTGTACGGATTCGCTTATATCTACGGATATACAGGCAGCACCCATCTCGACGTCATCATGATGAGGCTCGCAGTAATACCTACCGAATCAGGTGTTCCATTTGGTTCGTACGCCGTGTTGCTGTCAGTCATATTCATCGTCGCCGGATTCGGCTTCAAGATGGCGATCGTGCCGTGGCATATGTGGGTTCCTGACGTTTATCAGGGTGCTCCGACACCGGTAGCGGCGTTCCTGTCGGTAGCGTCAAAGTCGGCTGCGTTCGCGGTTGTAATGCGAATCATGTACGTGGCATTCGGGAACGACGCATTGATGCAGGACTGGTCGGGTCTGTTTGCGATTCTCGCTGCCGTAACGATGACAGTCGGTAACACGCTGGCGTTGTCGCAATCCAATATCAAACGACTGCTCGGTTATTCGACTATCGCCCAGGCCGGTTACATCCTCGTTGGTCTGGCATCAGTTCCGGCTAACCAGGTTGGAGCAACGTTCGCCGGGGCCGGTCCGCATGGTGTCTTGTACTACCTCGCCGGATATGCCTTCACTAACCTCGCAGTGTTCTTCGCAGTGATTGCAATTACTTCCAGAACTAACGACGATTCGATCGAGGGATTGAACGGTCTGCTAAAGCGATCACCGTTGCTTGCAGGTTTGCTTGTGTTTGGTCTTCTATCCCTGCTCGGAATGCCGCCCACTGTTGGATTCATGGCGAAAGTGGTGATCTTCGGATCAGCGATTAACGCAAATCTCACATGGCTTGCTGTGATCGGTGTTGTGAACACCGTGATTGCCGCTTACTACTACTTGCAGGTTATTCGAGCAATTGTGTTCGAGGATGCTGTTGACGAGTCGAAGTTCAGCGCTGATAAGCCGATCCTGGCAGCCGCCGGAGTCGCCGCCATCGGCGCTGGCGTGTTTGGTCTTGCACCATTCCTGCTTCTCGAGTTCGCAGAACAAGCGCTTTCGATAATTCCAGGTCTTTAGTCACATAGATCTGACGACGAACCGGGATCTGGGGCGACAGTAGACTGTTATAACTTTCGGGGACACCAACTGAAGTCAGCGAATATGCCCAGATATCTCAACATCGGAATCGTTCACAACGGCGAGCTTGCCGCAGCAAGTGAACTCGCCCGCAAACTTTCAACCACCTATAGCGATGGTCGGAGCTGGTGGCTTGCTACGCAGTCAGATCTTCACGAACAGACTGCCAGGCTTGCCGAATCTGATCTGATCATTACGATCGGCGGTGACGGCACAATTCTCCGTGGCGCGCACGCTGCCTCTTCTCAAGACATTCCCGTTCTTGGCGTGAACATGGGTCGAGTTGGCTTCATGAGCGACATTGAGAACAAAGATGCAGTCGACGAAGTTGGCTGGTACCTCGAGGGCAACGCACGAATCGAACGACGTTTTATGTTGAAGGCTGTACTTACCGGTTCAAACGGTAAATCTGAGCCGATCCTAGCATTGAACGACGTCACCGTTGCTCGTGGAGCGGCATTACGGGTGATCGAAGTGAGCACTGTTGTTGATGGGGTACATCTGGCGACGTACCGGGGCGACGGAGTGGTTATTTCGACTGCGACAGGTTCAACCGGCTACAGCCTTGCACTTGGTGGCCCCGTAATGGACCCGACTTCGCAAGATTTTCTCGTAAAACCAATTGCTTCTCACATGAGCCAGTTTGGTGGGGCAATTTTGCAGTCGTCATCCACGGTTGAGCTAACTGTTGAAGCGTATGAAGACGCCACACTAAACGCTGATGGCTTCATCGATAGGACGCTCAGCGCAGGAGAGGTCGTAACAATCACCCAGGCCGGGGATTATGCGTCGTTCCTCAGGCGAAAGCCTGCAGCTGATTTCTGGGGAGACCTGTCAACTCGATTAGAACTGCGCAAAGGTTCAGTCAATTCCCCTCGTCGTCGCCAGAATAACCCGAAATAACCCCTGAAAATTCGGTAAACTAACTACGTTTTGCGTCCCAAACGCCCGATCACCGTTGCTGTTAACCGCAAGTACGAGGGAAATCGAATCTCTCTACGTGTAGATACGGCTAAATTTGACGATGGTCCCGAGTTTGATCGTGAGATAGTCGAGCACCCCGGCTCAGTGGTACTTGTTCCCATCACAGACGATGGCAAAGTATTGTTGATCAGGCAGTATCGACAGGCGGCTGAACGCTTTCTTCTGGAAGCATCTGCCGGAACGAGAGAAGCAGGCGAAAGCCCGGAAGTGACAGCACACCGGGAACTGCAAGAAGAGGTTGGATACAAAGCCGGAAAGCTAATTCCAATCGGTGGTTCGTGGGTCGCACCCGGATACTCTAGCCAGTATTCATACATGTACATAGCGACCAATCTCGAACCGGCACCTTTACCCTCCGATGATGGAGAGGACATTGTTGTTGAGGAAGTCGATTTCGGCGACATTCACCGATTGATAGCAGATGGCGAACTTGAAGATCAGATGTCGATAGCGGCTTTGCTATCGGCGAAGCATGTGTTCGCTGAACACATCAGGGGCTGAGAATTTGAAGACACTTATAGACCAGTGCAGAGGCGAGCCTATGTATGAGCATGATGTTCTGATTATCGGCGGAGGACTCGCCGGACTCAGGGCAGCCGTTGAAGTTACGCGCGCAGGCGCTGACGTTGCGGTAATTTCCAAGGTTCACCCGGTACGCAGCCACTCAAACGCTGCTCAGGGTGGCATCAACGCCCCTCTTACAGACCGTGGTGACGACTGGGAAGGCCACGCCTACGACACGATCAAGGGAAGCGACTTTCTCGCCGATCAAGACGCTGTCGAAGTGATGTCGACCGAGGCCGGTGAAGCCGTTCTCGAACTCGAACGCATGGGCGTTATCTTCAGCCGAGGCGAAGACGGCAAGCTCGGAACCCGAGCGTTTGGTGGCCAGAAAGTCGCCCGAACGTTCTTCGTCGGAGCGATCACTGGATCAGCCATTCTGCACGTCCTCTTCGAGCAGTCCCTCAAGCTAGGGCTAAACGTTTACGAAGAGTGGTTCGTCACAAAGCTCATCATTGAAGATGGCGTTTGTCGGGGAGTGGTCGCAATCGACCTCAAGACCGGCGAAATGCACACGATCAAAGCCAAGGCAGTCATTATGGCGGCCGGTGGTGCGGGTCGAGTGTTCGAGCCTTCGACCAACGCTCTGATATGTACTGGTGATGGTCTCTCGCTCGCATACCGAGCCGGTGTTCCGTTGATGGACATGGAGATGATCCAGTACCACCCGACCACTCTCGCTCGCACCGGCATCTTGATGTCGGAGGCAGCTCGTGGTGAGGGTGCTTATCTCCTCAACGCTGCTGGCGAACGATTTATGGAAAAGACCGCTCCTGATTACATGGAGCTCGCCTCACGAGACGTTGTTTCTCGTGCAGAACAGACCGAGATCGACGAGGGCAGGGGAATCGACGGAAACGTCCTTCTCGACTTGCGTCACTTGGGTCGTGATTTCATCGAGCAGCGTCTTGGGTACCTTCAGGAAGTCTCAGTTGAATTCCTCGGTATCGACATGGCAGAACAGCCGGTTCCGGTACAACCCGGAATGCACTACATCATGGGCGGTATCAAGACCGACGTAAACGGCGCTACAAATGTCCCGGGGCTTTACGCCGCTGGTGAATGTGCAAACGTTAGCGTTCACGGTGCGAATCGTCTGGGCGCCAACTCACTTCTCGACACCGTTGTGTTCGGTCGTCGTTCAGGCGCACACGCCGTAGAGTACATCAAGGGCGTCGGTGGTCATTCTCAGGCACAAGAAGACCTCGTAAGCGAGAAGGCACGACTACAGGCACTACTCGACCGACCCAAGGGTGAACGGGTAGCAACTGTTCGAGACGACATGGCACGTGACATGACGAAGGGCATCGGAGTATTCCGTGATCAGGCGTCAATGGAAGGTGCGCTCGAAAATCTCAAGAATGTGAAATCCCGCATGGGCGGATTCTCAATCGAAAACAAGGGGAAGGTATTCAATACCGACCTCATGTTTGGTCTTGAGCTTGAGTTCATGGTTGATTGTGCCGAGGCTGTCGTAGCCGGAGCAATGACTCGTAAAGAGAGCCGTGGAGCCCACTTCCGAACTGACATCACCGAACGTGACGACGAAAACTGGCTGAAGCACACGCTTATGTATCAGGACGACGAAGCCGAGAACGGTGTTCGGGTTGAATTGTCTGACGTGAAAATCACGCAGTGGGAACCAGTAAAGAGGGTCTACTAAATGCCAGACACAATGAACGTCAAACTAAGAGTAAAGCGATACGATCCCGCTGATTCAGGTGGTAAGACCTGGTGGCAGGAATACGAAGTCGATATTCACCCGGACTCAACGGTGCTCGACGCACTGATCCAGGTTCGTGAGCATGAAGACGGAACTCTGGCAATGCGATGTGCGTGCCGGGCTTCGATCTGTGGCTCATGTGGAATGAAAGTAAACGGAAGCGCCAAACTGGTCTGTAAGACTCGTGTGATCGATATTTCACCTAACGGCGAGCAGATGACGATCGAGCCGATGGGCAACCAGCACGTTGTTAAAGACCTCGTTATCTCGCTTGATACTTTCTTCAATCAGATCAAACGTGTGGAGCCGTATCTGAAGCCGAGTTTCGTTCCAGAGCAGGGTGAATACACCGCCTCGAACGCCTCGATGGAGAATCTTCTCACCTCGATGAACTGCATCATGTGCGGCTGCTGTGTATCTGACTGTACGGTTCTGGAAGTCGACTCTAACTTCATCGGCCCCGCTGCCCTCGCAAAGGCGTGGCGGTTCACTGAAGACCCACGTGACTCGAAGCGCGACGAGCGTCTCAAGGCACTGAACGACGAAGATGGTGGGATGTGGGACTGCACACGCTGCATGAAGTGCGTTGACGTCTGCCCCAAGGGCGTGGCTCCGATGGACCGAATCATGGAGATGCGTGAGGCAGCTATCGCAGCAGGTAACACGAACACCTCAGGGTATCGTCACACCGAATCGTTCTATAACTCTGTAAAAAAGAATGGACGGTTAGACGAAACTCGTCTGGCTATCGATTCCGCGGGTTGGACAAACATTCCGCGATTGCTCGATCTTGCACCTATCGGGATCGCCGCTATGCGCAAGGGAAAATTGCCGCCTTTGATGCCGCACAAATCTGAAGACCATAAAAAAGTGAGAGACCTCTACAAGAGTGTGGAGGATGAATCCTAATGAAGTACGCTTTTTACCCCGGATGCGTCGCACGTGGTGGCGCTCCTGAACTCTACGACTCCGCCCTCGCCGTGATGGAACGACTCGGAATCGAGCATGTCGAACTGACAAAAGCCGCCTGCACCGGAGCCGGTGTGCTGCAGGAAAAGAACCTCAAGATGGGCGACATCTTGAACGTTCGAACATTCGCAATGGCCGAGCAGATGGGTCTGCCGATCATGGTGCTGTGTTCGACTTGCCAGGGCGTTATGAGCCAAGCGAATCACCGTGTGAAGCGTGATCCTGAGTACCTCGCTGAGGTCAATAAGCACCTCGCTGCCGAGGGACTCGAGTACAAGGGCACGACGTCGATCAAGCACCTGCTATGGGCGCTGATCGAGGACATCGGACTCGACAAGCTCAAAGAAACTTTCACCCGAGAGCTAACTGGAATGAACATGGCGCCGTTCTACGGCTGCTACATGGTTCGTCCGACCGACGCGCTGGAGTTCAAAGAGAATCCGACGCGTGAGACTTCGCTTGAAGACTTGATTGAGGCTGTTGGCGGTACGGTCACAGACTTCGCAGGTAAGACAGCTTGCTGTGGATTCCCGATTCTGTTCATCAACCAGGCTAACTCTATGAAGATGGTCGCCAATCACACTGGTACTGCTAAGGACCTCGGTGCCGACGCAATGGTCACTCCGTGCCCGCTGTGCCACCTGAACCTCGACGGATACCAGCCCAAGGCCCGCAAGCAGGTTCGTGGCGACAAGGCAGATTTGCCTGTGATCCACGTTCCACAGCTGATCGGACTTGCGATGGGAATGAGCGAGAAGGCCCTGGGACTCCAGAAGCACATCGTATCGACCAAAGACATGGTTCGAAAAGCCGAGGCACTGCCCGTAAAGGTTTAGTCGCTTCTCCGATAACGAATTTCAAACAACCCGGGCATTGCCCGGGTCGTTTTTTGTTTTAATTTCCTGCATTCCGCACGATTTCTCGATCGCAGCAAAGCGAAGTAGAGGGATCTGGCGGGGTCGCGGCCGCTTTCGACTCCGATGGCTCCACTTGGGAAACAAAGTGAGTTATTGCGATCGTTCAGCCACGTTCGATAAACGGTGAGTTCGTGTTCCAGTCGTTGAGCACAATGCTGTTTTCCTGAACTATCTCGCGTATACGATCGTCGTTCCAGCCGCGCTTGCCCATCCAACGGAGCAGCATCTGCGAGTCGGCAGCACTTGGCTCATCCGGGAAATTAAGCAGCTCTGCTTTTAGATCGGAATCAGCACCGAGATAATCGGGGACCGGGCAGTTGTTCTCGATCAGATCCCTGGCGGCTGCGACATCACCGCCGTTGATTCGCAAGATCCGTTCCAGCCAGGTGTCGAACTCCCATGCCACTGCCAGAGTCCACAACTCACGACCTTCTGTGCCCCGCCTGGTACCGGGAAATACGCCGATGATCTGTGTCAGTAATCCCGGCTTTTTACCGTACTTCTCAGGAATAACTAGGTTGCCGACGACATCGAGCACGGCTGCGTAGGCGGCTGAAACGAAATCGACGTACATCGGCTTGAATTCTGACTCTGGCAGGTCGACTTCGTATGTGTACTCAGGGGTTTCGAGTTCAAAGTCCCACGCGCTAAGGGCAAATTCGATGGTTGCCGGAATTGGCGGTTTGGGTCGCCAGCTCAGAGCGTCTATGAGTTCTGCTTCTTGTGACACGGGTGAGGATCTTTCATCGTGATCGAATTCGAGGTAATGGTTAGCTTATTCGCGACCACAGGCGATTGTCATCATAAACAGCACCCACTACAGGCTCATCGCACCATCGACCACGAGAATTTGTCCGGTTGTATAGGCCGATTCGTCAGAGGCGAGATACACGGCGAGGTGAGCAATCTCTTCAGGTTTCCCAACTCGTCCCATCGGTTGGCGGGCGATAAACGCGGCACGTGCGGCTACTGGATCGCCAGTGCTGTTGATTCGTTCTTGTAGAGACGGCGTTTCCACGGTTGCAGGGGCGATTGCGTTCACCCGTATGCCGTTCGACAGGTAGTCCTTGGCGACTGACTTCGTGATGCCGATCACCGCAGCCTTGGTTGCTGTGTAGGCGGCACGTTCCGGAACACCAAGCAGGTGCGACGACAACGATGCCATGT
>Ga0302135_10002438_pt1 | contig 11139 bp, 9 predicted proteins | sample CBN3_surface_MG_FD_203119 | JGI IMG/M metagenome (GOLD analysis project Ga0302135, IMG submission 203119) | Marine microbial communities from Western Arctic Ocean, Canada - CBN3_32.1 | ecosystem: Environmental > Aquatic > Marine > Oceanic | place: Canada: Western Arctic Ocean | collected 2017-09-15 | reverse complement strand
ATCTTCTTCGTCTCTGCGGTCTCGACCTCGCTCTCGAGTTCGTCCAGCGAGCGCAGGAGATCGGCAGCCACGTCCTCGCCTGCCCGCGCCCACTCGACGAGGACTGAGAGATCGTCCAACCGGGTACTCAGCGCCTCGCGAAGTCTTATGTCTTCCTGGATTTGCCGGCGACGCTGCATGATCCGCTGCGCGGCCGCCTGGTCCTTCCAGAAGTCGGGCTCTCCGATGCGTCGCTCGAGCTCCCCCAGTTCCTTGGGTGCATGTGCATCCTCAAAGATACCTCCGCAGGTCACTCGCACGCTTCGCGAGATTCTCCTGTCGCCGTACGAGTTCGTCGATGCCTGTCGCCACTGAACGCTCCTTCCGGATGTATCTGGGTGCTCACCCGATCAATCCCGTTCCCGCCGGCGCCGCGTGAGCAGTGCCGGCAGCAGTACCATCGCCGCCGAAAGAGCGAGAGCCCCGTAGGCCACCGCGTCTCCGATTGCCGAATAGATCGTGCGAGAGGTGAGAAATCTGGCCTGTCCGACCACGGCCGTCCGCTCAAAGATAACCGACTCTGCAGTCACACGTCCGTAGGGGTCCACGATGCCGCTGATCCCGGTGTTCGCCGCCCGCACGAGATAGCGCCCCTGCTCGATGGCGCGCATCGACGCCATCGCGAAATGTTGGTAAGGCGCCGATGAATGACCGTACCATGCGTCGTTTGTGATCGTCGTCAGCAGCTCGCTCCCCGCCAGCACGGCGTCGCGCGCCAGGGACGGATAGACAACTTCGTAGCAAATGGCCGTGCTGGCCTGGTGATCTCCAATCGGGATCATGACAATCTCTTCGCCGGGAGCGAACTCGGCAAGACTGTCGACCAGTGGCGACGCGAAGAACAACCACTTCTTCATCGGGATGAACTCGCCGAATGGCACCAGATGTTTTTTCCGGTAGACGGCCTTGGTTGTTCCCTCGGGGCCAAGCGCAAACGCGGCGTTGTAGAGCCGCGGTTTCGGAGCGCTTTCTAACTGATCGCTTCCAAACAACAGAGGGATACCAGATTCGCGGACGAGTCTTCGAATCTCTTCGCCTCGGACAGGCTCTTCCTCGAACATGAACGGTGTCGATGATTCCGGCCACAGCACGAACTGTGCACCACGATCTACAGCCTCACGAGTCAGCGCCACATGATTAGCCAGAATCGTCTCAGCCTGATCAGGGTCCCACTTGAGCTCCTGAGGAACGTTCCCCTGCACGAGCCCGACCGAAATTGGGACACCCTCGAGGACGAGCGGCTCCGACGAGAGACGCCAGGTGCCCCACGTGACAACCATAGCCATAAGACACGTCATCGTCGCGAGCGCCCACCATCGCTTTCGGCCGCAAGCGAGGAACGCCACGGTGAGCCCGGCATTGGCCAGAGCGACAATTACGCTAAGTCCGTAGACACCGACGACGCTCGCACTCTGGGCGACTGGTAACACCGTTACCTGGCTATTGCCCAACGGCACCCACGGAAAGCCGCCAAACAAATAGCCGCGCAGGAACTCCGCGCCGACCCAGGGCGCCGGCGACAACCAGATGCCGATGGCTCCGGCCCTGACGATGGTGCGCGCGGTGATAACGGCGGCAAGGGCCGGATAGAGCCCAAGGTAGAGCGCCAGGAGCACCATCGCGCACACCGCGAGCGGCGTCGACAGTCCGCCGAACTCCCCGACCACCGTCGCCGTCCAGTAGATGGTGCCGACGAAGTAAATTACGCCAGTCACAAGTCCAAGCTCAAACGCTCGGCGCGCAGACTGGCCCTGCACCCGTCCGGCGCCACGGTAGCAGCCGCTGAGAGCAACAAGGAGTGGTACCAGTGCCACCCATGCAAGCGCTGGATGCCCGTAGCGCGGAAAGCTTAGGGCAAGCAGGAGACCCGAGATCGCAGCCAGTCCAAAGTCCATTTGGATTCGCGACCCTACCAGTCCGTGGTTACAGTCCGGCTGCATTCTCGTTCGTCACCTCACGTTCGCAGGGCGTTTCGCTAGTCTCGGTGCGATGCGGAACTGTAGCCACGGACTATTGGCGGGTAATCCAGGGCTTGAACTGTTCTTCCTTCTCCAGCCGGCTGGCGACCACCTCAGCATCGCGCCGGCCCGAGAACCTGCCGACGCGGACACGGAAGAGCACCGGAGCTGACGCCGATGGGTCGGTCACATACGCGTCGTAGCCCTTCCCGGCTAGCAGCGTCGCCATGCGCTCGGCCGCTGCTCGCCCTCGAACCGCCGCCACTTGTACGACGTACGCTCTGTCCGCGCCCGTGCCCGCCTCGTCTGCCCTAGCTTCTAAGGTCGAGACAGGCGTCGTGAAACGCTCCTTCTTCTCCTCGACAGGCACAAGACTCCCCCCTACAGGCTCGGCTGTCTTCGGAGTTGCCGGGGGTGTGGCCGGCTCCCCCATTACTTCAGGCGGAAGGGTGTTCGCATTGAGTCGCTCAGGGTAGGTCAGCTTCTCGTTGTTTGCAGGCGACGTTCCTCCCCGACTGGTCGTCGCTGTGGCCGGCGGTGGTACAACGGAGGCTGTCGGATCGACGGCTTCATCGGAACCGATCAGGCTGGCGCGGCTCGCTTGCACACCGCGGCCAACCATCACGCCGCAGAGAAATACGGCGACGGCGACAATCGTGACCGCCATGAACAGGAAGACGAGTTGCTTGCCGTTGAGACCGAACTCGTGGGCTGCGTCGTCAGTCATGTCTCGCCGCGAATGTTAGCACGCGGCTCCGCCGAGCCAGCGATTCTTGCCAGCAAGGTTGCGTCACGATCGCGGTGAGAATCAGGACCAGAATTCAAGCCACCAGCCCATCCTGGCTCGGAACGGCACATCGCAACTCGGAGGTCTCACTGCCCAGATGCGCCGCCCACGCCGGCTCTCCGAAACCAATCCGGTAGGTCAATATCAGCCTTGAGGCGCTCCAGTCCTCGACGCGGTTGACCAGGCGGCTCCTCCGCTTCCCAGATGACGACCGCAGGAAACAAGCGACGGGCTACCTCACGCTCGCGTGCCGCCTCGTCTTCGCTGCCGGCGGCCTGAAGGGCGATACCAAGCATATAGTGCGCAACTGCGTCGGCACCATCACGACGCACTGCTTCGCTGAGCGCCTCCACCGCGCCTTGAATATCCCCCCCGAACCACGACGCGTATCCGACATTAAAGAGGTAGTCAGAGTCGGCAACATCGACCACGGAGGCTTGCGAAAAAAGAGAGATGGCGCCCTGCCAGGACGGCCGAGCCCGACGCATATGAATGACACCCAGATTATTGGCCAGCGCCGTATCAGTACGCTCGTCACTGAGCGCGGCCAGAATACGTATCGCGTCTTCGTACCTCGACAAATGTATAAGCGACAGTGCCGTATGAAATCTAGCCTGTCTGCCGAGCGAATCGGCGGCCGGCACTGGCTGTACCGCACCCAGCGCGAGCACGTGTTCGCCTCGTGAGTCGTAGACCTGCCACTGAGCCATCCGAGCCCGATACAGTCCAGGTGACAACTGCAGGGCTCGATCGAGATAGCCGAGCTTAGTCTCGGATGAGGTGGCCAGCAGACCCTTGATGTACTGCTCGAAGGCGGAGAGCGATGGACGGTCTCCAGTCACCGGGTCTGGGACTGCGGTTGGGACAAGCCGATGGGCGACGCGCGACACCACCGCCATCAGCTCATCGAGCGGGCCTCCCTCGAGTATCTCTGGGAGCATCCGCCCAGTTTCCAGGAGAATGGCCCGCACGCGCACCTCGATGCGACTCGCCTTCCGCTCGAATGAACCGACCACCACGTGCGTCGCCCAGACGAGCCGTCCGAGTCGCACGACCGCGGCTCGGCTCAGCGTGGTCCCCACGGGAACGTCAAGCCGCTCGTAGGCCCGCAGCCTGTCCTCGCGCGTGAGTCCCTCTGCGCCGAGTGACTGAAGTTCGTCGGTCAGGAGCACAGCGATCCCATCACCGAGCCACTGAAGACTCGGCTCGTCAGCCGGGTGCTCAAAGGGAATGACGAGCGCCGACACCGCGGGCTGAGCCAGCGCCGCCTGGCACGGAACCATGGCCATTACCAGGGCGACGCCCAGAGAAACGTTCCAGGCTTCGCTTTTCACGCCACGTCGTCTGGGCGCGCCGTCGCCGTCAAGGTACACGCCCCTTCATCCACGGCGTGGCACGAGGTCACCACCACGTCCGCCTCGACATTCAGTGCGACCAGAAGCCCTCGAAAGGCGGACGCGTAGAACCCGCACAGTGGGCTCGTCGTCCGGTCGCGCACGTCACAGAAAAGCGAGTGCTTCATGCGCAGCGTCCCCTGTCCCCGCCGCCAGTGCGCCGTGACCTCGCTGTCTAGATAGGTACGCACCGTTAATGTCCGGGCTGCCCGCAGCGCGAGACGCCCGCGTGCCCAGGCAGGAGCGCGACGGATGAGCCGCTTTCTGACCGCCGACAAATCGGCCGCCCACCACGCCGCGGCGTACTCTCCGGCTTGAGTGGTAATCGCGTCGTACGCCGGCCCTTCTCTCCGAAGAAAGCTCAGCACAGCGCCGAATGATGCCCGCGACATTTTCCCGTCTCGCAATTCCGATGGCTTGATCCACTCCTCATAGAACTCTAGGCGCTCCGGGAGCATTTCGGCGATGGACTGGTGGAGACTGGCAACCAGCAGACGGCCGATCCCTGGCTCCATCATCGGTCTATCCATGATCGGCTGGTTTTTCTGATAACGTTGTCAGGTATCGACTGGACGGCCACACACTGATATTTCCAAAGCATTTCATGTGGTTTGTGAGACGTGCTGCCGAAACCGTAGCACGTGACACCGCCTATCCCTTAGCAAGCCTCCATTGCATAGCGACTGGACAGCAGCAATCCTGGTAGGTGGGCATGCCACCCGAATGGCCGGTGCCGACAAGGCGACACTCCTCGTTGGAGGCCGCTCCATCATCGACCGCCAGCTCACCGTCCTGCGCGCGCTCACGCCGCACCTCTTGATCGTGGGACGCAATACCGAAACGCATTGCGGTCTGGGCGTACCGATTACCGCAGATCGCCTGGAGGACGCTGGACCACTTGGAGGGCTGTACACCGCCCTGGTCGAGGCCGGCACGCCACGGATAGTCGTGGTGGCCTGCGACATGCCGTTCTTGACACCTAATCTCGTACGGCGACTGGTTGAACCCGATGCGAACGTGGACGCGGTGATGCCCCGAGACCGGGACGGGCAGCATCCCCTGTGTGCGTGCTATCACACCGGCGCGGCTGAGCGGCTGCGGCGACGGCTCGACTCTGGGCTTCTCAGCGTGAGAGGTGCAATCGCGGACCTCATCGTCCACCACATCAACCCCGATGAATTGGCGTCTCTAGATCCAGACGGACGAGCGATGTGGAACGTGAATACGCCAGAGGACTACGCTCGAGCATGCGCGGCAACGGGAGAAACACCGCACTCGTCACCGATAGAACAGCGTTCATGATACTTCCCGTACACCTTCAGCTACGCGAACACCTCTCTGGATTACTGACGGCGCTCTACGCCATCGAACCCTCCACAGCACCGGCCATCGTCATCGAGTATCCGCCCGGCCGCGAACTCGGTGACTTGGCGACGCCCCTCGCCTTCGAACTCGCCCGCAGACTTCGCAAGGCGCCGCGCCTGATCGCGCAGGAGATGGCCGAGGCGTTTGGGACGCTCGATGGCATCGTCAGCGTGGTCGCGGCGCCGAACGGCTACCTCAATGTGTTTCTCGAACGACCTGGCTTCCTCGTGAGGCGCGTGTCGGGCGCCGTGAAATCGACACCGCCCGCAGCGGGCAAGGCCATCGTGGAGCATACGGCCATCAACCCAAACAAAGCGGCCCACATCGGCCACCTGCGAAATTCGGCCCTCGGCGACACACTCGTGCGCGTGTTGCGGTTCCGTGGATTCCCTGTCGAGGTGCAGAACTACATCGACGATACCGGCGTTCAGGTAGCGGACGTCGTCATCGGCTTCACCGTGCTGGAGGCCAAGTCCCTCGACGAGATCAGGGCGATCGCCGACTCAACCCGCTTCGACTTCTACTGCTGGAACTTGTACGCCAGGGTCGGCGGCTGGTACGACGAAGACAAGTCTCGCCTGGCGCATCGGGCACAGATGCTCCACGAGCTCGAGCACGGCGGCACCGAAGCCTCGGCCATCGCCGCCTTCATTGCCGACCGGATCGTGCGCTGCCACCTTCGAACGATGGCTCGCATGAATGTCGACTACGACCTCCTCGCGTGGGAGGGCGACATCCTTCGTCTCCAGTTCTGGTCCCAGGCCTTCGAGGTCCTCAAAGCGAGCGGTGCCCTGTTCCTCCAGACCGAGGGCCGGCTGGCTGGCTGCTGGGTCATGCCCATCCAGGACGACCTCAACGTGACGTCGGAAGCAAAACCGGTCGGCGACGATGCCGACGAGGAAGAGCAGCGGGAAAAAGTCATCGTACGTTCCAACGGCACCGTGACCTATGTGGGCAAGGACATTGCCTATCAGTTCTGGAAATTGGGTCTCCTCGGCAGGGACTTCCACTACCGGATTTTTTCCGACCGCACGCGAGGCCCACTGTGGACGACGTGCGACGCCGACGGTCGTGACGACCACCCCGCGTATGGCGGCGCCGCCTACGTCTACAACGTCATCGACGTGCGGCAGTCGTACCTCCAGAAACTACTCAAACAGGCCCTCCAGGCTGCAGGCCATGCCTGGGAGGCCGAGCGGTCGCAGCACTTCTCCTACGAGATGGTGGCCCTGTCCCACGCCACGGCCCGGGAACTCGGCTTTGCGCCCCTCCCCGGCTCCGAGGATGCCCTGCGCCCGTTCGTCGAGGTCTCCGGCAGAAAGGGCCTCGGTGTGAAAGCCGACGATCTTCTCGACACTCTCACCGCCAAGGCCAAGGTAGAGGTGAGCACCCGCAATCCGGAACTCACGGACGAGGAGGCCTCGCGCACCGCGGGGATGATCGCCGTGGCCGCCGTTCGCTATTTCTTGATCAAGTTTTCGCGCGGTAAGGTCATCGTGTTCGACCTCGAGGAGGCCTTGAGTTTCGAGGGTGAAAGCGGCCCGTACATTCAATACGCGGTGGTCAGGGCAAACAATATCTTCCAGAAGCTCCAGCAGCGCGATCACCTGGACGAGGCCGGATTGCTCGCCTCCCTCCTGGACGTCCCTTCCGGGGAACTCACCGGCGACAACGGCGCACACGATCTGTGGGCGCTCGTGCTCGAAGCCTCACGGCTCGACGAAGTCGTGGAGCAGGTGATTCGATCGCTCGAGTTCTCCGTTCTCGCCAAGTACGCGTTCTCTCTCGCCCAGGCGTTCAACGCCTTTTATCACCGTTCGCCGATCTTGAACGAGGAGCGCGACGACGTGCGCCGCTGGCGCGCCGCGGCCGTGATCTACCTTCGCCAGCAGTTGACCCGTGCTCTTGATCTGATGGGAATCGAGGTGCCCGCACGGATGTAGCTCCAGATATCCGTGATCTACTCAGCGCCCGACGTTCTGCTGACCCTGCCCTGTCTACTCCGAACCATTAGCACCCACACGCCGGATCCCGTGCGCAAGAGAGCCGATCGCCCCCTCCTGTTCCAGTATCGCCACGATCTCGATATGGGCCGTTTTCGGAAACAGGTCGAACCCGTGTAAGTCCACGAGTCGGTAGCCACCGGCCGTGAGTAGACCGGCGTCTCGGGCGAACGTGGCCGGGTCGCACGAAACGTAGACAAGTCGTGCAGGCTTGCTCGACAGAAGCCCGTCGGCCGCAGCCCGAGACAGCCCGGTTCGCGGCGGGTCGATAACAACCGTGACGTCGCCGCCAGGGGAAACACGGCGCAGGAACGCCTCCACGGGTTCCCGGCACACAGTCACGGTGTCGCCGAACGACGCCGCGTTCCGCCTCAGGTCCTCTCCGCTGATCGGGTCATTCTCTACCAGCGTCACCCGATCGCCGCCCGCGGCCGCGATGCACAATCCGAACAGACCGACACCCGCGTAAAGATCGATTGTCGGACCGGGAGGCACGACCGAGAGCACGTGCCGAACCATCGGCGACAGCAAGTAGCGATTACCCTGAAAGAACGCCCGCGGATCTCGGCTGAGGCGCACCCCCTGCATCGACTCGTCGTCGGATACCCGGACCACGTCGGTCACGCTGGAGACCCCGACGACGGTATCGTAACGGCCGCCCTGCGTCGCGACGACACCAGTGACGTCGGCCTCAACGACCAGCGCCCGAAGCGAGTCGATCTCCGCTCCCGGGTCTAGCTCGAAGTGGCACACTCGCTCGCTGGCGTCACGATTTTCCGCAATATCGAGGCTGGTCGCACCCCGCATGGTGCCCGCACGCAGCGCTCGCTGACACCAGGCAATCACGGCCTCGGCACCCGAAAGGAGCTGCCCGGTGGATGCGGCATCGCACACGTCGTGTGTCTCACCGCGGAAAAAGCCGACGCGTGTCCCTTTCACATGCAGCCGCGCCCTCATCCGATAGCCGTTCTCCGGTGAAGCCGTCATCGCCAGTTCCGGCGGCTGCGCCACTCGAGCGATTCGGTTCAGGGCGTCACACACCACTGCCCTCTTGAGCTCCAGTTGGCGGAGATAGGCGATGTGGGCGTAGGCCTGACCACCGCACCGCCAGTCGCCGCCAGAGCCGAGACGGTCGGCCGACGGCGTCAGCACCTCGACGGTGGTTGCATACGCGAGTTGTTTTGAGACCCGATCGACGCGGGCTGTGATCCGCTCACCCGGGATCGCGCCCCACACCAGCACGACCATGCCGTCATGCCGCGCCAGCATTCGACCGCCGACCACTGGCTTCTCGGCGGTCAGCGTGAGCAGCGAGCCCGGCTTCACCCTCACGGACTACCTAGCTCAGCTCCAGGACCGGTAGCCGACACCGATCCCGGACGATGCGAGACTCGGACGCCTCCACGGCCTCTGCGTACGCCTCCGACGTCATCCGGGAGCGATAGGGTGCCACCTCCTCCTCGGCTTCCAACCGAACGGTACGCGCCGCATCGGCCTCCAGGCCGGCAGCCGCCACCGTCACGAGCCCATGGTCGATGGCCACGAGCCTGGAGAGAAAGTCCGTACGCGCACCGGCCCGAAGTAGCCCCACTACCGACCTTGCAGCATCGAGCTCACGCACCGCAGCGTCAATCGCCACGTCAAGTGCGGCGCTCGCACCCGCCCGGGCCACAGTCAGGCGCGCGATTACCCTGTCGAGATGGGCCGGGAGCGGTTCCCGGCGCCGGCGCGCCGGCTCGGGATCGACGTCTCTCTCGCTCCCGCTGGACACGGGCGCCTTCACGCCCATCGCACGGCGCCACTCGTCAAAAGCGTCCATTACATCCGCCTCGCAAAAGTCGATTAGCACCGGTCGGCGCCTCGGCCCCTTGAGTTGCTGGCGTTCGACGTATCGATCGATGCCGCAACACGCGACCTTGATCGGTATACCGCGCGTCGCCCATCCACGTACGCGATCAAACGACGGGCCAGCGATCCGAATCAAGTGTCCGCTATTCCTCCGGCACAGGTACGCCTCGACCGCTCGACAGAACGCATCGATGGCCTCCGTCTGCACATCCACCCCTCGGCCGTCAGGCCCGCCGCTCCGGTTCATCACGTCCACCGTACTGCTCCCGAAATAATCCGCTCCCATCCCAGCGGCGTTCGGACCAGCAATGCGCCGGTCTCATCGATATCCTCTGCAAGACCAGCTACCACGCCATTCGCCTGCTCCCATTCCACGCGCCGCCGGAGAAGCGGCCTGGCCGCCTCACGCCAAGCGGCAAGCACACCCGAGGGATCGTGCGAGAGTTGTGCATAGCGCGTCGCGAGTGCCGCCAGGCACTCCGCCAGGACCAGGCCTCGATCGATGGTCTGTTCAAGTTCGTCCTCAAGGGATGTGGTCTGGTCCAAGGTGTCTGGCGGCCGTGCCGAGCGCAGTACGTTCAGGCCAAATCCAAGGGCGACGTGAGGTCCGCTGGACGGTGTCGACCCGGCCTCAGCCAGGATGCCTCCGAGTTTTCGACTGCCGCACCAGACATCGTTTGGCCACTTGAGGGCTGGCCGAAGGCCGGTTGCCGCGAAGATCCCCTCAGCCACCGCTACTCCGGCAGCAAGGGTCAATACCGACGACTCGGCAACGTCTGGCCGAAGGAGCACCGAGGCGTAGATCCCTGCGCCCTCGGGCGAGTGCCATGTTCGTCCGAGACGACCCCGCCCAGCCGTCTGGGCGTCGGCCACGACCACAGCACCTTGGGACATACCCCGGCCTGCCAGATCCAGCACCAGATCGTTCGTGGAGCGAACCACCGCGTGCCATTCCACACGACCCTCGAACAAACCAAGCCTGGCACTGGCACGGCGCAGTGCCGAGACGAACTCGGGGGGCATCGTGCTCGAAGAACCGATTTCAGGCAGGTTCAAGTTCGAAACTGAGGTCGATGGCCTGAGCCGAGTGCGTCAGGGCACCGACGGACACGTAGTTCGCACCTGTGGCGACAATCTCAGGTATGCGCTCGGCCGTGATGCCGCCTGATACCTCTACCTTGGCGCGACCGCTGCAGCGCTGCACGGCCGTCAGCACGTCCGCCGTACTCATGTTGTCGAGCAGCAGGACGTCCGCACCGCCCTCAAGCGCCTCGGCTACTTGGTCAAGTGTCTCGACCTCGACCTCCGTCGGCATCTCGCGATTGGCCTCCCGCATACGGCGTACCGCAACCAGCACGCCGCCGGCGAGTCGAATGTGATTGTCCTTGATTAAGATTCCGTCATCGAGACCACCACGATGGTTGGTGCCCCCGCCGGCGCGCACAGCGTACTTCTCAATGGCGCGCAACAGCGGTGTGGTCTTGCGGGTATCGAGCACCAGCAACTGCCCGCCGGCCAGGTCCACGAAGCGCCGCGTGAGCGTGGCGATGCCGCACAGCCGTTGCAGGAAATTGAGCGCTGTGCGCTCGGCGGTTAGTAGGGCCCTGGCCGAGCCCCGTACCGCGACCATCGCCTCGCCGACATCGCACCGCTCGCCGTCATTGCGGTTCACGGTGATCACCACACCGGGGTCGAGTTGGCGAAAGGCCTCGCATGCGATATCGAGACCGGCCACCACGCACGTC
>Ga0302135_10002436_pt1 | contig 11143 bp, 10 predicted proteins | sample CBN3_surface_MG_FD_203119 | JGI IMG/M metagenome (GOLD analysis project Ga0302135, IMG submission 203119) | Marine microbial communities from Western Arctic Ocean, Canada - CBN3_32.1 | ecosystem: Environmental > Aquatic > Marine > Oceanic | place: Canada: Western Arctic Ocean | collected... | reverse complement strand
GTAAGTGTTGAAGATCTTGCAACGTTTATAACAAGGGCACTCGAAGCTGCGGGCCTTGGCAGTGAGGATGCGTGCAAGGTTGGGAAGTTGATGGCGCTTGCTGATACCATTGGTGGTGATGCACATGGTGTTTTTCGCTTACCGCAATATGTGAGTCGCCTGAAAGCCGGTGGATATAATTCCAAAGCGAATATCGCTGTAGTGAATGAGCGTGCAGCGACCGCAGTTTTGGATGGTGATAATGCCATGGGTCATTTGGTGATGAGTAGGGCGGCTGAGATCGCGATTAAAAAAGCTCGCACCACTGGAATCGCCTGGGTTGGCGCGCGTCACTCAAATCATGCTGGACCGGCATCGATCTATGCACGCATGCCGCTTGAATACAATATGATCGGTGTTTATGTTGCCGTTGGTAGTGCTAATCATCTTCCGCCCTGGGGCGGTACTGAAATGTTGCTTTCTACTAATCCTATAGCTATTGCCGTTCCGGCATTTGAGCGCCCACCCATCGTTCTTGATATGGCAACGACTGTGGCTGCTTATGGCAAGGTAAAAACCCATGCCCAGCGGAGAGAGCCTATGCCGGAGGGTTGGATGATTGACCGGGAGGGTAAGCCACTCACCGATGCTAGCCGTTCAAATGAGGGCTTTTTGTTACCCATTGGTGGTCCGAAAGGGTACGGCCTGTCGTTGATGTTTGGAATTCTTGCCGGAACCCTGAATGGCGCGGCATTTGGCCGCGATGTGGTCGATTTTAACGCCGACAATACCACCGAAACTAATACTGGCCATTTTATTGTGGCATTGAATATCGATGCTTTTTGCGATGTGGGGGAGTTTAAGAAAAGCATTGATAGCGTTTGGGAGGAAATGAAATCGTCACCGCTACTTCCTGGTTATGAGGAAATTCGTCTGCCGGGTGAACGTTCACACCGAGTGGAACTTGATCGGCGTAGCAACGGTATTCCTATTCATGCCGCGCTTGATGTGGCGCTAGCCAAGGTTGCCAGTGAATTGGGTGTAGAGCCGCTCTAGTAGTAAAACTGATCTGCCAGGCAGGGGGGAGTATACTTGGCGGTGATCCTTATAACTCAGGAAATTCCAAGATAATTTGCAATCGCCTTGTTGTATTCGCCTGGATTATCGAAATTAGCGATATGTGCGGCGCCTGGAACGGCATGGTAGTGAGATCCGGGAGTGGCATTAGCCATTTCCTGCATAGTATTGCTCGGAGCACCGGAATCACTTTCTCCGCCGATATAGAAGGTTGGCGTGGTAATTTTTGACAGATTTTTGAGATAGTCGAGGCCTTGTAATGCCGCGCCGCAGCCTTTCAGTCCTTCTACGGGCATGAGTATAAATTCATTGCGAAATTGCTCTACATCATCATCGTTGGTAGCAATAAACCAGCGTTCACGGGTCGATGGCCAGACGGCTTCGACACCACCCTCATCCATCATCTTGGCTCGATCCTTCCAGATCTGGCGAAATGGTTCGGTGGCTACCGCTCTAGCATCGGCGCAGATAATGCGATTGAGCCGTTCAGGGTGGGACAGAGCTAGACCGAGCGCGGTCATGCCACCAATAGATAGACCCATAAAATCTGTGCGCTGGATAGAAAAATGATCGAGAAGTGCAATGACGTCCGAGATCAGGTCATTAAAACTATAGGGGGCAGGAGGTACGTCGCTTTGTCCGTGGCCACGGGTATCGTAGCAAAGAACCCGAAAGTTGTCTTCTAGAAGAGACATTTGAGGTGCCCACATGCGGTGCGTGGTGCCAAGGCTGTTGGATAGAGTGATCCAAGGTGCTCCCGGTTTTCCAGACACTTTTGTGGCAATTTTAAATCCATTTACGGCGACCATTTCAGTCATGCTTGGATCTTCCCATGTTGGTTGTTACTACAGGCTTAGTTTATCCAACTGGGAATCCCAGTCTATGGAAATAAGCTCGATCTGACGTTCGATTTCGCCGGCGAACAGTTTGGCCGCTGGTGAGAGTGCTCGGGTTGCTGGCTCAATAAGTGCATAGTCTACTGTCAACTCAGGATCAATAAGCGGGTGAATGTGCAGAGGACTATGACCAATATCAGGGTAGCATAAGGTTGCTGGCTGAATTGATACCCAATCACTCGCGGCGATTAGCTCTAGTGTCCCCATCATCGCATCCATCTCCAATATTGCATCGGGCTTTGCGCCAACGGCAGAAATATAGGCATCAAGGTTGGCACGGCGTGCATTCGCAGGTGTTGGTAAAACGATGTTGAGTGGTGAAATTTCTTGCAGCCGCAACGGCGCCATATGTTTACGTGCAGCGTTGGGACCGGTAACGAGAAATTCCCGGTCAGTCGCGAATTTACGCACATTGACAGCACTTGAACCGTGCACGAGTGCCACGATGGCAAAATCGAGCTGATTGCTGGCAACCTGTTCGGTCAGGCTTGCACTATAGGCCTCAACCAATCGTAGCCGAACATGAGGGTAGCGTGCTGTAAATTTTATTGCGGCTGGTGCGAGCGCACCTCTTGTAATTGTCGGCATCAGGCCGACATCGACTGTCCCTGTTACCTTTCCGCTGAGTGCAGACAGCTCATTTCCAGCTTCGGATATCTCGCGCAATATTGTTCGCGCATGGCTATAGAGCATATCGCCTGCAACTGTGGGTCTAACACCATTTGTTGAGCGCTCAAACAGCCTTGTACCGAGTGTGGTCTCAAGATCTTTGACCTGCATGGAAAGGCCGGACTGGGTAGCGTTTAGGCGTCGGGCAGCGGCGGTGAACGAGCGTTCTTGGAACGCGGTAACGAATGAACGTAATTGCTGAATTTTCATGAAGACAATCTATATCACCAAAGTTGATGTTTAAGATCAAATAATACAATTGACGCTGATGTCTAGTTATCCTTTATAGTTCACAATATGGTTAGTGAGTACGATCCCCAGTTGATAGATGATCAGTCCTTCCGTAAGGCTCTAGCTTGCTTTGCGACTGGTGTCGCTGTCGTGACCACGCGCGTCAGTGGGGGGAAGCCAGTGGGTTTGACCATCAACTCGTTCAATTCTGTTTCGCTCGACCCTCCTTTGATATTGTGGAGTATCTCTCTGAACGCACCTAGTCTTGAAGCATTCCGTTCCCACATAGGTTTTGCTGTAAATATCCTTGCTGCCGATCAAAGAGAAATTTGTGCTCGGTTTGCTAATCCTGCCGATGATAAGTTCTCCGGCGTCGACTGGCATGAAGGAATTAATGGGGTACCTGTGATTAGTGGTGTGGTCGCAAGTTTCGAATGTGAAACTCATGCGCGATATCCAGGCGGGGATCACGAGATTTATCTAGGACGCGTCAACTCATTTACATCGAGTGAAGCGCTACCGTTGGTGGTATGGCGGGGTAAGCTAACTTCACCAGATGCGGACTAGTGGGGAGTCCATGGGCCTAATAAAAGAGTTCAGGTAAAGATTGCTACACACATAAATTCTTGTGGAAGAGCTTATTTAGTCTTGAATGGATAGATTGCAACTTCACCGGCCAAAACACGCGCGACATCGCTTGCCGCTTTTGATTGTAACTCCGCAAGCGCTTCGACAGAATAAAATGCGGTGTGAGGCGCCAATATCACGTTGTCGCGGCCGATCAATGGTGAGTTCGCCGGAAGCGGCTCGGTTTCAACCACATCGAGTGCGGCGCCACCGATCTCGCCAGCATCCAGTGCGGCAATAAGATCAGTTTCATTGATCAATGGTCCACGAGCTGTATTCACTACCACGGCGGTATTTTTCATTTTCTTAAACGCCTCGGCATTGAGCAGGCCCTTTGTTTCAGGGGTTAGTGGCGCATGAACAGAAACAAAATCAGACTCGGCTAGAAGCTCGTCCATGGAGACGGAGCGCACATTGTGTTTTTTGAATAATTCATCCGGTGCATACGGGTCAAAGGCAATGACATCAAAGCCAAATGCCTGGGCTTTCGGGGTCATAATGCGCGGGATGTTACCAAATCCAACTAATCCGACTGTTTGCCCCCGCAAGCGTCGGATAGGCACTAGGGCCGGCATTTCCCAGCGTCCGGATTGTACCAGGCTGTTAGCGAGAACAATTTTTCGCGCCATCGCGATCAACATAGCCATGGCCTGGTCGGAGACTTCATCAAAACAGTAATCGGGAACGTAGTTGACCTGAATGCCAAGTTCTCCAGCAACGTCAAGATCAATATTATCGACACCGATGCCAAAGCGCCCTATGGCCCTGCAATTGGGCATCTGGCGCAATAGATCTCCGGGCAGTTTTGCGTAAGTAACTAAAATAGCATCCGCGTCCTGACCTGCCGTTAAAATATCATCCGGGGAGGGACTCTTGGCTTCAACAATCACCGGGTTTAAGTGGGCGAGTGCGGCTTTGGCCAGATTAAGATTTGGAAACGGGCTATCGGTAACAACAATCTTGGGCCCACTCATGATATTTTCCTCAGTATAAATTAATTTTAAGTCTTCTTATTTGTCAGACAAAACCTGCGGATTGGCGCAATTTGGCGGAGATGTTCCATCAAGGAATGCAACGATATTGTCAACCACACGATGTGCCATACCCTCACGTACATCATGGGCTGCAGAACCAAGATGAGGCGTAAGAACGACATTTTTCATGGTCAAAAGAGGGGACTCGACATCTGGTTCGTTTTCAAAGACATCAAGACCTGCACCAGCAATCTCGCCGGTTTGCAGCGCGATGACCAGTGCCTTTTCATCGATCACAGGGCCTCGGGCAGTATTGATTATGAATGCCGTAGACTTCATTAGTTTAAACTCTCGGGTAGACATCGAATGGTGGGTCTCAGGGCTCATGGCCGCGTGCAGCGAAATAAAATCTGATGCAGCCAGTAGGTCATCGAAATCCATGTACTCAAGATTTGCAGCCTGTTCCTCATCTTTGGTTAATCTACGCGGTCCCCAATATAAAACCCGCATATCAAATCCTTGCGCGCGTCGGCCGACAGCCTGTCCGATACGGCCCTTGCCTCCGATCAAGCCAATTGTCTTTCCCGAGACATCGGCGCCGAGCAAGTGAGCGGATTGAGCACCAGGAAATCCGCCTGAGCGGACCAGTTTATCCCCCTCAAGTATGCGGCGGGCAACGGATAGAACAAGAGCAAAAGCAATGTCTGCAGTCGCGTCAGTGACGACAGCGGGTACAACGGTTACTGGAATGCCAAGTTCTGTTGCGGCCTCGACATCGATTCGGTCGGGTGTGATGGATTGTGATGCGACCGCGCGCAATTGTGGATTGGCGATTAGCACATCACGGTCCACTGTGTCGTGTAGAAGGCAATAGAGAATATCTGTATTGCGGACAGCTTCGATCAGCGCATCTTTCGTCAAAATTTTTGATGAGTCTGCATGCATGGTGATATCAGTGCGCGTGCGGATTCGGTCAAGTGCTGACTGAGCTACTGGCTGGGTAATAAAAATACGCGGAGTTGTCATTGTATCCACCTTACAATACCGGCTACACCGTCGACCGCGACCTGCGCGCCATCTGGAATTTTAGTTGTGGCATCCATAACGCCAAGCACTGCGGGGATGCCGCGCTCTCTGGCGAGGGAAGCCAGATGAGATGTTGAACCGCCACGTTCTGAAACAATACCAGCAATATTCGGCAGGATAGCACTTAGCGCAGGTCCCGCTACTTTAGTGATGAGAATGTCACCACGAGATACACGCGAAAGTTGGCATTCGCACTCGATGACGATGGCACGCCCATGGCCCCAGCCTATCCCTGCCGGATGGCCCCGTAGACCCGGCTTATCAGCCCAAAGATCATCTGGAACATTTGGTTTCTCGACTGTTAATGGGCGTGACTGGAGCATCTTTATGCCATGCTCATCCATTGCCCATTCAATCTCGACCGGCATGCCCATCAGTTGTTCGGCGCGCAGAAGGTATCCTCCAAGTTCACTTGCTTCTTGTGGAGTTAGACAAGGTTCATCGATCAGATGTCCGGCAACGGCTTGAGGGCGGGACTCCCCACCATGCTCGCAGTTATCACTATGATCCTTGTGGCCTGGATGGATGGATTTTACCGATCCATCGCGGTTCAGAATAATTCTGTCGGGAACGATCTCGCCTTGAGCGATTAACGTGCCAAGCCCCCATGTCGCGGCAACTAGCATGTCACCCTCTGGAGTCTGGCTGAGCCCCCCACCGGAAGCTTTGGCGGCTATCAGTGGTTGGATCAGTACACTCATGGCCGTTTCGGCTGGGCTTAACTGGTTGCCTTCCATGTAACGGCGGACATTGGTAGTCCAGAGAGCTGCCCAGCAAGCTCTAATGGCGGTAATGATCTCGGCTTCGTTAGCTAGTCCAAGAAAACTTTCAAATTGTCCGGCAAAATTTGCACCTGCACGGTCTTCAATCAAAGCTGATGAGCGGACTACCCATAAACCGCCAACGGCCTCATGCCCGCTGCACCAAGCAGCTCGGAGTGGTTCAAGAATCTCATCTGAGATTGGCTGCTCGTAAAGCGCTAGCCTAACATCCACCGCAAGACGCCTTGAAGGCGCTATATCCTCTGGATCGAATGCGGCGACAGCGTCGCGCAGTCCAAGTGATTCAAGTTGATAATAATAGGCATCTGCAGTTAGACAAAAACCGCCCGGCGTTGGAAATCCAGCTTGGCTTAAGGCTGCAAGGTTAGCCGCTTTTGGGCCAACGAACTCAGGATTAAGCGCAAGTTTTGAAGAAAGAGGTACGATAAATTCACGTGTGGTTTTAGTGGGCATTTTTTAATACTGGGGGCACTAGTGTTTTAAGGACTTTGGCAAGTTGCGTACGGTGATGGATCTGGCCGAGCGATGCCCTAACCGCTCGGCCAATGCCATTATCTCGATATATCTCGGGCGGCAGAACCTACGTGATCGCCGTAACCAGGGATCGGATCAACAACCGTAATCTGTTTAACAGGGAAGTTGGAGACGATCTCGATCGAATCGTCGTGAACGATCAGCATTTCCTCGATACGCACACCGTAGTGGAACATTTTTCCATGCTGGGTTTCCAGTGCGAAGGTCATGCCCGTTTCGATCTCGATTGGATGATCAAGTGACCAGATGCGTGAGATGACAGGTGGGTCATACTGAGCAAGTCCAAGGCCATGGCCCCAAAGGTTTGCTGCCGCTTGGTCTTCTTCCTCATAACCATAGGCTTCTTTTGCCGATGGCCATTTAAGCGCAATGTCACGAGTAGTGGCACCGGACTTCACAGCGCCGATTGAGTCATACAACCATCCCAGTGCCGTTTCATAGGTACCTTTTTGCTCCTGAGTTGGCTCTTTACCAACACAATAGGTGCGATAGTAGCACGATTTATAGCCGTTCCACGTTAGGGCCGCGAGGTCCATAAAGACGATGTCGCCGGGTTGAATGATACGGTCAGAAAAATTCCGCCAGTTTGGCCAAGTGTTCGGGCCGGACGAAACGATGACATCCTCAACATCTTCCATGCCAGGAATATCATAAAGGAACTTCATGATATGGGCGGTTACCTGATTTTCCGTCACGCCCGGGCGAAGGAACTTCATGCACTCCCAATGAGCCGCGTCACCGATCGCGCCAACGATACGAAAGCATTCCTGCTCATCGACGTTCTTGACGGCGCGCGCTTTCATCATCGGGGACATGCCATCTTCCCACTTGATTCCCTCTTCTTCGAAAATTTTGATCATGTTGATATCGACGAAATCAACACCAAGCTTCTCACCGGCAACGCCGTGGCGCTTCATCTCTTCCTTGATCGCAGCAGTAAATTTCTTCACCTGCTGTGTGGAAGCTGGGCCGGCCGCGCCTTTAATCCAAGCGTATGAGTAGCGGATGTTTTCTTTGGGCAACCAAGGTGAGTGGCGTTCGATCTGAAAACCAAGGTCGCCCTGTTCGAATATGATTGGAGCGCCGTCGCCGCACAGCATGGCATAGCGAAGGCCAGGTTTTAGCCTGTTCCAGCCCGGAGTGAGCGTTGAGGTAATATATCGGACGTTCTCATCATACATCAGTACCATAGCACCGAGACCGGCCTCTTTCATCTTCTCTCTTGCACGTTCGAGGCGGTAATTGCGCATACGGTCCCAATTGACCCGCTGCTGCCAGTCCATACCGACCATACCAAAATTTGCACCCATGATGTCTCCACCCTTTGTCAGTGGCGCGCTAATTCACGCACAATAATTATACTCTCGTTTCATAGACTAGCTCTGCTAGGCCCTCAAGGAAAATAATCTTTTTTGCTGCTTGCCATCATTAATATTGATGGATTGGCCTCGATGCGAATGAGTCGTCTTGGACATCATTTAGTCCAACATCAATCGTTGATCGAACGGTGCCCGCGACATCACATGTGGTCCGTCTTCGGTAATCAGAACCATTTCTTCCAGACGTACGCCTCCTCCGCCGCGAATGCCTTCAACCCATATAAGAGGCTCAATGGCAAACACCATGCCGGGTTCGAACTCGTATGTTGGCGCGCCAGGTAGGGTCTCGCCGACGTATGGTGGTTCGTTGGCACCGATGCCTACGCCATGGCCAATAAAGAGAGAAAGATAGCGTTCACCAAGTCCATATTTGTCCGCTGCTTTGATGAACGCATCAGCAGAGTCCTTATTGGTACGTCCTGGACGCATCTCAGCAATTCCATCCTGAAGGGATTCGTAAACCGCGGTGTAGATTCGTTTTTGATCCTCGGAGGCCTTGTCGCCGCACAGAACGGTCCGGGCCATGTCACCAAAATAGCCGTTCCATGCGGCACCAATGTCGATAAATACAAGGTCACCATTGCGTATGATTTTTTCCGAGCATATGCGATTGGGCGGGCCCATGTGTTCGCCCGATGCGACAAAGGGTGTGGTGACGTGTGAGTACTCACCGCCAAGTGTATAGAGGGTATGCATCGCTTCGGCAGCCACATCTAATTCGCGCACTCCTTCGGCGACTGCGGCTGATGCGGTAGCGCACACGGCATCGGCAATGGCGGTTGCTTCTTCCAGCATGATGATTTCTTCCGGTAGCTTGAATCTGCGTGCAAGCTGCATCGGCGTATCGCCATCTTCGACCTGGAGTTCAGGAAAATGGCGCTCTAGAGCCTTAAGGAAAACCATATTGCCTTCGTCCAGTCCGAGCTTGGCTTTGCTCAGGCCATATTCATGTAGTACTGGGCCTAGAATATCTTTCACTAATCCGTCAACAAGAGCATATTCCTCAATGATTGGGATGGTATGCACTTCCTCGATCCACGGCATGGTACGATCAATCCGGTCGCGCTCACCACCGGAGCAAAATAAAATCGGGCCACGTCCTTCGATCAATAGCGCGCCGTTCAGCGCAGTAGATTTTCCGTGAATGATTTGCGGACGCAGGTCGGTTAGATATCGCTGGTTTTCATCTTTCCAGACAAGAATGGCATCTAACCCTGCCTTTTGCCGCTGTTCTTGAGCCCGGGCAACGCGTTTGGCACGCATTTCTCGAACATTGACGCGTTCTTCATAGGCTATGTTAAACCCACCTCGCGCATATCCGTTCATGGTCAGCCTGTCCGTATTTTTATGTGATTGGACTGGCTGGCCGGATGTGGCCAGCCAGATGATTATAGCAGAATGCTAGCCGAGGGTTGCTTCCACAACTTGGCGGAACTCGTCGTCAGTCATCAAACGTTTGTGCTTAAGTCCCCAGTCTTTTACTGCGATAAGCACATCCATCGATTGTCGATCGTCGGCTTGTATCTGGAAGCGCGAGAGACGATCTTTGATTGAATCGATACCAGAACCCTTACCGAGCACGATCTCCGGTTCGGCCTGCCCGACCATTCGTGGGCGGAAGGGAAACAGCTCGGTTTGATGTTCCTCACCACAGTTCAGCAGCCAGTTGGCGATGATGCCTGACTCGACCTTGAACAAGTCATCTCCGACGATTGGGCGGTTTGATGGCACATTTACCTTGGCAATGTCGCGAACTAGATCTGCAAGACCCTTCAGCTTATCGGTCTTGATGCCGATATCTTTATTATAAAGCGTCTTCAGTGCCATGACAGTTTCTTCCATGGGAACATTGCCGGCACGTTCGCCAAGACCAAGGACGGTGGAGTGGATGACTTCCACGCCTTCGGCTAAAGCCATGATAGTATTGGCGATTCCGAGACCGAAGTCCTGATGAAAATGGGCTTCAAGCGGTTTATCGATGCGCTGTTTTACCGCACGCACGAAATAGGGCATGGCATGGATGGATGTCGCGCCTAAAGTATCAACCAGCGCGAGCGCGTCCATGTGTCCTTCAGTGCCAACGCGTTCGATGAGATCAAGCACCCATTTGAGTTCCGAGCGTGAGAAGTCAATTGGGAAGAAGACAACTCTCAAGCCCTGTTCGTGAGCAAATTTCGTCGATTCTATCGATAGCTCAACGGCCCGCTCAACTTCCCAACGATAGCCAAGTTCGATAAGATGCTGGCTTGAGGGCACTTCCATGACAACGCCCTTAACGCCGGCATCAACTGCGCGCTGAACATCGTCGACCATGCAACGTGAGAATGAGTATATATCTGGGCCAAGATTGCGCTTGGCAAGATCATAAACCACCTTGGCATCTTGATGCGAGACCACCGGCATGCCGGCCTCGATGCGGTGGACGCCTGCCTCGGCGAGAGCCTCGGCGATCCTGATCTTGTCGTCATAGTCAAAGGCAACGCCGGTCTGCTGTTCGCCGTCGCGCAAAGTGACATCATGGACCTGTATAGTTTCTGGAAAATTGATTTCGGACACCACTTCCGGTGCGAAGTTCCATAAACTCGTCAGCCAGTTTTCATTATCCCAGGGTGTAGCGCTCATTCTTGGTTTCCTCCAGTCGCGATAAGGTCAACAGCTACTATAATGCGTGTTATGGCGCGCAAGAACCGATTGGTGGCCGGCAGATAGCTAAAATGCTGCTGGGCACCAGGATCGACATAAAGGGGATTAGCGTCGAGCGCAACGGGCAGGCTATTGCATAGCCGAAGAAATTTCATCCAAACGTTGTTTTGATGGGGCATAGTTGGCATTGATGCTCAAAGCTCTCTGATGAGATTTACGTCCTCCGGCAATATCTCCCTTAAGCAACAAGACATCACCTAATATGG
>Ga0302135_10002435_pt1 | contig 11145 bp, 11 predicted proteins | sample CBN3_surface_MG_FD_203119 | JGI IMG/M metagenome (GOLD analysis project Ga0302135, IMG submission 203119) | Marine microbial communities from Western Arctic Ocean, Canada - CBN3_32.1 | ecosystem: Environmental > Aquatic > Marine > Oceanic | place: Canada: Western Arctic Ocean | collected... | reverse complement strand
CGGCCTGAAGGATCTCGTCTGGGTCTGGATCGTCGGGATATGACGTATAGGCCGACAGCTCCTCGCGCAGAACGCCGAAGCGGGGGTCGGTGCTCATCCAATGCTCATACACCCTTCCTCTCCGACCCCCAGATCAGCTTATGTAGCTGCATCTGGAATCGGACGGGGAGACCCGACGAGGTCGTCCACTCGGCCAATGCCTCGAGGTTCATCTCACCCCACACGGGCGATACCAGCAAGGCGCCGAGCTTTCCGGCCCACACCATCTCGTCCAGGCCGTGCTCACGGATTATTCGGGCCGTCCACTCCCAGTCCTCGCGATCCTTCACCACGAACTTGACCTCGTCGCCGGGCCCGAGATGATCGAGGTTCGTCCAGAGGTTGCGGTGCGACTCCCCGGACCCGGGGCACTTGAGATCCATGATTTTGTGGGCCCTGTGGTCGAGCGGAGCAACGTCGATCGCTCCCGAGGTCTCGACGAGCACCGTGTGACCGGCGTCCGCCAGCTGCTCGATCAGGCTGAAGGCGTTCGGGTGTGCCAAGGGCTCCCCACCGGTCACCTCCACCAACACGGTTCCGATATCACGCACCTGGTCGATGATTTCTGCAAGCGTCCTTCGCTCTCCTCCCTGGAACGCGTAGGCCGTGTCGCACCAGACGCAGCGCAGGGGGCAGCCAGTCAGCCGCACGAAGGTGCAAGGAAGGCCAGCCCAGGTGGACTCACCCTGCACCGAGTGGAAGATCTCGGTGACCCGGATGAAGGGCTGATCGGCGACGGTACCGCTCATCGCTTGCCTACTCGATCTCGCCAGCGCGGCGGTGGATAGCTTCGTCGAGGAGCTCCTTGACCCGAGTGAGCGGCGTTTTACCCACCAGACCTTCTACTTCGCCGCGGGCCTGGCCCTCCCACAACACGGGTGTTTCCACATGTCCAACGATGCCGAGCCCGGTCTCTGCCCAGCATGGGAACACGAGGTATGCTATCCAGGGGACGCGCAAGTTGGCTCGCTTCTCAACCTCTACCGACACCGTATAGGGCTGACTGTCCACCCCCGCAAAGGCCGGGGGCCGGTTGTGGACAGCTAAGTATCCACCCAGGGTGGAGTCGGGCAGGTCGCCGTGAGGGAGGCTCGAAGTCATGGATGAAAACTAGCAGGGGAGGGGCTCGCGTGCGGCGCTAGGCAGAGAGATGGCTCGCCCGGCGCGGTAAGGTTCGGGTAGATTGCCGCCCATGATCTCTCGCGCCGTGAGGAGCGGATGGAACTGAGCGAAGCACAGGCACGGGTCGACGCCTGGATCGGGCGCTTCGAGGAAGGCTACTGGCCTCCCCTGGCGAACCTCGCGCGTCTCACCGAGGAGGTAGGAGAGTTAGCACGCCTGCTGAACCACCGCTTCGGGCCCAAAACCAAGAAGCCGGGGGAACTCGAGCAGGATCTCGGCGAAGAGATAGCAGACGTACTCTTCGTTCTGATCGTGATCGCGAACGACCAGCAGATCGACCTCGGGTCTGCGCTAGAGAAAGTCCTCGAGAAGTACCGTGTACGTGACGGAGACCGGTGGATCTCGAAGAGCGGAGGGGAAGAGGTTCCCCGGAGCTCCTGACACATGCTCTGGTCTCTTCTTTTTTGGACCCTTCCCTGGCTCGTACTCGGAGCCTACGTGGCCGTGTTCGTCCGGGATCCCCCGCCTCTGCCGGGCACGCTGAGTGATCTAAAGATCGATGGCACCCCGCCGTTCGTGAGCGTGATCGTGCCCGCACGTAACGAGGCGCACAACATCGCCACCTGTGTGAGGTCCCTGGTCGCGAGCGACTATCCTGATTTTGAAGTCATCGTGGTCGATGACCGGAGCGATGACGGCACGGGCGCCGTCGCACGCGCGGTTCAGATCGGCCGCGCCGCGCGGAAGATCGTCGTGGATGGTGCCCCCGTCCCTCCCGGCTGGTTCGGGAAGCAGTGGGCTTGCTGGCAGGGGATGCAGGAAGCGCGCGGCGACCTCCTGTTGTTCACTGACGCTGACACGATCCACGGGGAGTTGCTCATGGCGCGCGCGGTGGCTGGCCTTCACCGTGACCGTGCCGACTGCTTGACCATCATCGGCCGCCAAATAATGGGGTCGTTCTGGGAGCGGCTCGTACAGCCTCAAATATTCGCGCTTCTGGCCTTTCGCTATCCGCTCATGGGACGGGAGCCCGTCGACCAGAGGCGGTGGCGGAGCGCCATCGCCAACGGCCAGTACCTGCTGTTTCAGCGGGCAAGCTACCAGGAGACCGGGGGGCATGTGGCAGTGCGGTACGAGGCTGCCGAGGACCTTCGCTTCGCTCAGCACTTGGTGCGACTGGGTCGCCGCGTGGTGGTGCGCAGCGCCCACGATGATTTTGCCACGCGCATGTACCGCGGACTCGGCGAGATCGTCACAGGCTGGTCGAAGAACATGGTCCAGGCGGGTCTCCAAACCATTCCCAGAGGGCTCCGGTCGAGCGTCCCGGCGTTGATGTTCCTCGCCGGAATCGTCTTGTGGCTTTTGCCACCCCTTGTGCTCGTTATCGCTCTGCTCGGGTTCGGTGGGCGCGCTTGGTTTCTATGGTCCGCGGGGGTGACCAGCTTTCTAATGCTCTCTTGGACCGCATGGGGGGTGCGATTCGGTGCTCCCGCATGGGTGGGACCGCTCTATCCCCTGGGCTCGCTGTTGGGTCTCTGGATATTCGCCCGCAGCTGGCTGAGCCGCTCCCGAGTTGACTGGAAGGGGAGGACCTACGCGTGGGACGTTTACTCGGACGCGGGAGAGGATTTCCCGCCGTCTGCACAGCCTTCCGGCCCTGTGTCGGCTGGGGCCGATCCGCTAACTTGAGCTGTTAGCGGGATGGTTCCCGCTTTCGTAACTTACGGCTGTTTTTGCGACGCGTAGACACACGACCGCGCCGCGTTCGTGGAATCTGTCGCTCGAGAGGGGGCAGCATGGCTATATCCGGCAATAGCAGCCGTCGCATTCGGAAAGAGGACCTGAAGGTCAACCTCGAAACGAAACCTGGATGGCACAGCGGAGAGGAACAGCTCCCTTCAGAGGGAAGCACCGTACTTTGTGCGGAGGGGATGGCTCAGGTGGTCAAGCTTCGCGGCAAGACTGGGAACGGGAACCGGCTTCTCGAGCTCAAGCTTCTGGATGGTACGCGTCAGCCGTTTTTCGCCGAAGCCTCGAACGTTCGCGTTCCCCCTCCGGAAGACGCAAAGTAAGACGGTAACGCAGGGACCTCTGGACAACTCCCAGGAGCTCTCCGATAAGATCCGCGCTGAGGCACATGCTTGCGGCTTCGGTCTCGTAGGTATCGCGCGACCAGATCACAGCCAACACATGGCGTTCTACCGTCGCTGGCTAAGCGATGGACACAATGGTGAGATGGCCTATCTCGCCCGTCCGGACGCCGTGGCACGAAGGGGAGATCTGAGCGGTACAATGGCGCAGGTCCGCTCTGTGGTCGTGGTAGGCCTAGACTACCTGAACGAGCCGCGGGGCGAGGAACCGAGCGACGCCTCAGTCGGTGTGGTTGCTCGCTATGCCCGCGGTCGGGACTACCACGTCGTGGTCAAGGCGAAACTGGTGGGCCTCGCTGAGCGAATCCAGGCCCTCATAAAGCGGCCGATGACATCCCGAGCCTACGTCGACACGGGACCGATCCTGGAGCGTGAGTTGGCCCACCGAGCCGGCATGGGATGGTTCGGCAGAAACACCATGCTGATCCATCCCCGGCGCGGGTCCTGGTTCTTTCTCGGAGCTCTGCTGCTGGACGTCGAGCTCGAGCCCGACGCACCGTTTCAGGTAGACCACTGTGGGAGCTGCACTCGTTGTCTCGATGCGTGCCCAACCGGAGCCCTGTTGGGTCGGGACGACGATGGTGCCCCGGTGATGGATGCCAGGCGCTGCATCTCCTACCTGACCATAGAGCACAGGGGGGCCATCCCCCGTGAGCTGCGTGGCGCCATCGGCAATCGGATCTACGGTTGCGATATATGCCAGGACGTGTGTCCGTTCAACTCTGCCAAGCTGGTGGAGATCACTAGGGAGCCTGACCTCGAGGCGCGGGAGCACGTCACGGGCCGGCAACTGATCGATCTCATGGAGATGGACGAGGCGGCATGGAACGATTTCTCGCGCGGCTCTGCGTTGAGACGGGGGAAGAGAGCCGGATTTTTGCGTAACGTGGCGGTGGCGCTGGGCAACTGGGGGTCGCCCGCGGCGGTCCCTGCTCTGGTCCGAGCGTTGGGTGACGGGGAACCGCTAGTGCGTGGTCACGCAGCATGGGCCCTCGGTCGCGTGGGGGGGGACGAGGCTCACAACGCCCTCAAGGCACGTCTCGAGGTGGAACTCGACTCGTCCGTGCGCGCCGAGCTGGAGTCAGAACTGGGTCGTTGAGGAGATCGTCCGACCGATCCGCGAAAAATCTCAGGGCACTGCCTGAGTGGCAGAGACACATTGGACGAGGAGGTTGTAGCGCTCTTCGCCGGGGCGGACCTTGAATGCTGCGCTTACCCGCATCTCCGCTTGTGTGCCTACCATCATACCAGAGTAAACGGAGAATAAGCATTCCGTTTCGTCCAGCCGGAAACGGACCGCCGGATCATTGGTCGCACCGCGACGGGCGGGTTGCCGTTTCCATCCCCCCGTGAGCAGGCGGGCATAGAGAACTTCCCCTTTGTCTCTCGCCGTGGTGCGGAGCATGCTGCCAGCGGCGGTGATTCTGCAACCGAGGCGGATCTGGTTGGCTCGCCAGTCGCGCACCGTGTCGGGGGACGACTCGGCCACCATTCCCATATCCTCGGTAAGCAACCGCTGGACGGCCTCGCACCGCTCCACTTCCTGAGCCCCTGCTTTCGAGCTTGTGCTGGAGGAGACGACCAGGGCCGCCAGCAGGAAAGAGAGAGAGCCGGCTGGGCGCAGTAGTGTAGGTCCCGCCACATGCCCTCCCGAACTCACTCCTCTAGGCAAGCAAGCCGGTCAGCCCGGGGCCCTTTCGTGTCCTCGATAAGGTCGAACTCGCCGCGCTCACCGGGGGATAGGGCCTTGAATCCGGTGCCTTCGATGGCTGAGTGGTGAACGAAGACATCCTTCCCGCCGCCGTCGGGCTGGATGAAGCCAAAGCCCTTGTCGTCCAGGAAGCGTGCTACCGTACCGGTCTGACGAGCCATTTGGATTGCCTCCTCGTGATGGTCCCTCGGTGGTGCTGGATCGTGGCCTAGCAGGACACACATCTGTGGTTGTTCTTGGCTCCCATTTTTTCGAGCAACGAAACGGTTTCTAGGAAAGGCGAGTACCGCTGCACAGGGCTGTTGGCCATGTCGACCGTAGTTTGGCCATTGTGGGCCACGACCATCACGTCGGCGCCCCGATCGACTAGGTATTGGATCATGCCGTTGTCTCCACGGGCGGCGGCATAGTGCAACGGCGAGTAGCCGTCGGCATCCTGGGCATTCACGTCCGCGTGCACCTCTTCCACTAGGAACCTGATCGCAGGCATCCAGCCGTCTTTCTTGTGTTCGTGTTCGTTTGCTGCGAATCCGCGGCCATACTGAGCACCAGCCGCGGCCACGATCACTGGTGTGGCCAACATGCTCGCCATGGTAGACGTAAAACGGGCTGGATCCGTAGGGCGGCCACCCCTAGGCCTGACTGTTCCGATGCTCGGGTCGGCTCCATACCGCAGGAGAAGGGCCATTGCATCAACGTCGGTCCCGTACGCTGCACGCCAGAACGGCGTGGCGCCCGTATAGTCCATGCCGATGTTGTCGCGGTCGTAAGTCGTGTACCAGAGAGAGGTCCAGAGTCGGACGTTGGGATCAGCTCCTGCTCCTAGCAACGCCTCCATCACTTCGAGGTAGCTGCTCTTCTGCTGGTGATGGTAGGTCGGCTGAGGCATCCGCGAACGTGGCGCCCACTGCTTGTTTATGATCGCGTAAAGAGCGGTCGCGCCATGCACGCTAACCTGATTGACGTCAGCTCCACGTTCGAGTAGACGCAACACGAGGTCGTAGTGGCCGTTGATCGCAGCCTCAAGGATCGGCGTAGTCCCATCGGTGGGTCGGGCCTGGTTGACGCCCGCCCCCCCGTCCAATAGAGCTGCAACGGTCTCGGTGTGACCCTCGCGAATAGCGAACATTAGAGCACTGAGTCCGCCTTGCACGCCGACCATCGCCGCAAAACCAGATTGGGACTCATCTCTGCCGCCGATATAGGCAGCGTTTGCCGCCACCACACCTGCGGTTGATGCGGCTCGGCTCTCCACTCGCTTGGCTGCCTCGACCGCGGCCTGGACCTGACTCGGGGTCGGCCGCCAGGTCAGCGGATTCCGAGATCTCCATCGGAAGGCGGAGAGCTCCCCGTCCCGAGCACGCCGTGCCACGGCGTCTGCGGCAGCACGCTGGACAAGATTGATCTCCGTCGCGATGGCTTCGACATCGGCTCCATGCCGGAGCATAACCGTCACGGCCTGCGTCCTTCCCTTAGCGGCCGCGAGCATCAATGGTGTGCGCCCGTACTCGGGTTCCCTGGCGTCTACCTGAGCGCCTCGGGCAAGCAAGGCAGAGATCGCGTCAGGCGTACCGGCGAGCGCCGCGAGGTGTAGGGGCGTGACTCCGACCGCGTTCAAGGCATGCACGTCGGCGCCCGCCGCGAGCAACTCTCTCAGCGCAGAAGAGCTTCCTTCCCGGCTGGCCACGTGCAGCGGCGTATGCGCGCCGATCCGAGTGCCAGCCGAGAGGTTCGCGCCTGCGTCGGCGAGAACCTTCACCAGCTGGTCATGGTCATGAAGCGCCGCCCAATGCAGCGCAGTCATGCCGTCACCATGGGCCAGGTTCACGTCAGCACCCCGTTCCACAAGGGTCTTCACCGCTTCTAAGTCACCACGCATAGCGGCGTCAGCTACCAATGTGTCCGGGACCGGGGTGGCCACAAACAACACCGCCATTGCGAGAGTAGCCAGTGCCTCGCTGCGAGGTTGTTTCATACCACTGCTCCTCGGTTTATCAGCGCGCGAGCGGCGGTGGTGGGGGCGGAAAGGGACATGTCGCCAGTGCTGTCCCCAAAGCTCTCCATATCTTCCATCCCCAGCTTGTGGAGCAAGCTGAGCATGGCATTGGCCATGGGTGTACCGTCCGGAGCTTTCACGTGAACGTTACCCTCGAGCCGTCCTTGCGCATGGCCCAGGACGACAAGCGGGCAGCGGCGGTGGTTGTGCACGTTCCCGTCAGCCATGGGCGATCCGTAAATGATCATGGTCTTCTCGAGCAGGTTCGTTTCGCCTTCCATCGTGTTCTTGAGCTTGTCGAGAAAATAGGGCAACTGGTTCACGTGATGACGGTTGATCAGGTAGAAGTCGGTGACCCGCTCCGGGCTGTTACCGTGATGTGACGCCGGGTGGAACCCAGAATACGTACCGCTCTCCGGGTACACTCTGGCGGACGCGTCACGCCCGGTCTTGAAGGTAAAAACCCGCGTCATGTCCGACTCGAATGCGAGGACCTGTAGGTCGTACATCAACCGCATGTGCTCCTCGAAAGAATCGGGCACCCCGGCCGGCGCTTCCGGCAGAGCCCGCTCCTCACCTGTGGCGCTGCGAGCTTCGATGCCCTGGATGCGGCGTTCCACCTCGCGGATGTCGTCGAGATATCGATCCAGGCGCTGGCGATCGCTCGACTTGAGGCCTCCCCTGAGTTGCGCCAGGCGTCCCGTGATCCAGTCCAGTATGCTGCCCTGAGATCGCCGCCGCGCGGCACGCTCATCCCGGGAACCACCTGGCCCGAAGAGCATATCGAAGGCGACCCGCGGATCGCGGATCATCGGCAAGGGCTCGGTCGGCGAAGCCCACGTGATCATATCCGTGTACACGCAGGAGTAGCCGTATGCGCAGCCGCCCGCGTTGTCGACGTTCTCGATGCATAGTTGCATCGACGGAATCGCTGTCTCCTGACCGAAGCGGCGCGCATACATCTGGTCGAGCGAGGTTCCGACGTAGACGTCTGACCCCTCCGTCTGGATGGGATGGCACTGAGTCAAGAACACCGCGCTGGAGCGGAAATGATCGGCGCCGACCTCCTTTGGATCATACGCTTCAGCCATCCGCACATCCGTGTTGCTGATAATGGTCAAGTACTCTCGGTAAGGTTCGAGCGGCAGGAGAGCACTGGGGCCCAGGTCGAATCTTTGACCGACATTCTTCGGTGTCCAAAGGTGTTGAGCGGAGCCCCATGGGCTGCACCCGGCTGCACCGTGTACCGATTCGATGGCAACCAGACGAACGGGGTCGTTCGGCACCCAGGAACGGCCGGCCGGCACCATTGCATCCAGGAATGGAAGTGCGACTGCCGCCCCCGCGCCGCGCAGAAACGCACGGCGTGGAACATGCCTGCCGGTTATGAATGCCATGGGTCGTCTCTCATTTTAGCTAGGGCCGGCCGGTCGGCCCGACCGCCTCTTCGCCCTGCTGCATACGAAAGGCCGGACTGTTCACGATCCCTAGGACATAGGTGGAGAAGCGGCGATCATGCGTTTCGGCAACACGCACGATCGTCCGAATCGTGGGCATGTCGAACGGCTCGATACGCCGCCCAAGCGCGTACGCCATCAGGTTCGCCGTAAAGGTCCTGAGTAGCGGGGTGGGCCGTGAAAGGAGTGCTCGCCGAAGATCCGACGGACTCTCTATGGGGGTTCCGTCATATAGCTGACCGCGCGTGTCCAGCACGCTTCCTCCCTCCTTGATCCTCCACTGACCTGTCACGCTGAAGTTGTCGAGTGACAACCCGATCGGATCCATGAAAAGGTGGCATGACCGACACACTTGGTTCGCACGGTGGATTTCCATACGCTCGCGCGTGGTGACAATCCTCCCGTTCTGGACTTCGTCCGTAGCCTCGAGATCTGGGACGCCTGGGGGGGGGGGCGGTGGCGGCGTGCCCAATAGCACCTCCATCACCCACTTGCCTCGGAGTACGGGAGACGTCCGAACGGCGTGAGACGTCTGCGTTAGTATGCTGCCATGTCCCAGAATGCCTCTGCGGGTTGCGTCCGGATAGGTCACTTTCCGGAACCCGGATCCAGCCACGCCGGGGATTCCGTAATGGGCAGCCAGGCGTTCGTTTACAAACGTGTAGTCGGCATTGAAGATGTCGAGGACGTCCCGGTCTTCACGCACTAAGTGCGCAAAGAAAAGCTCGGTCTCCTTCCGTAGCGAGGCTCTGAGTTGTTCGTCAAAATCCGGGTATCGCCTCACATCCGGAAAGACTTTGTCCAGGTCATCCAGCCGGAACCACTGCGCGGCAAACCGAGTGGACAGAGCCGTGGCGCGCCGGTCGGCCAGCATCCGAAGCACCTGCTGTTCAAGGACCTCTCGATCGGAAAGCTTGCGCTGCTGCGCTAGTCGGATCAGTTCGTCGTCGGGTGGCCCTGACCACAGGAAGAACGAGAGCCGCGAGGCCAGGGCCAGGTCGTCGAGCGCGAACGCCTGACCCGGCATGACACCCTCGGGCACCCGCTCGATACGGAAGACAAAGTCGGGGCTGGCGAGGATCGCCTCCAATGCCGTGCGCACGCCGCCCTCAAAACCGCCATCGGCAGAGCCTGCGTCGAAGAAAAACATCAAGTCGCTCAGGTCCGTTCCCTCAAGAGGTCGCCGGTAGGCACGGGTCGCGAGCCGAGATACGATTTGCTCCGCACATGGCCTCGCGCCCGCGGCGGCAGTCGGCCGACAGCTGAAGATGCGTTGCCGAACCGGTGTGTCCGAGACTCCGGTCGGTTGGGTGGGACCCAGGATCACGAAATCCCGCATGTGGGGCAGTGGCGAGAAACCGTAGATGTTGTCGCTGGCGGTGCTCGCGAGCGACCAGTCTGGCGGAGAGATCAGGTCGACAACGACCTCCTGAAAAGACGGAGGAACGAACGCCGCCGAGATCCTATGTGGACCCGCCTTAAGCTGGACTCTCTCGGTGTATTGGGTTGCCTGGTTTGGATCAGAGGTCGACATGAAGCGGTCGATGTCGAGGAGCGCTACGTACTCCCCGTCAACGGAGATGTCGACCTGCTCACCCCGCGCTGTGCCGCCCACCAGGCCACCCGTGGTCTCGTGAAAGAACGAGACCCGGAACGAGTACGTGCCGTCGGCAGGAAAATTGTGGATTACCGACACGCCACCGCGCGTTCCGTAGGGTGCTCCTTCCACGTGCGCGGTCTGCGATGCGGTGCGGGGTACCGCATAGGTCGCTTCGCTCGCTGCGGCAGACGGATTACCCACGGCCAGGCGACTGATCTCGCTCGCGGCGTTCAGGTAGGCGGTGACCAGAGTCGGAGACGGCATCTGCACATCTGCTATGTTGTCGAAGTTCGCACTCTTGGTGTCGAGTGGGAGGAAAGATCCCGCGTCAACCACGAGACCCAGAAGGTCTTTGACCGACGCCGCGTACTCAGCCCTGTTGAGCCGCTGAAAGGGCCGAACACCTGGGTTCGGCGCTGCGGCTGCGGCCTCGTCCATGATGTTTTCGAGTGTCTCCACGAGTGCGGTCAGTGTGTCACCTCCCGGGTGCGGGGCCCCCGGGGGCGGCATCATCCCGGCCCTCAGCTTCACGATGATCTTCTCCGCAATGTCGGGGGTCTGTGGTGCGGTGAGGACGTCGAACGTGGCAAGAGAGAGGTCCCCGGACTTCTGCTCGTCGTTGTGACAGGTCGCGCACACCCGGCGGATCACGACGGTCAGTGCTTCAGGCGGGATCTCGACCTCCAGGGGAGTGGGGACCGAGGGCTCCCCTCCTCCGACTCCGGTCCCGCCCGCATCCTTGCCGGACGTCGACCTCGCCGCGGACCCGAGGAGCATAATTCCGAGCATTGCTGCGGTTCCGATGACCGTGCGCATCATCCTTCTCCCTCGACTCGGCTCCGCCTTGCCCAAGAACTCCTAGCCTACCGCCCGCTGCCTAAAGCGTAGATCTAACAGGTGCTCCTACACCTGGATTAGATCTTCGGTCGCTCTTGAGTACAACCCTGCCCCTTCTCTTGCCGAGCAGGTTGCGGCGGGCGCGTGGGTCTATATCAACCAATTGGCCAAGAACGCGAAGCCGTACGCCAACGCGAGCATGTAGCTGAACTGAAGGACAGGCCATTTCCATC
>Ga0302135_10002434_pt1 | contig 11146 bp, 9 predicted proteins | sample CBN3_surface_MG_FD_203119 | JGI IMG/M metagenome (GOLD analysis project Ga0302135, IMG submission 203119) | Marine microbial communities from Western Arctic Ocean, Canada - CBN3_32.1 | ecosystem: Environmental > Aquatic > Marine > Oceanic | place: Canada: Western Arctic Ocean | collected 2017-09-15 | reverse complement strand
CTGGTGCGTCAGTAGCCTCGGTGTCTGGTGTAGTTCCTCCGCAAGCTGCTGCAACCATCGCAAAGACTGCGAGGACTGCAACTAGCTTAAGCAGGGGACTTTTTGATGGAGTTTTCACCGTTTTTATCCTCCAAGTTTGATAGTCAGCTCAGCGCGTCGATTACACCTGACGCGAGGAGCGCCCGAACTTTAGTCATTTATGCGGGGTTAGGGCGACCAAGCGGCCTATTTATGCCTGCATAGACGGATTGCGAATTCGATACCGGGCAGAGAATTCGAACTCCCTCACTGGTGCTCACCGCTTGGCGCTAGAGAAAGCGACACGCCTCGCCACCCACCCATGACGGTACGCAGGCAACTAGCTGGGCAATACGGTACGCAAGGTAGATGACGAGGAGGGTGACCATCAGCCTGAAGCTGAAGGGGGTAGTGGCTTCGTCCGGGTCAGGAGTTGCCACGTATCTGCTTCCGCCTGGTGAGGAGGTGGAGCGGCGTACCCGTGAAGTCAAAGGTGTCTCGGAGTCGGTTTTCGAGGAAGCGAATGTAGCCGTCGCCTAATTGCCCACCCGAAGTGAACAGGACAAAGGTTGGCGGTGCCACACCAGTCTGCACTACGTACTGCACCTTTGCCCGACGACCTTTCCTAATCGGGGGCGGGTGCGCTGCTTGCCATGTGCGGAAGAGACGGTTCAGCTCCCCCGTGGGAATCCTGAAACCGTAGTGGTCGAGCGCTACCCGAATGGCCGCGTGCAGGCGGTGCGTCCGCGCTCCTGTCTTGGCCGAAATACGAAGCACAGGTGCCCAGCCGAGAAAGCCCAGCCTGTCCGGTACGGAGATCTCGGTTGCCGCGCGTTCGTCTTCGCTGATCGCGTCCCACTTGTTGAGCAGGACGATGACGGCGCACCCTACACCGGCAGCTTCTTCGGCGAGGCGCTGGTCTTGGTGGGTGACACCGTCTATTGCGTCGATCATGAGGATGGCCAAGTCCGACTTCTCCATCACTTTCTTAGCGCGTCGCACCGCAAAGAACTCGGCGTTGTCGTCGACTCGCGGTGCTCTCCTGATCCCTGCGGTGTCGACGAGGTGATAGGGCTGACCGTCCAGCTTGATGATGACATTGATTGGATCACGGGTAGTGCCCGAGACAGGTGAGACGAGCACCCGCTCCTCCCCCAGGAGTAAGTTCAGCAGTGTGGACTTGCCTACATTGGGTCTTCCGATGATGGCTAGCCGGGGAATGTCAGCTTTCTCCTCTCCTTCCCCCTCGAGGTCCGTGGGGAGCACAGCCACTAGAGCGTCCAGCAGTTCCCCCATCCCTCGACCATGCAATGCTGAGATTGGGAACGGTTCTCCGAGACCGAGTCCCCAATACTGGAAGAGCAAATCCTCATGGCGGTCCCCATCGATCTTGTTCGCAGCGAGCAAAACCGGGATCGGACTCGACCGAACAAGTTTGGAGATGCCTTCGTCGTCATCGGTCAGCGCGGTGGTGGCGTCGACTACAAAGATCACCGCGTCAGCCATGCTGACTGCCGCTTCAGCCTGCGCGGAGATGCCAATAGAAAGGTCGTCGCCCTTCACTTCCCAGCCGCCAGTGTCGAGGATCATGAACTCGGTACCGATCCACTCCCCTAGGAACTCTTTGCGGTCGCGAGTAACTCCAGAAGCCTCCTCGACAACGGCCTCTCTTCGACCGATGATGCGGTTGACCAAGGTGGATTTTCCGATATTCGGGCGCCCAACAACGGCGACAACAGGGAGACGGGGCATCCCACCAGTTTAGCTTTGTGTGGTGAATGACTCCTAGTCCGTGAAAGCTCAGCGAGTGCTAGTGCTAGTGCCAACCCCCACTCGGAGTTCAGAGGCCAAAGTCTCCGAACAGCATCAGCTGACCCCAACCCCGCTGGCTTCTCGAGTCTGTTGGTTCGCTTTGATTGCCCCATCCACAAACCTGCATCAGCATCAGCTAACCCCAACCCGAGTTTCAGTGCCTAGCTCAAGTCATGCGGCTCGCTCTGGGTCGGTTCTGCCCTAACATTCCCTTATGACTGTTACGAGAGTACTACTGGCTGAGCCTCGTGGCTTTTGCGCTGGGGTTGAAATGGCGATCAAAGCACTCACTTGGATGGTTCGTATCTTCGACGGACCTGTCTACTGCTTCCACGACATTGTCCACAACAAGTGGGTAGTGCAGGCCTTCGAAGAGGCCGGCGTCACCTTTGTCGAATCCATCGACGATGTACCGCTGGGGTCACCCGTCATGTTATCCGCTCACGGATCAGCTCCGGAAGTGATAGCCGCCGCCGAGGAGAGGGCGGGCATCACCATCGACGCAGTCTGCCCTCTGGTTACCAAGGTGCACCACGAGGTAAAGCGCATGGCGGCGAAGGGCTACGACATCATCTACATCGGGCATGAGGGCCACCAAGAAGCCATCGGGACGGTGGCCGAAGCGCCGGAGTCCATCACGCTTGTGGAACCCGAAGATGGCTTGGCTAACTTCGCTCCGAAGGATCCCGAGAAGGTTGCGCTTTTGGCGCAGACAACGCTCGGGGTCTTTGAGTGGGAGAACGTGAAGATGCAAGCGGAGCGTGCCTACCCGGCCTTGGCCGTGGCACGCCGGTCCGACCTTTGTTATGCCACTACGAACCGACAATCCGCGGTGAAGGCGCTGGCACAGGACTCTGACGTAGTTCTGGTGGTGGGGTCCACCACCTCTTCTAACACTCGGGCTCTCGTGAGGGTGGCCCGTGAGATGGGCTGTGATGCCCACCGAATCGACGATGCTTTTCAGATCGACGACCAGTGGCTGGAGAAGGCTGCAGTTGTCGGCGTGACCGCCGGAGCTTCCGCTCCCGACCATCTCATTGAGGAGGTCATCGAGTACCTCTCCCCTACCGGCGGAGTTCAACTTGTCGACGTCGTCGACGAAGACGAGTACTTCCCGCTGCCACCCCAGCTTCGAACGATGCTCTCTGTGCTCGCCAACCTTGTAGATGCTGGATTCGGCCGGTCTGGTCCTAGAAAGGATCCAGTGCCGGACCGAGACTGGTCGGCCAGTGAAGCGCTCGCTGTGCTGGGTAGTTAAAGGTCGGCGAACCGAACGACCTCAGCCACGACGTCAGCGACTCCAATGTCAGACGTGTCGATTTCGTGCGCGTCCGAAGCCCTCCTTGTTGGCGAACTTTCCCGGGTCGAATCTTTGCGATCGCGTTCTGCCATATCGGCAGCAATAGCCGCAATGTCTCCCGTCAGCTCCTCCGCCCGACGGGCGGCGCGAACCTCTGGGCGAGCGCTAAGGAAGATTTTCACCGCCGCATTGGGGAATACCACAGTTCCCATATCCCGCCCTTCAGCGACCACCCCTGTCGTCTGATCCTCGACCCATGCCCTTTGGTAGTCCACCATGCGAGCCCTAACCGCGGGGTGGGCTGAGACCTCCGAGACGTTGCGCGACACGTTCTCTTCTCTGATCTCTTGGCAGATATCGATGCCGTCCATCAGGATGTGTCCGGACTCAAAAGCGATGGGATGCTTGTCGATGGCGGCAATGAGGGCGGCCACGTCATCGAGAGCGACGTCGTTGCGTAGGCCGACGACCGTCACCGCCCGGTACAGCGCCCCGGTATCTAGACGGACAAACCCGAGAGCTTCGGAAACAGCTGTAGACACGGACGTCTTCCCAACTCCTGCATGACCGTCAATGGCAACGACCCGGTTCCTATTAATCGAGCCCAACACAGCCCAGAACTCAGGCCAAGTCTTGTCCACACATTCCGCGTCGAGGATGGTGAGGTCATCGTGGGCTAGCGCGAGCACTCCAAAGCTCATGGCCATTCGGTGGTCGTCATATGTCTCGATGGTCGCGCTAGCGGGCCGCCCTGGTGTGATAGTGATCGAGTCATTGGTTGTCGTGACGGTCGCTCCCACTTTACGAAGTTCGGTCTGCAAGGCGTGCAATCGATCGGTCTCTTTAAGTTGCAAGGTATGGAGGCCATAGAAGTGGCTAACGCCCTGAGCGGTGGAAGCAGCCACCGCCAGCATGAGAGCGGCATCAGGGCTTTCAGAGAGGTCAGCCTCAACGCCGGACAGTTTCGATGGACCGACAACATGAATCGCGTCGTTATCACGAGAAACCAAACAACCCATAGCCTCCAGTACGGGGAGAGCGCCAAGGTCCGCTTGAGTGGATTGAGCGCCAATGCCTGTCACAGCCACCGAGCCTGCAGTAACCGCGGCAGCACCCCAGATGAACACCGCCGCCGATGCGTCCGGCTCAACTAAAAACTCTGTCGAGCCATACCGGCCTGGATGGACTGTCAGCCCTTCCTGCTCCAGCGACACCTCGACTCCGAACGAGCGCATCACCTCGGCGGTAGTCTGCAAGTAGCGGCTGGATGTAGCCACTCCGCCTTTGAACCGCAGTGTGAGTCCCTTCCCATGGAACGGCGCAGCGAGCATGAGCGCAGACACGAACTGGCTGGACTCAGACGCGTCCACGTCGGCGGAGGGTTGAGAAACCCCCGAGCCAAAGATTCGTATCGGCGGGAACCCATCGGAGTTCAGGTATTCCACCTCGATTCCGAGCGATCGAAGGCCGTCGACCAGTCCACTCACTGGACGCTCCCGCATGCGAGGACTCCCATCGAGAGATACTTCAGCTCTGATCACTCCCGCGAGCCCAGCCAGGAAGCGCATCGTGGTACCTGATGCTCCAGCGTCGATTGCCGCCGGCCTGAACTCGTGTGGTCCAGCGACTTCGGCACGGGTTCCGCTGAAAGATATCTCAACTCCTAAGGCTTTGAGGCCGTCGACCATGACCGCAGTGTCGTCAGCAACCAGAAGCCCAGTGATCTCACAGGCGGCACGAGACAGCGATGCAGCAATGAGCGCACGATTCGATATCGACTTTGAACCTGGCGGCTGAACCGAGCCGCAGGCTACGCCTCGCCTTATCTGCTTACTCCCCACCTGACTCCCTTATCGCAGCGGCGTACAACAGCCGGATCTCATCAAGTGTAAGGGGCCGATGCTGACCGGCCTTCAGTTGTGGGTCTTTCAGAGAAGCGATGGCGATACGAAACAATGTGATGACCTCGTGGCCGATCGCCGTACACATTCTTCTGACTTCTCGGTTTCGGCCTTCTGTCATGACCACCTCTAGAAGCGTCGTCTCGGGCGACCGGTCAACAACCTTGACGTTGCTTGGCGTGGCCAGGCCATCACCCAACTCCACTCCCTGCCGAAGCCGTGTCACAGAGCTGTCCTTTACTCGGCCCGCGACCAAGACGCTGTACGTCTTTTCTACCCCGTATCGAGGATGCGTCAGATATTCGGTGAGGGCACCGTCGTTGGTGAGCAAGATGAGTCCGGCCGAGTCCATATCGAGCCGTCCTACCGGGTAGAGGCGAGTATCCGACGGGACCAGGTCGACAAGCGTCGGTCTTCCTTGAGGGTCTGATACGGTCGCCACAACACCTTCGGGCTTGTTCACCAGATGATACTCCAAGTCTGGTTTGACTGGGAGCGGAAGGCCGTCAATGGCGACGTGGGCCTCAAGGGGATCGATCTTTTGGCCCAAATGAGCTGGGCTTCCATCGACGGTCACCCTCCCCTCTTTAATGAGGATCTCGGCAACCCGTCGGGAGCAGAATCCCGAATGAGCGATCAGTTTCTGAAGGCGCTCATTCACTGGGCCGAAACGTCTCTTCGAGCTTTTCGACGAGTCCTGAGGCAGGCACGTGATCGGCGAGCGGCGGTAGTCCCTCTAAATCCTGCAAGGCAAGCTTCTCGAGAAACAGTTCTGTGGTCCGATAGACGGCGGGATTGCCCGGCAGCGAAAGGCGATCGGATTCCTCGATCAGCCCTCGCCGTTCAAGCGTTCGCAGGGATGACTCTGAATCGACACCCCGTACGGCGCTGACCTGAGCTCGTGAGACAGGTTGCTTATAGGCAACGACTGCCAAAGACTCGAGGGCCGGCTGCGAGAGCCGAGCAGCCGTGGCTGTGGTCGAGAATCTCTCGATGTACTGAAAGGCTTCGGGCCGAGCGTACAGTCGCCAACCACCGGCGACCGATCTTAGGACAAGGCCGGAGTCGGTGTCATCGAGCCTTCCACCAAGCTCGAGCAGAGAGCGCTCCACTTCAGAGGCCGGCGACTCGAATACCTTGCACAACTCGGCTAGCGGAACGGGTCGTTCGGCTACGAACAACACGGCCTCAAGCGCGGATGCTGGGTCCATTAGGCGATTCCCCGCATCGGTATGAGACTGGCCACATGGCGAATCTCAATCGGCGACAGCCATGTTTCTTGCGAGACTTCGACGAAACCCCACTTGGCCAGTTCCAGAAGAGCCAAGAAGTAGGCAGCTACCTCCACCTTTCGGGTACACCGCTCGACCACATCCTCAAAGGTGAGCGCTACAGCGTTTTCCACTCGGAGTCGTATGTCAGCAACAGCAAGCTCGACTGATGGAAGATCAAGATCTAAATGGTCCAGATTCGGTTCAAACGAGCGAGTGAGGACGAGATCGGCGATGGCTGCTAGTCCAGTACGATCGATACCAATCTTGACCGGAGGTGTAGCTCTCGGAACCTCATCAGTGATCCCAACGTTTCGAGGAATGTAGCGTCCACCAATCTCCAGCCGCGCCGAGAGTACCGCCGCTACATCTTTGAACGTAACGCAGGCTAGTAAACGACTCAACAAGCGATCCCGCTCTTCCATGAGAGCTAGCTCCTCGTCGAGATCGAATTCGGTGCTAATCGGGAGTAACTCTCGCGCCTTCAACTGGAGCAACGTTGCGGCAATCAACAAGAATTCTGAGGTGACCTCTAGGTCCAAAGACTCCATATCTCGAATGTGACTGACGTACTCGCGCACAAGGTCCGTCAGGTTGATGGCGGTGACTTCTAGCTGATGCTTGGTGATGAGTTGGAGCAGCAGGTCGAGGGGGCCCTCAAACACCTCTGTTTTGACTTGGTATGTCATTTCATCCGCTCAGATCAGCCTGCGCTAACAGGTTCCAGGTGTCCTTATCTTGACCTTCCGGCGTCCCCTTCAGTTGGTGAGAACCAGCGAAACTGACAGCCAAGTCGCTAGCTCCGGCGGCCTTCAGGTCCGCCGCTCCGATGCGGCCATGCTGATTGTAGGCTTGCACCCGGGCTGATCCGCTGATCTTTAAGAGCTGCAAGACCGTTGCGACCGACCGTCCTACTGGCCCCAAGTGGGAGCGGCTCTTACCGACATCGTGCAGTAGCGCCGCGTTGACAGCAAGAGCGCTTCCGTCGCCGTTCTGCACGAAACGTCCACACGTATGTGCGTGGCGCTGATCTGCGGCTACTTGCGCCCAGAACAAGCTTGCCTCGGCCTGTGACAACTGCTGTCCGACCCAAATCTGCTCTCTCGGAGACAACCGCCTAGCGAAGGCAACACCGAAGAATCGGCGTGCGAGGTGGAGCAGGTGTTTGATGGGTCAGCCGGCGCTCTTGCAGGAGACACACAAGACGGACGTCGGCCTGAATTCGAGGCGTTCAGAGGAGATTGCCTCCCCGCAATTGGCACAGACTCCGTATTCCCCAGCGTCCATCTGGGCCAACGCCTGGTCTACACGATCGAGTCGACCGAGTAAGCGCTGGACGAGTGCAATGAGGTCGGCACGAGCCGAGGCAGCCGCCCCAGCGTCGCCAAAACCTTCTTGCAATCGGAGGTCACCAATAAGGTCACCGCGCTCATCTGCACCGACCTCCTTAAGCTTCTCGACGATGTCCTTGCGGATATCGACGAGCGCTTCCCTGCTCTGCGGTTTCGATTCAGGCATGCCCTAACTTTACCGCAGCTAGGCAATAGCCGCGGGATGGCAGGCGTTACCTGCCTAGGACCTTTGTTTCCGTTTCAAGTTCTTCCTGACCCAGCCGCGAGTTGGAGTGCGTAGCCGCAGCTTCCATGAAGCCCTTGAACAGGGGATGAGCAAGGCTCGGTCTGGAACCGAGCTCAGGGTGAGCCTGGGTCGCGATGAAAAACGGGTGATCGGGTAGCTCTATGAACTCAACAAGATTGCGATCAGGAGAGAGCCCTGACAGGCGCATGCCTGCGGCCTCCAGCTGCTCTCGGTACCTATTGTTGACCTCAAGACGGTGCCTGTGTCGGTCGTACACCACTTCTTCGCCGTAGAGCTCTCGGACAAGCGAACCTTCGGCGAGTTTCGCCGGATAGAGCCCGAGCCGCATCGTGCCGCCCTTTTGACTGAGCCCCTCCTGCTCTTCCATCAACGCTATCACCGGATCAGGCGAGGTGGGGGCGAACTCGGTCGAGTTGGCTTGGGCGAGGCCCATGACGTTGCGTGCATACTCAATGACTGCGCATTGGAGACCAAGACAGATTCCGAGGAAGGGGATGTTCCGTTCTCTCGCGAAGCGGATCGATTCCACTTTTCCTTCAACCCCCCTGCCGCCGAATCCTCCAGGAACCAAGATGCCATCGAGGTCGGCGAGTAGCGTCTCCCCGACCATGCCACTCACCTCATCGGACTGAATCCACTTTATGTTCACACGTACATCGTTCTCGATCGCACCGTGCTTGAGGGCCTCAGCTACAGATAAGTATGCGTCATGGAGCCCCACGTACTTCCCCACGAGGCCGACAGTAACCTCTTTGGTAGCTGACTGGAGGCGCCCCACCATCGCTGCCCACTCTGAAAGGTCGGGTGGCGGTGCCTCGAGTCCCAAGACTTGCAGAGCGATTCTGTCGAGGCCTGCAGCTTCCATTGCCAGGGGTACCTCGTAGATGTCCTCTGCGTCCAGAGCGTTGATAACAGCCTCAGACCTTACATCGCAGAAGAGGCTGATCTTGCTACGAATGGCGTCGTCTATCGGTCTGTCCGATCTGGCAACGATGATGTCGGGATGGATCCCGCGACTGCGTAACTCCGCAACAGAGTGTTGTGTTGGCTTCGTCTTGAGTTCTTCGGCAGCGCCTATGAATGGCACCAGCGTTACGTGGATGTAGCAGACGTTCTCGGGACCGACGTCACGGCCAAACTGGCGGATCGCTTCAAGGAACGGTAGGCCTTCGATATCTCCGACCGTGCCGCCAATTTCACAGATGACGACGTCGACGTGCTCGCGTTCGCCCATCTTCCTTACGCGCGACTTTATCTCATTGGTGATGTGAGGGATGACCTGAACCGTGGCGCCTAGGTAGTCGCCACGTCGCTCTTTGTTGATGACGGCTTGAAAGATCGAGCCGGAAGACACAGATGCGTCTCTCCGGAGGTTGACGCCGGTGAACCGCTCGTAGTGACCGAGATCAAGGTCGGTTTCACCGCCATCGTCAGTCACGAAGACTTCCCCGTGTTGATAGGGGTTCATGGTGCCTGGATCCACATTGATGTAGGGATCTAGCTTCTGGTTGACGACGTTCAAACCGCGGTCAGTGAGGATGCGCCCAAGAGATGCCGCAGTGATGCCCTTCCCGAGTGAAGAGACCACGCCGCCTGTTACGAAAATATACTTTGCCACGGGGTAAAACGATAGCATGAATTCTTGGGAGTCCCGGTGTCGTGACGATCAACTCGCCGCTACGTCGAGGAGTTCTTGCGCATGCTTCCGACCTTCTTCTGACTCTTCAAGCCCGGATAGCATCCTCGTAAGCTCCGCCAGTCGCACGTCGCCGGTCACCTCCAAAGCGATGGCCCCCAGTTCGTTTCGACGGACGCAGTAGTGTTTGTCTGCGAAGGCAGCGATCTGTGGGAGATGGGTGACACAAAGCACCTGCTGCTTCTCAGAGAGCTGCCTGAGCTTTCGCCCTAAGGCTAGGGCTGTGCCACCGCCCACCCCAGCATCGATCTCGTCAAAGGCGACAACGGCGGCGCCGGCGTCATCGCTTGATAGATAGAGGGCGAGCACAAGTCTGCTCAGTTCCCCGCCAGAAGCGACCTGAGCGACCGGACCCATGTCCAAACGCTCGTCTGACGCAAAGTACAACACCGGTGTCGAGGTTCCGGCTCGACCAGGTGTCCGTTCGGAGAATATGACCGCGAGCTTTGGTGTACTGAAGCCTAGGTCCCGTAGGTGCGACTCTGCATCTGAACAGAGGCGTTTCGCAGCCTCAGCCCTTTCCTGGGTCAGCTGTTCGCCCTCGGCAGCCAACCGCTCCCAAAGTTCTGACCGAGCCGCGTCGATAGTCGAGGCCTCAGCGATGCTCTGAGCTAACTGATCCCCTCGTTCGGCGGCGTTGTGCCCAAACAGGATCACGTCATCGATGCTGTCACCGTACTTGCGTCGGAGATCCGAGAGAACCATGAGTCGGGACTCCAAGAGCGACAGTTGCTCAGGATCGTGGACAACGCCCTCTCGGGCAGACCTCACATCTGTGCGGGTCTCGCCGATTTGGGCGACAAGGCCTTCTACCTCTTGCGACAGCGTCTTGATATCTGGAACCAACAGACGAGCTCGACGAAGTCGGTCCTGGAGTACACCAGCCAAGTCGCTGATCTGGCCAACCGTCTCTTCTGCTTCGCCGAAGAGCAGAGCGAGTTCCTCAGCGTTCCGCAGACGATCGGCGAGGATCGAGGCTTTAGCGTCCTCGCCTGGAATGAGGCCGGCTAGGGCGATCTCATCAGCTTGGTAGGTCAGCAGTTCACGTTCGCGTTCGAGCGCCCGTACGTCTCCACCGAGAAGCCCGATCCTTTTTTGGAGTGTCTCCCACTCAGACCACGTCGCCAGATACCCTGCAGCGGCAGCGAGGCCCCTGTCAGACAGCCGGTTGTCAACCATCTCGCGAACACGATTGCTACGACCGAGGGATAAATGATCATGTTGCGCGACTACGTCGACAATCCCACCGATGATCTCTCCCACTTCTGCAACCGCGGCGAGGCCCCCGTTTAGACGAGTCTTGGTCCTGCCTCCGTGAGTGAGACTTTTTGTCACAACGTACTCTTCATCGGCCGTAGTGAATCGGGCCTCTACGAGTGACGCCTCTCCGAACGGGCCAATTCGCGAGCTGGCGAACGGCTTGCCCATCAGCAGTTCGATTGCACCAAGCATCAGCGTCTTACCGGTGCCGGTCTCGCCGGTAAGAACTGTGAGGCCCGGAGCCGGATCGATCTGGCCCTCCTCTAGGATGCCAAGGTTGGTAACTCGT
>Ga0302135_10002432_pt1 | contig 11148 bp, 9 predicted proteins | sample CBN3_surface_MG_FD_203119 | JGI IMG/M metagenome (GOLD analysis project Ga0302135, IMG submission 203119) | Marine microbial communities from Western Arctic Ocean, Canada - CBN3_32.1 | ecosystem: Environmental > Aquatic > Marine > Oceanic | place: Canada: Western Arctic Ocean | collected 2017-09-15 | reverse complement strand
GCGAAATCCTTCGCGGATCCGCGAAACGAGCCGTGGTCGTCAATGCCGTCATCGTGGTAACAGCTGAGCATCAAATCGCCATCGGCTCGGTCGACGGCACGCACATAACGTTTCAATACGTCGTGTATTGCCTCACGGGCAAGGAGGTCTTCGAGACCGCCGCAAGGTGAGATCTGATAAGCCATAGGTACTGTTCTAAATCATATCATTAGATTCTTCAACACTTCAGAGGGGAGGATCAGTGGCTGATTCGAAGCCAAGCAATCAAAATGCCAGCAACACAGATAGTCGATGGTTGGGCAACCATCGGTCGGCGAAGGTGTCGGAGCTGTTAGCGCGCGAGATCCTGAGCGACATCGAGGAGCGCTGTCTCGATCCAGGCGCCAAGCTGTTGCCCGAAGCCGGCATGCTCGACCAGTACGGGGTCGGACGGGCATCGCTCCGAGAGGCTCTCCGAATTCTCGAGATCTACGGAATCATCAAGATAAAACCCGGACCTGGTGGCGGGCCGATCGTCGACTCAGTCGACAGCAGGGACTTCGGAAGGGCCTCGAGTTTTTATCTGAAAGTTCTGGGTGCCACCGTTGGTGACCTCCTCGAAGCTCGCGCCGCACTTGAACCCTTCATGGCTCGTCTCGCCGCCGAACAGATTACCCCGGATCGAGCCGACGCTCTGCGTGAGGTCCTCGAGTTAGAACGCGAGACCGCCGAGGACTCGAGCGCTGGCTGGCAGGCGGCCACTGCCGGGTTCCACGCCGAGCTTGCCGGCCTGACCGGGAACCCCATTCTCGATCTCCTCGGTCGCACCATGATCACAATGCTGGCCGAGCAGACGATATCGATCTTCCCGTCCGAAGAGCAAGGACCGACCCAGACCATTCATGGCCGTATCGCGGAAGCCATTATCAACGGCAACGGCGGCGAGGCGGCCCGACTGACCGAGCGCCACATAAAAGAAGTCAATGACAAGATCATCCGTCTCTTTCCGCACTTGCTTAAAGAGCGAATCGACTGGCACTGACCCCTAGGCGAGACCAGATACCGAGCCCCCTTTTTACGGGATCGATTCTCGCCCGATCAACTGCTTCCCGATCCGACAAGGGCGCGAGGCGGCCAGGCAAGAGGGTTGGCAATCGTCGCCAGATTGGGAAGCGTGTGGCCGAGTGCCGATCGCACGCCGTCTAGTGCCGCAGCGGCCATGTTCTCGGCGGCGACATCAGATAACCCCGCGTTGGCTTCAGTCAGTACGACGTTGTCGTGCTGAAGCAGCGGTGAGGAGTAGTCAGGGCTGTGGTCGGGCCACGTATCGAGAGCTGCTCCGGCAATGTGTTCATCGACAACGAGCGCTGTCAGCGCATCAAGATCAAGGACCTCCACCCGGGCGGTAACAACGACGAACGCACTTGGTTTCAAAAGCGACAGAAGGCTGCGGTCAATCAGTCCTCTCGTCTCAGGGTTCAGAGCCAGGTGCACCGAGAGGACATCGGCAACACGCATAAGCTCATCCAGTTCTAGGAACTCGTACCCGGCTGCCTCGGCATCCTCGGGGTGTCGGCACCAAACCCGAACTTGCATGTTGAAGCCGTTGTGTGCGATGTGGGCAACACGGCGAGCAACGTTGCCGAAACCGACGAGTCCCAGCACCCGCCCCTGCAGTTCGACGCCCCAGGCTCGTCGGTCGGCAAGCATGAAATCACCAGTGCGCATTCGCCGGTCGGAGCGGATGATGCCATTCGTGAGAGCAAGCAACAAGGCCATCGTGTGTTCGCCAACTGCCTGAGCGTTAGTTCCCGGCGCGTGGTATACCACGATTCCAAGGTCCGCCGCAGCCGCCACGTCACAGTGGATTGCCGTCCCAAGGTCGACCGTCGCGATGAGTCGTGGCAGCTGTTCGAGCAGCTTACGTTCGAGGAAGAAGCCAGCAAACGTGCAGAGAATGTCGACATCTGCGAGTCCATCGACGGTCGGCTCGACGAGCCGAAGATCACCTATCGCTTCAAGCTGGTCCCTGAGCTCTTCGGTAATGAGACAGCGGTGGTGAAGGTAGCCAATGACCGGCCGACGCAATGTCACGTTGGCATCACGATCGCGGCACGTGCATCGTTCCTGCTCACCATAAGGTCATCCTCTCAGCATGTAACGCTGTCCGTCGGGATCCCGAATCGACATCGACGCACACGGTTCGATCGCTATTGATGCGATCTGAACGACTAGATTAGAGGTTGCGCTAAGAGTACACGATCCGGGTATTTCGCGAATGGTGTGCATCAACGGGGATTGCATGAAGGAGATCGGATGGAGCTAAGCACGAAGGCCGAACACTACGTTGAGGCCATTAAGGGCCTCACGCCACAGCTCGAGATGCTCTCCGATCAGATCGAGAACGAGGTGCACGACATAGCGGCGCGCGACCACCCAGCGTCGAAGAAAATCTATGAGCTCGTCATCGCCAACGACCTGCATCGCCTCACCCTCCCCGAGCGCTGGGGTGGCGTCGGGATGACGACCGCTGAGTACTTCCCCGTTCTCGAGGAGATCGCCGGTATCAACGGTGCCCTTCGTATGGTCGTGCATGGGGCAAACGGCATGTGGCGTCTAATCGATCAATACGGCACCGACGCGCAGAAAGAGGAGTGGCTTCCTCGGATGGCCGCTGGCGATACCGTCACCTTTGGCCTCACCGAACCCGGCAACGGCACTGGCCGTGACATCACTACCACCGCTGTCCGAGATGGCGATGACTGGGTCATCAACGGTCAGAAGTGGCTCATCTCCTTCGCGTCATCAGCAAAACTCATCCATCTCCTCGCCGCTACCGGTAGCGACGACCGGGGCAAGACACTGACGTGTTTTCTGATGCCGTTGGGAACGCCCGGAGTGACTTCCGAACCACTTCCACCAACAATGGGGTGCCGCGGCACTGCTCACGAATGGATGTACTTGACCGACGTCCGCTTACCACACGATGCCATTCTCGGCAAAGTCGATGGAGGGCTCGATCTCGGGCTCCGGGGATTCCTCGACGTGAGCCGACTCGGTATTGCGGGAACGGCGTTAGGCATCTGCCGAAAGTCCCTGGAGCTAGCCACCCAATTCGTTCGCGACCGGGTGACATTCGATAAGCCCATCGCATCGCGACAGGCAGTCCGGCTTAGCCTGGCCGAGATGGCAACCGAGACTTACGCCTTGCAGGCGGCGGTGCGCGATACCTGCCGGCTCTTCGACCAGGGTCAGCCCATCAAAAATGAGGCCGCAATGTGTAAGTACCTTGGCATAGAGACTGTAGGCAGGGTCACCGACCGTGCACTTAGGCTCCATGGCGGAATCGGCTACACCCAGATGCACCGCATCGAGCGCCTCTACCGAGACGCCCGCGCGTTGTGGTTCGAGGAGGGCACCGCCGAGATCCAGAAGCTAATCATCGGCAGCTCGGTCGTGTCGGGCCGACTCACCATCTGACCACCTCGGCCGGCATCTACCCTTCAGGAGCGATATCGGCCTTCACCGACCTCAAACCATGACGAGCGAGTTCGTCAAGCCCGGCAAGGTCGGCCCCTTGGCCTTGAAGGTAGTCGACTGCTAGCCGCACGTCCTTGTCGAGCATCTGGAGCCGATGAGGTGAACGGTCGCGCCGACGAACCATGATCGAGAGCGGATTGCTTGTGGCACTGCCGGACAGGAGAATCTGCTCAAGGGCACGGCGGTCGATACCGACCTGCTCGCCGGCCCGCAAGACATCGTCGGCAGCCCCGATCGTGGCCACGACAAGAAGATTGTTCAAGAGTTTGACAGTAGCGCCAGCGCCGAGGCCACCAACCAGCGTCGGGACACCAATTACTGTGAGCACATCTGCGCACCGCAAGTAGATATCTGGGTTCGCTCCGACGATCACAACCCGGTCGACTCGGGTCCTGCCGAGAGGGCCCGCCGAGAGACAAGCATCGATCAGGTGGCCTCCAGCCGACTCGACATCGCGTGCCAGTTCGATCACCGTTTTCGGATGGACCGTTGAGTGCACCATGATCACGGTGTCGGGCCGAAGGGGCGCAGCAAGTAGTCCGTCCGGTCCAGTGAGGACATCGCGTACCTGGTGATCGTCCACCACACAGATCCCGATGACATCGCTCGCTTGGGCAAGTTCGCGAAGCGAAGGGGCGATCGTGGCCCCCAGTTCAGCGAAAGAGGCAACAGCGGAGGGCGAGATGTCGTACAACGTGACATCGTGGGAACTGTCTAGAAGGTCCCGAGCAACGGCGCCGCCCATGCTCCCAAGGCCAACGAATCCAATCTTCACTCAATCCTCCACAGGTAGAAACACGAATCGTGCAACCGTAACATGCGCATGATTAACACGGAGCTTCTCGGGGTCTGCAGGCCGCTAAAGATCGCGAACCCGAGGCTTTCGAACCTCACTGGCTTCTGGCGGCGTGACGTCAAGCCACAAGGCCAGTAGTTGTATGGACTCATTGATTGCCCCAGGCAGTGCTTGGGGCGGAGGCAGAACCCCGTCGGCCACCATCATCCGCCGGAGCTTCATTCGGGTGAGACCGAGCCGGAGCGCGGTGAAGACGAGATACCAATGCAAATTCACGGCCATTTGGCCTGTACTGGCCTCCCAACGGTCGACTAGTTCGTCAGGGGTGCCGAGGCCCGGGAGGAGTTCCCATGAGTGGCGGTCCATCTGGATCCACCACGCAAGGTCGGCCTCTGGTCCGGCCAGTGACACCGTGTCCCAGTCGAGCAGCGCCACGACATCGAAGTCCCTGAAGATCATGTTGCCAATGCGAGCGTCTCCCCACGACAGTGCCGTCGGTGCTGGCTCAGGAAGGTTCGCTGTTAGCCATGTCCAGCCGTGTTCGAGCATGTCGTGGTTCCAGCTAGGGCCCACCTCGAGCGCGTCGGCATAGCCGCGCCAGTAGGCCATCTCGGCTTCCAACCCGGAGACATCCCGGTCGGGTCCAGCGAGGAAATCAAATCGACCACCTCGGACCCGATGGAGCATGGCAAGAGCGTCCACTGCATTTTCCCAGAGACGCCGCCGATCGGAGGGCGAGGCATCGTGAACGAACCCGGCCTCGCTGAAGTGGGGTCGATCGCTCGGGACAACTCCCTCCACGAACTCGGTTACGTAGAACGGTGCCCCGAGAATCTCCGGGTCGTCCTCGTAGGCGACCGGGGTGGGTACCGGCACCGTCTGCTCGGCTGTGAGCGTTTGGCACATGAAGTACTGGGTGTAGATATGACGGTTTGCGAAAAGTGGCCGATCGGTAGCGAGTCGCACAACGAATGAGGGAGAACCCGCTGATGTGGTCCGCAGGAGCAGGGTCTCATTGGCAACTCCGGACGTGGTGGGTAACTCCACCGATGCAACGCGCAGATTGCGTTCGTCATACCGGCTAGACAACCAGTCGGTCATCGTGGCCGCGACCTTTTCGAGGTTGCGCGCCGTTTGCACGATTGGTGATTCGTAGCCTCGGCCTTCGTTTGCTGACCGGGTCATCAGTTCAGGCCTCGGCGTACCACAATTCGGGTGCCGGATCGTTCAGCATGTCGGATCGCTCCGAGTACACCACGGCCTCTTCGTCGTCCCAGCAACACAGGGAAAAGTTGAGCGCGTAGTTCAACGCTGCCCCTTCCATGTCTATGGCAGCGGCATACTTCTTCCGCATCGGGGTCCAGAGCGACCGAAGGGTCCTGCATTCGACATCCAATCGACCGTCCTCCCAGTGCAGCAACACCGGCAGACGCTCCCCGTCCATGTGGAACATATCGAGACGAGGTGATGCTTCGACCTTTGCGTAGTGGAAACGGTTGGCTCCATCGACGACAGCTGCTCCCTCAAGCGTGATTAGGCCGTCCGGCCTCCAGTACCGGGAGAAGACAAAGGATCGGCCCGACGGAAACAGCCCCCCCATGATCACGTGCCCTCCCCAGGCTTCACCGGCCCCACCCCCACGTGGACCTCGTGAGTGGTCGCGCCAGCCGGTGCCGGCGAAGTCGTGGACGACCCCATCGATCGCGACCGTTCCCGCCGCCCGGTATAGCTGCTCGTAGTGATCTTTCGCCCATCCCTGTGCACTCATGGCACCCGCACCAGCCGTCACTGCAGCCGTCTGGGCATCCCAGATCGGCGATACACATTCGATATCAAGGTCGATAACAAGTTGCCGCCGAGTTCCGGGGCGGGACAAACCTGCGATCATCTCCTCGTCGGTCGTATGGACCGCATACCCGTCGAATCTCACGCTCCAGCGCCGGAACGGCTCAACGCAGTCAAACTCCAGGTTCGACGCTGCCGGCCGACGTTCGGGCACCGTGCGGTGGAACGCCCACATCGTGAGGCTCCCTTCCGAAGCCGGCAACATGACGAGGACCCGCTCCTCCCACATAGTCCAGTCGTTGGCCACCGTGCCAAGGTGCAACCAAAAACCGATGTCGAGCTCGGGATCGTAGAGCGCGAACAGGAGGTTCTCAGTCCAGTAGGGCTCGGTCGGCGCCGACGAGACTACCGATTCCGCTTCGGGTGAAAGCCCCGAGGAGAGCTTGGACCAAGTGCTTTCTTTGGGATCGGGGCTGGAATTAAAGTTAAGCACGACATCCTAGGTTAACTTATTGTCGTAGTCATGAATTGGGGATGTCTTCGACCATCCCAAAATGACGCAACCATGACGACCGTAGGGGGAGGGAGGCCATAACCATGGGAACCGTAGTTCTGCGACGATTGCTGAGCCTCATTCCCATGCTTCTGCTCGTGTCGATCGGTTTGTTCGCCGTTTCGCTACAGCTCGACCCCGACAAGGCCGCTCGAATCAGGGCCGGCGGTGCCGATGGCGCTACGGCCGAAATCATCGACAGCATAAAGAAGGAGTTGCATCTCGACGACCCGGTTCACGTGCGTTATGGGCGCTGGATCACCGACGTAGTTCACTTCGACCTGGGCGAGTCGCTTACACGTCCCATCCCGGTCGACAGCCCCGACGGGGGAACGGTGTTCGTTGGCCGTTCGGTCACAACCGAGATAAAGCGGGCACTACCGCGCACTCTCTCGATCACCATGGTCGGAATGATCTTCGGCATCACCGTCGGTATCACCGTGGGACTGATTGGAGGGTTGCGTCCGGGATCGCTGCTCGATCGTTTCAGCGTGTTCTTTACGACCGCGGGTATCGCCATGCCCAGCTTCTGGCTGATCATGCTGATGATCATGGCTTTCTCGGTGAATCGAGATTGGCTTCCTGCTGTCGGCTACAAACCCATCTCCAGTGGCCTTTGGGAGTGGTTCAGCCATATTCTGCTTCCTGGAATCTCAGTGGGATTTGGGATGGCCGCTGTGACAGCCAGACAGTTACGCGCCTCGTTGATGGACGTGATGGGTGCCGCATACATACGAACAGCCTGGGCCAAGGGTTCTGGGTCGAAGCGCGTCATCCTTCGCCATGCGTTAAAGAACGCCGCCAACGCTCCACTCACAACAATGGGTAACCAGTTCGCCCATCTCATCGGTGGCACGATCGTGATCGAGGAACTTGTCGGAATCAACGGAATCGGTCACCTTGCAGTAACCGCAGTGCGGTCCAACGACATCACCATGATCCAGGGACTCGTACTGTTCTTCGTGGTCGTGACCGTTGCCATCAACCTCGTGATCGATCTGACGTATAGCTACCTCAACCCAAAGGTTCGGCTCACGTGAGTTCGATAGACGGTGCACTTCCAGATCTTTCGGGCACCGGTCCGCACACCTCCGAAGACATCCTGCCGCCGAAGCGAACGCGCTTGTTTCGGCGGGTGATCCGGGACAAGTTCGCGGTTGCCGGAATGCTGGTCCTGGGGTTCGTCGTCGTGCTCGCAATCTTCGCACCGTGGATTGCACAATACGATCCGGAGGAGCTCTTCGTCGGTGAACGATCCGGTGACATCTCTTCAGATCATTGGCTCGGGACCGACCGCTTAGGGCGTGATACTGCGTCACGACTCATCTTCGGCAGCCGAGTAGCAATCCAGGTCGCGATCCAAGTCGTGGGAATCACACTCGCGATCGCAGTACCGATCGGACTGACCGCTGGATTCAGAGGTGGCCGTTTGGACAACATCTCGATGCGCACAATGGACGCTATTCATAGCGTGCCGACGCTCATGCTGGCGCTGGTGTTTGCTGCATCCTTCAGCCTGAGCATCAACTGGGCTCTATTTGGAATCTCGCTAGCGCTAGTCCCGACCATGGCTCGTCTCGTGCGCGCCCAAACTTTGGCCATCCGGGAAGAGACCTTCATCGAGGCCTCAATCGCGATCGGAACGCCGACGCGACGAATTCTGCTCAAGCGTGTCCTTCCCAATGCCGCATCGCCAATCATCGTGCAATCGTCCGTGTACATCGGCGCAGCGATTCTGCTCGAAGCATCGCTCAGCATCTTGGGCATCGGAGTCCGTCCGGGCAGTGCCGCCTGGGGCTCCATGCTCAAAGAAGGCTTCCAGTCGATCTACATCGACAGCGCGAACGTCGTGATCCCAGGTGCCGCCATCGCTCTCACCGTTCTCGCCGCGAACCTGCTCGGTGATGGGCTTAGAGATGCGCTCGGCCTGGACTCTGGCCATCGTTACGGCGCCCGTACAAAGATGGGTCTCACGCATGTTGCAATTCGCGGCAAGCCAGGAGAGGGCGATTCGAGATCAGCCGACACGACCGAATCATTGCTCGAGGTACGGAACCTGACAGTGAACGTAACTACGGAGAGTGGCGTCTTTCCTGTGATTGAGGATGTCAACTTCGAGATCGAGCGAGGTGAGATCGTCGGACTAGTCGGCGAGTCCGGCTCAGGAAAGACCGTGACCTCGCTGTCGCTTATGCGCCTTCTACCGTCACCACCGTTCGAAGTTGTAAGCGGTGAGGTACTGCTCCAAGGGAAGAACCTGCTCTCATCGTCCATCCACGAGATGCGAGCGATTCGCGGCCGCGACATGGCGATGATCTTCCAGGACCCCATGGCGGCACTGAACCCCTCCATGCAGATGGGGCATCAGATAGCAGAGACGATCCGCTTGCATGAACCGGTCAACCGGGCCACCGCGCACCGACGAGCGGTTGAGCTACTCGATCGAGTCGGCATCCCGGACTCTCGCTCCCGAGTAAAAAACTACGCACACGAATTCTCGGGTGGAATGCGACAACGAGCGATGATCGCAATGGCCCTCGCATGCTCCCCGAAGATATTGATTGCCGATGAGCCGACCACTGCACTCGACGTGACAATCCAGGCCCAGATCCTCGAACTCCTCAAGGAGTTACAGCAGGAGTCCGGTCTGTCGATCATGTTCGTCACCCACGATCTCGGAGTGGTTGCAGATTTCTGCGACCGGGTACTCGTCATGTACGCAGGACAAATTGTTGAACAGGCTGAGGTCCATCAGTTGTTCAAGAACCCCTCCCATCCGTACTCGGAAGCACTGCTTGGGGCGATGCCGCAGATCACCACTAGAGGTAGGGACCTGCTGACTATCCCGGGTTCAGTACCGACGATCGAGCGGTTCCCGTCGGGCTGCCGATTCCACCCTCGTTGTAGCTATGCGGTAGACGAGTGCAAGGAAGGCACCATCCCGCTCGTCAAGGTCGGTGACTCCATCTCGCGGTGTATCCGAACCAACGAGCTAGGCCTCTCCCCACTCGAGTCCCTCGAAGAAGAGGGCCCCGTCTCGTCCGGAGAGGACACATGAGCGACCTGGAGCCAGATCCGGAATTCGATGACAGCAATGTGCTGGTCATGACGAACGTGACAAAACTGTTCCCGGTCCGGACGCCCCTGTTACGACGCGTTGTTGGTCATGTACGAGCGGTCGATCGTGCCAATTTGGTGGTTCGGTCGGCGGAGACAGTTGGCCTGGTCGGCGAGTCGGGATCGGGTAAGTCGACGCTCGGACGCATCGCCCTGCGGCTGATCGAACCTACGGACGGCTCGGTTGAGTTGGCCGGGCGATCGTTGCTCGAGCTCTCCCCCGCCGAGATGAAGGCACATAGACGCAATGGCCAGATGATCTTCCAAGATCCATACTCCTCGCTCGATCCTCGCGCCACGATCGCCGACAATGTCGGCGAGCCCCTTCAGACCCAGTTCGGTACGCCACGGGACGAACGCGACCAGAGGGTTATCGAGCTCCTCGAGGCGGTAAGCCTCCGACGTGACCACCTTCGGCGATTCCCCCATGAGTTCTCCGGGGGCCAACTGCAGCGGATAGCCCTGGCCCGAGCACTAGTGGTACGGCCTCGACTTGTTATCGCCGATGAACCGGTCAGTTCTCTCGACGTGTCGACACAGGCCCAGATGCTTAATTTATTAGAGGAGCTCAAGCGGGAATATCGGGTCGCCTATCTTTTCATCTCACACGATCTTTCGGTGGTCCGACATATCAGCGACCGAATCGCTGTTATGTATCTGGGGCAGATTGTGGAAAGCGGCGACAACGACGCCGTGGCGCTGCGGCCGCTGCACCCCTATACCGAAGCACTGCTCTCCGCTGTACCGATACCCGACCCGGTCGTGCAGCGGTCACGGCGCCGCATCGTGCTTACTGGCGACCTTCCCAATCCCACCGACGCTCCCAAAGGGTGCAGATTTCACACTCGATGTCCTTATGTGATGGATGTTTGCAGGATTATCGAACCCGAACCATTCCTGTCGCCTGAAGGCACCGAGGTCCGGTGCCACCTTCATCTCAGCGGACCCAAGCTCGCCGGTCGCTCTGTGCTCGAACTTGAACCTGAGGATGTCTCGCCCAGCGGTCAATAGGCGCTGCGCTGAAAGCGAACCTACGAATGATCTCCTTGTGTCGTAATCCAGGCCCCGTTAAGGTCTATTCCAATCAATGGGATTCATACTCAGAGATGTTTCCCTGACCCTCTGGGGGAGAACCAAATGATTTCATCAAAGACCCGCTTCAGTCGTACCTTCCTACTGGGATCGGCTGTTCTCAGTCTTTCACTGCTGGCCGGTGCCTGTGGCTCCGATGGTGGCGGCGGTGCCGCTGCTCCTGCGGCTACGGCTGCGCCTGCGGCGACGACTGCAGCTCCTGCTGCTGCTGCGACGACTGCGGCTCCTGCTGCGACGACTGCTGCTCCGGCCCCTGAGGCTGTGGCGACGGTCGAGGACCATCTTG
>Ga0302135_10002431_pt1 | contig 11152 bp, 11 predicted proteins | sample CBN3_surface_MG_FD_203119 | JGI IMG/M metagenome (GOLD analysis project Ga0302135, IMG submission 203119) | Marine microbial communities from Western Arctic Ocean, Canada - CBN3_32.1 | ecosystem: Environmental > Aquatic > Marine > Oceanic | place: Canada: Western Arctic Ocean | collected... | reverse complement strand
GAACTGCATGATCGGGTAGCCCTGCGGGCTGACGGATTCGAGGACGCGGGTTGGCTTTCCGGCGACGTAAAGTTCAGCGCCGGTCACGAGCCGTTCGGGATTGGAGGTGAAGGGGGTGACTTTGACATGGCCCTTGAGCCCCCAGGTCTGGTTGATACGGCCGACAGTGATGCGCGTCTGTCCCGCAGCTCTCTTCGGTTGGTCAGAATTGATGGGGCGTTCGGGCACGAGCGACGGTGGAGGGCTGTGGCCCTAGTCGATATCGAGCGAGGCGCGGACGCCTGAGCGGACGGCGGCGACGTGGAGGAGCGAGCGGATTGCGTTGGCGCAGCGGCCATCGCGACCGATCACGCGGCCCTTGTCTTCGTCGGAGACGTGGAGGTGGATGATGATGCGGTCGCCGCGGTGCTCTTCGAGCACTGCAACCTGGTCTGGCTCGCTGGCCAGCGAGCGGGCGATGTATTCAACGAGTGCTTTCATGGGTAGCGCAGCGCGAGGCCGCTAATCCTTCGATTCTTCGCTGGAGTCATCACTCTCAGCAGCTTCGGCGGCGGGGGATTCAACTGCGGCTGCGGCTGCGGCTGCGGCTGCGGCCGCAGACTCGGCGTGGAGGGCGGCCTCGACGGCTTCGCGCTCGACCTTGCTCTGCTTGGTGTCGCGCTTCGGCGGCTCGACGTCGGTGAGGCCGGCCTTGTGAAGCATGCGGTGCACGGTTTCCGAAGGCTGTGCGCCGACAGAGAGCCAGTGCTTTACACGGTCTTCATTAAGCACGAGGGTGCTGGGCTCGGTGCGCGGGTTGTAATGGCCGAGCACTTCGACGAAGTCGCCGTCACGCGGTGCGCGCTGGTCTGCGACGACCACTCGGTAATGGGGCTGCTTTTTCTTGCCGGTGCGTCGTAGGCGGATCCGTAGCAATTCATCCTCCGCAGTAGCCTCGTGCGCTCTATCTGGTGGCGCTGCGAGTTGGGGCCAGCGATTAACTATAGGCCAAACATGCGTCCCAGTCCGCCCCCCGCCTTGCTGCTGGTCATGGCTTGCATCATTTTCTTGGCTTCCTTGAACTGGTTCAAGAGGCGATTGACGTCAGCGGGTGTGGTGCCGGACCCCAACGCGACACGCCGGCGGCGCGATCCATTGAGGATGTCGGGGTTGCGTCGCTCCGCGGGTGTCATGGAAAGCACGATCGCCTCGCTGTGAGTGATGAATGATTCATCTAGTTCGACGCCGGCGATTTGCTTGGCGATCTGCTGTCCACCGGGGAGCATGTCGAGCAGCCCGGTGAGCGGACCCATTTGGCGCATCTGCTGCATCTGCCCGAGAAAGTCTTCGAGGTTGAACTGGCCGCTGCGCATGCGGCGCGCGACGCCTTTCATATCCTGGGCACCGGCCGCTTCCTTCGCTTTCTCAACGAGGGTGACGACATCGCCCATGCCGAGGATGCGCGAGGCCATGCGGTCCGGGTGAAAATCCTCGAGCGCCTCGAGGCGCTCGCCGGTGGTAATCAGCTTGATGGGGAGGCCGGTGACTTGGCGGACGGAGAGCATGGCGCCACCGCGGGTGTCCGAGTCAACCTTGGTGACGACGATGCCGGTGCCTTCGATCTCTTCGTCGAACTTCCTAGCGAGGGTGACGGCTTCCTGGCCAGTCATCGCGTCCACGACGATCAGCACCTCGGTTGGGTCGGTCTCGTCGGCGAGTGCGGCGAGGCTGTCGGCGAGGTCGTCCTCGAGGGCGACGGCACCCCGGGTGTCGATGATGATGACGTTGGCGCCGATCCGTTCGGCTTCCTTTATCGCGCGTTTGGCGACATCGGCGGCAGGCGCTTCTTTCTCTTCGACCCAGACGGGGACATCGATCTGTTCGCCTAGCACTTTGAGCTGCTCGCTGGCGGCGACACGCTCGAAGTCGGTTGAGACGAGCAGGGGGCTGCGGCCGTCGTTCTTGTACTTGAGGGCGAGGCGACCGCAGAGGGTGGTCTTGCCGGAGCCCTTGGCTCCGACGACGAGGATTTTGGTTGGGCCGCTGTCCGGGCTGAGCAGCGCTGCGGCGTTGCCACCGAGCACCTCGACGAGTGCTTGGTTGACGATGCCGATGACCTGCTGGCCGGGGGTGATGGACTGCATCACTTCCTGGCCGACACCCTTTTCACGGACGCGGGCGATGAAGTCTCGTACGACCTTGAAATTGACATCTGCTTCGAGCAGGGCGATGCGGACTTCGCGCAGTGCGACGTCGAGATCTGCTTCTGTGATCTTGCCGGAACGGCCGAGGCGCTGGAACGCACCTTGGAGCCGGTCCGATAGGGAGTCGAGCATAGTTCGAGTCTATCGCGAGCTGGTCGCTATTCGAGCCCGCGTTCGGCGATCATCGCGACGATGTCAGTGAGGCGGCAGGAATAGCCCCACTCGTTGTCGTACCACTCGAGCGTCTTCGCCATGCTGCCGTCGACAACCCTCGTTGAGGCGGCGTCGAAGATGCAAGAAGAGGGGTGGCCCTTGAAGTCCATGGAGACGAGTTCGTCGCGCTCGTAGGTGAGGTAGGGGGCGAGGCGGCCGGCGGCGGCGGCCTGGAACGCCTCGTTGATCTCACCGGCGCTGGGTGTGTCGCGGAGGTTGGTGGTGAGGTCGACGAGGGAGACGGTAGGCGTGGGTACACGCAGCGCGGTGCCGTCGAACTTACCGGCAAGTTCGGGGATGATCTTGCCGACGGCGGCAGAGGCTCCGGATGAGGTGGGGATGATGTTGAGGGCGGCGGCGCGGGCGCGTCGTAGGTCCTTGTGGGAGTTGTCGACTAGGTTCTGGTCACCCGTGTAGGAGTGGACCGTGGTCATGAATCCTCGGTCGATCGTAAACGCATCGTGTAACACTTTCACGGCCATAATGACGCAGTTGGTGGTGCAGGATCCGGCCGAGATCACGTTGTGGTTGGCGGGCGAGTACTGGTCGTCGTTGATTCCCATGATTACGGTCCAGTCGTCGCCCTTGGCCGGCGCCGAGATCAGTACTTTCTTCACGGAGTCGCGCAGGTGGACTCGCGCCTCGGTGGCGTCGCGAAACTGACCGGTTGATTCGATGACCAGATCGACGTTCGCATCGCCCCAGGGGATCTGCGTCGGGTTGCTCTCGTTGAAGACGGCCACCTCGTGACCGTCGACGGTGAATGAGTTGCTTCCGTCCACGATTTCCGCCGGGAAGCGACCGTAGTCCGAGTCATATTTCAGGAGGTGTGTGCGTATTTGTACGGGGCCACGGTTGATAGCGACGATCTCGAAATCGTCGCGGCGGTTCATCCACCAAGCGCGAAACGCCGCGCGTCCAGTGCGCCCCATACCGTTAATGCCGACTCGCAAGGTCATGGTGTCACTCCCCGCTTAGCACCGTGTCGGGCCACGTCCGGCCACGTTCTGGTACCGCCACTTCCGATCCTAGGACTGAGTGGTGTTGACCGCATCACGACCTTGTATCAGAACGCCTTAAGATGGCCGTCACTTCTGGATGCTGTCAGAACAGCAGGCGCTTTCCCTGATCGCCGGGCTGTCGGCGGAACTCCGTGAGCAGCATGCGACGGCGGCCCGCATCGTCGTGTTCATCGATGCGGCAGCGGCGTTCGTCGCTGAGGTGCTGGTCGATGGTGTGTACGTGCTGGACGGCGCGCTCGCGTAGTTCGGCGGGGGCGGGAAAATAGGTGTCGAGGTGCAGCGCGACGTGGAGCTGCTTGGCGTTGACGCGGAGGAGCCAGCCGTGGAGGAGTTCTGCCCAGCCGGTGTGGAAGGCCTCGTCCGCGAAGATCAGCGGGTAGCGTTCGTGGTTCGCGCCGTCGGCGACGAAGAGCGCGCTGGGACCGAAGTTGGGGCGTCCGAAGTCGCTAGCGGCGCGGTAGATCACGCGGAGTTGGTCGTCGCCGGCGATTGACTCGCCGGCGAAGTAGTGGCCGAGGCCTTGCTCGGTAGCGCGGGTGGCCTCGTGGCGGCCGAACGCTTCGTGGGTCCAGCGCCGCCAGGCGTCGAGTTCGCCGCCGAGGCCTTCTTGCGCTGCCACCAGCTCGACGGCTTGCCGGATGAGGGGCATGGCGCTCTGGTAGGAGCCGCGGCGGATGAGGCCGGCGGCGTCCGAGGCGGTGAGGAGCGCGCGGCTCCAGAGTGTGGCGAAGCCGGCCATGGTCATGTTGCGCGCCGAGGGCGTGTAGCCGCTGGCGGCGAAGCGCGCCTGGATGTCGAGGCCGTTCCCGAGCAGTCGCAAATCTTCGGCGAGGTTGAAACCGGTCTGGCGCCAGGCGTCCTCGGCGGCGGGAGAGAGATCGGCGGGTTTGCCGGGGAGCGCCCAGCCATCGGTGGGGACGCGCATGCCGGAGACGCGCTGGGGGGAGGCAGCGATGGGGCGGCCTGATTCATCCGCGAAGTGGCCGTCGTTGGAGGTCATGAGCGATTGAAGATGGAGGCACCCGGGTAGACGGCGTCATCGCCTAGCTCCTCCTCGATGCGCAGCAGTTCGTTGTACTTGGCGGTGCGGTCCGTGCGGGCGGGAGCGCCAGTCTTGATCTGGCCAGCGCCGGTGGCGACGGCGAGGTGGGCGATGGTGGTGTCCTCGGTCTCACCGGAGCGGTGAGAGATGACGGCGGTCCAGCCGGCGTCCTGGGCCATTCGGATCGCCTGGAGAGTTTCGGTGAGGGTGCCGATCTGGTTGAGCTTGATCAGAATCGAATTCGCTGAGCGCTCCTCGATGCCGCGTGTGAGACGTTCGATGTTAGTGACGAGCAGGTCGTCGCCGACGATCTGGGTTTGAGTACCGATGCGCTCGGTGAGCTGGCTCCAGCCGTCCCAGTCATCTTCGGCCATGCCGTCCTCGAGGGAGACGATGGGGAAGTCATGGACCCACTCGGCCCAGAGGTCGACAAGTTCGGCGGAGGTGACGGTGCGCCCCTCGCGCTTGAGTTCGTATTTGCCGTCTTTCCAGAGTTCGGAGGTGGCGGGGTCAAGCGCGATCGAAATCTGGTCGCCGGGCCGGTAGCCGGCGGCCTCGATACCGTCGACGAGGAGAGTGATGGCCCCGCGGTTGGTATCGAACGAAGGGGCGAAGCCGCCTTCGTCACCGAGGTTGGTGTTGAGGCCGCGTTCGGCGAGCATGCGCTTGAGCTGCTGGTAGCACTCGATGACCCAGCGCAGGCCCTCGCGGAAGGTGGGGGCGCCGATGGGCATGAACATGAACTCCTGGAAGTCGGTGGAGTTCGAGGCGTGAGCGCCGCCGTTGAGGACGTTGCACATTGGGACGGGCAGCGTAGTGATGGGCTTGCCGGGAGCGTAGAGTTCGCCGAGATAGCGATAGAACGGTTGGTTCGCGTTCAGCGCGGCGGCCCGGGCGGCGCCGAGCGAGACGCCGAGGATGGCGTTGGCACCGAGGCGGCCTTTGTTTGGCGTGCCGTCCAGTTCGATCATTGCACGGTCGAGGGCGGTCTGATCATCGGCGGGCTTGCCGATCACCAGTTCGCGGAGTTCAGTTCGGACGTGGTTGACGGCGGTGAGGACACCCTTGCCGCCGTAGCGGGCGGGGTCGCCGTCACGCAGCTCCACCGCTTCGTAGGCACCGGTGCTAGCGCCGCTAGGGACCATTGTCCGGCCGACGGTGCCGTCGTCGAGTTCGACGTCGACTTCGAGTGTGGGGTTGCCGCGGGAGTCCAAGAGCTCTCGTGCACGCACTTCGCGAATGTTCACGTGTCCCCCTTGCCGCTGGTTGCTGGCCGAATCATCGCGCGAGACGCGGTGCGGGACAACCGCAGGGCTGGAGCGCAGCGATTTGTGTGAGACGTGGCACGTGCAGAGAGTGGGGAAGGACGCCGGCTGGCGCCGGCGACGCTATGCGAACGAATCCCACTGCCCATCTCGATGCGCGATTCCCGGGGGGTTGGGCGTTCAGCGAGACTCGTTCACGCGGGCGTCGGCGATGCGCGTTGTGACGCGCGGGTACCCGGCAGGGGGCTTGCGCGATGATGCTCAGAGGAGCGCTTACGCGCGGGGATGGACGTTCTCGTAGACCTCGCGGAGGTGCTGGTCGGCGAGCTGGGTGTAGACCTGAGTGGTGGAGACATTGGCGTGGCCAAGCAGTTCCTGGACATCGCGGATGGAAGCACCGCCACGCAGGAGGTGGGTGGCGAAAGAGTGTCGGAGGGTGTGGGGTGTGACGTGAGACTTGATGCCGGCGGCCTTGGCGTAGTTCTTGAGAATTAGCCAGAATCCCTGGCGGGTGAGACGTTCACCGCGACGGTTCACGAAGAGCGCTGACTGGGTGCGCGCTTTGAGAAGTGCTGGCCGAGCGGCGTCCAGATAACGGTCCAGTGCTTTTACGGCGTTGTCGTGCACCGGGATGGTGCGTTCCTTGGCGCCCTTGCCGACGCAGCGGACGTAGGCGGGGGAGGGCTTGAGGTGGAGGCTGTCCAAGTTGAGCGAGACGAGTTCGGTGACTCTCATGCCGGTGGCGTACATCAACTCCAGCATGGCGGCATCGCGACCGGCCTCGGGCGTTTCGTGCTTGAGCGGCTCACGGAGTAGGCAGTCCACCTCGCCAGTGCTCATGGGTTTTGGAACGGGCTTTGGGGCACGGGGTGAGTCGATTTCGGCGGTGGGGTTGGCGATGAGATCGCCGGTGTCGATGAGGAAGGCGCAGAAAGATTTCACAGCGGCGATTTTGCGGGCGACGGTGGCCTTTGCGTACTGGCGCTGGTTGAGATCAGCGAGGAAACCGAGCACGAGTTGGCGGTCGATTGACTTGACGTCTTGCGTGTCGGCCGAGTGTCCGTTGCTGCCGGTTCCGTTGTTCTGATCGCCAGCGGTGGTGCTGGCGAAACGCGCGAAACTGGTGAGGTCGTTCCGGTAGGCGTCGATGGTATTTTTCGAGGATCCGCGTTCAGCGGACAGGTAGTGCAGGAAATCTTCCACTCGATCGAGCACTCGGTCCCCCGCAACTGGATCGGCTTCGCGTACGAACCGGCCCGAAGCCGCGCCAGTATACATGCGCCGCATCCTGCGGCCAGCGCGTGGCTCTTCCCTGTCAGCTTTACATATAGCGGGAGCGGGAAGGCGCGTCTATCTCACGCGCGCGTCATGGTTTCCGTTGTAATAGCGAGAGGACTCGCGTCAATGACTCTTCGGCCTTGAAGCCGTGCAGGCCACCGAGCGGTTCTTCTTCGATGCCCTCGGGCGTCTGTGTCGCGACGATCAGTTCCTGGGACCAGAGGGAGGCGACAGGGATGACGATGCGGCCGCCGATTATGAGCTGGTCGATCAGCGGCGGCGGTATGGCGGGCGCGGCGGCGGTCACGAAGATTACGTCGTACGGGCCGAGGGCGAGTGTTCCCAACTTGTCATGGGCGCCGAGGACGGTAACGCATGTGGATGCCGAGATCGGAGAGAAATGAAGCGGCACGCTCGCGCAATTCGTTGACGAGCTCGGCGGTGACGACCTCGCGAGTGAAGTGTGAGAAGACGGCGATCTGGTGACCGGAGCCGGTGCAGATCTCGAGCACGCGCTCGTCGACGGTGAGGTGGGCGGCTTCGGCCATGAGACCGACGATGGTGGGCTGAGGATGGTCTGCTCGTTGCCGATCGGGAGGGCGCGGTCCTCGTAGGCCTAGGGGCGCTCGGTGGCCTGCACCTCGATTCAGCAGGCTCGCGGATTCATGTCGCCGCTATAGGGAACGTTTCACCGTCTCGGCGAGGCCGCTAGTGAATCCAACGGTGGCGGCGACATCGTCCAGCGTCGCCTCGCGGACGCCTTTAACTGAACCGAACTTGCGGAGTAAGGCGCGCTTTCGCTTGGGGCCGATGCCGGGAATGGAGTCGAGCACGGATTGAGTGGCCTTCTTGCCTCGGAGCTGGCGGTGGTAGGTGATGGCGAAGCGGTGGGCTTCATCGCGGATGCGCTGGACGAGGTAGAGGGCTTCGGAATCGCGTGGGAGGCGGATGGGCTCGGAGACGTCCTGGACGTAGATCTCCTCGTACTGCTTGGCGAGGCCGCAGACGGGGATGTCGGCGAGTTCGAGGTCGCGCATTACATCGAGGACGGCGCTGAGCTGGCCCTTGCCGCCATCGATGATGACGAGACCAGGGACGGCGTCCCATGGTGAGACATCTGCCGGCTCGATTGCGTCGATGGCCTCGACCGACTCAATCAGCTCGACGAGGATGGTGGGCTCACCAGATTCGGTGACGGCGGTGAGCGGGATGATCTGGGGGGTGGATTCCTCGCTGGTGTCGCCTGCGCGCTGCTCTTTGCGGCGGTCGGCGATGCGTTTGAATCGGCGGCCGAGGACTTCGCGCATGGAAGCGAAGTCGTCCTGGCCCTCGACGGTTTTGATGCGGAAGCGGCGATACTCGTTCGTCGCGGGCTGGCCGTGATCGAAGACGACCATGGAGGCGACGGTGTTGGTGCCCTGGATGGTGGAGATGTCGTAGCACTCGATGCGACCGGGGGGTTGGGGGAGGTCCAGTTCTTCCTGCAGGAGTTCGAGGGCTTGCTCGGTTTTGTCGCGGTCGGAGATCCAGCGGGCGTGGTACATGGCGAGGGCTTCGCGTGCGTTTTCCTCGGCGGTGGCGACGAGGGCACGGCGCTCGCCACGGACGGGGACAAGGAGGTCGACGGCGCCGCTTCGACGGTCGCGCAGCATGATCTCGAGATCGGGGGCGTCATCGGGGGTGTTGGAGAGGAGGAGGGTGCGGGGGACGTAGGTGGCGGATTCGTAGAACTGGGCGAGGAAAGCTTCCATGACCGCGCCATCGGAGACGTCGCCGGTGCCGTCGAGCATGAAGGAGTCGGTATCGGCGACGGCGGTGCCGCGGACGAAGAATGCTTGGACGCAGGTTTCGTCGTCCTGGCGGGAGAGGGCAAAGATGTCGGCATCGAGCGGGGTGGTGGTGGCCATCTGCTGGCGCTCGGTGACGGTGCGGATGGCGGTGGCCTGATCTCGGAGGCGTGCGGCGCGTTCGAAATTGAGGTCATCGGAGGCCTGTGCCATGTCGGCGGTGACGCGGTTGAGGACTTCGTCGGAGCGGCCTTCGAGGAAGAGGATGGTTTCGGCGATGACTTTGTCGTACTCCTCTTTTGTGCAGTAGGCAGTGCAGGGGGCGATGCAGCGTTGGATGAAATAGTCGAGGCAGGGTCGGGGATCGGTGCCGGTAATTTCCTTTGTGCAGGAGCGCCAGGGGAAGAGCTTCTTGACGACGGAGAGGGTGCTACGGACGGAGCCAGCGGAGGCGTAGGGGCCGAAGTAGCGAGCGCCATCGGATTCAACGCGACGGGTGATGGTGACTCGCGGCCACTGGGACTGCACATCGATCTTGAGGTAAGGGTAGTGCTTGTCGTCCTTGAGCCGGACGTTGTGGACGGGTTGGTGGCGTTTGACGAGTGTGGCTTCGAGGTGAAGCGCTTCGGCCTCGGTGCGGGTGACGACGTGCTCGATGGTGCGGACGCGTTCGGCGAGGACTTGGACCTTTGGTTCGAGGCTGCGTGAGGAGCCAAAGTAGGACCGCACTCGGGAGCGGAGGTTGGTGGCTTTGCCGATGTAAATCACGTCGCCGGGGGCGTCGCGCATGATGTAGACGCCCGGCCGTTCCGGGAGGGTGCGGACTTGGTGCCGGACGTGGTTGTTGGTCACGCCCCCTAGGTTACCGCCTCGTTCCGGGGCTGGTTGACCCTTCAGGCCTTGTAGTCGGGGGTGGAGAGGAGTGGCGGGGCGCTCGCTCGCGTCTGGTGCTGGGGACTGACGCGCGCGGTTGGGTGTGGTGACTCTTATTTCTGCTTCTCGCAGAGCTTGCCGGTTCCGGGAGCGGCTCTGTCGATGATGCAGCACCATTCCGGGCCGTCCGGCGCGACGACCAGCACGGAGATGCTGGTGCTCTCGTGTGCCTCGCCAGCGTGCTCTTAAATCTTGTCCTGATCGTCGCCCCCCATGCGCCTAGATCATCACTCGCTGGCCGATGTCCGAGGTTGTCACGTAGTTGGCCCCGGACCACATGAAGCGATAGCCGGCGGCCGGACCGACGTCGATCACTTCAGCCTGCCTGCAGTCGTCGCGTTGCTGCGATGCAGGTGATCTGCACAAGCTAGCGGCTGGTACGGCGGTTCTGAGCTAGATGAGTGGTGATGAAGTTGGATGAACGGCAGGCGTTCGAATCAATGAGAATCTGCCTACAGCAATTCTGGGAGGAGACAAAGATAGCGCAGAAGTTGGCGAAATTTTCAGCGACATCCAGATCGAGTCGGATGGCGACACATATGATCCGGCCGCGTGGCATGAGTGGTTGAAGGCCGTGGCGGGAGTGCTCGACGAGCCTAGCTCGGCTAGCGAGTGAGAACTCTCCGGGAGTCAGAGGTGGAGCGCAGATGATGGAAATTGGTGATCAGGAGATTGAGATTGCTTCGGAACGGGGTGGTGTGCGGAGTGCGCTGCACTCGGTAGATGGCCCACCGTCAGGTTCGATCTTGGCGGGAGTGGTGATGGTGGGTGGGGGCGACGGAGGGTTGGATGGACCGGCCGAGTCACTATATCCGACGCTGGGAAATGATCTGGCGGGGGTGGGGATCGCGACGTTGCGGGTAGATTTTCGGGTGCATCAGTTTCCGGGGGATGTGGAGGAGGGGGTGGCCGATGTCCTGACGGGAGTGCGGTACCTGATCGAGCAGGGGGTGGAGCGGTTGGGGGTGTTGGGACATTCGTTTGGAGGGGCGGTGGTGATTGAGTCGGCGGCCGAGGAGCCGGCGATCAGGAGCGTGGTGACGTTGGCGACTCAGACGGCGGGAGCTCAGCGGGTGGCGGAGCTGGCGCCGGTGCCGTTGCTGCTGGTGCACGGGCTGGACGATGTGCGGCTGACGCCGGATTGCTCTCGGATGTTATATCGGCTGGCAGGGGAACCGAAGCGGCTGGAGCTGCTGGATGGTGCGACGCACAGCCTGCGGCAGCGTAGGGAGGATGTTCGGGAGTTGGTGCGGAGGTGGTTCGTCGAGACGTTGGGGTAGTGGAGTGGGCGATGGCGAAGTTCGGATGTCTGTGTTGTGGCTATCTGACGCTGGATGAGGAACCGAGCGGGACGTACGCGATCTGCCCGATGTGCTCCTGGGAGGACGATGTGATTCAGGCGCGGAAGCCGAACTATACCGGAGGCGCG
>Ga0302135_10002430_pt1 | contig 11152 bp, 9 predicted proteins | sample CBN3_surface_MG_FD_203119 | JGI IMG/M metagenome (GOLD analysis project Ga0302135, IMG submission 203119) | Marine microbial communities from Western Arctic Ocean, Canada - CBN3_32.1 | ecosystem: Environmental > Aquatic > Marine > Oceanic | place: Canada: Western Arctic Ocean | collected 2017-09-15 | reverse complement strand
TGGGACCGCGCCGATGCCTCGCCAGCAGACCAGGGAAACGTGCGCTCGCCGGCCCGCTCACGCACGACGAACACCCAGACCAGAATGACCCCGACGCCGACAGCGAGCAGTACCGCCGCACCTGATAATCCCCAAAGGCTGAGCGCAAACCCCGACAGAGCGGCCGATCCCGAATAGCCCGCAACCTGTCCAAACGCCATAAGGGCGTTGGCCCTGCCCCGCTCACCTTCGGGCAGCACATCGATCGCCATACCGTCAACCGCGACGTCCTGCACCGCGGCGAAGGTATTGACGAGGACGGCTGCAAGGGTTAGCACAAAGAGGTCATCCAGCGGGTCAGTCAACGATGCCATCAGGAGGAGTCCGATCAGCAAGCCGCACTGCGCTGCGATAACCCAGGGGCGACGCCGACCCATCGGCAGGAACGAGAAGCGGTCCATGAAGGGTCCCGCAAACAGCTTGAGGCCCCACGGCAGGGAGGCAATGGACACGAAGGTCGCGATGTCCGCTGCAGTCGCGCCTTCGCCAGCGAGCCAGGCTGGCAGTGCGATGCTGATCAGCCCGATGGGCAATCCCTGCGCGACGTAGAAAAGCGCGAATGAGCCGAATCGCAGGTACCGGCTTTCACCGAGCGTTGTCTTCATGTCCTGACCCTATCAAATGCGATTCAGCGGCGACACCTGCCCACGTGGCGGTGCTGAAAAAGTGCTTTCCTGCACTTTTCACTTTTCACTTTTTCAGGTCGCGTGCCTCAGCCCGCTCGCGACTTTGGCAAGTGTTCGTCAAGCATGTCTATAATCACAGCAAGATCAGGGCAGAGGACTTTGCGATGCGCGACGAAATTACGGCTTTCTCCGCGTCGGCAGCAGACGTTGGTGTCGATGCGGACAAGGTTGCAAGCCTCCTCGACCGGGCGCGTCGTGAGGTTGACGAGGGACTGTTGCCGTGCGCGCAGATTGCACTCGCGCGGCACGGCAAGCTGATCGCATTCGAGACCTTCGGTGAGGCGGACAACGACTCACTCTTCTGCATCTTCTCGGCAACCAAGGCGATCACGTCTGCGGCGGCGTGGCTGCTCATCCAGGACGGCAAACTGAACATTGATGATCGCGTCGTCAGCGTGGTACCCGAGTTCGGTGGCAACGACAAAGGCAACATCACGATCGATCGGCTGTTTACGCACACGGCCGGCTTCCCATCAGCCCCATTTCGGCCAACCGACTGGTTCGACAAGGCGAGACGCTTGCAACGCTTTGCCGACTGGCGCCTGAACTGGCCAGTCGGTGAGAAGTTCGAGTATCACCCGACGTCCAGCATGTGGGTCATTGCCGAACTCATCGAGCGGCTGTCGGGTGACACCTTTGATGGCTTCATCCGCCGCCGCATCGCCGAACCGCTGGGACTGCCAGACCTGTGGGTGGGCTTGCCGGACAGTGAGCACCCGCGTGTGATCGACTGTTCACACACGGGTGACCCGATGACGGCGGAAGACTACGCGCGCCTCGGACTGCCCGTACCACCTGTGACCGAAGTGACGGAAGACGCGATCTTGTCTTTCAATACGCCCGAAGTTCGTCGCGTGCCGATCGCCGGTGGCGGCGGCATCATGTCCGCCGCAGAGATAGCGCTCTTCTATCAGGCGTTGATTACCGGCAGGTCGGCCGCCGGCGATGTCATCTGGACGACGGACACGCTCGATATGGCGCGACAGGTTCGAACCGACGGGTATGTCGACCCCTTGTCTGGCATCCCGGTGAACCGAGGACTCGGCATCGTCATCGCCGGGGATGAGCGACGAAATCTGCGTGGGTTTGGCCACAGCAATACCGCTTCAGCATTCGGCCATGGCGGTGCGGGTGGCCAGATTGCCTGGGGTGATCCCGACACGGGCATCAGCCTTGGCTATTGCACGAGTGCGCATGATCGCAACCCCATGCGCATGGGAAGACGGGGAATCAGTATCTCGAACAAAGCAGCAGATTGCGGCACTGACTGACCGCATCGCCAAATCTGAAAGGATCTGAAGGATCAGGCGGAGAACGACCGTCGCGTACCGGACTTAAGGTCAATGGCACTGGCGACCGCAACAACAAAAACGGGGCTCAAGGCCCCTTTTTTGTGTTTGTGTCATCGTCTTTGCGCAGCAAAGACGCAAACCGCTCCGTGGACGGAACCTACGGCGAAGCGCAGCGTCTACCAGCGTGCCGTCAGGTTCAGAAAGATCCCGTCGAAATCCGCGTCCAGGGCCACTAAGTCTGATCCGCCATCAACAATCAGCTTGCGGTAACCCGCCTCGACACCGAACTCCGGGAAGATGAAGGAGTCTGTCTCCCAGCCGATCTTGGCCGCGTAGTCCGAGACCGAATCGCCCCGAAACGAGAGCGCGTTCACCTCAGCGCCCACGTAGACACCGGAGAACGGCAACCCAACTTTCGCACGGGCGAAGACCATGGGAAGGACCGCATCGATGTCCTGGCGAACACCGTTGACGGCGACCTGACCGTCCATATATCGGCCCGTGAGACCGACGTCCAGATCCATGCCCACATCAACAATCTCGTAGTACAACGTCACATCCGTGTGCGTGAGATCGATGCTGGTGTTTAGCCGCTCACCGGCCGTAAACACGGTACCGCCAAACTCAAAGGAGGTGCTAAGGGAAGCGCTGCCGGAGTCCTTGATATTGGTTCGGCCAATCTTGATGTTCGGCAGGAGTGGTATCGGATGCTCGAAACCCGCGTAGATGTTGATCCCGGTGTCGTCCTGGACATTGAACGAATCGAGGGACAGGTCCGAAATATCCCCGCCAACGTCGCCGTTCCAAATCCCCACACCGACCCTGATCCCTAAAAAGTCCGCAGACGCGCTGCTCGCAAACAGGAGTAGGGCAACCGATGCAATTATACTTTTCTTCATGATTTCTCCAGAATGTTTCGCCCGCCGCCATCATAGGAGAAACAGGCCCGAAAAGTAACGACATTGGCGGCTGCGAAGACTCAGAAATGGTGCGCCGTAGCCCATCGTCAGTAACGGCCCCGCTCGCCAATCTGGCAGGGTGCCGCAACGTGTTTTCAACATTCTTCCATCATGATCGGTCTAGCCGGCGCGTCCCTGGTGCCAGCTAGGACGCCGCGCTCAGCAACCGCCGAATGCCGTAGTAACCCTGCGAGCGCGCATTGTCGATCACGGACTCGACGAACTGCAGCGACACGCCAAGTGCGTTGCCAACCAGGTTAACCCGCACGCGGTCCTCGAACTGAATCTCACAACTCGCATGGGTCATGAGAAATGCAGCTTCCACGATCTGCTGTTTACCCGCCGCGTTGACGTACGCAGCAGCGGTCTGGAGTAAGCCGAAGGCGTCTTCCTTGTCATTTTCGAAACGCCGCACCTGACGTCGCAACGCGTCGTCTGAAAACTCAAAGCCGGTCAGCTTCAGATAGATTTCCTGCGCAACCTCACGATGGTCGTACATTCCGTAACCCAACAGCACGTAGATCAGCACCTGCTGCACCGATTCACACTGGGATGGTTCGTCCAGGTTTTCAGCCGCAAACGAGTTGTTGCAGCTCGTGCAGCTGAGGTAATCGGCCATCTTCTGAATCGGCAATAACCTGAAACCGAAGCACGTGAAGTAGTTGGTTTCCACCACCTTGCTGAACGGCCGGGTAGATCGACAAACGGGACAGGTATGCTCTCCCGAGTAAATCGATTCACTGACGATTCGCTCACCAAACAGAAAAAACATCACTTCCCTCGTGTTGCTTCGCGGCCAAGCCGTGCGAAACAAGATCGAAACCTGGTTTTTTGAGACTAGCAGTGCAGACTGAAGCCGCTATTTACCCGACGCGGCCGGCCCGAAAAGCGCTCGCTCCCCCTATACCAAACAGGCGATGCCGAGCGGACCATGCCAAACGGGCCATGCCGAACCGCGAGTTGCGCTCCGGCCCGGATCGTTAGGATTGAATTCTTCTAATAAGTGATCGATTCAGCGAGCGTCACCCAGCGACCATCCTTGACCTGGGACAGCGTTGATTCGCTTACACCCTTATGGTCTCCCGGTCCGAACGACACCTGGTAGCCAAAAATGTCGTTGTAATCCGTGATGCTTTCCATCGCTTTGATGAAGCCGTCACGCGTCAGATCCGGACCGGCGCGCTGCAGCGCTTCAACCATCAAGTCTGCGGCGCGATGGCCCTCCATCGCAGGAATCCCGGGATCATCGCCAAAGCGCTCCTTGTACGCGTCCCACCACGCCCGAAGCGGTGGCGACAGATCGTCGTCGGCATAGCGTTCGGCCATGTGCACAAACGCATAGTAGCCCTCACCGGAGCCGCTCTCCTGGTCAGCAATCACCTGGCCATACGCGGCGTTGTTGCCGACCCAGGTGACCTCCTTCCAACCGAGTTTACGGGATGCCTCAAGCACCAGGATGGTGTCCCGGTGAATAGTCCCCATCAGCACCAGATCGCAGCCCGCATTGCGCAGCCGGATGATAGAGGCGGTGAACTCGCTCTCCGTCTTGCCATGCCCTGAGACTTCAACCACTGACTGGCCCATCACTTTGAGCTGATCCTGCACACCTTCGAGGATCTCCTGGCCATAGTCGGTGTCCTGGTAGATAACGCATGGACGGGTCTTGGCTTCCTTCTCCATGAAGTACTTCACCGCCGCACGCATCTCATCGTAATAGATGCCTCGTTGCGTGAACTTCAGATCGTGGTAAGGCTCGACCATCGAACGCGCACCCGTCAACGGGAACATGTTCGGCACGCCCTGTCGCAGTTGTTCAGTCAGCACCGCATTGTTGGTGGGCGTCCCCAGCGCAAGCACCATGGCAAAGATCTTGTCCCGGTTAATCAGCTTGTTGGACGCCTGAATGGCGCGCGGGATCTGGTACTGGGTGTCTTCAACGACGAAGCGTATCTGCCGCCCATGAATGCCACCGCTGGTGTTGGCATCGTCGAACCGCATGCGTGCGCCGTTCATCGATCCGACCCCCCAGATCGCTACGGCACCAGAGAGGTCCGTATGGGTGCCAAGCGTGATTTCGGTCGGGGAAACACCGCGTTCTGCGACGGTCTGATCTGCGCCCACCGGGACGGCGGCGTCCTCACCCGCTGGCTGGCCACCCCCGCAAGCCGTCAACCCCGCAACCAGACCCACAATTGACGATGTCACCAGAATCCGGCCAACAGATCGCACTCTTGTCATTTTTATTCTCCGCATTGTGTCGGTTTTGCGCCGGGCCGCCCGGCGTGTTTCGTTTCATGTCCTTTTGGGAGCACTGCAATGACCCGCGTCTCAACAAAAGCGCGCCCTTTCAGGCGTGCCCCGGTGTCAGCCACTGTACATGCTCGTGATCAAGTCCGAGTATTTCTCGTTCACGACCGCTCGTTTCAGTTTCATGGTCGGCGTCAGTTCCTCGTCTTCCGGATCCAGCAGCTTGTCGATGAGGCGAAATTTCTTAACCGTCTCCACGCGTGCGAACCGCAAATTGACCGCTTCGATCTCCGCCCACACCAGATCCTGGACCGCCTGGGTGTGGCACAAGCTCGTATAGTTGGTGAACGGTACGTCGTTGTCCTGCGCAAACTTTGTCACGTTCTCCTGATCGATCATGACCAGACAGGTCAGATAGGGCCGCTTGTCACCCACGACAACTGCATCCGAGATGTAAGGCGAGAACTTAAGCTGGTTCTCCATCTCGCTCGGCGTGATGTTCTTGCCACCGGCGGTGATGATGATGTCTTTGATCCGATCAATGATATAGATGAACCCGTCGTCGTCGATGCGACCGACGTCGCCTGTGTACAGCCAGCCCTGACGGATGGTCTCCGCGGTCTTCTGGGGCTGATTCCAGTACCCCTGAATGACACCGGGGCCGCGGATGAGGATCTCGTTTTCATCGGAAAGAACGACATCGACGTCCTCCATCGCCCGGCCGACGCTACCGATCCGCATGGCCTCTGGGGTGCACGCGGTGGCAAGGCCGGTGCACTCAGTTTGCCCGTAGACCTCATACATCGGCTTGCCGATGGCCCAGAACCAGTCGATGAGATCGGGGGCAATGGGCGCGGCAGCCGTCGACAACCAACGGCAGTCCTCGATGCCGAGCATCCGGCGCAAATTGCGCAGCACCAGAAACTCGGCAAGCTTGAACATCACGGCGAGACCCGCTGGCACCGGGTCACCGCGCTTGACGTACATCATGCGGCGTTCGCCCAGCCTGAGCGCGGCCCCATATGCGAAGCGACCGACTGCGGTCGCTTCTTTGAGCTTGATCGCGACCGTACTGAACTGCTTCTCCCAAACCCTCGGCACGGCAAAGTGAATAGTCGGGCCGACCTCCTGCTGATCCTGAGTCGCAGTCTCCAGATCTTCGACCAGGTTGACGACGGAACCGCTCTCGATAACCGCAAACGTGTAGAACATGCGGCCGGCGACGTGCGCGAGCGGCAGGAATCCCAACTGCTCGTCGGTCGGCCGGATCTCATAGCAGCGCTGCAGATTGATCATCATGAACATCATATTGCGCTGTGAGATCATGGCGCCCTTCGGTCGCCCGGTGGTCCCGGACGTATAGGTCAGCACCATCAGATCCTCGGCATCTGCGCTTTGAATCGCGAGATCCCAGGCATCCGGGTGCTCTTCCCCATACGCCGCGCCGAGTTCAAGCAGCGCGGCGAAACTCATGGTGAGGTCGTCATCGAGGTCCCGCAGACCTTCCATGTCGAAAATGATCACCCGCTCAAGCGTCGGCACACGATCGCGCACCTCAAGCACCTTGTCGAGTTGCTCTTCGTCTTCGGCAAAGTAAAAGCGAGTGCCGCTGTCGTTGATGAGGTACTCGACCTGGTTGGCGGCGTCTGTCGGGTAGACGCCATTGGTCACGCCGCCGATGCCGATAATCCCCAGGTCAGCAAACATCCATTCTTTGTTGACCTCAGAGGCGATCGAACAAATGTCTCCCCGAGCAAGGCCAAGCGCCTGAAGTCCGAGGCCGGCCAACATCGCCTGTCTGCCGAAATCGGCCCACGTGTACTCGTTCCAGATGCCGAAATCCTTCTCGCGAAGCGCAACTTTGTCCGGTTGCTCGGTCACCCGCTTCATGAAGATCGAAGACACCGTCGAGCAGTCGTCAATCGTCACCCGCGGCACGGGTTCGGTCAGGTCAACATGATGTCTTGAAGTCACTTTGATGTTCTCTTACCCCGTTCAGTCTTGTCCTGTTGACTCTTGTCCTGTTGAAGGGGGCCGGCGGCTTACCCCCACCTGCCTCTGTGTCAGCGCCAGGTCTTGCGTTGCTTCCACCGGCGGCGACCCCGAACGCCGTCGTCCTTCACGCCAAGGTAGAACTCCTGAATGTCGGTTGCCGCCGACAGTCGTTCGCTGGTGTCCTCCATCACGACCCGCCCTACTTCCATGACATAACCATAATCGGCAATGCTGAGCGCCATCCTGGCGTTTTGCTCAACGAGCAGAACCGTGACCGCCTGCTCTTTGTTCAACTTGACGACAATCTCACTAATCTCGGTCGTAAGACGCGGTGACAGCCCCAGCGACGGCTCGTCGAGCAGCATTAGCCGAGGCCGCAGCATCAACGCCCGGCCGATCGCGAGCATTTGCTGCTGACCGCCCGAAAGAAAACCGGCTTGCTGCCCGCGCCGTTCTGCGAGCGCAGGAAAGTACTCATATACCAGCGCCAGATCCGTGTCGATCGCAGCACGGTCGCGGCGCGTAAACGCCCCCATCTGCAGGTTCTCATGCACGGTCAGGAATGGAAAAACCTCCCGGCCCTCGGGCACGTGACCGATGCCGAGGCGCGCAACCTTGTCCGGGTCCATGGACTGAATGTCCTTGCCGTCAAACGTGACCTTGCCCTTTTGCGGCGCCATTGCCCCGCTGATGGTCTTTAGCACCGTGGTCTTGCCAGCACCATTGGCCCCGAGCAGGGTAACGATCTGGCCCGCTTCAACATTCAAAGACACGCCCCGTATCGCCATCACCGGGCCGTAATAAGTCTCAATGTTAGTGAGGGTGAGCAGCATGGGTCAGTCCCCGAGGTAAGCGCGCAGTACGTCAGGATGACGCTGTATTTCAGCGGGTTCGCCGACGGCAAGCCGCGCCCCATCGGCCAGGGCCATCACCCGGTGTGACGCGCGCGAGACGAGATTCATGTCATGCTCGACCATGATGATGGTAACGCCCAACTCCTGATTGATGTCCTCGATCTGGAAAGACAGATCCTCGGTCTCCTCCGGATTAAGACCAGACGATGGCTCATCCAGTAGGAGCAGGCTTGGCTCAACGCACAGGGCACGAGCCACCTCCACCATCTTGCGCGCCCCATAGGGCAGATTTGCGATCAACTGATCCCGATAGCTCGCGAGGTCGAGCAGGTCGATTACGTCCTCGACCTTGCGTCTGAAAGCGAGCTCCTGGCGGCGCACAGACGGCAGGAACAGCAGCTCCGCCGCGAGGTTCGTACGCCGATGGACATGGCGACCGATCAGGAGGTTTTTCAGTACGGTTTCGTGGTCAAACAACTCTGTGTTCTGAAAGGTCCGCGCGATGCCTAGCTCCGCGATCTTGTGGGGCGGCACACGGGTGATGTCCTTGCCGCGAAACGACATCACCCCGCCTTCCACGTCGTACAGCCGGCTGATAAGGTTAAAAAGCGTTGTCTTGCCCGCGCCGTTCGGGCCGATGATGCTGAACACCTCACCTTCGTTCACATCGAGCGACACCTGCTTGACCGCGCGAATGCCGCCAAAGGAGACGGAACAGTCCGTTAGCGAGAGCATGCTCAATGCAGCCGCTCCGTGCGCAGATAGCTTTTCTGGCGCTTGTGCGTCGCCTTGCGATAGAGGGGGAACTCCTCGAAGTACTGCCGAATCTTCAGCCATCGGCCGTAGATGCCAGCCGGTTCATAGATGAGTACGAGCACGAGAACCAAGCCGAAGATGCCTGGTTCCAGCCCCGGCAGTTGACCGACCACTGCCGGCAAGGTGTCTCGCGCGAGCGCGATTCCCTGGGGCAACATACCGATGAAGATAGCCCCGAAAATGACGCCATGCAGCGAACCAAGCCCGCCGACCACGACCATCAGGAGCAATTGAATCGAGGTGAGAAGCGTAAAACTGTCCGGCGAAAGATAGCCGATGCGGTGCGCGAAGAGTCCGCCGGCGAGTCCCGTAAACGCGGCAGACAACGCAAACGCCCGTGTCTTGGTTCCTGCAATGTTGATACCCATGCTCTGGGCCGAAATCTCAGAGTCGCGAATTGCGATGAACGCGCGCCCGGTCGGTGACCTCAGCAGGTTGAGGGCCACCAGCATGCAGGCGACCAGAATTCCGCCGCAAAGATAGTAAAACGGCATCGGCTCCAGAAACTCCCATCCCATCAGCGTTGACCGGGTTACCAGGAATCCCCGGTGGCCGCCGGTGACTGACTCCCAGTGATGGATCACCTGCTCAACGATGATCGCAAACGCAAGCGTTGCGACGGCAAGGTAAATCCCGGTCATGCGCAAGGCCGGAACCGCCACCAGCGCCCCGACAAGTCCGGTTAGCGCGGTTGCACACACGAGCGATGGCACAAAAGGCACGCCCTGCGCCAGAAGCCACGCATGCGTGTACGCGCCAATCGCAAGAAATGCGGCGTGACCGAGGCTCACCAGTCCCGTGTATCCGACCAGCAGCATGAGACCAATACCGGCAATCGCGTAGATAAAGACGAGCGACAGTTCGCCCAGGTAGAAGATATCGAGACCCGCCGGGGCCGCGACCATCGCAACAAGCAGAAGTCCGTACCAAAATGCCTGGCCCGAATGCCTGACGAGGTCGACGTCCTGACCGTAGTGGGTCTTCCTAACGTAGCGCATCAGACTTTCTTCCGCGCCATTGTGGCGAAAATACCCTGCGGACGGATCATCAACATCACGAGCAGAATCAAGTACGCGCTCATGTCGGCAGATCCCGGCGGCCCGTAGAGACTCGCAAACTGCTCGACCACGCCCACCAGCAGCCCACCCATAATTGCGCCGGGAAGACTGCCAAAGCCGCCGACAATCGCGGCGGCAAACGCCTTGATGAAGATGAAGCCCATTAGCGGGTCAATTAACGAAACGGGTGCAACGAGGATGCCTGCGATCGCAGAGATCGCGGCCGAGAGCGCCCACACGAGTGAATAGATGCGTTTGACAGGGATGCCCACATAGTACGCGGCGAGTTGGTTCTGGGACGCGGCCTGCATCGCGACGCCCAGTCGACTAAAGCGAAAGAACACAAAAAGTGCGCCACAAAGCAGGATCGTGCCGACAACGATGGCGACGTTCTCATAGCCGATGATCAAACCGCGGATCTGAAACACGTCCCCGGCGTACGGCGTCGCGAGTGCCCGGGGCTCGTTCCCCCAGATCATCCCCGCCACTGCCCGCAGGATGAAGCCAAGACCGATGGTAAGCATCAACACCGCAAACGGCGGCTCACCAATCATCGGGCGCAACAGGACTCTCTCGATGACCACCCCGAGCACGGCCATGCTGGCAACGGTTGCCATCACTGCCCAAAAAAATGGCAGGCCGAGCATGTTGCTGAACGTGAAGGCCATGAACGCCCCGACCATGGTGATGTCAGGTTGAGCGAAATTCACCATCTCCGTAGCTTTGTAGATCAGCACGAAACCGAGCGCGATCAAACCGTAGACGCACCCTTGGGAGACGCCACTAACAAGCAGTTGGAGGACTTCCATTGGGCGGGGTCAGGTCTCGATGATTGCTGATCTGCAGCGATTGGGTTCGGGTTGCTGGCGCATAACTGACAGTCAGTGGTCGCTCGCTGCAAAAGCGCAGGAGTCGCACGCGCGCCGACACCGCTGAGGCGACCGGCAAACTATCACAATCGGCAAGCGGCGCACAGCGCAACCCGGGGGTCGCCAGCGCGCCAGATGTCGATCAAATGCCTGTCAACGTCGAGCGCGGGACCGGCCCCGCCCTGCATGCTTTGCTGCGCCAGCCCCCTATCCGATCTGAGCCCGATCTGAGCCCGATCTGAGCCCGATCTGCACCCGACCTCAGCCGGACAACCCACGCTGCGCGAGCAAAGGCGCCACGGTTGGTTCCTGACCCCGGAAGCGCTGATAGAGCGCC
>Ga0302135_10002428_pt1 | contig 11156 bp, 7 predicted proteins | sample CBN3_surface_MG_FD_203119 | JGI IMG/M metagenome (GOLD analysis project Ga0302135, IMG submission 203119) | Marine microbial communities from Western Arctic Ocean, Canada - CBN3_32.1 | ecosystem: Environmental > Aquatic > Marine > Oceanic | place: Canada: Western Arctic Ocean | collected 2017-09-15 | reverse complement strand
TCGCCGACAACGATACAAACTACGATCTCGTAGACCTCGCCGCTGACGGTCTTGTGCTGCGCTACGCCGGCGACTACTTCGACGACAACATCGATTCGCCCGATGACTTCGACGCACGTTTCGCGGACGGCGACTTCAGGGACGTGCCGGTTCGCCTCGATGCCTCGTCACCCATGGTCAAGGTGTCGTTTGACCGTGAGGACAAGCGTTACATCATGTCGCCGAACCCGGACGAGGCCATCAACTCGGTGAGCAGCCTTGTCCACGGCGACATCGTCATTGTCTTACGGGAAGGCACGGACGACGATCGCGAACCCGCCTACCTGATGCGCGTGCAACGCCTCATGCCTGACGAAGACCCTTCGGCCAACCAGGTCATCGCTCTCGAGATCGTGCCGTTCACGGACGGCGTCGCCTGCATGAATGAGGGGCGCACGTCCACCTCGCTGTTGTGCCCCCCTGAACTCCCCGAGTTCTTCATCGCGCCAGAGCTTGATGTTGCGGCTGGCGTCATCGTCGACCATGACTTTGACGGCGTGCCTGCGGTGTTTGACCCCAATGACGGTGACCCGAATATCCCGGGCCGCCATCTCCCAAGCACACAGGGCCACCAATCGGGCTTAGCCGTTAGACCCATCATCGAGGACGAGGACGGCACTCCAGTACGTCGCTTCCTGTTCGAAACACGCGACTTGTCAACCCCGGATATCAAGGCCGTGAGCTTGCGTATGCCGGCGATCTTCGGCAACGAAGATTTGAACCCCGTCATTGAATGCGGACGGGTGAGAACCGTCACTGACCTTAGCGGTGATCTTTTCTGCGAGGCCGTTACTGGGTACCCGAACGGATTGACCGTGAACATCGACAACGTCAGCTTCGACTTTGTCACGTTCATTCTGGGCGTGCCGGATGCGGTGCTCGACGACCTCGGCGAGCGCACTTTTCTGGACTATTCGATATCCTTCCGCGACCCTGTGGACGCGGATGGCAGGCCCCTGACCTGTGGCGACCAGCCGTGTGAAGCTTTGCCGCAGATCGAGGACACCGCTGTCGTGCGCATTATCGACATCGACAGCCTTCGAAGTATCGGAGAAGTAACGCTTGCACAGGCTAACCAAGCGCCGTATGCACTCGACACCATTAGCAGCATCGACGTCACTCGCCCGCTGCACATCGCAGCCGCACCCGTTGCCGGCGCGATGGATTACGAACTCGCACTCTTCTGTGCAGCCGTAGACGCAACCGACGCGTTCACACCGGATCATTATGAGTCCTACTATGCGCCTGGGAGGGACGCGAACGGCCGACCGATACCGGTCGATTTCGAACTCAACATCTCCTACCTCGGCGGACGCACCTGCCAGCTTGAACTGGTCGCATTCCTGTTCAACGATGCCGGCGAGTTTGTCGGGGAAAATCGCATCGTGTTCGAAGACATCGTCACAACGGGCGGTAGCGACGAGTTTTTTGATAACGAGCTCAAGGTCCGTATTGGCGATCAGGTCTGTATCGTCGGTGGTGACATTGTGGTAACCGGTACTGATGAAGGTACGGCGCCCCTGGACACCTCCGGCTCAGCTTGCAACGATGACAATCGCCTGTTCCTTCTTGAAGGCACCAGCATCGATGACACTACTGCCCTCATCCTCGATGACGGGCCGGGTGGGCGCCATGCGTTGTTGCGTCTGGGGCTCAATGTTCAAAGCGCGGAGGTGGAGCGTTTTGCGCCGGAACTGGTCCACGGCCTGATTGCGGACGGGAGCGTCATCGCGATCGATGACCTCGCTGACCCTAATTGCGGCTTCATTAGCAATGATGGGACCGACGGGTTCTCAGATTCGGTAGCGGTAGGCGGCACCATATGCTCGTTCGAAGGCCAAGCCCAACCCTCCCTGACCGAGATTCTTGTCCGGGATGGCAATGTGCTGATGCCGCGCGCGCAACTCATCATTGACGGCCCTGTCACCTCTTCAGGTCACGTCAATCTCAATGAGGGCGGCTTCTATCAGATCGTCCGACCGGACGGTCACCTGGTCGCCGAACTGGTTGTGGACCTTCTGGATGACGGCAGCGTTTTCGTGACACTCCACGGTCCGCATGGCGGGGTCGTCTTCGAGCGTACGGTGGGCGACGATCCGCTGATACGAGTGAAGTCTCCCGCCTTCATCCTCATCGACTGGCAGGACCCGGCGACCGGCGACACGCAAGGCATCGACTTCGACCTTCGCCGGGTCAGCGAGGCCGGTGCGCGATTCCAGTTCTTTGTGGAACCAACAACGACCGCACTCGTCGGCGAACATGATCTCGACGGCGATGGCAATGTTGATGTGACCGTGGCTAAGTCGTTAGTCATATCGGGCGCTTTCACCTTCGAATTCCGGGAAGGAGCGGCAGTCAGGCGGTTTGATCCATCGACCGGCATGCACGAGTCTTTGATGCCCGATGCCGATACAGGACTGACCACGAGCACGTTCTTGCTACAGAACGATGAAACTACCAGCAGCGAGTACTTCATCGAGTTTGAGGTCAGGCTTACCTCAACCTCAATAGCACCTCTTCCTAGTCCAATTAGCGGTGACGTCGCTTTCATCTTTGGCACAGAGGGCGATCTCGGCAACGAGCCCAGGGCGTTCGTGTTCCCGTTTCAGCCCCACGATGGCGGTAACGAACCGCCTCCCGGCGTCGAAGTACCCCTCGTTGACGCAACGGGCAACGGCAGTCACGACCTGGATGGCGACGGCGTCCCCGACGTTTCCGTCCAATGCTGCTTCCCAGATGGCGTATTCATCGTTCTGGAGTTCGCCCGGGGCCTTGTGGTTACGGTCTTTAACCCTGGATCAGCCACAGTTGAGCCACTCTCCTCGCTGGACACCAATCCCGGGATGAGTGTTTCCTATAACTCGTATGGCATGGCTGTTGTTCAGATCAGTCGCAACATACCCGCGGTCGAGTTTTACATTCGCGGCGAACACATCGACCACAGATTTGCCGTGTTCGATCTTGCGGGCGATCATCCTGTCGCGCACATTTCAGAGCTCTCACCAGAAACAGATCCTTCTCGATGACCAGGTTCTGAACTTCGGTCGTTCCGTCCAGATAGTGAGCGCCTTCGCCGCTGCCAGGTGGCGGGCCAGGCCTGGGACTGCAGTAATCCTTTGGCACCGAGTGCTTGCATGCACCGCTCGACGCCACGTGTGGCCGCTCTCACCGCAAACTTCTTCGCGTGCGGGACTCGAATAGCGGCGTCCGCATCGTTGTTGTCGGTGGCCACGGCCGCTCGCGAGGTCAAGCCTGACGCAGCGTCTATATCTGTCGCGACATCCGCCAATGCCCAACGCAGGCCCTGATTCGTTGACAGTGGGCCCCCGACGCATGGCGTTCCTTGACGTAACCCACAGCTTCGTGGAGGCTTCGTCGCGACAGACCAACACAGAGTCCGGCGACGACAACCCGGGCGAGCCCGATCGCTTCCATAGCCAGTCGATACGCATCCCCGGACGGATTGAACAGCTGATCATCTGCCAGTTCTACATCGTTAACGGTGAAGCCACCTGCTCCGGTCGCATGGGCGCCGAGCATCTCGTAGGGCTGGCCCCTGTTGACGCCGGGCTGGTCAGCACGGACCAGAAACGACGCGATGCCCCGCGCGCCGGCCCCCGGGTGCACAGCGACAATCAGGATGAGAGACGCGTGACAATCAAGATGAGAATTTGAAAGGAGCCGTTGTTTTGTTGATCTGGGGAAAGTTCAGGGCATGAAATGACGGTGGCAAGACCGTTTTCGGTGCTCGTCGTAGTCCGACTGAAGCTTCCCGTCGGTTCAGGCAGTCTCGGCAGAATTGACATATAATTTCGACGCCTGATCAGGCACAACCAGCAGCAACGTATTCACAAGATACAAGAAGACATTCAAAAATGACCGAAACACCCAAGATCATCTACACCGATACCGACGAAGCGCCACGCCTGGCGACCTATTCACTATTGCCGATCATCAAGGCGTTTACTGACACTGCGGGCGTTGAGGTTGAGATGCGTGACATCTCTTTGGCAGGGCGCATCATCGCGAGTTTCCCTGAACGACTCACCGATCAGCAACGCGTTCCGGATCACCTCGCCGAACTTGGGGCGCTCACCCAAAGTCCTGCCGCGAACATTATAAAGTTGCCAAACATCTCAGCGTCTACGCCGCAGATCCAGGCGGCAGTCAAGGAACTGCAAGCAAAGGGCTATGATCTTCCAGACTACCCGGAAGAGCCCCAGTCTGATGCAGAGCACGAGGCCAAGGCGCGTTATGACCGCGTTAGAGGAAGCGCCGTTAATCCAGTATTACGAGAGGGTAACTCTGATCGTCGGGCGGCCACGGCAGTCAAGCAATACGCACAAAAGCACCCGCACACGATGGGCGCGTGGTCCCCAGATTCCAGATCACACGTGTCGCATATGCATTCGGGTGACTTCTACGGCAGCGAAAGGTCAGTCGTTGCATCGTCTGACGACAATTTGAGCATTCAGTTGAACGGCGAGATCCTGCGCGATGGCGTCGCGGTAGAAGCGGGCGAGGTGGTTGACGCAAGCTTCATGAGCAAACGTGCGTTGTGCGATTTTCTGAACGAGCAAATCGCTGATGCCAAGACGCGCGGAGTGCTATTTTCGCTGCATCTCAAAGCAACAATGATGAAGGTGTCTGACCCAATCCTCTTCGGCCATTGTGTGCGCGCTTATTACGCGGCAGCGCTCGACAAGCATGCCCACGTTCTATCGACCGTGGGCGCCGATATTAACAACGGCATCGGCGACGTTTACGACAAGATTAGGACTCTGCCTGCCGATGTGGCAGCGGTGATCAAAGCGGATCTTGATGCGTGTTGCGAGGCGGGACCTGACCTTGCGATGGTGAACTCCGACCGTGGCATCACCAATCTGCACGTGCCAAGTGATATCATCATTGATGCATCCATGCCCGCTGCGATTCGAGAGTCCGGCAAGATGTGGGCACCTGACGGTGAACTGGCCGACATGAAGGCCGTTATCCCGGACCGCTCGTATGCGCGAATCTATGAAGAGACGATTGTTCACTGTCGTGAACACGGTGCCTTCGACCCGACCAGCATGGGCACGGTACCGAATGTTGGGTTGATGGCGCAACGTGCTGAAGAGTATGGGTCGCACGACACGACTATCGAGTGCCCGGCGAGTGGGGCGATGAAGGTCATCGACAGCGCGGGCAACGTGTTGATTGAGCACGATGTTGAGCAGGGGGACGTCTGGCGGTTGTGCCGGGTCAAAGATGGTCCGGTACAGGATTGGGTGAAGTTGGCGATTAAACGCGCGAAAACGACTGGATGGCCGCTCATCTTCTGGTTGGATGAGAACCGGGCGCATGACGCGCAATTGATCGGCAAGGTTAAGGCTTACCTGCCCGACCACGACATGACCGGCGTAACCTATAAGTTTTTGGCGCCGGGTGAAGCTGCGAGGGAATCACTGACCCGGATGCGCGCTGGCGAGAACACGATATCTGTCACGGGAAATGTTCTGCGCGACTACCTCACTGATCTGTTTCCGATTCTGGAACTGGGGACAAGTGCAAAGATGTTGTCGATTGTTCCTTTGATCAATGGCGGTGGCCTGTTTGAAACGGGCGCGGGTGGTTCAGCGCCTAAGCACGTTCAGCAGTTTGAGAAGGAAGGACATCTGCGCTGGGACTCTCTTGGCGAATTCCTAGCATTAGGCGCGTCACTCGAACATCTTGCCGACAACTTCGGCAACGAGCGTGCTCAGATTCTTGCGGACACGCTGAACGAAGCGATCGCTGAGTTCCTAGAATCCGACAAGTCGCCATCTCGGATTGTCCATGAGTTGGACAACCGCGGCAGCCACTTCTACCTTGCGCTTTATTGGGCGCAAGCAGCGGCTCGGCAGGATCGGGACCCAGTCCTTAGGCAAACATTCATCCAGATTGCCGAGAAACTCGCGTCCAACGAGGCCACGATCGTTGAGGAGTTGAATGCTGCGCAGGGTCCCGCTCAGGATGTAGGTGGTTACTATGACCCTGATCCCGAAAGGACGGCGGCTGCAATGCGTCCAAGTCAGACTTTCAACCAGATTCTTGATCTGGTTAGCTAAAAGCTTAAGCGCCTTGTCCCCCAGTTGTCATCCCGGCGGTTGGGGGAGTCGACTTCAGTGCGCCTCTTGCGAGATAGCCAAATGGTGGCCTCCCTATGGGCTCAAGACCTGGCCCGTTTCGGTATCCAGTTAGCGATGAGATGGTGCGAGTGACTTACCCCTCAGCATCGCGGTGATCGACCCTCGCTGGTCTGCACCGGCCGACCTGCGCGTGATCCAATCGACATGATCGCCACTTGCCGCCGCTTTGGCGAGCTTGATCGACCAGAGGGGATCGATTTCATTAGGGACCACGGAATACCGAACGTCCAGCACCTCATCTCCGCGAACGCCTAGAAAATCGCTGGAAAACCAGCGAAAACGCTCAATGTCGATCGCCTGCTGGGAATCCGGGTCGAGCCACGTGAAGTCACGCGCGACATCCAGTTTGTGTATTGAAGCACCTGGATAGACCCTCGCGGATACGCCCATCCGTATGGCGTCCACGTAATAGACGCCGTCAACTTCGTAGATCGCCTTCCACAGCAACAAATTGCCGAAACCCGGTTTCACTTCCAACCGCTCTGGGGTGTGTCCGCGGGACGCAGCGATTTCAGCGCCTGCTTCGTAGGCGCGATCCCGCTGAAATACGCCGATAGTTAGATAGATCAAGACCCAGCAGAGTGCGACGCGAGCAAGGGGCAGCGATCGCCGCCAGCTTGCGGCTGCGATCAGTACCAGTGCGGGGAGTGTCAGAATCGGGTCGACGACCGAGATGTTATTCCATGCCACTCGAGTGATCGCAAACGGCCACAGAAGCTGCGTGCCGTAACTGGTGCAGGCATCCAACAGGCCGTGCGTAGAGAACCCCAGGAGGCAGAAGAAATACGCGCGACGGAACGTGATGAAACGCCTGGCAACCGGATAGAAAGCCACTGCGCAAACTAGTGCACCAATCGGGATGAACACGAGGGAGTGCGTAAATTGCCGGTGGAATTCGAGGAAGAGCAGAGGATCGGTTGGCGACTGGACCAGCACGTCCAGGTCCGGTGCCATGCCGCTGAGGGCACCGAGCGTCAGGGCGGCCCGCGCCTCAGAAGTGCGTGCGAGCGACTGTGGCAGCGCAGCACCGATAACCGCTTGTGAAAGTGGATCCATACGGCGATTATCCCAGACGGCAACAACGAATATCGGTTTGCATCGACATCATGTGGTTGCTGGTCACGCAGCGCGATTATGAGGTTCGCAACGGGGGCAATGGGATGAAACTTGGCGTTTTGCTTGGTGCGCTGGCGGGCGGTGAGAGTCTGGCGGCGCAAGCGGCGATGTTGGAAATGACCGGTTTTGACAGCTTGTGGGCACCTCAGGCCATCGGTCGTGGCTTCATGTTGATCGACACCTTTGTCACGCTGTCAGTTATTGCGGCTGCGACCAGCAGGGTCACGGTTGGATCTGCCGTTGTGCAGGTGCCGCTCTATGCACCTGCAGATCTCGCGTCGCGGGTTTTGTCGCTGGCCCAGGTCTCGGGCGGGCGTATGTCGCTGGGCGTGGGTGCGGGTTCAACTGAAGCGGACTTTCGCGCATTCGGTCGTGATTACACCAGACGCTTTAAGGAATTCGACGAAGCGATGCCGGTTCTGCGCGAACTGCTCGACAGGGGCTGTGCAGATGGCGTCGATCTCTCACCACCCGACGGCCTCTTGGGACAGACCCCGCTGCTGTTGGGTACCTGGGGCAAAGGAGTCGAACGCGCCGCGAGTGAGTTTGACGGCTGGATAGCCTCCGCGCGCTACCGGTCTCCCGAGCACGTCATCAACTCCCTCGATGCCTATCGGCGCGCGGGGGGCAAACGGGCAGTGGTATCGACCATCGGTCTGTCGGGTGAGCAATCGTCGCAGCAGACGCGTGAATTGCTTCAGAGCTTTGAACGGGCAGGGTTTGACGAGGCAGTCGTCATGTTTGGTGCGGGTGCGCCAACGCCGGCGGAGATTCGAGACATGGTGCGTTGAGGGACGTTTGCGCTTGGGTTTGTAGCGTGCAAAAAAACCGGCTGTGAAGCCGGTTTTTTTGCATCTGCTCCTGTCAGGCCAGCAGGTGCCGGTACGGCTGTGTACGTGAAGTTGTCATAGATCGAACCATCACTAGTGCCCAGTCCATCGGTAATCTGCGACCACTCGACGTGCTTGATCGCGCCAGTCACTGTCAGCGTGATAAAGGTTCCGACTCCTGCGCCGATACCTGTAAAGGACGCAGAGTCCATCATGACGCCGCCAGCGTTGAAGGCGAGGAGTTGAAAGCCGTCCCCACTGATGTCGATTCCGGTCAACGAGACAGATCCCACAGTCCCTGCGAATACAGCCTCGAGCGGGTCGCCCGCAACGGCGTTAAACCCCGATGTGCTGTGATTAATTGCGATAGGCGTCGTTCCGCCCGGAAGCGTACCGAAAGCGTTGGTGACCGGTTCGACGAATGTTACGCCCGGAAACGTTGCTCCAACCGCGACGCCCGCAGCCAGTCCATCGAAGTCAATTGTAACGGCCTGGCTTGGTGCCGCCGAGAGCGCCCATATCATTACTGAGGCAATCGCTATTTTCTTCATCGTGTTGTTCCGTACCCAAAATTTGTTGGGAAAGCTGAAAAGCCTAATCTGCATCTTGGATACGCACAATTCGTGCCGTGGTCCCAATTCCTTTTTCAATACAAGGGGTTATAGAACCAGGTGGTACAAGCAGCATAACCAAGTGCAAAAAATATCGACGTATTGTGGCGTCAATGAAGGTGTTTTTGCATCATCGGCGTGGTCGACAAATGCCGGTGCGATTATGTCTATAGTGCAATGTGTCTACTGTGCACCAGCGCTAATGCGCAGGTATCCGTTCGATTCGGTCGTAGAGGTCTGTGTCTCGATTGGATGCCGTGATCGGTGTTGCACGGTGATCACTCGTGCAGATTGTCCCAGCCGAAGTCGCTGCCTGTCCCGGCCGAAGTCCCTGCGAGACCGTTGAATCTGCGCCGACGTCACCAATCCATTATCATTGCGGCCCCTTTGTGTAAGGCTCCCAGATGTCAGTCCTGAGTCGCCTCGATGATGTGCTGAGACCGGGCGGGCATATCTTCTATGGTTGGTGGATTGTGTCCTCAGCGGCGGGCATCCAGATGTTGTCGAGCATGCTCTGGATGCAGTCCTTCGGTGCCTATGTGGTGCTGTTGCAAGAGGACTTTGGCTGGAGCAAGGCGGTCATCGCTGGCGCGTTTGCACTTACTCGCGTCGAAAGCGGGATTCTCGGTCCCCTTCAAGGCTGGTTGGTCGACCGTTACGGGCCGCGCATCATCCTGATGATTGGCCTTGCCATGTTTGGCGTTGGCTTCATGATGTTTAGCCAGATTACTAGCCTGCTGGGTTTCTACTTGACGTTTGCGCTCATCGCTGTCGGCTCCAGCCTCGGTGGTTTCGCGACCGTGATGGTGTCCATCGTCAACTGGTTCAGTCGCAATCGGGCAAAGGCTGTAGCGGTGTCGCAACTGGGGCACTCGATTGGCGGTTTATCCGTCCCCATCGTGATTCTCAGTCTCGAGGCCTTTGGCTGGCGCACCACGGCGTTTGCATCGGGTGTCGCGGTGCTGGTGATTGGCTTGCCTCTGGTTCAGTTGGTCCGACATCGACCGGAGACCCATGGCGAGGTCGCTGATGGCATAAGCTTGCCAGTCCAGACCGCGCCCGGCGCAAAGGCGTTTGCAGAAGGTCGTGACTTTACCGCCCGTGAAGCCATCAGAACCCGTGCGTTTTGGCTCATTTCCATCGGCCACGCGTTCTCGCTGCTGACGGTCTCGGCGGTGATGGTTTTCATGGTGCCGCACCTGACCGAAGGGCTTGGGTTCTCGCTGGGTGAAGCTGGCTACGTCGTTGCCCTGATGACTGCATGCCAGATGGGTGGCCAGATGGCGGGCGGTTTTCTGGGTGATCGATTCAACAAACGCTACATTTGTGCGGTCTGCCTCGTTTCACACACGGCCGGACTGTTGATGATCGCCTATGCAACGGGGCTATCGATGGTCGTTGCATTTGCGGTCCTGCATGGCTTTGCCTGGGGCACCCGCGGTCCTCTCATGGTGGCGCTGCGCGCGGATTACTTTGGCCCCTCGTCGTTTGGCACGATCATGGGCTTCTCGTCCCTGATCGTAATGTTCGGAATGACAGGGGGGCCGTTGATCGCAGGATTCATGGCTGACCAGTCGGGAACATATGTCTCGGGTCTCGCGACGCTTGCGTGCCTGACGTTCCTCGGATCGTTCTGCTTTCTCGCTGCCAAAGCGCCGGAGAAAAGGTTCGCAGTGGCATAACTCGCGACCTGAACGGGTCTAAAGGAGAACCCAGCGAAAGGAGAAACTGTCGGGAGAAATGGTCGCAAAAAGTGTCGGTCGCAAAGAGGGTCGGTGCAGCGCAGTTGCAGCCCTCTTTTCCTGTGCTCTCGAAGACGATCTCGCTGAGCGAGTGAAGTCGGGTACTTAACGAATGCTAGAGATGATCGCAACATAGCGCTATCAGCCGCCGGTTGTCGTAGTTGCTCCATCTCCAAGAGCAGCCGCTCGGCACGCAGATGTTTCTGCAGCCGTCCGGGACGGGTTCCTTCTCCGGTTTTGCGATGATGGTGAATGTCACCGGTGACACCGAAGACAAAGACGCGCTGTTCGATGTGGTTGAGCAACGTCGCGCCCCGGTTCGCTTCGCTTCGGTGCCGGGTGTTAGCCAGGCGACAGTGACGGGGGTGCGGGCCGCCAGGTGATCGTCACGGTCGATCCGGCGCGGTGAAGTGCCTATGCGGCCCGGCGTGCCCTCCGGATTGTGAGACTCGTGCAACCGAGCTCCCCCAGTTGTGGTCGCTCGAAGCGCCTCACTCGCGTTCTGATGCAGCGAAGCAGCAATCATGAGTCGATGTGTCCACTTAGGTTAGCTGGGCGCCTATGTAATTCTCCCCCGACTGATTGGGGAATTGGAACGTGGGTCGGTCGGTTGTCCTTCGGTCCTTCCGCTTAGGGATAGTGCCGCAA